>Ga0126373_10002949_pt1 | contig 12597 bp, 15 predicted proteins | sample PanSoiMetPlot_11_FD_92545 | JGI IMG/M metagenome (GOLD analysis project Ga0126373, IMG submission 92545) | Tropical forest soil microbial communities from Panama - MetaG Plot_11 | ecosystem: Environmental > Terrestrial > Soil > Tropical forest > Bulk soil | place: Panama | collected 2016-02-17
CCTGCGATGACCGACGTGCAGCCTGGCTGCGCGGCCAGCCCGCCGATGGCGACCTCCAGCATTGTCCTGCCGTGCTGGCCTGACCACTCCGCGATGGCTTCAACGGTGTCGAGCTTCGCGTCAGTGATGTAGCTGTCCCGGCCGGCCAGCCTCGTGCCCGCAGCTGGCGGCACGCCGCGCCGGATCTTGCCGGCGAGCAGACCGTTAGCGAGCGGGAAGTACGGCAGCACGCCGAGACCGAGCTGCCGCGCGGTCGGCACGACATCCGTCTCGACCGCACGCTCGAGCAGCGACCAGTGATTCTGGGCCGAGACGAACGGCACCGCGATGAGCTCCTGGGCGGCGGCCGCCGCCGCCTTGATCTGCACGGCGGAGAAGTTCGAGTGACCGATGTACCGGACCATGCCCGCCTGCACGAGCTCGGACAGCGCCGCGATCGTTTCTTCGATCGGCGTCACCGAATCAGGTAGGTGCAGCTGGTACAGGTCGATGTAGTCGGTGCGGAGCCGGCGCAGCGAATGCTCGACGGCCCGCCTGACGTAGGACCGGCCGCCCTTGGCGCCGGCCGCCGGGCCGTAGCCCATGTCTCCGCCACCGCCGAACTTGGTCGCGAGCACGACCTGGTCCCGCCGGCCGGCCAGCACCTCGCCAAGGATCTCCTCTGACCGGCCGCGGCCGTAGTTTTCCGCGGTGTCGAGCAGCGTCACGCCTGCCTCCACGGCGGCGTCGATGACGGCCCTGCTCTGCGACACATCAAGCCGCATCCCGAAGTTGTTGCAGCCGAGTCCGACGACCGAGACGACGAGCCCGCTGTTCCCTAGTGGCTTGTATCGCATGCGCTCTGCTTTCCGGCGTGGCGAGTGTGAACGTAACCCAGGCGATCGTACCGAGCGGCCGCGCCTGACCGGGGCCGGGCGTCGGGGCGCAGGGCCAGAACCGAAACCCTCTCGGCTGGTGCACAGTGCGATAGCATCCTGCCAGCGCTCGCTGACAGCCGGTCCTGCGGCGCGGACGGCGCACACGTCCCGATCCGGGCGGGGCCTGGCTTCGGCGCGCACGAGGATGACGCAGTTGCTGATCCCCCCGCCGTACGAGAAGGGAGCCTGCGAATGCCGGCCGCGGCCAGCGCTGAACACACTCGCACTGACGCACCTAGCGCCCCGATCGTGCTGCGCGTCCTGCTCGGCGTCCAGTTACGGCGCCTGCGCGAGTCGCGTGGCATATCCGCGACGGAGGCAGCAAGGGCAATCCGGGCGTCGGAGTCGAAGATCAGCCGGATCGAGCTTGGCCGGAATGCCGTGCGCGAGGTGGACGTGGCCGACCTGCTTGACCTCTACGGGATCACTGACGCGACCGAGCGTGAGCAACTTCTCAATCTCGCCAGTCAGGCCAATGAGCACGGCTGGTGGTACCACTACCAGGACGTGCTGCCGGTCTGGTTTCAGGCATACCTGGGCCTGGAGGAGTCGGCCAAGTTCATTCGCAGTTTTGACGTCCAGTTCGTGCCGGGGCTCCTGCAGACTGAGGAGTACTCGCGGGCCGTTCTCGAGCTGGGTTCCTACTCACCCGAGACCACCAAGCGGATGGTGCAGCTGCGCCAGGAGCGGCGGCGGCGCTTCGCTGCAGGCGGGCTCCGCTTGTCGGCCGTGATCGACGAGGGTGCACTGCGTCGTCCGGTGGGCTCGGTGAGCGTCATGCGCGGTCAGCTGCAGCACCTGCTGGACATCGCCGACCGGCCAGGCCTGACTATTCAGGTAACGCCACTGCGCACAGGCGCGTCTTACGCCGCACCGGGCAGCTTCAGTATCCTCAGCTTCGCCGCCGACGACCTGCCTGACATTGTCTACGTTGAGCAGCTCACGAGCGCCCTGTATCTCGACAAGCCGTCAGACGTCGAACGCTACCGAGAGGCCCTCGACCTAGTGAGCGCCACCAGCACCCGGCGCGAGGAAACCACCCGGTACATCTGGTCCTTGCTGGCAGAACAGGAGGCACACAGTGCGCGGCACGGATAATCGTCCGGTCGGCGACCACACCGGACGGTGGATCAAGAGCAGCTTCAGCGGGCCGACCGGCGGCAACTGCGTCGAGATTGCCTTTCTTGACAGCGGCCAGATTGCGGTGCGCAACTCCCGCACCCCAGACGGTCCCGTGCTTGTCTTCACCGGCGCTGAGTGGGACGCGTTCCTGCGCGGTGCACGAGGCGGCGAATTCGACGCATCGGCTGCAGCTAGCTGACCCTCCAGGAACTCTGGCGGCCAGGCCCTGAGCGGCCGCCAGAGTTCACGGAACGATCGGCTCGCGCCCGACGCGTCCGCTCCGGTTCTACCGGGGCAGGTCGAAGTCACCGGCCTTGACGCCGGCGATGAAAGCCGCCCACTCCTCTCGGTCGAAGACGTTCGCCGGCCGCGCGGTGTCCTTGGAGTCCCGGAGTGCGACCATGTCGCCGGGCAGATGGGCGACCTGGACGCACGCCGAGGCGTTGCAGAAGCGGCTGCTTATCCATACTGCGCTGGAGACGTCGTATGCCGTCATGCAGGGTATCCTTTCAGGCGGATCGTTCCGAAATGGATCGGATAAGCATTCTCGACTCGGCCGGCGGAAGGGCGCTTGCTCTCAGCAAGTCGAATGCCTCTGCCTGAGCGCGAACCTCTCGGTCGCGCTCTTCGATATATGCCTGTCCGGTGACACCCTCTGTATAGAGCACATCGGGATCCAGCCGCTCCGGAAATTCGAGAATCATGAACGAGCCGCCAAGTGCAGGGTGAAGTCCGCTGGCAAACCGGAGGATCTGCAGCGTCACGTTGGGCCACTGGCTTGCCTCGTAGAGATGCTCTAGCTGCTGGCGCATGACCGCCGACGGCCCGGCCATCCGCCACAGCACCGACTCGTCCAGGATGAGCCAGAGTTCCAGCGGACGGGGCCCGTGCAGCACGTCCTGCCGCTGCATGCGCAGCTTGACCAGCCGCTCGATCTCGTCGGCGGTCTGCCGCCTGCGGACCGAAGTCATGACTGCCCGTGCGTAGTCCTCGGTCTGCAGCAGCCCGTTCACGACCTGCGCCTCATACACGCGCAGCGAAGTGGCTTCGGCTTCTAGCCCAACCCAGATCCCGAATCCCGTCGGCAGAACCCCATCCCAGACGGGCCACCAGGTCTTGCGCTGCCCCGCCCTGGCCATGTCCACCAGTGCCTGGCGCTGGGCTGGGTCGCCGACGCCGTAGAGGTCGAGCAGCGTGTTCAGGTAGACAGTCCGGGTCGGCGCCTTGCCGGTCTCGATCCTGGACAGCGTGGACGAGGCAATGCCGACCTTATCGGCTACCACTTCGAGCTTGATTGACTGCGATTCGCGCAGCCTGCGTAATTCGCTGCCGAGCCGCCGCCGACGAACCGTAGGCCCCACCGGCATTGCCACTCCCCGCCAGATGCCACCGTTACCGTACTGCAAAGCCATACGTAATAGCCGCGATTTGTCGCGTCACGGTGCTCACGATACCGGACACTCATGGATAGGACATGCGATTCCATATCGGCAATGTGCGTCACGCACTTGCGCGGCGTGCACGGTCACTCCATCATGGACAGCAATGGACGATCGCCGGCGATGCTCGCTCTCGCTGGCGATGCTTTTCTCCGGCGACCCGCTACCGCGGCTGCTGGAAACCGGCGGGAGGGAGCGACCAGAGATGGCACCCTCCGCTCAGTCCGCCGCTGCGAGCCCGCGGGATGGAAGCCATACCGCGGTCCGCTGCCGGCTGACGCTGCCCGGTCGGCCTGACCACGTCGCGGAAGCTCGCAGTCTCGTCGCGAAAGCGCTCGGCGACTTACCCGACAGGCGCGATGACGCGGTGCTCATGACGTCGGAACTGGTCACCAACGCCGTCCTGCACACCAATTCCTGCCGTCCGGGCGGCACGGTGATGATCACGGTCCTTGACTCTGCGGGCGGCGTCCGCGTGGAGGTCGCGGACTCCGGCTCCGAGCTCACCGCTCCGGTCGTGCGCGCCGACGTGTTCACCGCTGACGGGCACGGCCTGTTCCTGGTGCAGAGCCTGGCCGACCAGTGGGGCTATCTGCGGGACGAGTCCGGCACGACCGTCTGGTTCTGGCTGGCCCGCGCCTAGCCGGGACCGGGCGGCCACGGCCGTCCTTCGTCAGCCGGTCAGCGCGCTCGACGGCCTGGCGGCCGGCGTGGGGTGTCGCCCCGCAGCCGCATGGACACGTGCACCGGCGTTCCCTCGAAACCGAATTCCTCGCGGAGCTTCCGCTCGATGAATCGCCGGTAGCCGGCTTGCAGGAATCCGCTCGTGAAAAGCACGAAGTGCGGGGGCCGCGTGCCGGCCTGCGTCGCGAACATGATCTTTGGCTGCTTTCCGCCGCGCACCGGCGGCGGTGTCGCCGCCACCAGCGCCGTCAGCCAAGCGTTCAGCCTGCCGGTCTGCACGCGCGTCTCCCAGCTGTGCAGCGCCAGCTCAAGCGCGGGCACCAGCCGGTCGGTGTGCCAGCCCGTCCGCGCCGAGATGTTGATCCGCGGCGCCCAGCGCGCGTTGTGGAGCTGTCGGTCGATCTCCCGGTCCAGCGCCTCGCGGCGATAGTCGTCGACGAGGTCCCACTTGTTGTAGGCGATGACCAGTGCACGCCCTGCGTCGATCACCATCGAGATGATCCGCAGGTCCTGCTCGGCCAGCGGCTCGCTAGCATCCACGATCACGACGGCAACCTCGGCCCGTTCCAGCGCGCGCTCCGTGCGCCGCGCCGCGAAGAAGTCGGCACCCTGTGCCTGATGAACACGCCTCCGGATGCCTGCGGTATCGACGAACCGCCAGGTCCTCCCGCCTAGGTCGATGAGCTCATCGACCGGGTCGCGCGTCGTGCCGGCCTCGGCGTCCACGAGCACGCGCTCGGCACCCGCCAGCCTGTTCAGCAGGCTCGACTTACCGACGTTTGGCCGGCCGATCAGTGCGACCCGGCGCGGGCCGCCTGGCGCCTCATCCCGCTCGGCGGGCGCCTCGGGCAACGCGGCCAGTACCGCGTCGAGCAGATCACCGCTGCCGCGGCCGTGCAGGGCGCTGACCGCCATCGGCTCACCGAGGCCCAGTGACCACAGCGAATGGACCTCAGGCTCCCCCGGCGCGTCGTCAACCTTGTTCGCGGCAAGCACGACGGGCTTGCCCGACCGGCGCAGCACCGCGGCGACCGCAGCGTCGGCGTCGGTGACGCCTACGACCGCATCCACGACGAATAGCACGGCGTCGGCGGCGTCGACTGCGATGCGGGCCTGGGCCGCGACCCTCGCCGCGAGCGACGGTGTACCTTCCGTGCCCGGATCCCAGCCGCCGGTGTCCACGATCGTGAAAGCGCGGCCCCGCCAGGTCGCGTCGTAGCTGACCCGGTCCCTGGTGACCCCCGGCGTGTCCTCGACGACCGCCTGCCGGCTGCCGAGAATCCGGTTCACGAGCGTGGACTTCCCGACGTTCGGGCGCCCTACAACCGCGAGTACTGGAGCGGCCAGGGCCGGGCCGTCAGCAGCGGCCGGCTCAGCCATGCGAAACCGCCTGCCGGGACCGGACCAGATCCACGACCCTGCCCACGACCTGGTCCAGCGTGAGACCGGTCGTGTCGATCTGGACGGCGTCGTCGGCAATGGCCATCTGCGCGGCATCGCGCTGGTCCCGCCGGGCCTGTTCGTGCTGTACTGCCGCGACGGTAGCCGCCGGGTCACCGTTAGCCAGGTCTGCGCTGCGCCGCTGCGCGCGCACCTCCTCGCTGGCGGTGAGGTAGACCTTGACGGCCGCGTCGGGTGCGACGACGGTACCGATGTCGCGTCCCTCGGCGACGATCCCGCCTTCGGCCGCCGCGATGATGTCGCGCTGCCTGCCGATGAGCATGGCGCGCACCTGCGGAATGGCGGCAACAGTGCTGACCGAGTTCGACACCTGCCGGGTCCGGATGGGCCCCGCGACGTCCTGCCCGTCGACGGTGATCCTCGGCCGCTCCGGATGGGTGCCTACCTCGATCCGGGGCTCGGCGATTCTCGCCAGGACCGCTGCGGTATCGGTCAGCTCTACCCGCTGCTCCTGCAGCCACCAGGTCAGGGCCCGGTACATGGCGCCGGTGTCGAGGTAGCTCACGCCGAGTGTGGCGGCCACCTGACGGGCCGCCGTCGACTTGCCCGAGCCGGCCGGCCCGTCCACGGCAATGACCAGGCTGGGCATTCCGGCATATCCCTTCATGTGCGCCACGCCCGTCGATACCGTCCGCGCGGCTGATTTGGTCACGAGGCGATGCTACCGGCGGCGGGTCCCGCGACCGGCCAGCCGGCGGCGGCCAGCGCCGACGCGAGCGCCGGGGCAGACTCGGGCCGCGCCCAGAGCTCCGCGACGCCGACCGGCAGGCCAGGTGAGTGCTCGATGGTGATGTCCTCGACGTTGACACCCGCCTCTCCCGCTGCAGCCAGCAGCCGCGCCAGCTCGCCCGGCCGGTCGGGGATCACGACCTGCACCGGAGAAAATTCGCTGGTCGGTCCGCCGTGCTTGCCCGGAATGCGGCCGACACCGGCGCTTCCCCGCGCCAGCAGATCTTCCACCTGCTTGACCGCCGCCTCGTCGCCGGCCGCCAGACTGTCCAGGGCGTCGGCGGCCAGGATCAGGTCGGCGGCGACCAGGCGCAGGACCTCGCCCGCGGGCCCGGCATTTGCCGCCAGGATCTGCAGCCACATGCCGGTACCCGACCCTGCGATTCTCGTCACATCGCGCAGGCCCTGGCCAGCCAGCGCCAGGGCCAGCGCCGGCGCGTTCTCGAGCCTGGCGGCCATCGCCGCCGCCACCGCGTGCGGGGCGTGCGATACCAGCGCCACCCACTGGTCGTGCTCGGCCGCAGGCACCAGAAGCGGGACGGCACCGCAGGCGGCAGCCAGGCCCGTTACCAGGCGGACGTCGTCGTCCGCGTTGGCCGCCTGCGGGCATAGCACCCACGGGCGCCCGCTGAACAGGTCCGCGCGCGCCGCCGCGGGCCCGGAACGCTCGCGTCCGGACAGCGGATGACCAGGCACGTAGCTGGCGAGATCGCAGCCAAGCTCACGAGCGGCGGCCAGCGGCAGCTCCTTCACGCTCGCTACGTCTGTGTAGCAGCGGGCCAGGCGCCTTCCCTGAGCAGCGCGCAGCTCGGCCGCGACGGCGGCGGGCGGCATAGCCAGCACGGCCACCTCGGCTGGCCCGCCGGGTACGCCGCCGGGTGGCAACGGCTGGCCGGCGCCGAGGCTGACCGCGAGACGCAGCGCGTCGTCGTCGGAGTCGGCCAGCCAGACGCGGGCGCCGCGGGCCCGCAGCGCGAGTGCCACGGAGGTGCCGATCAGCCCGGTCCCGATCACTACCGTGCTCGCCGGAACCGGGCCGCTCGGCGCGGGACCTGGTTCGGTCATTGCGCGATGTCCAGCCGCAGCGCAACGGCCCCGCGCAGGTATACGTGCTGCAGGGCGGACCTCGGCTTGCTCGTCTCGATGTGCATCATCAGCCGCACGATCCGCGGCATCGCCCCCGGCACGTCGATCTCCGCGGCGCACAGCAGCGGGACCTCCTGGAACCCCAGCTTGCGGGCGGCGAGGGCGGGAAACTCCGCCGTCAGGTCCGGCGTCGCGGTAAAGAGCACGCTGATCACGTCGTCGGTGCTGAGCGCGTTGCGGCTCATCACCTCGGTGACCAGCTCAGTGGTGCCGGCGAGGACTTCGTCCCTGTCGTTGACGCTGATCTGCACGGCGCCGCGGACTGCACGGACTGCCACGTTCCCTCCCAGTGGGCCGACGCTACGGATTAGCCTGCGCCGCGCGCCAGCGCGAGCAGCTGCGACCGCAGGCTACAGGCCGACGGCCGCATACAGCTCGCCGACTTCCTTGGTCGACAGCTTCCTGGTCCCGCCAGGCCGCAGCGAGCCGAGCGTGACCGGGCCGACCTGGGTCCGGACGAGCCTGCTGACCGGATGCCCGGCCGTCGCGAGCATCCTGCGGACGATGTGCTTGCGGCCCTCATGCAGCGTGATTTCGACCAGGGCCCGGCCGCCGACCTGCTCGACCACCCGGAACTTGTCCGCGCTCGCGATACCGTCGTCCAGGTCGACACCCGTCAGCAGCTGCCGGCCCAGCCCGCGCGGCACCGGCCCGGCTACCTCGGCCAGGTAGGTCTTGGGCACGCCGAACCGCGGGTGGGCGAGCCGGTGGGCCAGCTCCCCGTCGTTGGTCAGCAGCATGAGGCCTTCCGTGTCGTAGTCGAGCCGGCCGACGTGGAATAGCCGCTCAGCGATGTCGGGCAGCAGGTCCGCCATGGTCTTGCGGCCGCGGCTGTCAGACATGGACGTGAGCACTCCGGCCGGCTTGTTGACGGCCAGGTACACCAGGTCCTCGCTGGCCGGGATCCGGCGGCCGTCGACCCGGATGACCTGATGCTGCGGGTCGACCCGCGCGCCGAACCGGCGCACGATCTCACCGTCCACTTCAACCCGGCCCGCGCCGATCAGCTCCTCGCAGTGCCGCCTGCTGCCCACGCCGGCCGCGGCCAGCACCTTCTGCAGCCGGACGCCGCCCGGCACGTCAGTGAGCGAATCCCGGCCGGCCGGCTCGCCGAGCTCCGCCCACTCGTCGGCGTCGCCCGAGAACTCGTCGTGCAGCCGAGAGGCAGCCTCTTTCGCCCTCGCCAGCTCCGCCGGGCTGAGCCTGGCCGGCGGGCCGGATGCGGACCCGGACCCGCTAGGTGGCCGCGTCATGAGCATCTAGTTCCTCATCGAGGCTGTCGGGCAGGAACTGCGTGAGGTCGGGCAGATCCGACAGCTGGACAAGGCCCAGGCGCTCCAGGAAGTAGGGCGTTGTCCGGAACAGCGTCGCCCCCGTCTCGCCCTCGGTGCCGGCCTCTTCAACGAGCCCGCGCAGCACCAGAGTCCGGATCACGCCATCACAGTTGACACCGCGCACCGCGGACACCCTGGCCCGGCTGACCGGCTGCCGGTAGGCGACCACGGCAAGTGTCTCCAGCGCAGCCTGCGTGAGCCTGATTTCCTGACTGTCCCCGACAAACCGCTCGACGACTCCGGCGCACTCGTCCCTGGTATACAGGCGCCATCCGCCCGCCACTTCCCGCAGGTCGAAACCGCGCCGCTCGGCGGTATAGGCGGCCGCCAGCTCGCGCAGAGCCGCGGTCACCTCCGCGGCGGGCCGCCGCGTGACGTCGGCCAGCAGGCTGGCCTGTACCGGCTCGTCGGCGACAAGGAGCACCGCCTCCAGGCTCATCCGCAGGCCCGGATCTGGCAGCAGGGCATTCTGCCCGTTATCCATCGTATTCCTCGACATCAAGATGACTGGTGTCGCCACCATGGTCGATCCAGGTGACGATGAGGTCGGCCAGCGGGGCCGCCTGCTCCAGGCTGACCTGCCCGTCCCGGTAGAGCTCCAGCACGGCCAGGAACCGTGCCACGATCTCGTATGTTCCGGCACAATCAGCGATCAGCTGCCGGAAGGTGGCCCGGCGGAGGGACCGGAGCCGTGCCAGCAGTATCTCAGCCTGCTCCCGCACCGAGGTGCGCGGGACGTGCAGATGCGCGGTCGAGACCCGCGGTGGCTCGCGCGGGGTGAGCACGCGCGCGGCAATCGCAGCGAACTCGGTGGCGCCGATCCCTATCAGCACTTCCGGCAGCACCTCGGCGAACCGTGGTTCCATCGGCACCCGCCGCGGATACCGGAGGCCTTCTGCGGCGATCCGGCCGGCCAGCAGACCGGCCACCTCCTTGTAGGCGCGGTACTGCAGCAGCCGCGCGAATAGCAGGTCCCTGGCCTCGAGCAGCGCCAGGTCCTCCTCGTCATCAACCTCGCCGGCCGGGAGCAGTCGGGCTGCTTTGAGGTCGACCAGCGTCGCCGCGACGACGAGGAAATAGCTGGCCTGGTCCAGATCCCAGCCGCCGGCCAGATCCCGGATGTAGCCGATGAACTCGTCGGTGACCTGGGACAGCGCGATCTCGGTAATGTCCAGCTTGTGCCTGGCGATCAGGCCCAGCAGCAGGTCGAACGGGCCCTCGAAGACATCGAGGTGCACCTGGAAGCCGCTCGGCTCGGCCGGGCCGCCGGTGCCTGCCGCACCGCTGATCGCGGTGTCGCTCACGAACTCGCGCGCAACCGCTGCGCCACCAGGCTCGCGTCGCCCGCGGAGTCCAGGTCGGCGAGGAGCACCGCGAGGGCCTCCCGCACGATCCGGCCGCGATCGACCGAGATGCCATACGACCGCAGCGCAAGCCGGGCTCGTTCCAGGTCAAGCAGCTCGGTTCCGGACAGGTACACGGTGATCTTCTGGGGGTGACTCTCCCGGCCGCTCGCCTGCCGCTCGCTCTCGACGACAGGCCGATGGGCCGGCGCTCGCAGCAGTTCTGCGACGCCCGGCAGGCTTACCCGGCGCGGACGGGACCCACCGGAACGCGCTGGCGCCACCTCTCGAGTACCTCCTTGGCCAGCTCTCGGTAGGCATGGGCGCCGCCGCACGCAGGATCGAACCTGGTGATCGGCTCACCCGCCACCGTCGCGTCGGGGAAGCGCACCGTCCGGCTGATGACGGTGTGGAAGACGCGATCTCCGAACCCCTCGACGACTCCGGCGAGGACTTCCCTGGTATGCAGGGTACGGGAGTCGTACATAGTGGCGAGTACTCCGTCGATGGCGAGCTTCGGGCTGAGCCGGCTCGACACCTTGTCGATGGTCTCCATCAACAGCGCAACGCCGCGCAGCGCGAAGTACTCGCACTCCAGCGGCACAATCACGCCGTCGGCACAGGCGAGCGCGTTGACGGTGAGCAGCCCGAGCGACGGCTGGCAGTCAATCAATATGACGTCGTAGTCACTGATGACGGGCTGAAGTGCCCGGCCAAGCACGAACTCACGGCCCACCTCGTGCACGAGTTGGACCTCGGCACCAGACAGGTCGATGTTGCTGGGCAGCAGATCCATCCCGTCAACCCGGGTCTTGATGATGACGTCGTGTGCGGTCAGGCTGCGCTCCATGAGCAGGTTGTAGACGGTCGCGTCCAGCTCATGCGGCTGGATGCCCAGGCCGACCGACAGGGCGCCCTGCGGATCGAAGTCGACGAGTAGCACCCGGCGTCCGTGCTCGGCGAGCGCGGCGCCCAGGTTGATGGCCGTGGTGGTCTTGCCGACGCCGCCCTTCTGGTTGCACACTGCGGCGATCCGCGCGGGCCCGTGCACATGCAGCGGTGGGGGTTCGGGAAACACCGGCCGCGGCCGCCCCGTGGGTCCCTTCTGCCCGGACCTCACCTCGAGGGTTTGGGATGCTGCCACAGCTACCGCACCTCCCGGCGGTTAGCGCACTCCATCACCCGATCCGCCTCCGGCAGAATGCGCCCACTGGCACGCGACTCTAGGCCCCGGCACTGCGTACCGGCAAGCCGACGCTCCGAGGAGTAACCAAATGAACCGGATGCGAAGACTGACCGTTAGGCGCCGGCTGATGGCATCGGATGGGAACGTGGTCGCTGTGGGCCGATGCCCTTGCGAGTCGGCGCCGAGGGCCCCTAACCGAGATAGCTTGCGGAGATATGCAGAACCGGATGGCCGGCCAAGCCGAGACCAGGGCGGGTCACGATGGCCTCGATGTCACGCTTTCCCTGGCCAGGGTGAAAGAAGCTGCTGGCGACCACGAAGTAGTCACAGACTGCTCTCGGCGGGAGCGGTGAGTTCGCTTCCGCGTCCGAATAGGCCGAGCTCAGTGCGCGGCTGGCGTCGCGGCACTGGTCGGACGCCGAGCGGCCGCCGATGGGCAGCCAGGTCCACGTCTGGATGACCGAGCAGCTGCTGTGGCAGTTAGATCCGGGCGACGAGGGGTGCGCCGACGCCGATCCAGATCTTCAAGAAGGCCGGGTGATCGTAAAAAGCGTCTTCTAACGCGCGGCGGAGCCCCACAGCCGGCGCCTAACCGACCGCGCGCGGGTGTGCCGCTGCATACACCTCGCGCAGCTTGTCGACCGTGACCAGCGTGTACACCTGCGTCGTCGTGACCGACGCGTGCCCGAGCAACTCCTGCACCACGCGAACGTCGGCACCGCCGTCGAGCAGATGCGTGGCGAACGAGTGCCTCAGCACATGCGGCGACACCTCGTCCAGGCCCGCCCGGCCCGCCGCGGCGCGCAGCGCCATCCACGCGCCCTGCCGGGTCAGCCGCCCGCCCCTGGCGTTCAGGAACAACGCCGGACTCGGCTGCCCCCGGCCGGATGCAGCGGCCAGGGCCGGGCGCGCGCGCACCAGGTATGCGTCGACCGCTTCCCTGGCGAATCTGCCCACCGGGACCAGTCGCTGCTTGCCACCCTTGCCGCTCAGCCGGATAGTCGAGTGTGCCGTAGCAGCAGCCTGATCGCTGCGGTGATCCCCGGACGGCTCCAGATCGTCCACGTCGAGCCCGACGGCCTCGGAGATGCGTGCGCCAGTCCCGTACAGCAACTCAAGCAGCGCGCGGTCGCGCAGCGCGGCCGGGCCCGTTCCGGCGGCGTCGAGCAGCAGCTCGACATCGGGGATGGAGATCGCCTTGGGTAGTCGCCGGGGCGGAGCAGGCGGCCGGACTGA
>Ga0126373_10002950_pt1 | contig 12593 bp, 12 predicted proteins | sample PanSoiMetPlot_11_FD_92545 | JGI IMG/M metagenome (GOLD analysis project Ga0126373, IMG submission 92545) | Tropical forest soil microbial communities from Panama - MetaG Plot_11 | ecosystem: Environmental > Terrestrial > Soil > Tropical forest > Bulk soil | place: Panama | collected 2016-02-17
CATCCGCGCTCGAAAACCCGGATGGTTTCGAACAGATTCTGGCACATCGTATCGGTTGTCAAAGAGCGTACCCCCCTGTCCAGCAGAAAGGCACTACCAAAGCCCAACGAGTATGCCAAAGCCCTCGCTTCTTGTCAACACCGTTTAACGCTATTTTCACGCGTTTTCCACAGGGGTTCACGGGATGAGTATGCTGCAAATCTGCCCACCAGCATCGGCATTAGCTTGCAATCTTAATGCGCAAATCAGCACTAGACTTCCCGCGGCAGTGAAACTAGCCTTGCGGGGCCGTCGGGAGACTAATACGCAGCGAGCCGCTTGACCGAGAGGTGGGAAGAAATGAGGGCATTCAAAACAAAAGCCGAGGCCTTGCTGATCTTGCTTTCGTGCGTGATGGCGTTTATTGCAGTGCCGCCAACTTGTGCTCAAAACCCGAATGGCGCGGAGCAAGCTGGGCCCTACGAATCGCTCGAGATTCGCGACGTCATTGTGATTGATGGCTCGGGCGCGCCGGCGTTTGGCCCTGCGAATATTCGCATCAAAGGAAACCGTATCGAATCAGTTGCCACGGTCGACGCCATCTCTCGCGCGCGGACACAAGAGGAGAAGGCCAGCGGAAAAGAAGCAAAGCAGCCGGACCGCGCCATCGAAGGCAAAGGCATGTATGTGATGCCGGGCTTGATTGACGCGCATATCCACATCAACGAGACCAAAGAGCTCCCGGCCGAATACATTTACAAACTCCTTTTGGGGCATGGCGTGACGACGGTGCGAGCATTCAATGTCGGCCATGAAGACCCTAAAGGGATGATAGCGGAGAAGAAAAAGATTGCGGCGAATCAGATTGTCGCGCCACGCATGTACATCTATCCGTTCTGGGGCCGCGGTGACGATCCGCGTTATTCGAGCCCGGAAGGCGCACGGCAGATCGTCGACGAATGGCACTCCCTGGGAGTGGATGGCATCAAGGTCATCGGCAAGCCCGGGCTCTGGCCGGATGTATTCCATGCCATTGCCGACGAAGCGCACAAGGATGGCCTGGGCGTAGCCGTGCATATTGGCCAGGACGGCGTGTATCCGATGAACGCCGTGCGCGTGGCTGAGGAAGGCGCTTCGACCATCGAGCATCATTACGGCTATCCCGAATCTTCGTTCACCACAGAGACCATTCAGGACTTGCCGCCGAACTACAACTATTCGAGCGAGCCCGACCGGTTCCTGGAAACGGGGCGCGCGTGGCTGCAAGCAGACCTCCAAAAACTGCATGGCGACGTCATCAATTCCCTGCTGGATACCATGCACCGCACGGGCTTCATCATGGTGCCGACGTTCAGCATTTACGAAGCGAATCGGGACGTGACGCGCGCGGCAAATTTGCCGTGGCATTCGACGTACACGCTGCCCGTGGTGATGGATTCGTTCTTGCCCAACCCGGCGCATCACGCTTCGTATTTCTACGAGTGGACTTCCAATAAAGAAGCGGATTGGGCGATAGCCTACCGGCGGTGGATGGAATTTGTTAACGACTATAAGAATCAGGGCGGTGTCGTGGCGGTCGGGTCCGATACCGGTTTCCTGTTTAGCTTATGGGGATTTGGAACGATTCGTGAGCTGGAGATGCTCGAAGAAGCGGGATTCTCTCCGCTTGAGGCGATTCATGCAGCCACAGAGAATGGAGCAAAAGTTGTGAAGAATCCCGAACTGGGGTTGATCCGGCGCGGCTACCTGGCGGATTTGGTGGTGTTGTCAGAAAATCCGCTCGCCGATGTGAAAGTGTTTTATGGGAACGGCGTGACGCGAGTGGGCGCAGACCGCAAAGAAGCGCACGAACAGTGCGTCAAATATACGATTCGCGATGGAGTGGTCTTCGATTCTCAAGCCTTGTTGCGCGACGTGCGAGAAATGGTGAGTAAAGCCAAACAAGCCCCAAGCAACCCAAAGAAGGAATGAATCCACAAGCTCGACTCGCGCCAGGTGCTGAGGTTTCCGCGGCAGATATGGTTATTCCCCTCGACAAAATCTTCCGAGTTTCCGGAGTGGCGACCTCTCTTTCGGCCTACGGCGGCGATACAGTCTTCCTTAATAAACAGGGATCTGAGTGGTCCACCAACAAATCGTACGAGCATTCCACCCAAACTCTAAGCGTTGTGGATCATGACGTTACAGACGTTTCAACTAAAGCCCAAATCCAGCGATTCACCATAGGCTACAAAAGCCTCTGCTAATTTTGATTCATGCAGAGGGGAGTCAGCGGCGTGAGTTTTGGGCGGACGGCTGCTAGGATGACGGGAAGAGGGCGCTTTGGCCGGCCGTTCTAAACTCATTCCGACGTTGCTCACTCATGTCGAAAAGGACGAACTGCTTCGTCCTGGTGACCGAATCGGCGTGGCTGTGTCTGGCGGGGCGGACTCCGTAGCGATGCTTCTCTTGCTGCTGGAAATGCGCGAGAAGCTCGGCATCGTGCTCAGCGTCGTGCATTTCAACCACAAATTGCGAGGAAAAGCCTCCGACGCGGACGAGAGATTCGTAGCCAAGCTGGCAGAGAAACACGGTCTGGAGTTTCATTCTGCTTCCGGCGATATCGCCAAGAAGGCAAAAAAAGAACGCGCCAACCTTGAGGACGTCGCCCGCCGCGCCCGCTACGCGTTTTTTGAGCGGCTGCTTGACGAAGACCATTTTGACCGAGTGGCGGTAGCTCATACTGCCGACGACCAGGCAGAAACTGTACTCGCCCACATACTCCGTGGGACGGGCTTGCCCGGCCTGGGCGGCATTTACGCTGATCGTTACCCTGTGGTTCGGCCATTACTGAATGTGCGTCGAGCGGAATTGCGAAAATATCTCAAGGCGCGCAAACAGCTGTGGCGGGAAGACCTGACGAATAAAGACACAACTCGGATGCGCGCGCGTGTGCGGAAGAAGCTCCTTCCGCTACTGGAAAAACAGTTCAACGAGAACACTGTGGCTCACCTTGGTAATCTGGCGGAGCGCGCGCGGCGTGATGATGCGTTTTTGAGCGCCCTCGCTCGAATGCGTTGCGAGGAGCTCGCGCAAAAGGAAGGCCAAGACTCGCGCATCACCGCCGTGAATCTCTGGAGACCGCTCGCTGGAACGCTCTTCAACGTAGAGAACACGGAGTTCGAAGGGAAACCCCTGCGCGAGGCAGTCTCCTCCCGAATGGTCCGGTGGCTGGTAAGAACAGCAAGGACTCGCAGTGGTGAGCTTAGCGCGCGGCACGTGGAGACGGTAATGGACTTCGCTCTCCACGGTGAGAACGGAAGTTCGTTGACTCTGCCAGGCGGCGTGGAGGTACGAAAAGACCGGCAAGCTCTTCATTTCCGCGCTGCCGGAAAGACGGACGCGAAGGCGGAGCGGGAGGCGAATCAGAGCTTCGAGTACCCCATCGATTTGACCCGTGGGACGCAGGACGTGGGCGTCCCGGAATTAGGTTGTGTCTTCCGTCTCAGAGTGATTGACTGGCCTTCAACGGGAGAGGAAAATAATAAGGGGGAGATGGTCCTGGACCGCGAGCGGCTGCGTTCACCCCTAGTCCTGCGCAACTGGCGTCCCGGAGATCGGTTGCGCCCTTCTGGCCATCAGAACGCCCACAAGCTGAAGCGCTTACTGAACGAAAAGCACGTCAGCCATTGGGACCGGGAGGGTTGGCCCGTGTTGACGAGTGGCGAAATTCTCGTATGGGCACGCGGCTTTCCGGTGGCAGCAGATTTTGCCGCGAACGAAAAAACCCGGACGGGGATTGTGATTGCCGAGGAAAAGATTTGAGCCAGCGGAAAGGGGCAACGTATTCCGCTGCACGCATCGCGGCTCGCGTCGCTGAGTTGGGCAAAGAAATCTCGCGCGAATGTGGAGGCCGCCGGCTTGACGTCGTGGTGACCATGGATCGCGGATTTGTTTTTGCGGCGGATTTGATCCGCCATATTGACGCGCGGATGGTTTGCCATTTTGTTCGCAAGGATATTCGCGACGTTGATGATGAAGGGCGTAGGAGGCGCGAGGTTTTGTTTGGCTCGCGTCCGGACTTGAAAGGGCGAGACGTTTTGGTTGTGGATGCAGTGCTCGAAAGCGGCGTGACACAGGATTTTCTTCTGCGCCGCCTGGGCGAGAGCCGGCCGCGTTCCATCCGGCTGGCGGTTCTGCTGGACAAGCCCGGCAACCGCCGCGTGGCCTTGGAGCCCGATTACTTTGGGTTCCGCACTGCATCTAATGAATTATGGGTAGGGTACGGCTTAGCTGCCCCCAATGGCATGGGGAGAAATCACAGACAGCTTTCCTCGGGAACGAACAATTCTTCCCGGAAGAGTGGAAATGGGCGAAAAAAGAAAGCATGATAGAGGCAGCGTGCGGCTTCCGGAATCAGTGAGGGAAACGTGAATTCTAGCTCGACGGTAAAAACAATTCTCTTCTGGATGTCCATTGTCTTGCTGGGCGTGATGCTCTGGAAATTGGTCTCGGCCAACGGCGGACAGGCCCGCGAAGATCAGCCAAGCTACAGCGAGTTCATGGCAAAAGTCGAAGCGGGTGACGTCAAAGAACTCACCATGTATCTCGGCCAGGTCAGCTACGACCTCCAGGGCGAGTACAAGAACCCTGCCAACCGCAAGTTTCAGGTGACCATCGCGAAGGAAGATGCCCCCAACGTTGAAAAAGAGTTGCGCGACAAGGCGGTGCAGATTAAGGTCAAGGAACACGCTAGCGGCGATTGGGTTCTGCTCCTTCTCAACGGCCTCCCTCTTCTGCTTCTTGTCGGATTCTGTTTGTTCTTAATGCGCCAGATGCAAGCTGGGGGAAACAAGGCTCTGAGCTTCGGCAAGTCCCGCGCGCGATTGCTTTCCGCTCAACAAAAGAAAGCCACATTCAAAGATGTTGCGGGAACAGACGAAGCCAAGGAAGAACTTCAAGAGATTATCGAATTCCTGAAAGATCCGCAGAAATTCCAGAAGCTCGGCGGGCGCATTCCCAAGGGCGTTTTGCTGGTTGGCCCCCCAGGCACGGGCAAGACTCTTCTGGCACGAGCGATCGCCGGTGAAGCCAACGTTCCGTTCTTCTCGATTTCGGGTTCGGACTTCGTGGAAATGTTTGTTGGCGTCGGCGCGAGCCGCGTGCGCGACCTTTTCGAGCAGGGCAAGAAGAACGCGCCTTGCATCATTTTCATTGATGAAATCGACGCTGTCGGCCGCCATCGCGGCGCAGGCTTGGGCGGCGGCCACGACGAGCGCGAGCAAACTCTGAACGCACTGCTCGTCGAGATGGATGGTTTTGAATCCAATGAAGGCGTGATTTTAATCGCCGCCACCAATCGGCCTGATGTTCTCGATCCGGCGCTGCTTCGCCCTGGCCGTTTTGACCGGCGTGTTGTGGTTGCGCGCCCCGATGTGAAGGGCCGCGAAGAGATCCTCCGCGTGCATACGCGCAAAGTGCCCATCGGTGATGACGTTGATCTTTCCATCATCGCCCGAGGCACGCCGGGCTTCTCCGGCGCGGACCTCGCGAATCTCGTCAATGAAGCTGCACTGTGGGCAGCGCGCCAGAACCGCAAGTTCGTCACCATGGCGGATTTTGAGATGTCCAAGGACAAAGTCCTTATGGGCGTCGAGCGCAAGTCCATGATTCTTTCCGACGAGGAAAAGAAAAACACGGCGTATCACGAAGCCGGACACGCGCTCGTTGCGGCCATGACTCCTGGCGCCGACCCCGTGCACAAAGTCACCATAATTCCGCGCGGCATGGCGCTGGGCCTCACGATGCAGCTGCCCGAAGCCGATAAGCACACCTACACACGTGAATATCTCGAAGCGATGCTCGCCGTGCTGATGGGCGGCCGATCCGCGGAAGAAATCTTCCTGGGCCACATCACTACTGGCGCCGGCAACGACATCGAGCGCGCCACGGACATCGCGCGCAACATGGTCTGTGAATGGGGCATGAGCGAGCTCGGTCCGCTGGCTTTTGGCAAGAAGGACGAAGCCATCTTCCTTGGCCGCGAAATCGCCCAGCACCGCGACTATTCCGAAGACACTGCCATTCAGATCGACAAGGAAGTGAAGCGCATCGTCAGCGCCTCGTATGACAGAGCCCGCAACATTCTTTCCAGCAACAAGGATGTTCTAGAGCGCATCGCGCAAGCTTTGCTGGAACGCGAAGTCATTGACGCTGCCGAAGTGAAGCTGCTCATGGAAGGCAAGCCGCTTCCGGAAAAGCCTCGTACACCGCCTCCGCAGGCGCCGCCGGCACCCAGCGTGGATCCCAAAACCGTCCGGCCGGAATTGCGGCCCGCACCCGGCTTCACCCGAGGCGAAAACCCCGCCAAAGCGTGATCCGCTTGGCGCTGAGCCCGTAGCGAAACCCGAATTACAAGTATTGATTAGCCGAGGAGCTTGCCATCGGCAGCGGGGGCTTTCCCGTCATTGCTGAACGTTTAACCTCGATCAGATCCAACAAAATAAATATGTTGGGGACCTTCTTGGCCGTCACGGCTATGTTGTCGAGCCATTTCCCTTCCGCTTTGATGCGCAGCATCGCACCGTCAATTTTGCTTTTTACGAGCGCGGCGTACGGAATGGGCTCTTTCGATTTCCAGATGACGCCGGTGGGTGACAACGAAATCTTCCCGAACCCAACCGTTCCTCCTGAGTCGAGAATGCGCTCAGCCTCCTGGCGTAGCCGGGGGTTAACGGCCGCCAGAACCAGCCGCACCGCTTCCTCTACATCGCGAATATTGGAATTGACGGTGATTTTCTGCGGACCGATTAACTCGAGCGAACGGTTCACCTTACTGCTACTGCTGGCCATTGCCGCGATGAGCCATCCAATGAGGCCAAAATGCGCGCCCGCATTGATGGGCTGTTGACCATAGCGGGTCTCCGTAATTTCGTTCCAACGAAGATCCTTTTCCCCGAAGGGGGACTTGTAGGAGATCCCCTCGTCGTGAATCGTCACTCTTGTTTTCGTCCACCACCAGGCGTAGGCAAACAGCAGGCCGCACATAACAGTCAAAAAAGCCAGGCCCGGCGGTATCTCACGGGTGTGGTAGAAATCGTAAACTGCCCAGACAAGCAGGGGAACAAAGAACAAGGCTGCCAGGATGAGCCAGTTGAATGTGTATCGAAATGTCTTTCGAGGGGGCGACATAAACATGAATGCACCTCAGGGAAGCTATTGTTCCCATAGAATCTCTTCCCTGAAGCAGCGTGTCACTTTCCAAATAAATTGCGTGTGCTTGAATCTAAAACCGGCGGATCGTCATTTTCTGCCCGACACAAACCTAGCGTATCCCCTGCTTCTACGCAGGCGGCAAGAAGGGGTGTAGAATGCCTTCATGGGAAATCGCTCCGCTGACAACCTGCACGTGACTTGCCCATGTTGCCAAGCCAAGCTGGTGATTGATCCGGTGTTTGGCGCAGTGCTTTCCCATGAAGCGCATGTAAGGCCTGGACCTGACGTGGACCTCACCAAGGCATCGGATATCCTTGAAGAGCAGAAACGCCAGCGCGAGGACAAGTTCGCCGACTCCTTCTTCCAGGAAACGCACAAGGAAGACATCCTCGCAAAGAAATTCGAAGAAGCCATGAAAAAGGCCAAGGATGCTCCCGCCGGCAAACCCATCCGCGACTTTGACCTGGATTAAGCAACCTCAACCGCGCGTTCTTTCGTTTCATGGAATTCACTAATTTGATTTGACTTGAAGTCCCGTTCTGTCTAACCTGACTTGGTTTCTGAACCTCCAAGAAATTCTATGAGCCCCGTGCGCCAACTCCTCCCGCAACTGGAACTCCACTGCCCGTGTTGCTGTCAAAACTGCGGATTGGCGCGTGGAGGCTGATGGCATAGAGATTAGTTTCTAAGCTTTTGAAGCGGCCACCGTCAGATTCGTTTCTGGCAGTGGCCGTTTTTGTTTTTGCGGAGCTTAAGTTCAGGAGAGTTTCGTGAAATTCGCGACAAGAACGCTGATCCTGGGAAGTCTGCTGCTGCTTCTAGTTCTGCACGCAAAAGCGCGGCCGGATGACGGCTCGCACGAGGGACAAGAATCCGCCTGCACCGCGTCAGGGGGAAAAGCGCGTGAGAATTGTTCCGCTCGGCTGTCAGAAGCCACAACACAGGATTCCGCGGAGAGCGGAGCGAAGAAAAAGCGCGGTCTGTTTCGTTCCTGGCTTCGCATGGCTGCAGAAACGCAGGCTAACCAGCCGGATTGGCTTTCACCTTTGGCCACTACATCGGGCCGCCTGAAACAGGAGCTTCGTTACGACATCTGGGACCAGCCTTTCACTTTAGGAAATCGAACCTACCAGTTTGGCGGCAACAAAGGATTGGAGCTCATCACCAGCTCACGGACGCAAGTCCTGTTGGGTGTGCCGACCTACACCCTCATATCTCCGAGCGGCCCGCCTGGCGGGTTTGGTGACCTTCCATTGCAGCTGAAATTCCGCATCACGTCGGCGGACCGAAGCGAAGGCAATTACTTGCTGACGTTTATCTTGGCCGCCACCGCGCCCACCGGGTCACATCGCTACGGCGCAGGCGAAGGCGCGTTGACGCCGACCATCGCGGCGGGCAAGGGCTGGGGAAGATTTGACGTTCAATCAACGTTTGGGGCTAACTTGCCAACCGGCAACACAACGAAACTGGGCCGGCAAGTTCAATGGAACACGGCTTTCCAATATCGCGCCGCGTGGAAGCTTTGGCCTGAACTCGAAGTGAACTCCACGTTCTACACGACCGGACCGCACGCGGGTGACAAACAAAGTTTCTTAACGCCTGGGCTTGGCTTTGGACGTGTGCGCGTTGGAGACAGATTTCGTTTTTCATCAGCCGCGGGCATGCAGATCGCAGCCACCGCGTTTCATACCTACAACCATCGCTGGATATTCTCGGAGCGGTTTTCGTTCTGAGCGCGCATAAGCAGCTTGCGCGAAACTGCTTCGCGCATGTTTCGCCGAAAAACTTTCAGGCTGAAGCTGCCTTCGCGCACCCTCATGATGGGTGTACTTAACGTTACGCCGGACAGTTTTTCTGACGGCGGCAAATTTCTCGACGCTGGGCGTGCAGCCGAGCATGCGATGGCATTGCAACTTTGCGGGTGCAGATTTGCTGGACTTTGGCGGCGAATCCACGCGCCCGGAATCGCAGGAAGTAACGGCATCCGAAGAGCTAGATCGCATACTTCCCGTTCTCGAAGGTCTGCGCGGACATCTCACAATCCCTCATCTCAGTGAACACCCGAGGAGCCGTGGTCGCGGGAGCTTGCCCTGCGCGCGGACCTCGAGGCCAAGGGCGTTCGAGTCAAGGAAGGTTCGTGGGGCTACCGGCTCCTGGCGGTCGATGATCCCGACTGAAATCTGCTCTTCTTCAACTATCCGGCTGAAACTGCTGCCAGCGAGATTTGCCGTAGATGAGGCGTAATCGTCCAGCCGCGCCGGCCCTACATCAGCAACCTAACCGTTCCGGTTGAGGGCTAGACGGAAACTAGCGCACGGGGATATTTTCTAGTTGTATTGACCATGCATGCATCCAAACCCGCCATCGCGAACCCAGTCGCAGTGTTTGCGAATGGGGGTGAGGACTGCCTGCCGCAGGCCGGGATCTGCTTTTCGCTTCTTGAGCTTTTCCCTTCCAGAATGGCGGCGAAGGATTTCTATTTTCCATTTTCCCGTGTTAATTTTGTTGTTCTGCCGATGCCCGGGTGGCGGAATGGCAGACGCTGAGGACTTAGAATCCCGGCAAGGCACATCGCAGCATTCCGCACCAAAACGCAGCACAACGAACTCCCCTGTGACTACGCGGGCTTCGAGAATTACCTCCGCGCAGCACCGCGCAGGTGGGCGAAGCAAAACGAAAGCCCAGAGGATTCTCGGCCTATGAAGTATAACTACGCGGCGGAAAAGCTAGGCTCGGCGGTACTCTACGCCATGAGGAGCAATGAATCACTGCAAAAGCGGCTCCAGGGCTGCTTCTCGATCTTCCACACTCTCCAGCATCACGACAGTTATCTGCCTCCAGACCTCAGGAAGCGGTTCGACGCAATGATTCAGGCCTGGACGCGCGTGCCAGACCCCGAAGGCCTGCGCGGAACAGTGGCCGTGACGACGGACAAGATGAACGACCAGGAAGCCTGCAAGTGGCTGGGGGAAGTATTTAGCCTTTACACCGAAGTGACCGAACGCGAGGCATCGGAAGACAGAGCCATCGCCGCCGCCGCATCAAATTAGACGTTCTGTTGCGTTTTCCAGTCCGCGCCCACATTGCCACAACGACTTAGCTCTCCTGCAACTCTCCGCCGCTCCACTGTAATGTTGCATTTCACCTGATTGCCGAGTGGATCAAGCAACAAAAGAATTTAAAGATGGGGCGCAAGTGGCTGTTTAGGTAAATCATAGCCACGTTCCTGTCGTTGTTGCACGTGCCGAGGCATAATATGTGGGAAGACATACTTTAGAGCGTTGGCGGTGATCATGAGTATCGCAACCGAAATTCTTAGCCTTCGGGGTAACCGGACAAGCAGCGTAAAAACCTTACTTGCAGCAATTGATTGGCAAAAAGCTGCACAAGACGATGAACACATCATGTCGCGCGGCTACGCCGTCGATGAGGCGGCGGATATTGTCCTGCTGAATGTCGCTGCTCACGCTGCTGACGTATCGATTGAACCGCCACCCTCGATTCGAAGAACCCGCCGTGCGGTTTCAGATTCTCGGCGTAATCGACGCTCCAATCCGCATCAATTGCATCAGCGCAGGCTTTTCGCCGCCTAACGCGCGCGGGAGGCACGCCGCCACTGCTGCAGATTTGCACCCAAATCCGTGCTCAACAAAGTGAAAAAGATATACTCTGAGGGGTGTTGGCACGAACAGGTGGCAAATGCTGACAGGAAAACTCTTCGCGGGCTTGGCAGGTCTACTATTGGTCTTTGCAGTTCTATATAAACTTCACCGCGCACCTCCCGTTCCTTTTTACATGCAACTAGTGGTCGCACTGTCTTCTGTGATATTCGCTTCGACGTTTTTTGCTCGCAGGAAGATGGATAAGTCCTTCTCTCAATCAAACGGTGGGGTTGGTACAGTTCGGACTCCTCGCCATCTCCGGCTGCGTGCTCGTCTTCGAATTTGACGTTTACCCTTTGCTGTCCAACAAGCCCAACATGCTAGGCTCCTCTCTCATCCCTGCTGCTAGTTTGTGCTTCCTAATTGCCTGTGCTCTTTTCGTGTTCAACGCAACCTGGACCGTGGTTCGTGTTTTTCGGCGCCACACACGCCGTACGTCCTGATTAACGACTTATCAGGCAAGTGGGATGTCATGGAGGAAGGGACTCAACTAGCGCGAGAAGTGCGCCGCGTCCCGGACTCGCTCTGCTTGCAGCAGATGACGGCGTTCGTGGCTCACAATGATCTGCAGTCCAGTCCCGACTGTGAACCGAAGTCCTGGGATGAAAGGATTCCAAAAGCGAACGCGGTTTACGTTCTTGCTTCCAGCGCGGACAATGATGTCGCGGCACGATTGGTTGCCAGACAGGAAGCGATCGAGAACTGAGGCTTCTACATGCGATGTGGGTCTGATCTTCGCAGGAGCACGAACGCGCCTGCCGCCCGACGTAGGCTCAGCAAAGTTGCGGATAAACCAACCGCCGAGCCATCCAGGAGTGATCTGCTCTACAGGAGAATCGGATTTCTCTTTAAGCGCGGCGCAGATTGGCGGCAGGTAGACCTCGTTCATTATGCACAGATGTTCAAGACATTGTCCCACGCTCCAGGAGCCCGGCGCCGGCTGCCAATTGAGCTGTGCTTTAGTAAGTCCTACGAGCAACCTTTTCGCAGTTTCGTCGTTTGTCAATAAGTCAGTGGCAAGCCGGATCGACCAAGCAGGCGCAATTGTGTTGTGTTGTGCGGCCATGGAGCGATTCCTGGCATTCTAAGCTAACATGCCCTCCGGGATAATCGGTAAAGTCAGGTACTAAGCGCCACTTTTCCGATTTTCCGACTTCACAGGAGTTGAGCCTTGAAGCGGCCTTGCAGGCCACCACCGTGGGTGCCTTGCTTCGGTGACAGGCGATGGTCGAACGTGACACAGAGCAACGCGCAAAATGCTTGAATGCCTGTTGTACTCCCTTGTTTCTGAACGCTTCCCTATAGTGGTATGAAAGCTGCAGACGGTCGTAGCAGACCCTTATGAGAGCTGAAGTCCATCGCAGAACTGGCTTTCTCTTTTCTATTCTTCTTGCTGGCTTATTAGTCTGCTTTACATCACAGGCTCAGCCTTCGGACATGAAACTGGAAATGGTAGCCAGCGAAAAGTTAGCCAACTTGACGAGTGCGACGGAGGAGTTGCAACTGGATGGAACGGTGGCTTTTCTTTCTGATGACCGGGTTGTTGTTTCAGTATGTCATACGCGTGGAGATTTGCATTGTCTACTGCTAGTCATTCTTCAGGTAGCGGACGCCGGACTTCGCCCGTTGTCAAAGAACCATCATCCTCGTCCTTTCGGCTCGCTTCACGTTACGGAAACTGGGGGAGTTTTAGCCTATCCCAATCCCTGGCTAGGTTTCCCGATTGAACTACTTTCGGCGGAATTGGCATCTACCTTC
>Ga0126373_10002952_pt1 | contig 12591 bp, 15 predicted proteins | sample PanSoiMetPlot_11_FD_92545 | JGI IMG/M metagenome (GOLD analysis project Ga0126373, IMG submission 92545) | Tropical forest soil microbial communities from Panama - MetaG Plot_11 | ecosystem: Environmental > Terrestrial > Soil > Tropical forest > Bulk soil | place: Panama | collected 2016-02-17
GCTTCGACAGTATTCATGGTTTTTCGCATCAGATGCGATTTGGGCCCGACATGAAGTTCGACGTAGTTCCCCGCAGCCGCCACCCAGTCAATGTCCTCCACTTTTACGAAATAGGAAGCGCTGGCTGACTTGATTAGGAATCGCTTCAAAAACTCTTGCGTTGGCCCCGAATTCCTAATCAGCGCGAATCTCTCAACGCTGTTCACGAACAAGGGCCGATCGCGATCCTGTTGGACCTGCGACAGACGTCCTGGAAATGAACGACTTGGGATCTCTTCGACCAGTGAACAACTCGCAGTGACTCGACCCATGCTATCTCTGATCGTTCCCACTGTGAGATCGATCCACACCGACGTGCCATCCGCACGGCGCATCTCTAGCCCTGTAGCGTGAACCTCCGCGCCTGAGCGGAACTGAAGAAGTTGTTTCTTTGCCTCGGCCTTTCCCGCAGGTGTGTCGGCGTACAGATCCAACACGGGCCGTCCCAGGACTTCGGATAGTTCGTAACCAAGCAGCCCAAGGGCTTGCTTGTTGGCCGCTCGAATGCGGCCGTCTATGCCAACCGAGAAACACGCAAAAGGTGCCTCGACGAAAAGATGCCGGTATAACTCCTCGCCATTCGATTCGAAGGCCTTTTCTTGTAGGACCAGTTTTGATGCGCTATGCATAGCCCTTCCAGATTGCTTTTAACAGATTCAGAAAAACAAAACCCATTACCCGTCACCGGCCCGGGCTTTCCGACAACCCTTTAGACGTAGGCCAAGCGGGAAAGCAGCAAACTTGTTGCAACGTCCGACCCTTGCAACAACTCAGGAGGCGGCCAAGACGGCGAACTGGCCTGGGAGCATAGAAATAGAAATGGAAGCAGACGAACGGCGGGTGAGTTCCCGCGTCGAGCAAACTCACTGCCATCTAGCTACTCGTTTTACTTCCCCTGCTTCAGCATCTTGACTTCTTGAACGTTGATCGTGCCCCCGTCGGCCGTAGCCTTTACCTGGACGTGGTGTCCCTGGTGTTCGGCGAGAGCCTCAGGATTTTCAACCGTCCAGATCTTATTGTCGCCATCGGTGACCAGCACGAGCTTTGCTCCCTGGGCGACGTGTTCTTTGTTTGCGCACTTCTTTTCTCCATGCGCCGCGCACTCCGAATCGCTCACCCAACCTTTTAGCACTTTGGCTTTGGACATCTCATGAGACATCTTGTCCTTCGACATACTATCTTGGCTCATCGTGTCCTTTTTCATGCTGTCGCCCTTCATGGAATCAGACTGAGCCTGTTGTCGCGTTCCAGCGAAACTCACGGCCCCCAGAAAAACTAGACTTACTGCCAGACCAGCAATCACTGTCTTTTTCATGGAATTGTTCTTCTCCTTTTGATCGTGAGTGCATGCCGACGCATCGAATTGGCCGACGCCCTACAGATGAGCAAGGCCCCGCGAAGTTACACTTGTAAGGTTCGTCAAAGGGCTTTTAGCGAGGATGGATTCGTTGGTGCGCGTAAACTTCGGCAATGATCAGAAACCAGGAAGCGGCAGCAGAAAATAGGCCGAACGCAATCATCCACTTCTCACGCCTTGTAAGAGGGATTCTTCGCCACTGTGACTCGCGCCGGTTACGAAGACGCCAGCCATTCCAAATTACGTAGAGCGTTACCGTAGCAAACGTTGCGGAAACATATCGCAGAGCCAGTCGCACCGGATCGGAATGGACCAAGGAGGATCCCCCCGCTGCCACCGCGCTTGTGATTCCCAAGGCTAGCTTTACGGAGTTCATGGCAATCACGAAGGCGCAGATTCCCTGGATTGCAGCGCTCGTTAGAGCCGCAAAAGACAGCTTCATTTCGCTCGTAAGTTTGTGATTTTTCGCCTGCAGACGATCAACTTCCTGCGTTTTTGGCTGTTCTCCCAAGATACACCCTACCGGTAGATGCAGTTCTCCGGCAAAAGTTACACGCATATCGAATCGGTCGGAGTTTTCGGAAATTTGTCAAAAAAGTGGTTCCGTCAGCGTAACTATTTGGTGCGTTCCTCATCTGTGGGGCATCGCGAACAGAAGTTCGTGTATTCAGCCAACTCGAGGTGAAGAAATGCGCTTTCGATTGTTTTTCGCTGCTTTGGCTTTGTTAACTCTCGTACCTTTTGCACCGGCTGTCTCCGCACAGTCGCGGGCGGGTGCCGTGTACGTTGCCAGCAACGAAGCAACCAGCAACAGAATCCTTCACTTCCATCGCGACGAAAGCGGTGCGCTTACTCCCGCAGGTTCCTTCAACACGGGAGGACTCGGGACGGGCGGCGGTCTGGGAAATCAGGGAGGGCTTGTTCTTACGGAAAATGGGGAATGGCTTCTTGTTGTGAATGCAGGCAGTGACGAGATCTGGGTCTTTGCTGTCGATTCGGATGGAAATTCTCTGAGACTGACGGATCGCGAGGCCTCTGGAGGCCAGCACCCGATCAGCATCGCGGCGAAGCGCGGTCTCGTGTACGTGCTGAATGCCGGCGGGGCGGTCGGTGCGACAGATAGCATTAACGGGTTTCGACTGAGCCGCCATGGCCAATTGGTGCCAATCCGGGGCTCATCGACATCGTTGAGCGCGGGAAACGTAGGCCCCGCTGAGATCCATTTCGGTTCCGATGATGATGAACTCTTCGTAACAGAAAAAAACACCAGCCACATCGATGTGTTCCAATTGGACGAGCAAGGATTGATCCGCTCCTCTCAGACCTTTAACTCTACAGGGGTCACGCCCTTTGGATTTGCTGTGAGCCGCTTCGACAACATTTTGGTCTCCAATGCGGCCGGTGGGGCAGCGAATGCCAGTTCCTTGACCTCGTATCGTTTCGACGATGGTGTCCTCAGCGTTCTGGCGGGACCAGTTGCTACCAACCAATCTGCGGCCTGCTGGGCTGTCGTCACGCGCAGCGGCGGCTTCGCCTACACCACCAATACCGGGAGTGCTTCGGTCTCCGGTTACTCCATCGCGGCGGACGGCACTCCGACTCTGCTGAACGGCGATGGTATTACAACGGTCACTGGCAAGGGCCCGATTGATGCAGTTTTTAGTTTCGATGACAGGTTTCTATTCGTGCTGAATTCGGCAGATCACTCAATCAGCGCGTTTTCCGTTCAGCAGGACGGCAGCCTGGCCGCCGTGGGAACAACCTCTGGGCTTCCCGCGGCGTCGAACGGCCTGGCAGCGCGATAAGAGCCGATTGTCATTCAATGGGGGCGGAGGGGTGATTCCCACCGCTTTCATACATCCGTAACCTTTGGCATCTGAATGAATCTCTCTTTCTAGGGTCAAATCCATCTAATCGTGCCAGATCTCCTCGCAGACAAGAAGGACAGAGAGTTCGAGCTCATAGACCGCATCCTAAGCGGTCATCACGAAGGTTTCTACGAGCTGATTGCCCCATACGAGCGCCGCGTATTCATGACTGCTTTTGACATTCTGCAAGTGGAGGCCGATGCCGAGGAGGTGGCTCAGGAAGCATTCTTGAAAGCGTTTCGCGGCCTGCGCAGTTTTCGTCGAGAAGCCCGGTTCTCCACTTGGCTGCTGCGCATCACTGTGAATGAAGCACGGATGCGCTTGCGCCAAAGGCGGGAGATTTCCTTCGATGCTGTTTTCCCGAATAACGAGGAAGCGGAGTATACCCCGATCTTTTTGGCAGACTGGCGGGAGATTCCTTCCGAAGCTGTCCTCCGCGAAGAGACTCGCCGCCTGCTATCCGAAGCTATTGCCGCTCTGCCGGAACACTACCGCGAAATCATTACGCTCCGCGATGTCAACGGCCTGAACAATTCGGAAAGCGCCGAAATTCTCGGTCTGAGCTTGGGTAACGCGAAAGTTCGGCTGCTGCGGGCTCGCATCATGCTGCGGGACTTGTTTGTGGAACGCCTCCATGACAAAAGAAGGCATCGCCTGTCCCGGGGGGTGACGCCTTGAGACTCGATTGCAAACACATTTGGCGTGAGCTCTCGAACTACTTGGATGGTGAGATTTCACCGGACGTGCGGCGCGATATCGAAGCCCACGTCGCGCAGTGCCGGCACTGCGCCGCCTTGCTGGACAGCACGCACAACGTGATTGTGCTGATCGCAGACGAACGGCGTCTTGAACTCCCGCTAGGATTTAGTGCGCGCCTCCGGGAAAGGCTCGAAAGAGAACTCGCCACGTCCAAGCCTGATTAGGAATGACTACGGAGGTACCCGTCGCGCCCTCATCCATCCGGCTCGGCCTCGCGATTCCAGCTGCAGCATTGCTTATGACCTCAGGAGCATTCGCGTTGGATGTACCTCTATCCGATGAAGCTGTTCGCGAGGCCTATTTCCTCGATCAGCGCCGCGACGATAGGACCGCCCAATTCTTGGAAACCTATCGCCGGTACTTTCAAAGTCCTAAGTCTGGGCCCCATGTTTCTGCCGTTGAACTATTCACACCCTATGCGCAGGCTGTGGAGGTTTCATCCAAACACAGCGTAGGCTATAGTGCCCAGCAGGCACTACAGGATTATCACGCACGCGGCGACTCCCTCCGCGTCGGAGTGTATGTTCGCTACACCAGCACGTACGGCCCCGGGTTCCCGTACAGCCCGAATAGAGTCCCGGGTCAGACGGGTACTTGGACGGATTTTCAGGTTCGGCTGTCACTAAACGGTAAGACACTCCAATCTCGAAGCGTGAGATACGAAGGGATGCGGATGAGTACAGGAGGAAGTAAAGGTGGGGGCTCACGCCCAGCGGGTTTCATCATCTGGCAGGAATACTACGCATCAGATTCTACTTCCACGTACGCAACCGTCGAAATTGACACTCCCGAGGGCCAGCATGTCACGGCGTACTTCGACCTCTCCCACCTTCGCTGAAGCACTCTTGCGGCATTACTAGGCAGTGCTCGTTCGGACAGAATTCCCGCGAGCGGTGAGTCTTGGTTAACGGGTAATCGGAAATGGCTCTCGGCACCCAATGGGCTCCGCTGCGCAAAATGTGTGACCGTACCAAAAGAAATGATTTGATGCAGGCAAGTCGGTACCGCCGCACATCTATAGTTGCAAACAGTTACAAGGCTGACCTTGGCAGACCGTTTGATGGGTTCGATTTACGGAAGTGGAGTGAACGATTTACAGTTTGAAGAAGATGCCCCGGAGACTCAAATTAAGTTTCTGCGGTCCTCCTATGGCAAGCGGGATCAGGGCCAGGCTTGTTTGTAGCCTCGCTCATGACGTGCGCAAAACAAAAATTCATGGTGAACCCAGTGCTTCTCGCGTCTCATGGGGTCCTAGAAAAGTCCAGGAGAAATCCAGGATCGAGGCTTTCCCCCTAATCCATATAGACCTCCCGCATTACCGCAACCTCGTCTTTAGTTGGCCCTGGAAGCGAGAAGATGCGTTCTGAGATCACTTCTCCATCACGCAACCGCACGATCTGGAAGGTACCGCCTCCAAATATTCTACCCACGTCCCCCAGAATGGTAGAGGGGTTCAAGCCACCCGGGAGCGAGTTCTTAAAAAAGCTAAAATTGCAAATGTATCCTCGTTCTATTTCATTTGGATGATGCTCGTTTCCTAGATAATAGATTTCGAAATCTTCTTCGACTCGGGCCTTTTGTTGAATTGGTTGTAGAGCTGCTACTGAATCGGATTTCTTTGGATTGCGCTGAGCTTCAAAGGACTCGATCGATCGGAGCAACACACGGCGGTGGTTGCCTCTCCCTCGGGTGCACTGAAGCCAACCACGCTCGCAATAATTCCGCACACTATCTGGAGAGACGTCGAGACGTTTGGCCGTTTCGCCCACTGATAGTGTTCGCGACTTCGTATCAATTTTCACTTCTTTCATTGAAGTCCTTGCCCTATCCATCGAGCGTGGTCTTTTGTCAATTCCGCGTGTCAAACAGACGAGTCCGTTTTGAGCCCATTAAGCGCCGAATACCGTGCAAAACCCTGCTCTATCGTGAATGACCGAATCTCGGTTTCGCCTCTCCTGGAGGGCTCGTCTCCATAGTTACCGTGTACCCGCCGGTGTACCCGATTTTGGCATTTCTGCTGTTTTTGCTGGATCTGCGGCTATGTAGAATGAGTAACTTACGTGGAATCAGACAGAGGGGATGTTCCGAGTCCCGTCGTCCCCGCCGTTCCTTCAGATGACGTCCCGTCTGTCCCTGAGTTCCCGTCCCGAGTTCCCCCAACGACCAGCCGCGCAAAGGCGACGACCGGCTGATACGGCAACAAGATTCGTAACTTTATGGCGAGTACTGTGTCGAATGGAGTGAATGAAAATCCGTCGCAGGAGGGGCTTTGCTCCTTGGGGCACACAGGTATATGGGACTAGAACAATTAAGTGATCGGCTGATTCGGTTTGCAGGAGGACATACGGGGGTATGGCGAGTTCTGGCGATTCACTCCGTTCAAGGAGACGCCTTGCCTCAAGTCGAGAGGGTTGCCGTATATCGAGGGAACGAACCTTCGCTCGAATCCAAATGGACATTGTCGGGCGTTGTCAGCAACATCCGATATGTTGAACGGCCGGAGGAGAAGGAACTGACGTCGAAACAAGCTCCGCTAGGTCGATCAGAGGCGACCATGGCGGCTCTCATTCCGATTCGAAAAACGCCGGCTTGGTGGAGTTTGACACAAGAGGAGCGTCGCAACATTTTTGAGAACAAATCCCATCATATCGCCGAAGGAATAAAGTATTTACCGCCCATTGCGCGACAGCTGTATCATAGTCGCGATATTGGTGAACCCTTCGATTTTCTGACGTGGTTTGAATATGCTCCTCAACATTCCGAGGCATTTGAAGAATTGGTTCGGACGCTTCGGAAAACGGAGGAATGGCGGTATGTTGATCGCGAAATTGACATCCGTCTGGTTCGCGCCTGATGAGACTTATGGTGTCGGTGAAAGGGATCATGGTCGTCGCGTTCACGACCGGGTTCCTGTTCATCTATGGTCTCGGTGCTGATGTCCTGTTTCGCCATCGCACGTTCTTACCATCGCGTTTTGAAGCGCTGCCGCGCTACTATCTTTTCGCGGTCAGCTTCACGCGACACGCAATAACGAACCCCCTTTTCTACACCGCTTGTTCTCGTCGGTGTCACCGCGATTGGGGTAAGGATCGCAGTTTCTATCCGTTCGAGAGAAGAGCAAGTTTTTGGGGCGAGCACAGGATAGCCTGTCCAAGACCAAAATCGTTGCCCTGCGAAAGTTTCTACCCACCAACTTACCCACAGGGAACGGTTCCTACAGTCCCTTTCAGCGACTTGGCAGCCCCCGCGAAAATGTAAGTCGCTGATAAGACGTGTATGCCTAGCCTGTCACGCCAGAGGCCGCGGGTTCGAGTCCCGTCGTCCCCGCCATTCTAAACAAAGACTCTATCTGCGTTTTCCGAAAACCAACGAGGGTGCAAAAGGACACAAATTTGCACCCTTTTGTGCCCCTATCGCTCGTTGCCGAGACTTCCCTTCCCTGGTTTCTCCTATGCGTTGCTCCCCGGAATATCGGAAACCGATGCGCCGCCGCGCGTCGAGGAGAATGAGGGTCGTGGCGAACACCGGTAGATTGCATCGCGCAGCATGGGATTGAGCTCTCGCTGTTTGCCTTCCACCAGCACGCGCACGAACGGCACAGCGCCGTTGTCGCTTTGCGCGGCCAATTCCTGGCCCAGCGCGGTCAACGTCTGCCCTAGATCGCTGTCCCTTGGCGGGGGCAAACGCTTCGAGTACTTTTCGAGGAATCGGGCCAGGCTTTCGTCGTACCGCTGGCCCAGAAAGTACGGCTCGAGCTCGGCCCCGTCGGAAAGCGGCGACTCAAACCTGCCGGCTCGCGGTTGCGCAGCGATTAGTCGCAGGTTTGTTTGGAAAAGGCGAAGACGGAGGGGGCCTCATGCTGACGTTTTGAGATAGAATCCGATTCTAGGAGCGCAGAGAAAATCTAACCGTGCCTCGCTTCCTTAAATTGCTCGCAGACAACTATACCTGGTTATTCTCGGGTGTCGGTGTTACTTTGCTTGTTGGCGTGGTCGCGTGGTTGGTGCGAAGAAAGGGCAAGTCTGCCCACGGCAGTTCAGGGAGCACTTCGAAGAGCAAGATTTCTGGTTCGGTGGTCGCTGGCCAAGACAACGTCATTCAGACCATCAACATCCCACCGAGCCACGACCCGACCGACGACGAATACAGCGAAACACCAACCGCAGACGAGATTATGGTGCAAGCGAATTCTCTCCCATTTCTTTGGCAAGAAGCCGCACGCACATGCTACAAAGGGATGAAAGTAAAGTGGCCTGCACGAATTTCCCACATAACGGAGCTTCGCACGAGACCAGGCACTGCTGATGTCACGTTGCGCTACGGAGACAGAGGCGTTGGTGCAGTAATCTTTGTCGAGGTCGAACTCGACAAATATCCTCGGTTGAGGAGCGTCCATGAGGGAGAACCAGTTACGGTCATGGGCACGATAGCGGGGATGCTACTGGGCGACATCAGACTCGACCTGAAGAAGCTTGAGTGGCGGAAGACCTGACAACTGGCTGAGCCAGACCGGGCAGGCGACGGTTCGCACAAACACACCGAGGCTTGTCCTCCAAAATAATTCCGTACGCTGCGCCATTGGAAGAACTCTGGATTGTCTCGAGGACGGCTGGACTGGCAGACTGAGCAGTTGGAATTGAAGAACTAGAGGCGAGCCGGGCGCAGCAGACCACCGCTTCCTCTGTCTCGCTGGCCGCATCAACAAATTCGCTGTTTATCGACTTCTCCCCTGTAACCTGTCGCCTATTCTTAGCGAAGAGCGAGTCCTGCCGCCTTGGCCAGTTTGCGTTGGCGATCGTCGAAGGTCAGAAAGCGCTGCGTTTTGAGTTCGAGAGCGCATGCGATGTGCAGGCTATCAAGAGTACGAACACCAAGTTTCGGCCCGTAGCGCCGGCCGAGATCGCCGCAGACCTCGAAGGCGCTGTCGGGCACAGCAGTTTCGAGCCACAATCCGGCGAGCCGGTCACGCCTCAAGTCGTCGAAGACTTTGTCCGCATCGGTGCGAGAAATTTTGCGATAAAAGACCTGCTGGGCCACAGCATGAAAAAATTCCGCCGCATGAAGGGGACTAAACCAAAGACGAGTACTTCCCGTGGTCCAGCCTCGCGCCGTCGCGGAGTGGACATCGGGCAAATACAAGGACACAAAAACGCTGCTGTCGGCATAGACCGTCAATACCGGCCCCGCTCTCGGATCAGATCCTCCACGGCGTGTAAAATGCGATCCCCGAAGATGGCTTTCGCGCGTGCGCCAAAGTCGGGGTATTGCACCGGTCCATGGCCTTGCGCCGGTTCGGGGACGATTCGGGCGATGACCTTGTCTCGCTCCCGGAGTTCCACGGTCTTTCCGGCATGGAGCCAGGCCTTGAGCTTCCTGGTGTCGCGAAGCTGGCGGATATTCACCGAGGGCATATCTCATCGTGGCACAAGATGTGACACATCGTCAAGAGGGGTAGAAGTGAAAAGTGAATGTCGCGCGTTGCTGGCTGTCCTTGGCGAATTCCCACGAGTGCGTTACGTATGGTTCACCTCATAAAAGGAGTGCGTTAAGGGAAGTCAGAACTTCGCTGCAGAGGATTTGGACTAATTTTCTCGCAGCAATCCCCTAACTGCTTCGCGAGCAGACTCCCAGCTCGGGTATTGGCAAACTGTGCCGATCACCCTCTTGCGGTAGATGCGTTTTCCATAAGGCCCTCTGTCTGCCCACCGGAACTGCCAAACATCCGGACCGCACCTCCGATTACTCCTGACAAGACTGCCAAGTTGCATTTCTTCCTCCCAGATTCGCAGTTGCGACGCCGAGGAATTCTTACCCAAAGACAGGAACATTGGCCGCGGGGAGTGAATTGGTTTGCGGTGGCAGCGTTGTCGTTGTTGTCGGCTCTAAGTGAGCGCCCACCTTCGATCTACCTGTAAGTGTCGGTCGGAATGTCAGTTGGTTTGACTTTTTTGACTTTTCTGACTTCTGACAGTTTCCCAACGAATGCTCGCTCGAAGAATCAAGACCTTACGCCGAAACAGATTTGGCGAGCATATTGCGTTTACTTCGAGCGAGGACAAAAGGCGATGTCGAAAATTTGGGCGCGAATTCCAGAAGCGAAGCGGAACCCCGAACCAACTTTTGGAAAACGAGCGCGGTCGATCGTGACGTTTGATCCCGTTGCTGACGAAGAACTGGTCGCAGCCGGCCCTGACCTAAATGAATCAGGGGATATTAGGGGACGATAAGCGCCACACGCCAGTCCGTGATTGCTAATCGATAAAGCCCTCGTAATCGGGACATTGCGGGACGGTGGCGTGTCTCTAGCTCATCTTTGGATCGTCACAAGACCACGTCGCCCAAGCAATCGAGAAAGTGCCGGAAAAGCGGGAAGAAAAGCTCGGAGAAAGCCTGCTCGAGCAAATAGAACGGGTACAACGCGAGCTCTGGGAAGTGCTGGCCAAGATGGAGGCCCAGGAAGATCACCGCGGCTGGTTGTGGCATTGCGCGAGATCCGTGAGTGTATGGAATCGATCGCCGAGATGTTGGCGAAAGCCGAAGCACCCAAAGGCGGCGGCGGTGTGCTTGAAGTGAAAAATCATTTTGGGCCTGAACCTTGGTTACCTTAACCAGCGGTCAGGTGCAATCCTTTGAATCTAAAGGGCTAATTTTGGTGAGTTGAACAGGAATTGAACAGAAAGGGGCTAATGTGAGGCATCCAGGCCGCCTTCGGCGAGCCGGCGCAGTTCAGGCTCTCGAACGGAAAACAGCGCGGCGCCACAAACCAAGCAACGATTAATTCGGAGAGTACATAGACATGCAGCTTATCTAGGTTCCTCAGCCCCGGAAAGTGGATAGCAATCTCTCCCGGGAACCTGCCGACGTTCTCTGAACCACATGATTTGCAAGTCATGGCTCACACTGAGTGAAGCCGGCCAGGAGCGCTGTGACGCGCGATACCCGGAGGTGTGAGGTACATCACCTCCTACCTACGAATCGAGAAAAGGGCCCAAAAGCATGATGCTCCGTGAGGAATTGCGCAGGCGGCTGCTCGAGGATCGCGGCATCCAGCACGGAGGCCGTGACAAGTGCGGCAAGCTCCTAGGCTCTGTGCGCTACAATCGGCGCGATGAACCCGGCGAGTACTGCAGCCGTGAATCATGGAGACAGCGAGCGCGCGGAGATCCGGAAGGGCGGCCGGCCAAGGAAGTATCGAACTGTCGAGCAAGCTCACACGGCAGAGATGGAATTACAGCCTCTTCGTCGCAACAGTCCTAATGAAGCAACCCCCCCCTTGCAGCTTGTAGGAAACAAAAGGCTTGCAGACGCGAAAATCGGCTCTCCGCTGTCCCCATAGCAGAGAAGCTCCTCAATTAAAAACAGACTTCGCTGGAAGCGCATCCTCCTCAAGCACATTCTTAAAATTCCGTACGATTCGATCTGCTACCTTGCGTTGACCGCCGCTTTTCAAAAGACCCCACGCTTTAGAGGCCCATAGGAGGCTGCCTTTCGATAGAACCTGCACTGCGCCTCGTCCAGTGACTGCCTGGGCGGTTCCGTTGTGCCACTCGCCTATTCCAGTCATCACGGCGTCGGCGTCCTCTGGCTTCGACACGATCCAGATGCGAAGCGCCAGCTGTTTCGAGAACTCCGCCTTCAGATACTGGTCAAGATCATTGACCATCGGTTCGATATAGAGGTTCTTCACTTCTTTCGCCGATGCAACCGGATGACCGGCCACTGGAACCTTGCTTTCCGTGACCGTTATTTGAGTGGCAGGAGGAGTTGGAGCGGTCTCCTGCGTCTTTGGAGCTTCCTGTGTCTTTGGAAGAGTTTCCTGCGCCTTCGGTTGGGCGGCTACGACGCTGGCGCAGGTCAAAATCACGACACTTACACGCAACCTAGGATTCATTATGTGGACCTCCCTAGTGAGGAATACTCGCTGGACGCCAGGTGCGAGTAGGGGTGGGCGAGCGATTCTACCTCACTTTTCACTCTTCGACCACGACCATCGCAAGCAACCTAGGGTTTAAGTTCTATGGTTGGCTGGAGCGGAATTACCCCGAATTGCTCCCTCGAGAAAAAGGCGATCCGTACCAGCGCCTGAAGGTGGACCTAAAAGGCCTAAACACGGATTGATTGTCCCGCTGTCCATCCACCCACGTGCAGAACGTGGGACAGCAGGGCCTTCCTGTGAGAGAAGTAGTATATACAGAAGGACTTACAAGAAAAAAAGACTGTCCCAAAAGTGTTCCAAAGCATGGAACAGTGGGACAGCAAAATGGGACAGTTTAGAAGGCAAACGCTGTTTACGATTCTGTTTACTTCGTTCACCCGAAATACCTGTATGGCTCCCGCAGTCCGCCTGCTCCGATGCGCTGAATCTGTCCGGCGTCGAGCAATCCGTTGACGCCTCGTGTTATCTGCGTCTTTGAGAATGCTAGGGCGATGGAGCGAGGGCGTAGGTAATGGTGACGGAGGCTTCGCGCTCGACGGTGGCTGGCTGAAGTTTGAACGGTCGATGGAATGTTGTCGGTTGAGCCGAAGAACGACGAGGATTGTACCATCACCAATGCATGCCCGATTAAC
>Ga0126373_10002953_pt1 | contig 12587 bp, 9 predicted proteins | sample PanSoiMetPlot_11_FD_92545 | JGI IMG/M metagenome (GOLD analysis project Ga0126373, IMG submission 92545) | Tropical forest soil microbial communities from Panama - MetaG Plot_11 | ecosystem: Environmental > Terrestrial > Soil > Tropical forest > Bulk soil | place: Panama | collected 2016-02-17
CGGCAGGATTTGCGGCCAGCCGAACTTGCGGTAAAGCTTGAATAAGGGAATCCGCGCAAGGATTCCCGCCCCGGAATTCATATTTTGGGAATCCCCTTGGTGCTGGCAGCCATTTTGAGTTGCTTCGTGGTGGTGGCCATTTCCCAAACCGCGTGATCGCGGCGCTGTTTGTAATCGCGCAGTCCGAGAACCCGGCCGTACACTTCCAGCCCGACGATAGACCACGTCCAGGCAAATTGTTTGGGCCGCCAGTCGAGATTTTGAAGCAGCGTCATCAAGATTTTGCGGCCGCTCATCGTGCTTACGTTGTAGCCGAGGGTATCCCGCACCGCCAAATGGCCCGCATAAATGCGGCGGCGCTGCCGCAGGAAATCCGCCAAAGTTTCCGGTCCCTTGTTGTAGACGATCGCCGTCGGCACATACTGCGCTTGATATCCCTGGCCGCGAATGACCGGCTCCATGCTGGCTTCGTCCACTGCCGTGTGATAAGGAATGCGCTCAAAAATCTTGCGGATGGCAATCATCTCACCCGCCTTGAAGCTTTTCATGTTGATTGCGTGATGCAATCCCCAAAGCAGGTGCGCGGCATAGCCCATGAACTGAGTGGCATCATTCACCGGCACCGGCCTTGAACTGGTCATGCCTACTTCCGGATCCGCAAACGGCGCAACCAATCGCTCGATGGCTTCCGGTTCAGGCAGCAGGTCAGCGCTGCAAAGGACCAAGATTCTTTCCTGCGCCTTGGGCAGGTAATCGTTAATTGCCGACGCTTTGCCCATTCGCTTTTCCTGCGAAATCAGCCGGATGCGCGAGTCGCGCTTGGCCCATTCCAACACCACCGCTTCGGTGTTGTCGGTGCAGCCGCTGGCCACGACCACAATCTCGGTCAGTACGACTTGCTTGAATTTCTGAGTGGTCACCGCTTCCAGCAAGCGGCCGATGTTGGCTTCTTCGTTGTAAGCCATGATTCCCATGGAGCAGTGAATGGGCATTGGGGCTGTCTCCTCGGATCCGTCAAAAGCTCTGCGAAATGAGGCTACGTTCTGATACCGGAAAAAGAGTCGGCGGAGCTCCGCCAAACCACTTCTAGGGGCAAGACGAACAAGCTACCGCCATTGCTGGTCAGGCCACGCTGAGGTAACTAGGGCAATCGAACTACCAGAATCTCGTCAGGCGAGCGGATACAAACTGCCTTTCAGTTTTCTTATTATATTGAAAACAAACATCTTGTTAGAAATCGAACGCGCAAAGCGGAGGAGTGTTTCCCCCTAGCTCTTCCCCCTAAGAGCGGGTTCGGGAAAAACCTTACCACCAAGTACGAACCCCTTTCCCCTTCGATGGGGCAAGAGGCAAGGCTGATCGCAACTAGCCCGTTCTAAGATCTAGTACCTGACGGGTAAGGGTGCTAGCTTCGGAGGGAATCGGGCGGGATCGATTAGGAGGGCTTTGTCCACAAAGTGTCGTAAACGCCGAGGGTTGTTTGACCAACGATATTCCAGTCGTGGCCTTGTCTCGCATAGTCCTGGATTTCCGGGCGGCGTCGGCTCAAGTCTCGGTATAAGTCGCTTGCGAAGTATCTTTCGATCGCCTTCGCCAAGTCGGATGAGTCTTCCGCCTTAAATAGGAAGCCTGTCCGGCCTTCGATCATTTCGTCCTTTAGAGACCCGACGTTAGCCGCAAGCGCCGGAAGGCCGAAACTGTATCCGAGGAACAGAATCCCGCTTTGATAGATGTCCCGATACGGCAACACAAGAGCGTCGGCTGCTTTGAAGTAGAGCTCTGTTTCTGCGTCCGGGATATGTTCTGCCCGAAGCAGCACTCGTCCCTTCTGGACATCCTCTTGAAGAGCTTCTCGAATGGGAAACCAATAGCTGGCTTCGGTCGCTTCTTCCGGCCTTCCTGCAATCATCAACCGGTAGTTATCTCCCGAAGGCAAATTCTTTTGAAACGCCTCAACCAGGATTTCCAACCCTTTATAGGGCGTAATTCTTCCGAAAAACAAAATAGCTTTTTCTTCCTGCCGAATGCCCAGTCGTCGCTTTGCCTCATCAGGAGTCAGCTTCGTTTGCGGAGCAAAATTGTTGATTCCCAGTGGAATTACGGAAATCCGGTCCGCGCGCACGGCGAACCCGTCGATCAGCTCCTGCTTCATCTTTTCGGTATGAACAAATAAATGGTCGGCGAGCTGGTATTGGATTCGCAGTGTAAAGCGATTGAAGGAGGAGTCCTTGTTATCGCGCTTCTCGGTGTTCACGTTATGCACCGTAAGCACGACCTTCTTGCCGAGCAATTTGTAGTAGTAGGTGAGCAGGGTTCGGTCGAAATGCCGGAACTTGTTGTTCCACAAAATGTGAAAGATCTTTGGCTTGGCTGTGGCTGCGTACCGAATTAGCTTGAAGTAGTAGCTCAAAATCCTGGAGGTCTTTTTGGACAAGCTGACGTGCGGATTTTGGTCTCCCCTGAACTTCAGAAATCTGAGCCCCGGAATGCCGCGAAACTCTGGACTGTCGAGCTCATCGCTGGCTATGAGATCCAGAACGACTCCCTTGGAGCCGAGCTCGGTTGCCAATCCAAAAACGTACGGTTTGTCGCTCCCGCCGGTAAGGACGCTCACCGCAGTATCTTGGCTGGCCCTTGAAGCTTTCGAATCGGCGGCTTCCACGGCCTTCGAATGCGCTTGATCGATTTCAACCGGCATACTTACCTTTTGAAGACGGGAAAGAGTGGTTCGCCTGCGTTTGCAGCCGGCGGAATTGCTTGGGCTACGGACAATTGGCGCTCCACCGCCGCTTCGACCATATTGGTGGAAATCAGGTCCATGCAATTCGGCACAAAATCGCAAGTGGGCTTGTAGCAGACCAGGCAATCCATCTGAGGAACGACTTTCTCTCCAAGCCCATACATTTCAATTTCGGCGGAACTCGTCGGCCCAAACAGGATAACCGCTCGGCGTTTCAACGCCAGCGCCAGGTGCATCGCCAGCGTGTCGCCGGCAACTACCAGGTTGCACGCCGCAACGATGGCGCTGAAATGTCTCACCGAATTGTCACAACCGCTATCGATCAAAGGAACTCGCGACTGAGACATGAGCCGCTGATGACGTTCGCGCTCCTCCGGCCCTCCAAGCAGCACAAACTGCACGGCGTGCCGTTTCGCCAGCAGCTCAACGAGTTCCAAATAACCTTCTTCGCGCCACTGCTTCAGTTGCCAGCGCTGCCCCGCACCCGTATTCAAACCAATAACCGGCCGCGACAAATCTAGTCCCAGCCGCTCGAGATGCACTCGCCCGCGCGCCCGCTCTTCTTCGGTCAGTTCCAGCACATAGCGGTGCGGAGCCCCAGAGCACCCGATGATTTCCAGCATGATGTCCTGGTACGTTCTTGCACCCAGGCGCTTCAAGTCATCGAAAACCCCCATTTCCAGCCATTTCCGAGCAGCAGGATTCGTGGCCTGCACGTAACCACGCGTGTCCAGGACAAAACCGTCTTTTTGCTTGGCGTTGGCCATGCTCGCTAGCGCGGCGCTGGTTTTGCCGGCGTCCAGATTAATCACTCGATCGAACGTTCGCGTCTGAAGCTGCAGCAACGCATCCGGCCCATACTCGAAGACTTCCGCGATATACGGATTTCGCTCAAGGAGTGGGCGCGACTCCTTGCGCGTAATCCACGTAATCGCAAGACCCGGGTACGCATCGGCTAGCGCGGGTAGAAGCGCTGTGGTCCGCAAGACGTCGCCCATGGCGTCGAGTTTAACAAGGAGGAGCCTTTGCTCCACTTTTTGATAGTGGTCGCAGGTGCAGAGAACGCCGCTCGTCTTGTGCCATACGCAAGGACGGTCGCCGAGAAAATATTTGCAATCGAACGCAATCTCACGCCCGTCGGCGCTCGATTGCGAACCGCCTGGATTCTCCGAGTTCGGTTTCATGCCTGGGTCATTCCCTCTTCAAGAAGCTCACAAATCGTGTGGCCAATCATGATATGCATTTCCTGAATGCGCGCCGTGGATTTTGACGGAACGCACAAACACAGATCGCATGCGGTTCGCATCGCGCCGCCGGATTCCCCGGTCATACCGATCACCGCGACCTTTTTTTCCCGCGCTTCTTCAATGGCCCGTAAAATATTTTTGCTGCCCCCGCTCGTCGAAATCGCCAGCAGGACATCCCCGGGCCGCGCATGCGCGGCAAGCTCGCGCGCAAAAACGTGCTCATAACCATAATCGTTTCCAATTGCCGTCAGAGCCGATGAGTTCGCGTGCAAAGCAAGAGCGGGCAGCGGTTTGCGTTCGCGCAGAAAGCGGCCTGTAAGCTCTGCGGCAATGTGCTGCGCATCGGCCGCCGAACCGCCGTTTCCTGCAATGAGCAGTTTCCCGCCGGCGGCCAGGGATGCGCGAATCGTCTCCACAGCTTTGGCAACGTCGCCGGCTATGTGTTGAAGAGCTCTCGCCACTTCGAGGTGCTCGTTCCAGATGGCCTTGATTCTGTCATTTTGGCCGGGCATTGAGGCCTTCGTTCTCCTTGCGCTAACTTCTCTGCGTATCCGCTGCTTTTAAGGCAGTTCCGTGAGCGGCACCGGCAGCTTCCAGCCTATACATTGCCTTATCCCAGCGCCGGATCAAGGATGCCTTGAACTGGGGAAGCGCCATCTGTGCCCATTTAGCAACTTCCCACCCAAACACCGTTTTCAGCCAAGCGTACTTCCAGCGAAGCCGCGGCTCCTCCATGGAACCATCCAGCTGCTGCGCCAGATTCTGCAGCTCCGCCACGAGATCCGCCCGCTCCGGATAGAAGTGCTCGTACCAAGTTTGGAGGTAGTTCAGGCAGGCTTTGCGCGTGCGTACGCTGTCTTCGAGAGAGCACAAATACTTGATGTGCAAGCGCATGGAAAGCAGCAAGGCCTCTTTTTTTTTGTCCGAGGCGCCAATATGACTCACGCGCTTGGTCGTGGTAATTCTGTAAAACACTCTGGATTCCGGCACAAAGCGCGTGCCTTCGGACGCCAGGAGGACGCGGCAAAAATACTCGCCGTCATCATCAAAATGAAGACGTGTATCCCAAGGTCCTGCGGCTTCGGCCAATTCCCTGCTCGTCAGCCAGGTGGCCGTTTGCATGTGTAGATTCTCGCCCAGCTTGCGCAGGAGCCATTCCCCCGGAGTAAGGTCTTGCCACAACGAAGTTCGTATGAAGCGCGCACGCTGCGTGCGATAGTTAAAAAAAGCCCAGGCCGAGGAGAGCAGGAGTCGATTGCTGTCCGATTCCCGAAGGGCCGCTATCTGAAGCTCGATTTTCTCGGGAGCCAGAAGATCATCGGCATCGAGCCACTGAATATAGTCACCCTGGCTGAGGCTCAGCGCTTGGTTGCGCGCGGCCGCAGCGCCTTGGTTTTTGGTGGTAACGACGGCGACCTCTTTGGAGGAGAACTTTCGTGCCAATTCAGCGGTCTGGTCCTTGGAGCCGTCATCAATGACGATAATCTCCTTGCGGGGCCAGGTTTGCGCTATGGCCGACCGAAGCGTATCCCCCAGCCACTCCTGGGAGTTATAAGCAGGGATCAAGATGGAGACCAAGGGCCGCATGGAATCTACAGATTCTAAAGGGTTTCCGCCTGTGGAATCACGAAAAACGAGCTTTGTGACGCAAGGTACATAGGCCCCGCTATCTAGATTGTGGGCGCGGATTGGCGCCCGCCACTTTCAACTCGGGCCAATAATGCATTCGTTCAATCTTAGTAGTGGTACTATGTCCTAAAACTGTCCGCCAAGACAGTGTATTGGAGCTTTTTCCGGGGGCATCATGTGTTCGGGAGGGAAGGGGGACGAATTGTGTTTGCGATGAAAACAAAAATCTCGAGGCGAATAATTTGGGGGCAGTTGGCGCTGCTGTTGGGCCTTCCCCTTACCACCAAAGCGCAGACCACGGTCAACGCCGCAACTTGCAGCAGCGCCGATGTGCAAACTGCCATCACTTCTGCGACCGAGGGCAGCACTGTAGCCATTCCTGCGGGTACTTGTACCTGGACCTCTGGTGTCAGCATATCGGGAAAGGGAGTCGTTGTTCAAGGAGCCGGAGCAGGCCGCGTTATCGCCTACAGCCTCACCACGGAAACTATTGGTACGGGAACAAAAAGCCTCACCATTTCTCCAACCAACGCCGCGAATTCAATGCCTTCTCTTAGCACCGGACAAACCCTTATTCTGATCGAAAATGGCTTCCTGGCGAACTTCATGCAGGGCACGGTGAGCAGCTTTAACTCTTCGACCGGCGCTCTCAACATGAACATAACCAGTTCGGGCGGCGCTTGCGGTACCGCCGGCCCGCCCAACACCATGAACAGCAACTGCAAGCGATGGCTGGTGGTCACGCCTGCCTCTACCACGCTCGTCGACAACGTCGCAAGCGGCGGTCACTTGTTCTCCATCACTGAGGATACGTCATTTCATACAACCGTCGCAGGGATCCACTTTGGGCAAGGACAAGGAGCCGCAGACGATATCACCATATCCCGGGCCACCAACGGCGTGGCGGTGCTTATTCACGACAACTTCTTTGAGCAGCCTGGGGCGGCTGAAGGCATACGCCTTACTACAAACCGTGGTGTTATCTGGAACAATTCTTTTGTTGCGTCCCCCTTCAATGGAGGCACCGGAGGAGTTTCCATCAAGGATGCTTCCAACTCCACCATGCCATTTTCATGGAGCACGGCCTCAACGATGGGGACCGCCGATGCGGCGACGTCGAACGGGCTTGCCGGACAGAACAACCTTTACGTCGAAACGAACGATTTCCATGCCTATATCGGAGCAGCAGATTGGGACGATAATTCGAGAGCGGTTTTCCGTTATAATTTTTTAAATAATGCTGGCACTGTTAGCCACGGGGCGGATACTTCCTTTATCGGCATGCGGCATTTCGAGTTCTACAAGAATGTCGGCATCTTCCAAGCCTACACGGATGGGACTACTGCTAATCTGCCGGAGTGGATATACGTTCGCGGCGGGACTTTTGCCTTTCACGATAACACACTCCCGGTGCTTAGTTCTCAAGATTGGGGGAACAAGCCCGATATAAACATGACAGTAATGTCACTTCAACGCAAGGATACACAACCCTGTTGGGGTTCCGGGTTTAGTACCGCCGGACAGTATTACCATGCCATCCGTCAGCCTGGATTCGGCAACGTAACCGGAACAGGTACAGTGACCTTCCCGACCCTCGGTTACAACAACGCTTCCACGACAACCAATGCGGGTTATGTAGGCGCGGTGTATGTAGGGGACAGTGAGCCAATATATATTTGGAATAACAATCGGACAATGAACGTCGGACTGTCCGATTACGGATTGGGCAATGGAGCCACGAGCTGTTCTGCATCCCCGACACCTGACACAAGCGCCAACTATCTTATTCAGGGCCGTGATTATTTTAATGGAACTACAAAGCCCAATTACACGCCGTATACCTATCCACATCCGCTTACCCTTGGTGGGACTGGAACGAAACCTGCCCCTCCGACGGGTTTGGCCGCAATAGTGAACTAGTCTTTTGTCCGCGGAAGACACCGGGTTTTTTGCACTGAGCTGCCGGTCAGCTCTCATCCTCACAGAAGCGCTGCTTGCTATGACCTCAAAAGGGTGGAACCGATAAGCTCGACTGTCAACATTTTGTTAATCTCACGAAAATAATTATGAGTACCTTCGGTATGGCCTCTGACGACCCTTTCCAGTCCATTCTTGTCAAAGAACTGAGTGCAATACGCACTCGGATTCAGCAAGGTGTCGCGAATAAATCCGGCAAAGTGGGTTTTAAACCAAATCCTGTAGGCCTCGTACTTTTGCCTCCCTGCAAAAAGCCTTTCCGGTCTGAGTCTTTCCAGTTTCCGGTCAACCCAAGTGAGCCAATGGGGAAGAGGGTAAAGGTAGGTGTACTCCATTTTGAACAATGCCCACAGCGAAAAGGAAGTGACCTTTGTGGAGAACTGGTTGCGGTATCCTATCCGCCCTAAATCGGTGGAGAAAGCCGTCAACTCATGCCCTTTGTCTATCACAAACTTCATCTGCAAGTCGCGCGAGGTTCGGACGTCAGGTGGAGCTTGGTACATTAATTTCACCAATTCGTTGTCCATGTATGGAGTGCGCAAAATGGTTTGTGACTGCTCGATAGAAACCCGCCCAAACTCATACCATGGAATTTCCTCTGCTACGACCCGAGACAAGGCATGTTTCCTCTGACTCGCCTGAGCAAAGGTCCCTGCCTCGTCCAGAAATGGCACAAACGACGGCTGCAAAAGGTCGTGTGAAAAATCTCCCGAACGAATGAGCTTCCTAATCTTGATAATCTCGCTGCCAAATTTCCCCGTAAGACGGATTGGTGCCATGTTACGGACGATCTTATTAAAAAATATATCGTGCGCCCCGCAAACGTCGTGCGCGCCGTCAGAGATGTACACACTCTCTTGAGCATACTTCGGGAACTCTTGAAGGAACTGATCGTTTAGTGTGACGACTTCATGGGGCTGATTGCAGACCGCGGCAAGCTTGCGGGCCACCCGGATGTCAAATAGCTCCCCCCACGCCCCGCCAAACGTGTAGCAAGGAAGAACCTTACGCTGCTCTCTCGCGGCAGCAAGGATAACTCGGGTATCGAGTCCCGCGGTCAGCGAAAGCGCTACGGGCTGCTCGCCCTCCATATACGCTGGAAAAACACTTGAAACGGTCTGGCTAAATTTTTCGGAAAACTCCTCTTGGTTGAGGAGAGCCTGCCCTTCCCAATCCGCAAAATCAAAGTACGTTTGCCTTTTGAGAGAGGAACCTCCAGTGATACACCAAGACGAAGCGGGAGGCAGCAAAGAAATTCCCTTGAACAGGCTCTTGTTGCCCAAGACACAGTTGAAGCGAAGGAGTTGCGCTAAAGCTGCGGGATCAATCGCCCGAACCGCCGGGCGGACCTTTAAGATCGACTTGGCTTCCGACGCAAAGAGAAACTCGTCTTCTCCTTCGTGCACGTAGATGCGCCCCATCCCGTACCTGTCATTGAACAGCGTCACTTTGCGCTGAGCTAGATCAATTGCAATTCCTCGGAACCACCCGTTCAGGGTGCCTAGAAACTTGTCTCCTAATTCTTCATAGGACTTAAGAAGATAATCATATTGGGCTTTCCCGCTGCCGTCGCCATTCGCTGAGTTAGGCTTGCGAGCATGCGAAATGTGTTCACCAGTAACGATCAGGACGCGCTGTTTGTCGGCGCTGACCAGCGGCATTTGCTCCCCAAGCGAATGGGGATGAGAAAGCCAACCCAAATAGATGCCTGCGTCAGAATTCGCGTATTGGCCCCCCAGGTAGAATGGTTCATGACGCATCGATTCAACCATCAGGGATAAGTCCTGGTGAATCCCTTCATACGGTTTGCGCCTAATTATTCCAGCGATCCCGGGCATTGATTAACTCCAGTGATTTTGAAAGAAAAACAGGATTCCGATGCTGTGGTGCTTCAAAACGCTCACAAGCCTGATGCATTGCCAGCGTTGTTCGACTCCCTGCGGCGCAAAGAGAGTCTGGCCTTAATCATGAGCTCGGCTCCGTGGCGGCGCGTAAAGGTATGACGGAAGAACCACTTCCTATGATTCCTCAGTTCGAACCTGCGAACAAGAGCGACAAACTTTGGCGGTATCACGTCCAGCATCAGCAGATCGAAGGAGTCGTAGTCTACGACAGTACAGCCTAAACGTTTCAATTCGTTGACGTGCCAACGAAAGGAGCGCACATGTTCGATTCGCGGGTTTTTGCCCAGAAGAGCTTTCAGCTTTTTCACGAACAAGAGAGTCACCCAATAAAAGGACCACAAGTTCTTGACGTGAACAACAAGCGTCCCGCCTGGCTTTAGGACTCGAACGAATTCTTTGAGGGCTTGGCGCACCTCGCTGTCATTCAAATACTGAAATACGCTCATGCACAACACTTTGTCCACGGAACAATCGGGCAGGGGAACAGCCACCACACTGGCCATGCAGAGACGCGCATTTCCAATGTTGTAAGTCTGAATTCTTTGATAGCACCTTTTTAGTGAGCCCCAGGCGTAGTCGAGTCCTACAACGCTGCGAATCCGTGAGTAGAGTCGCAAAATGTTGACGCCCGTGCCGCAACCGGCGTCTAGAACCACTTCATAGTTCTTTGGTTCGATAAAGTTGATGAGCTCCTGCTCGGAGAGATCCTCGACTTCCTGGTCAAGAACGGGTCTGAGGCGGTCCACCTCAAAATCGGAAACATTTTCGGCCGACTTGTTGTCCCACACTTGTTTCCAATTCGTCTTGCTGTCCCCATCAGCCATCGTAGTTTCTCCTATACAGTGCCTTTGATGGCTTTCAATTTGCGCCCATTCCAGAAGTTCCGGACTCTCAAGAGCAAGGTAACCATGAACCCAGGGATTCGATTGGCAAGCCCGCGGTGCAGTCCCAATTTCAAAGCGAGTTTTCCTTTGAGCGTGAGAGGAATGTAGTAATGGGGCAGCAATACTTGTTCGAAGCCGCTGCGCTTCTTAAACTCGGTGAGAGAACTTTTCGGATCTTTGTAGACGTAGTTGCAGTACATCAGGTGGGACATGCCCTTTTGCTCGCAGAGTTCCACCGCTTTGGCGATGAGCGCATTCGCGGGGCGCTTGTCGTAGTGCTTGGTCATGGTCAGCAATTGAATCACGCTTGCGACCTTGTCTATTCGAACCATCCGCATGTAGCCAATTAATTCGCCCTGGAGATAGGCGCCCAGGAAGATGTTTCTGTCGATGTAAGTCAGGTGCTCGTGCTTAACGTCTTCAAAGCTTTTTTGGAAATGCCAGAAGGTTCTGCCTTGACGAACGGGAGTATCGTTGTTGATGTTGACGATGCCCTGGATGAATTCGTCATCCAACTGAGCCGGCCGGATCTCAATCCCGTTCTTGGCGGCTTTTCGGATGGCACGCTGCACGCTGGACTCGATGTGATTCTTGAACCAATCGGAATATGTGGTGATAGGAATAACGGCGAAGTTGTCCCAGTCGACGTGATACGAGAATTTAGGCGTGGTGTGCGGCAGACGCTGGGAAAACGTGAAAATGTCGGCGTTCACCCTCCCGCGCTTCAATTGCGAAACGAACGCTTCGGCGTCCGTAAGCGTTTCGTCCTCGAGCAACTCCTCATCGTGAACGGCGGCGGTCTTGAGCCATTTGCCGCTGGAGATTACGGGTCGGCCATCAATCTGTAAGGACGGTACCAGGATGGACTTCCCTTTAATGCGAATTTCGGTCTGACCATGACTCATGGACGCAGAATCGGACTTCACTGCATGTTCGACTTGTTCAACAGGACACATACTCACCTTTCAAAAAATTGCGGCTGTGCCGGAAGACCACGAACGGGAGCGATGGGCGTCGGTTCCGGCGACAGGACGGAAACCCGCTCCTCAACTCGCTGGGAAATGGCAATGGCCCCGAGCAAAAAGATGACCCACATCAACTGGCTGCACCTAAAAGCGGACTCAGTGACGTTGTAAAAAATCGAAACTGTCCAGAGCCCGAAGCCGAGCGGCGCCAAGCTGAGCCCGGAGGTCAGTGCTTTGCCGATGCTCCGGTAACTGGAAATCAAGATCATGGCGACCAAGCCAAGCCCGACGAGGCCGAGGTTGATATAAACCTCCAGGTAGCCATTATGGGCTTCGTTGATTCCCCAGCTTCCATAACTCTGCCAGACATGCGCCAGGCGCGGACCCAGCCAGAAGGTCTCGTAGCCGGTACCCAGGAGCGGATTGGTGCGCATGTCAAGGAGCACCTTCCACAAATCGGTTCTTCCGGTGAGGTTGGCGTTGCGGCCGACCATGCCAGCCATCTGGCCATTAATGCCGAAGCCGAATTGCAGAATCAGATAGGCGGAAAGCACAACGGGTATCAGGGTTTTAAGGATGGCCGGATTGCGCTTAATGAAACGCAGGCGGCAGGCGGTCATGACTAAACAGCCTAGCACCAGGCAAACCTTGGACGTGGCGCTATCGGAGAGAAAGAGCAGCCAAATGGTCATCGCCAGAAGGACCATGTTCACATAGATGACGTATTTTGTGGGGCGTTGCTTGCGGTCAGGCCAGCGTGAGAGAGTGTCCCAGAAAAAGTAGATTCCGCTGACCAGGCAGGCGACGCCAAGCATGTTCTTGCTTGTCGTAGCTCCCACGAACATGGTATTCCCGGACCAACCTTCGTACTGTCTCCCCAGGTTAAGAAAATACTTGATAAGTAGAATGGAAAGTGGAACGACCAGGAAGCACAAACGCCGCAACACTGTGCGAATAGCTTCCAGCGGACGCGGATCTGAAAGAACCACTAGAATTACAAGATAATCGCCAAGGTCGCGAAACCAGCGCTTGAAGGCGATGAACGGAAAGTCCGACCACATAACGCTCGTGAGGGCGAAAAGGAGAAAGGCAGTGAGAAAAAAGTTGCGCGCAACAAAGCCGCCCCAGTTGAACGAGCGCATGAGCAAAATAACGAAAGACAGAATGATCAAAGCCGCGAAGATGACGCGGTCCGTCGCATTTCCTTCTTCCAGCGCTTGAGAGACCGATGCGATCTGGCC
>Ga0126373_10002954_pt1 | contig 12586 bp, 9 predicted proteins | sample PanSoiMetPlot_11_FD_92545 | JGI IMG/M metagenome (GOLD analysis project Ga0126373, IMG submission 92545) | Tropical forest soil microbial communities from Panama - MetaG Plot_11 | ecosystem: Environmental > Terrestrial > Soil > Tropical forest > Bulk soil | place: Panama | collected 2016-02-17
CCGTGTATTCCTTCTGGAAGGGCTGATTCCATTCATCCGCAATCTGACGGATCTTCGCGACGGATTCGGAAAAACTCATGACGAATGTGGAGCAGACCAGCGTTCTTACGCCGGCGTTATCGAGATGATTGATGCCCGAGCGGATATAGATCAGGTCTGCGTGCATTAACTCAATCAAAGTCCGCCGCAACAGAAAATTGAAGCGCACAAAAGCCAGCAGTGCGGACGCGTCATAGAACATGCCGCCGGCGCCTTCCTTCACACGGCGGCCCTGCTCGATAAAGCTCGTTTTCAGAATTTCGCGCAGACTCTTGAACGTGCGCAGAGTCTGAATCATTTTCTCAAGGGGCTCACACCACGGAAGAGCGGTGGAATCCGCTTCACCAAGTACCGGCCTCATGACCTGAGCGACGTCCGACAACTCGATATTCTTGTGATAAATCTTGGCGGGTGCGCAAAGCGCGAAATACTGCACCAGCAGGAAGTCAATCTTGTCTCGATCCGTGGTGGTCTTAACGGATTTCCTTAGGTGGCGCATGATGATCGCGCGCATCCCGCTTTCGCTGGCGATGAGCGTTGTCATCTGAAGCAGATGGCGCAACTGGTGAACCATGACCTGCTGATCCATCGAGTCGAGCCAGGTGTGCACCTGGCTGAAGAATTCCAGTTCCGCCTTTTCCGGCAGAACGCGTTTGTTCTGGGGAAACGGGATTTCGAATTGGAGATGCTTTGCCAGTGCAAGATAAATGGGAAAGACCGAACGTGTTTCGTCCCACTGCGCTTGCCGCGAGCTTTCCGACTTTGGCGGAGCCGGAAGATTCAAAGTCGTAATCAGTTTGTTCACGGATGCACCATCCAGTCGCAGGGCCGCTCCAGGAATCTGACAGCCACCGCCTTGCTCCCTTCGTGGTACTGCAAGGCGATTACCGCCGCCTCTGCGGGTGTTCCTTTTCCATCCCGGACAAGCCGGACACGATCATCAAATTCCAGCGCCAGATTCGAGAGAAAAATGGCAAATTCCCGCGTCCCGTATTCCACCACTGTCGCTTCCCGCAGTCTTCTCTGGCCGGAACGCAGAAGAACGACTTCGACAGGAATGCGTACCACAGGAAGCTTGGGAAAGAAGCGAGCCAACTGCTCCGCGCACCCTCGTTCGACTGCCGTAAGAGTCATTGGCGATCTTCCCCGTTCGCACGCCCTGCCACCTTGCGAACCCTGCCCGGCGAGTGAAAACACGCTGCATGCAGACAGAGACGCAGTGTCCCGTTGAAGGAAGTGCACGCCGAGAGCCAAAAGTGGGATTGCGGTACGAGGTGCAGAACCCGTTGAACGTAAAAGGCTTACGGATTTCCCGTAGTGCTCCGACCGGCACACCGTCTCACGCTGAAACAGTTCCGTCTCAGCTTTTCTTGCGATATCCCTCGGTCGTTTTGAGACGCCTCAGTGACCGACGGCGTGTGCCTGTGTGTCTTTTTCCTTGTCCCCGGAATCAGAACCATCCGTTTCCGTTCCAGCCCGCAACGGGATGTTGTAGCGTTTCAGTTTCCGATACAAGGTGGCGCGGCTGATGCCAAGCATTTTGCCTGCGAGCGCCTTATCGCCATGAGCCTGCTCGAACACCCGCAAGATCGTCATCTTCTCCATTTCTGCGAGCGCGGTGGTCGAGAGGGAATTGGCGTCCTGGGGAGTCAGTTCGCTCGAGGCCGGCTGCTCTGTGCGGATGGCTGGTGGTAGATCTTGCACATCAATTACATGCTGATCGCCAAGCGTTACGGCGCGGGCGATGCAATTCTCCAGCTCCCGAACATTTCCGGGCCAGTCGTACTGCAGCAAACTCTTCATTGCCGCAGGTGTGATCGGTAGATGCGTGCCGGGCGCGTATCGGTTCAGGAAGTGGTGCACGAGCATAGGGATATCGGAGCGCCGCTCGCGCAATGGCGGTAGGTGGACTGTAACCACGTTCAAGCGGAAGTACAGATCTTTTCGGAAGGTCCCTGCGCGATAGGCAGCTTCGAGGTCGCGGTTGGTTGCGGCGATCACGCGAACCTCCACATTGATCTTGTCGTTGCTGCCGACGGGCCGCACTTCCTTCTCTTGCAGGACGCGCAGGAGCTTGGCCTGCATTTCAAGCGGAAGTTCGCCGATTTCATCCAGGAAGATTGTGCCGCCATTGGCCGCCTGGAACAAGCCGGCTTTGCTTTTCGTCGCTCCGGTGAAGGCCCCTTTCTCGTATCCGAATAGTTCGCTTTCCATGAGAGTCGGCACCAATGCGCCGCAATCGACCGCTACGAAACTCGTTTGCGCAAGCGCGCCGCGGAAGTGGATGGCTCGCGCCACGAGTTCTTTGCCCGTGCCGCTCTCACCCGAGATCAATACCGGCGTTCGTGTGTCTTTCAGCCGGGAAATCATTCGAAGGACGTCCTGCATGCCCGCCGAAGTGCCGATGATGCCGTCAAGGTTCTCGTCGGTATTGACCTTCTCGCGCAGGAAAGCATTTTCATTGACCAGGCGAACCTTTTCGGCCATGCGCTGCAGAAGCAGGCGCATCTTTTCCACGCGAAAAGGCTTTTCGATGTAATCGTACGCGCCCAGTTTCATGGCATCGACGGCCGATTCAATCGAGCCGTGCCCGGTCATGATGGCTACTTCGGAGCGCGGCAATACACTCTTAATCTGCTTCAGCAGCTCGACGCCGGACTGGTTCGGCAGCTTGAGGTCGGTCAAGACCAGATCGGGCGGATCGGTTTCCAGCCGGGTCGAAGCTGTCTCTGCACTTTCTGCTTCGTCGCACGAGAAACCGAGCGATCCGCCAATCGTCATGCACAGGCGCCGGATGCTCTGCTCGTCGTCAACTACCAACAATTTAACTTTCAGATCGTCGCTCATGGTTTCCCGAAGGTCATCTCCACAGTGGAAATCAATTCCTGGACGCGAAACGGCTTCGCGATACACGGAGTCGTGCTTTTCGACAGCAAGGACTGAGTTTCGCTGTTCGCCGTATCGCCGCTGATCAAAATAATCCGCCGGCACAGTTCCGGGCGGTTGTGCTGGATCCAATGATGTACATCCGCACCGTTGAGTTCGCCGGGCATTCGAATATCGGAGATCACCCCCACATAGTCCCTGGCGGACAGCTCCCGGATCCCGTCTGCGCCGGTTTTGGCCTGCACGACCTTATAGCCCCGACGCTCCAGTGCCGCACGCACGAAGGCACTGACTGAGGGTTCGTCTTCAATCAGCAGGATCGGAGGCAGCGCTTTGCTGATCTTTGGCGCGCTCATCGCCCCGCCTCGCTTGCGGCTGCGGCCAGAGCCGATTCGCTGGCAATCGGGAGCCGGACGACAAATGTGCTGCCGCTCTGTCCCTCATTGTTCCAGCAGAGAATCTCTCCGCCGTGTGCTCGGACGATTCCGTAGCAGATGCTCAGGCCCAGCCCGGTGCCTTTACCGGCTTGCTTGGTCGTAAAAAATGGGTCGAAGATGCGGTCGGGGTCACTTACACCTGTTCCGTTATCGATGAAGGCGACTTCGATGCAGTCCACGGCCCGGCGCGTTCGAATGCGGATTTTGCCGTGGTTTCCCGACTCCTGAATCGCGTCGTACGCGTTATTCAGGATATTCAAGAATACCTGCTGGAGCTGCTGGGCATCGCCCATCGCGTTGTCAAGGTTCTCGTCGAACTCTTCGCTGACTTCCACGCCATGGCTAGCAAAATCGTAGCTGCGCAATTTAATGGTCTGCCGCAGGATGGCGTTCAGCTGGATGGCCTCCCGTTGCGCCGGCTTCTGCCTTGCGAAGCTGAGCAGGTCTTGCACAATTTCCTTTGTGCGCTGGGTCTCATGAAGAATGATTTGCAGGTCCTCGCGCGCCGATGGCGGCACTTCTGGATTTTCAAGCAGCAAGTCGGTAAAACCCAAAATCGCCGCCAAGGGATTGTTCACCTCGTGTGCGACACCGGAAACCAATCGGCCGATCGTAGCCATCTTCTCCGCATGCGCCAGTTTTGCCTGCAGCAGCGCCGCGTCCGTAATGTCAGTCATCACCACCACGACGCTGTTCACCTGGCTTGATTCATCGCGCATGGGGCTCAAGCTGATCGAGAAATGGCCCATCGAGCCATCGCTTCGTTTCACCCGCAATTCCAGGTTGTCTACCTGTTGGCCCTGCGCCGTCGTTTGCAGAGCATCTTCGAAATCCTTCCGGTGCGAAGGCTCTACCCATTTCACCAACCGGTGGCCGGTCAGTTCCTCTTCGCGGTAGCCGGCTTCGAAGCAGCGCCTGTTCGCATAGCTGATCAATCCGGCAGTGTCCAGCACAAGAATCATGCTCTGCGTGGTATTGAGTATCTTCTGATTGAAGTCACGTTCGCGCTGAAGCTGCGATTGAAACATCTTTTGCTCGGTTACATCGAGCATCAAGCCGCGAATCTGTATCACGTGGCCGTACGAATCCCGCACCGCGCTGATGTTCTGCAGCGTGTGGAGGAGGCTTCCATCCTTTCGTCGAAGCGTCTCTTCGTAGTTTCTCAGCGCTCCACGCTCCGCGATCGCTTGCACAAGCCGATCTTTTGCCGCTGGCGTCGGATACAGGTGCGGGCTCACGTCCGCCCGCAACAGCTCATCGCGAGATTCATAGCCGAGCATCCGCACCATTGCGTCATTCACATCGAGGAACTGTCCATCCGGCGTGGCAAAAAACAAGCCTTCCTGAATGCTGTCGAACAGCTCGCGGTACCGTCGCTCAGCCTCCCGCCGGTCCGTAATATCCTTCAAAACGTGGATCGTGCGCCCTTCCTCTTCTGTGGCGCCGTGCGTGCGCGATGTGGAAACCAGGTAGGTCCGGCCTTCACCCGTGGCGATGTACTCCTCGCGTGACTGGTTTGTATTACGGCAGAAGGGGCAGGGAAGAGCGCTTCCCGTTTCCGCAATGTGCTTCAGGCTGCTCATCGGCTCGCCCACCAAGGCCACGGGCGGGATGCCGAGATGCGTAGCCAGGGAGCGGTTCGTCCGCACAATCTTCCAGCCCTGATCGTGAACCACGATGTAGTCGCTGATTGCGTCGATGTCCTCGACCCATTGTTTCTTCGAGCGCTCCAGTTGCGAGAAGCGACGTATTTTTTCCATGACCAGTGTGGCATGGCTGCCGAGCGCCGCCAGAAGCCTCTCCTCGGGCGCGGAAAACTCCGCAACGTCTCGCAGGAGGCAAAGCGTGCCCATTAATTCGCCGTCGCTCGCATAAATGGGGTAGAAGGCGAGATAGGTAGAACGCCGCTTTCCGGCCAGGACTTCGAGTCCCGCGCGCTTGCGGGTCGCATTCTCCATCAGCAAGTTCTGGCATTCGGCAAGATGAGAGCGGCTCCCTTCGGTGCAGTGCAATTCAACCTTGTTCCCACGGATTTCACCGAGCACACCCCATTTGGCTTCGAGCATTACTGCAGCTCGACCCGCAAAAGCGGCAAGAAACGCAGGCAACTCGCGCGACTTGGCGGCCTCCACGACCAAATCGATCAGTTCCAGAGCGTGGTCCGACCGGCTGCCGCCGGTGATCATCGGGTTTCGCCGGGTTGCTGTGGCCCGCTTGGGAATAATGTTCCGTCGACGCATGGAATTCAGGCAGCGTTTGTCTCAAAATAAGATATCGCGCACTTCCACGCTACTGAGCCATCTCAATGTGAGTCAACGTGTGTTCCAAAATGTGACACGCATGCGTTACCCTGTCCCGAGGGACGGGTTCCTTCTAACGTCTCAGCGTGAGACCTGCGAGGCGCTCCGAGCGGTCGAATGAGACGGATACTACGTCCGAGGAAGCGCTCGAGGCACCCCTAGGACCTCGTATCGTACTGTAAATAAGCTGCTTACCGCGCCATCCGGGCAGCGGCTGCGGCTCTCCAAATCTTTTCATTGCACTGGCACTTGGCTTGCCTTCTCCTTGCTGGGGTATCTTCCGACTCAGGAGGGTGTGGTTTAGATGCGACTCGCATGGGGCAGGAGCATTCTCACCGCCGCGGCAGCAGTGGTATTCGCGTTTTCGACCGTATCGGCGCAGCAAACCGAGGAGGGCAAGCGTAAGGTCAAGTCCAAGACAAACCCGGTGCTGTCGGAGGTGGCTCGGCGGATGAGTATAACCGGGAAGGTAAAGCTTGAAGTCACCATTGCGCCGGATGGGCGTGTAAAGAGTGTGCGCGCTTTGGGTGGCCATCCGCTCCTGGTTCAGTCTTGTGTGGAATGCGTGAAGGAATGGAAATACGAGACCGGGCCCGAAGAAAGCATACAAATCGTCGAATTTGACTTTAAGCAGTCGTAACCAGACCAAGGTCCGGGTGGGATTCTGACAGTCAGATCGAAGCACACCGCCGTTGTTTTGGGGAGTGGAGGAAGTGACGCAATGACGATCGGAAAACAGCTGTATCGGGGATTCGGCGTAATTCTGGTCATGCTAGCGATTCTGTTGGTCGTGGATCTGGCGGCACTTTGGAAGGCGAAGTCCGCCAGCAATGAAGCCGCGGCCACACTCGAGAGTGTTCGCACGGCCGAGGCCGTCCGCTACCAGATCATGCAGAACCGCCTGAACTTGAATAATTTTCTGCTGAGCGGCGACCCGCGCGACGAGGACAAGGTCAATAAGGGATTTACGGAGCTGAGCGACGTCATTAAGCGCGGGCAGTCGCAAACCTCGAACGACTTTCTCCGCACCGCGTTGATCCAGGTCGAGGGCACCGAAGCGAGCTGGGCCGACAACTTCGCCAAGCCGCTCCTCGCCAAGCGCCATCAGGTCGATTCCGGCGATGCCACGGTTTCCGATCTGCAGATTTTCTACCTGCAAAAGGACCCGGCGTCTTGGCTCGCAAAATCTTCAGCGGTACTGGACCAGGCCAACTCAGATATCAGCAAAGCGCTGAATGAGTCGCAGGCGGCAGCCGCCCGGGCGAGCACAATCAGCGGCCTCATCGTGGTCGTAGGGGCGCTCTCAGCGATCGGGTTCGGAGTGCTAACGGCCCTCAGGACCTCCAGGTCCATCACCGAACCGTTGCAGCACCTGATTACCGTGGCACAGGAAATCGGCGATTCGGGCGACCTCGATCAAAGCATCGACATCCACCGCAACGACGAAATCGGAGCCCTGGCTACGACCTTTAACAACATGGTCGCTTATCTGAAGGAGATGGCGAGCGTCTCGATGGCAGTCGCCGAAGGTGATTTGACGGTAGAGGTTGCGCCTCGTTCGAAGAGAGATACTCTCGGGAACGCCTTTCTGCGGATGAATCTCGGCTTGCAGGAAATCGTGCGCACGACGCGTGACGCCGCTTCGCAGGTTTCGGCCGGATCCAATCAGGTGGCCGGCGCGGCGGACGAATCGGCAAAGGTCAGCGTGCAGGCCTCATCGGCGATTGAGGAAGTGACCAGCACGATGCACGAGATGAGCATCAACGTGCAGAACGTCGTAAAAAACACCCAGATGCAGGCTTCCAGCGTTGCGGAAACCTCCGCCTCGATCGACCAGATGGTGACATCAATCCAGAGAGTGGCCGATACCGCAAAGGTTCTTCTCGATATCGCCAATCGCTCGCGAGAAGAGGTTGTCACCGGCATTCAGACTATGGAGAAGGCCACCGACGGCCTGAACCGCACCAACCGCGCCATTCAGTCTTCCGCGGAAATCATCAACATTCTCGGGCACCGCGCTGACGACATCGGCAAAATCATTGAAGTCATCGACGACCTGGCCGAACAGACCAATCTGTTGGCTCTGAACGCGGCCATCGAAGCGGCCCGCGCGGGCGAGCACGGTCTGGGATTTGCCGTGGTAGCGGACGAAGTCCGCAAGCTCGCGGAAAAATCCACTCAGTCCACCAAGGAAATTGCCGACCTCATCCAGAGCATCCAGCGCGAAGCGCGGCAAGCCGTCGAGAATATGGAGCACAGCACGCGTATCGTCGAAGAGGGCCTTAGCCTCGGCAACGAACTTGGCTCGGCCCTGCACAAGATCTCCAACGTGGTCAGCGAGGTCTACAAGTTCTCGCAGGAGATCGGCGCAGCCACGAATGAGCAGTCCGTCGGCTCTTCGCAGATCGCCAAGGCCACTAACCGGTTGACGGAAATCACCCAGGAAATCAATTCTGCGGTTGAGGAACAGGCCTCCGGCGCGCAGGCGGTTGTTCGCGCTATGGACAAAATGCGCGAACTTGTCCAGCAATCGGCCTCCAGTTCAACGGAGCTTTCCGCTGCCGCCGAACAGATGCTTAAGTTGTCGCGCAATTTGCTCGACAACATGGATCGTTTCGTGATCGACCGCGCGGCTCAAACGCGTCAACGCCGCGAAGGTTCCACGAACCGCCGCCCTGCTGCGGCTCAGGAATCGCGCGAGTATGAACTGGAAGAAGTAGGTCGTCCTTGATACGGAGACCCTGATGGAGAAGGACTACCAAGTCGTGGGATTTCGCATCGGTAATGAAACCTACGGGGTCCGTATCGGATCCGTGCGGGAAATTGTCCGCGTTCCCGAAATCACGATTGTGCCGAACGCGCCCGAAGCGATCGAAGGCGTCATCAATTTGCGCGGGAAAATCATCCCGGTGATGGACCTGCGCAAGCGTTTTGGTAACGTCGGCATTCAGCAAGATAAGAAGAACCGCATTCTCGTCGTTGAGCTGGAAAGCAGGCTCCTGGGCCTGATCGTCAGCTCAGCCTCGGAGGTCTTGAAAATCCCCCCGTCGGAGATCGAACCCCCTGGAACCGTTTTTGCGGAAGGTGAATCGAGCTACGTGACCGGCGTTGGAAAGCTGAAGGGCCGCCTCATCATTCTCCTGGACATCGCCAGGCTTCTGCGCCAGCCGGAATTTAGGAAATTTGAGGAGGCCGCGGAACCCGTCGCGATTTCCCGGTAGCACACTGTCATCGCGAAGCTATCAGGAGCCAACGGCCGCAATCACTCAGCATGGGAACGATTACTGCGCAGATTAACCTCACCGAAGCTGAACTCAAGCTTCTGCAGACGCTCGTCTACCAGGAATGCGGGATGTATTTTGACGAGCGCCGCTCTCACTTCCTCAAGGACCGCTTGCAGCGCCGGTTAAAAGCGTGCCAGCTCGACTCCTTCTACAGCTACTACCGCCTCCTCACCAGCCGGGAAGGGCGCACAGAGCTGGCTTTGTTGCTTGAAAATCTCACTGTCAACGAAACCAGTTTCTTCCGCAACCGGCCGCAACTGGAACTGCTTCAAAAAACGGTTCTCGAAGAAATCCTGCACCACAAGCAGGAACGCCGCGACTGGCACCTACGCGTCTGGAGCGCCGGGTGCTCAACCGGACAGGAGCCGTACTCCACTGCCATCCTGATCTGCGACGCGCTCGCCTACTATTACCTCCGGAATCCGCTGCCTTTCGAGATGCCTTCGCCCAAACCGCTCATTCCTCCGCCATGGAAGCTGGAAATGGTTGCTTCCGATATCAGCTACGCGAGCCTCCGCACGGGACAAGAAGGGATTTACACCGAGGTCCAGATGGAGCCGGTCGACTACACCACCCGCCTCCGCTACTTCGAAAAAGCTAACGACAAGTATTGCGTCAAGTCGCAGCTCAGGGAGCTTGTCCAGTTCGACTTTCACAACCTGAAAACGGAATTTCTTCCGAGGCGCAACGACATCATTCTCTGCCGTAACGTCATGATTTATTTCGACGAGGCAGAGCAGAAGCGCTTGATCGACAAGTTCTGGCACTGCCTCAATCCCGGTGGCTATCTGTTTGTCGGTCATGCCGAGAGCCTTTTCGGCCTTACGCAGAAGTTCCGCATGGTCCACGAAAACAACGGCACGGCCTACAAACGCATCGAGGTGGGTTCTTGAGTTTCTTGCCCGAGGATCGCGGCGCAGAGCTCCGCGCACTCTTTTTTGAGAGCGCCGCGGAGGTTCTCCAGGTCATCAACGATGCTGGGCTGCAGCTCGAAAAACGTCCTGCCGATGAGGAACTCATCCGGGGCGTCCGCCGCGCTGTCCACACGCTGAAGGGCGATTCGGCCGCATGCGGGTTCAACAAGCTGAGCGAAATCGCGCACGAATTGGAAGACATCCTTTCGCTGCAGGTCGCTCAGGCTCATGGGCCAAAGCTCGCGGAGGTCGTTCTATCCGCTGTCGACGCGTTCCAGGGCATGCTCAGCGCTTACCAGTCACAGCTCGAACCGCCATCGGCGACACCCCTTCGTACCCTTATTCACGGGTTGCTCGAGTCTCGGGACAAAGTGCGAACGGCTGGCGAACAAAATGCCGTCCCGGCAGGCTTCCAGTGGAGCGAGTACGAACGGCTCATGATTTCGGAGGCGGTGCTCCGCGGCGAGTCGGTATACAACGTCGCGTTGCGGATCGATCCCAACAGCAGCATGCGTGCCGCGGCATTTCAACTCGTTCGAAATGTTCTCCACTCCTGCGGAATCGTTATCGCCCTAAGGCCGGAGGACAATCTCGCTGCGGCATCGGTGGAGATCGTAGAGGCGGCCATCGCCAGCGCCCATCCTGTCGAGCACATCTCACACCGGTGCCGGATTCCCGCGGTGGTTTCGGATGTCCGCATCGAGGCTGCACACCAGGCTGAATCGGCCGAGCACGAGCTTTTGGGTGAAATCCTGGAAGCGCAGGCGGCTCAAATCGCCAATCACGCCTCGGACACGGGCGAGAACGCTGCGGGGAAGCAGGCGGTCGGAGCTTCGGCGGTCACAACATTTGCGGAGAGCACCCTTCGCGTAGACGCCGCCCGCATCGACGCAGTGATGAACCTGGTCGGCGAGCTCATCATTGGCAAGTCGATGCTCAGCCGCACCCTCAGCGAACTCGATCAGCACCACTCGAAGGATCCCGTACGCGCAAAACTCGCGGAGGCTCTTGGGTTCCAGGCCCGTGTCCTCGACGAGCTCCACAAGTGTGTATTGAAAATCCGAATGGTGCCCGTCGAGCAACTCTTCCGGCGCTTTCCGCGCGTCGTTCGCGACGTGGCCAAGATGTGCGGCAAAGACATTGCTCTCGAAGTTGCCGGGGAGCATACAGACCTCGACAAGGGAATTCTTGATGCTCTCGCCGAACCGCTTACTCATCTTGTGCGCAATGCCGCCGACCACGGTATCGAGCCGCCTGATGACCGTTTGAGTGCGGGCAAGCCCGCGCGCGGCACGATTTACCTGAATGCTTACCATCAGGGTACCCAGGTGTTTATCGAAGTCCGCGATGACGGCGGCGGAATTGATCTTGAGTTGGTCCGCCAACAGGCCGTTCGCACGGGCCTCCTGAGCGCGGATGAGGCGCAGCGAATCAGCGAGTCCGACCTGCTCAACCTTATCTTCGAACCTGGTTTCAGCACGGCTTCCGAGGTCACGGAAGTATCCGGCCGCGGTGTCGGCATGGACGTGGTGCGGACGGTGATTGACCGCCTCAAAGGCACCGCGCATGTTTCTTCCGTCAAGGGCAAAGGGACAAGCATTCAGCTCCGCGTGCCGCTCACGCTCGCCAGTATCCAGACGCTCTTGTTCCGCGTGGGCGGGCGGCTCTTTGCTGTACCGCTTTCGTCGGTCATCGAGATTACCCGCATCAACGAAGGGCAGGTCCATCGTGTGGACCAGAGGGAAGTACTTCGATTGCGGGAGCAGATTCTCACACTCGTACGGTTAAGCAGCCTGAGCCGGCTTCACGCGGTCGAGTCGGCGACCGGAAAAAAGGGCAAGAATTTCGTGGTGGTCATCGGGCTTGCGGAAAAAAGGTTTGGCCTGGTTGTTGACAGCATGGTTGGAGAGGAAGAGTTGGTGATCAAGGCGCTGCCGGGCGAACTCGTGGGCAGTGATTTGGTCAGCGGTGCCTCGATTCTAGGAGACGGGACCGTGGTGCTGATTCTCAATGTTCCGGCGATACTTACGCGGTTGTCACGATCGTTGCCGCTGGGAGCGATCGCATGAAGGAAAAAGTGCGAGTGTTGGTCGTCGATGACTCCGCGCTGATGCGCAAACTGATCCCGATCGTTCTGGAGCGCGATCCGGAGATCGAAGTCGTTGGTACAGCCATGGACGGAGCCTTCGGCATTCGAAAAATCGCGGAATTGAGCCCGGATGTGGTCACTCTGGACCTCGAGATGCCGCGTATGGACGGAATCGAGACCCTTCGGATGATCATGCGCAGCGCGCCTCTTCCTGTGATTGTGTTTAGCTCACATTCGAAGGAGGGCGCGTACTCCACCTTCAAAGCGCTTGCACTGGGAGCCATCGATTTTGTGGCCAAGCCTCGCGACGCGGCTGCGGGCAACCTTGACCCCATCGCCTACCAGCTCATCGAGAAGATTAAAGTCGCGAAACGCGCTCGAAGACCCCACAAACTGCCGAGACTGGCGGAGTTGGAGCCACCTCCGGCTAAAAGAAAATCGTGCGCTGTCCTGGCACCCAATCGCGTCATCGCCATCGGGATCTCCACCGGCGGGCCAAATGCCCTTCAGTTTCTGCTTTCGCAGATCCCCGCGGATTTTCCGGCGACCTTTGTGGTCGTTCAACATATGCCGGAGGGCTTTACAGACATGTTTGCGCGCCGCCTGGATGAGTGTTGCGCCTTGGATGTGCAGGAAG
>Ga0126373_10002955_pt1 | contig 12585 bp, 9 predicted proteins | sample PanSoiMetPlot_11_FD_92545 | JGI IMG/M metagenome (GOLD analysis project Ga0126373, IMG submission 92545) | Tropical forest soil microbial communities from Panama - MetaG Plot_11 | ecosystem: Environmental > Terrestrial > Soil > Tropical forest > Bulk soil | place: Panama | collected 2016-02-17
TCCTCGATGGCGGAATTCCTCCCGCTGCTGGAGAAGATCGCCCAGGGCAAGAAGCCGCTGCTGGTGATCGCGGAGGACGTCGACGGCGAGGCCCTCTCAACGCTAGTGGTCAACAAGATCCGCGGCCTGCTGAACGTCGTCGCCGTGAAGGCACCCGGTTTTGGTGACCGTCGCAAGGCGATGCTCGAGGACATGGCGGTGCTCACCGGCGGGCAGGTCGTCAGCGAAGAGGTTGGCCTCAAGCTTGATCAGGTCGGCCTCGATGTACTTGGCCAGGCGCGTCGCGTGGTGGTCACGAAGGACAACACGACAATCATCGACGGCGCGGGCGATCAGGCCGCGGTCGAAGACCGGATCCGGCAGCTGCGGACCGAGATCGAGAACACCGACTCAGACTGGGACCGGGAGAAGCTGCAGGAGCGCGTTGCCAAGCTGGCCGGTGGTGTCGCGGTGCTTCGGGCAGGCGCTGCAACCGAAGTCGAGCTGAAGGAAAAGAAGCACCGGCTCGAAGACGCCATTTCCGCCACGAGGGCCGCGATCGAGGAAGGCATCATCCCCGGCGGCGGCTCGGCACTGGTCCACGTGGCCTTGCAGCTGGGCGACCTCGGCAAGAAGGGCGAGGAGGCGACCGGCGTCCAGATCGTCCGGCGAGCGCTCAACGCTCCGGCCCGCTGGATCGCCGAGAACGCCGGTGTCGAGGGCGGCGTGGTTGTCGGCCGCATCGCGGATCTGCCCGTCGGTCACGGCTACAACGCCGCGACAGGCGAGTACGGCGACATGATGGCGCAGGGTGTAATTGACCCGGTCAAGGTAACCCGGTCGGCGGTGCAGAACGCGGCGTCGATTGCTGGCATGCTGCTCACGACCGAGGTGCTCGTGAGCGAGAAGCCGGAGCCGGAGGCCGCCGCGGCCAACGGCCACGGTCACGGTCATCAGCACTGAGCCACTTACCGGATACGGGCTCACCTGAGCGCCGCTCGGGCCAGTAGCGGACACGAGCCCCGCCACCGACGCCGTTGGGTGTTGGTGGCGGGGCTTGTTCATGTCACATCCTGATATGAGTGTTCTTTTGACGTCTATTGATGCGATTATTTGCCACCGCATTATATCTGCACCTAATGATTCATTTAGAAAGGCGCACCTTAATACCCTGAGTAGTCGTCTAATAACGCATGGTAAATCCTTTACCTGGGTCTCAAGGTGACACATCACCGTGACCATTCCGTTGCCTTTTTTGATGTTGCCTTTACTGCTTGAATGGGGAATCACGGCTCCATACAGACCAAGGCGTGAAGTCGCTGCTGAGTCAGGGGGCCTGGTGGATCCGCAGGCAGATGGGGCGAGGTACGGCAATATGGGCATGCTGGCCGAGCTGGCCGTTCACGGTCAGCCAGCCGCAATTGATACGTTGCTGCGACAGATCAGGCCAATGGTCGTGCGCTATTGCCGCGCTCGTCTCAGTCGCATTTCGGGACATTATCAGGCGGCCGACGACGTCGCCCAGGAAGTCTGCATCGCCGTCCTTTCCGCGCTGCCGCGGTACCAGGACATGGGTCGCCCATTCGCGTCATTCGTTTTTGGCATCGCCTCGCACAAGGTTGCCGACGCGATGCGGTCGGCGGCGCGCCTCGCGGTTCCAACCGCAGACCTGCCCGACGGTCCGGACGAGCGGCCGGGACCCGAGGAAACTGTGGTGGCCTACCTAGAGGCTGAGCGCGCTCGCGCCCTGCTGGCCCGACTGCCGATGAACCAGCGCGAACTCCTCGTGCTGCGCGTGTTGTCTGGCTTGACGGCTGAGGAAACCGGTCGCGCGCTCGGCATGTCACCCGGCGCTGTCCGGGTCGCTCAGCATCGCGCACTGGCGCGACTGCGGGCCATGGCGGTGGAAGAGCTCATCGCCTAGATCTGCCGCAGCTTCGCCGCGTTTCACGCGGTCCGCTTCCCCCGCCACGCGGACCGCCGCCAAGGAGGGCCGGGATCTCTGTACCCCCGTCGCAGGGATCCCGGTCCGTCCTGACCTGAGCTGCCAGGGTCAGATCTGGGTTGCCGGAATTGCGAGCGCGGCCATGGCCGTGGGTCCGCCGGCCAGTCCCGGAAGATCATGCGCCACCCGCCACTAGGATGAAGTCATCCCAGATCTCGGAAGCGGAAGGTGAGATGAGCGACGAGAAGTTCGGTCCGCCCGCGCTGACCTTCGACGATGTTCTGCTGCTTCCGGCTCATTCGATGATAATGCCCGGCGAAGCGGACACCACGGCCCGCCTGACACCGCGGTTGTCGCTGCGGATTCCCTTGCTTTCCTCCGCGATGGACACGGTGACCGAGGCGCGGATGGCCGTGGCCATGGCCCGCCATGGGGGCGCCGGCGTCCTGCACCGGAACATGTCCGTCGAGGAACAGGCCCAGCAGGTCGACATGGTCAAGCGCTCCGAAGCCGGCATGATTACCAATCCGGTGACATGCGGCCCGGACGCCACCGTCGCTGACGTCGAAGAACTCTGCCGCCGGTACCGGATTTCCGGCGTACCGGTCACCGACAAGGACGGAATCCTGGTCGGCATCGTTACCAACCGAGACATCAGGTTTGAGTCTGACCACCGTCGCCGAGTCGCCGCCGTCATGACGCCGATGCCGCTAATCACCGCGCGCGTCGGGGTCGCGCGGGCCGACGCGCTGAGGCTGCTGAGCAGCAACAAGGTCGAGAAGCTGCCGCTCGTCGACGACGCTGGCCGACTGCGCGGACTTATCACGGTCAAGGACTTCACCAAGAGCGAGCAGTTCCCGAACGCAACGAAGGACGCTGAAGGCAGGCTCGTCGTCGGCGCGGCGGTCGGCGTCGGCGAGGACGCCAAGCGCCGGGCGCAGGCACTGATCGAGGTTGGCGCTGACTTTCTCATCGTGGATACCGCGCATGGCCACGCCCAGTCTGTGCTGGACATGGTGAGCCAGCTCAAGGCCAACTCTCGCGTCGAGGTGATCGGCGGCAACGTGGCCACCAAGGCTGGTGCGCAGGCGCTTGTCGATGCTGGCGCTGACGCTGTCAAGGTCGGCGTCGGACCAGGCTCAATCTGCACGACGAGGGTCGTGGCGGGCGTTGGCGTGCCGCAGGTCTCGGCGATCTACGCGGCCGCACAGGCCTGCAAGTCCGCGAACGTGCCCGTGATCGGCGATGGCGGCGTCCAGTATTCGGGCGATATCGCTAAGGCGATCGCCGCTGGCGCCGACACCGTCATGCTGGGCAGTTTGCTGGCCGGTTGCGACGAAGGACCTGGCGAGCTGGTCTTCATCCACGGCAAGCAGTTCAAGCTGTACCGCGGGATGGGCTCACTCGCCGCCATGCGAAATCCCGAGCGCGGCGGCTCTTACTCCAAGGACCGCTACTTCCAGGACGACGTCTTGCGCGAGGACAAGCTGGTGCCCGAGGGCGTCGAGGGCCAGGTTCCGTACCGGGGTCCGCTGGCAGGCGTCGCTGACCAGCTCACCGGCGGACTGCGAGCAGCGATGGGTTATTGCGGCGCACGGACTATTGCCGATCTTCAGCAGGCGCAGTTCACGCAGATCACGGGCGCGGGGCTCGTCGAGAGCCATCCGCACGATATTCAGATGGTCGCCGAGGCACCCAACTACGGCGGCTGGCGAAGCTAGGCCTGGCACCGCGATGCGGGCTGCCAGGGCCATTCGCGTACGCAGGGGCGGGAGAGCACAGTGAGCGTCGTTGAGATCGGGCGCGGCAAGAGCGGGCGGCGGGCGTACGCGCTCGACGAGATCGGGATAGTCCCGTCCCGCCGGACCAGGCATCCTGAAGAGGTTTCGATCGCATGGCAGATCGATGCCTACCGGTTCGAGATGCCCCTGGTCGTGGCTCCCATGGACAGCGTCGTCTCGCCGGCCACCGCGATCGCGATAGGCAAGCTCGGCGGGCTGGCCACGCTGGATCTCGAAGGGCTGTGGACCAGATTTGAGGATCCCGAGCCGCTGCTGGCCGAGGCCGCCGAGCTCGATGACGAGGCCGCGACCCGCAGGCTGCAGCAGATCTATGCCGAGCCGATCAAAGAAGAGCTGATCGGTCGGCGGATCGAAGAAGTGCGGGCGGCCGGCGTCACGACCGCGGCGAGGTTGTCGCCGCAGCGCACAGTCCGCTACTACAAGGCTGTCATCGACGCAGGCGTCGACATCTTCGTGATCCGGGGCACGACCGTGTCCGCTGAGCATGTATCGGCTACGGCCGAGCCGCTGAACCTCAAGCAGTTCATTTACGAACTCGACGTCCCAGTGATCGTCGGCGGGTGCGCGACCCACACGGCGGCGCTGCATCTCATGCGTACCGGCGCGGCCGGCGTACTGGCCGGCTTCGGCGGCGGCTCTGGCCACACCACAGCCGCCGTGCTCGGCGTGGCTGTGCCGATGGCCACGGCGATCGCCGACGTGGCCGCCGCGCGCCGGGACTACCTGGACGAATCGGGCGGCCGGTACGTGCACGTCATCGCCGACGGCGGCATGACGCGCAGCGGCGATATAGCCAAGGCGCTGGCACTCGGTGCAGACGGCGTCATGGTTGGCTCCCCGCTCGCGCGCGCCACGCAGGCGCCCGGTCACGGGTACCACTGGGGCAGCGAGGCGCACCATGCCGACTTGCCACGGGGTGCGCGCCTCAAGATAGGTACCGTCGGCACGCTCGAGCAGATCCTGCACGGCCCCTCGACCGTCGCCGACGGATCCATGAACCTGATGGGTGCACTTCGCCGCACGATGGCGACCTCGGGCTACTCCGATCTCAAGGAGTTCCAGCGGGTAGAAGTCGTGGTGACGCCAAGTGCGACGCCGCGCTGACATCCGCGTCTGGCCCGGTGGCCGAAGCGCCAGCCAGCCAGCCGCGAACGGCCCTCCAGCCAGCAGCGACCCGGCCCGCGCTACGACTCGGCTCGGTCCGGCCGAACGCGCCGCCGCACTCGAGGTGCTGGCCAGCACCGAAATTCAGGTCCTGGTCGTCGGCGGTGGCGTGGTCGGCGCGGGAGTCGCGCTCGACGCCGTCACCAGAGGCCTGACCGTCGGCCTGGTGGAGGCCAGAGACTTCGGTTCCGGCACGTCTTCGCGCTCCAGCAAGCTGATTCACGGCGGCCTCCGCTACCTGGAACAACTCAACGTGGGGCTGGTGCGCGAAGCCCTCAGCGAGCGCTCGCTGCTCCTGCAGCGTCTCGCGCCGCATCTAGTGCGGCCGGTGTCATTCCTGTTCCCGTTCACCCATCACTGGGAGCGCGCCTACATCGGCGGCGGAGTGGCGGCCTACGACACACTGGGCTTGTCGATGGGCCAGACGCGCGGCCTGCCCGGTCATAAGCAGCTCACCCGCCGCAGCGCCCTTCGGCTCGCGCCGGCGCTCAAGCGATCAGCCCTGACGGGCGCGCTTGTCTACTGGGATGCGCAGGTTGACGATGCCCGGTACGTGGCGACCCTGGTCCGGACGGCGGCCGGCTTCGGCGCCCAGATCGCGTCCCGGACCCAGGTCACCGGTTTCCTTCGCGAAGGTGAGCGTGTCACCGGGGTGCGGGCCACCGATCTCGAGACCGGGAACGGGGTCGAGATTCGGGCGCAGCAGGTGGTCAACGCGACGGGTGTCTGGACCGATGAGATCCAGGAGATGGTGGGCGGTCGCGGCTCCATAAACGTCCGCGCTTCCAAGGGTGTGCACCTGGTCGTGCCGCGCGACCGCATCCACTCGACCACCGGAATCATCCTGCGGACACCGGTCAGCGTGCTGTTTGTTATCCCCTGGGGACGGCACTGGATCATCGGCACGACCGACACCGACTGGTCGCTGGACAAGGACCACCCGGCCGCGAGCCGGGCCGACATCGACTATGTGCTCGGCCAGGTCAACAGGATCCTTGCGGTGCCGCTGACGCGCGACGACGTAGAAGGCGTGTACGCGGGCCTTCGCCCACTGCTGGCTGGCGAGTCAGAATCGACCTCGAAGTTGTCGCGTGAGCACACGGTCGCCCACCCCGTTCCCGGCCTTGTCCTCATCGCAGGCGGCAAGTACACCACCTACCGGGTGATGGCGCGCGACGCGGTGGACGCTGTCGCGCACGGACTCGACGGCAAGGTCGCGCCGTCCTGCACCGACAGCGTGCCGCTCGCCGGCGCCGACGGCTTCATCGCGCTGTGGAACTCCAGGCACGCGCTCGCCCGATCGTCTGGACTGCACGTTGCGCGCATCGAGCACCTCCTGCACAGGTACGGCTCGCTGATCACCGAAGTGCTCGAGCTCATCGAGGCCGATCCGAGCCTGGGCAGGCCGCTGACTGGCGCCGACGACTACTTGCGCGCCGAAGTCGTGTACGCCGCGTCACATGAAGGCGCCCGCCATCTGGATGACGTGCTGGCCCGGCGTACGCACGTGTCGATCGAGACCTGGGATCGCGGCCTGTCCGCAGCCGAGGAAGCCGCGACCCTCATGGCGGGCCCGATGAAGTGGAAATCCCGCCAGGTCGCCCGCGAACTTGAGAACTACCGCGTCCGCGTGGTGGCTGAGCGTGCGTCGCAGGAAGCCGACACTGATCAGGACGCCGACGCGATCCGCCTTGGCGCGCCCGACATCGTTCCGGTCGTCCACGGCGACACCGTGACCGCTTAGCGCGCTTCGTCCCTTATCTCGGCCGATCGGGACCCCGGCGCCCCGACTAGACTGCGGGGCATGCCCAGACCTCGCGTGTTTTCTGGCATCCAGCCGACGGCCGATTCATTCCATATCGGCAATTACCTGGGCGCCGTCCGGCAGTGGGTAGCGCTCCAGGAGACCCACGACACCGTGTACTGCGTCGTTGACCTACACGCGATCACGCTGCCCCAGGTCCCGGCGGACCTGCGCCGGCGCACCAGAGTGGCCGCTGCGCAACTGTTCGCCGCCGGGATCGACCTCGACAGGTCGATCGTGTTCGTGCAGAGTCACGTGCCCGAGCATGCGGAGCTGGCCTGGGTGCTGAGCTGCATCACAGGTTTCGGCGAGGCTAGCCGGATGGTCCAGTTCAAGGACAAGTCGGCCAAGGGCGGCGCGGAGGCCGCGAGCGTGGGCCTGTTCACGTACCCGATCCTGCAGGCCGCCGACATCTTGCTCTATAACGCGGATCAGGTCCCGGTCGGCGAGGATCAGCGGCAGCACCTTGAGCTCACCAGGGACCTCGCGCAGCGGTTCAACACCCGCTTCGGGTCGACGCTCGTCGTGCCTGGCCCCTATATCCTGCCGGAAGTCGCCAAGATCGCTGATCTCCAGGATCCGTCGATCAAGATGAGCAAGTCGGCCTCATCGCCTCAGGGCATCATCGACGTGCTCGAGGATCCTGTCTCGATCCGACGCAAGATCATGAAGTCAGTCACCGACCCTGGTGACGAGATTCGCGTCGACGAAACAGCGAAGCCGGGCGTCAGCAACCTCCTGCGGATTCACTCAGCCCTGAGCGGCGAGGCCATCGCGGATCTCGAAAAGCGATACGCGGGCGCCGGCTACGGGACGTTCAAGAAAGACCTCGCTGAGGTCGTTATAGACGCGCTGGCGCCGATCCGGGAGCGGACCGAGAAGCTGCTGGCTGATGAGGCTGAGCTTGACCGGATGCTCGGGGCCGGCGCAGCAAAGGCACACCTGATCGCCACCGAGACCATGGCGCGTGTACGAGACAAGGTCGGCTTCCTGCCATCCGTGATTAACTAGCCCTCGGGCTCAGGTCAGACCGGGCCTTGCTGTGCGACTTGCTGGCGACGGCGCTGCCGAACGGCGACTGGTTCCGCTGCCCCGTTCCCGTCATGTGTAGATCCAGTGCCTGCGGGTAGCTGCGCGGCGGCAGGTACTACCACCCCCCATGCCTGCCCAGGGAGTGATCACGATGGCTGGGACGCTTCGCGTCCGCCGGAGCCGGGGCGCACTCAGCGGTGTGCTTCTGGTTTTGCTTGGCATTTGGGGCGCACTCATTCCGTTCGTGGGCCCGTACTTCCATTACGCCTATTCGCCCGACCGCGCCTGGGACATAACGGCAGGCCGGATGTGGCTTGAGGTTCTTCCCGGTGCCGTCACGCTGATCAGCGGCGTTGTGGTGTTCGTCAGTCGATTCAGGCCTGCTGCTGTCTTTGCGGCATGGCTTGCGACGCTGGCCGGCGCCTGGTTCGCGATAGGTCATCTGATCAGCGCCGCCTGGACAAATGTCCCCAGCGCGGGCACTCCAGTTGGTGGCGCGACTCGGGCCACGCTGGAGCAGGTCGGACTCTTCACTGGCCTGGGCGTAGTGATCTTGTTCGTGGCCGCGCTCGTACTCGGCAGGTTCACTGTCGTCGGGACCAGGGACGCGACGGCTGGCGGGTCGGACGCACCGGCCGAGCGCGGCGGCGCCCACGCCGGCGGATTTGCCACTGAGCCAGTGCCAGCGGGCGCGTCATCGGCGACCCAGTCGATACGCCGCGCCGCGGCTCGCACGACGACGATGGTGCCGGTTTTTCGCGGCGGACGGCGCAGCGCGGCGACAAACGCCTCGGCTGGCCGAGCGGCCGCGGAGGCCGACATAGCCGCGGGCAGGACTCGCTAGGCGAGGCCCGCTAGGCCGGCGCCGCCGCGCCTCAGGCGTAGTAGCGGTGCCGGCCGCCCCTCCTCCGCTCGGGCGCTACGCGCAGCAGCGCCATGGCTTGGTGTAACGGACGACGACGTCGGCGCGTCCAGGCCAGGCTGGTTAGGCCAACAGCAGCAGCCGCGGCGCTGGTGGCTGCCAGCGCGTAGCCGACGGCGCTACCGCCTGAACCGGGCCGGGCCGCGGCCAGGGCCACGGTCGCGGGCCGATGCCCGGCACGTGTGTGGTGCTTAGCGCCGGCCGCCTGTGCGTGCTGCGCGGATGGGCCTGTCGGCAGTGGCGGAACGAGCACACCGACGGGGCTGACCTTGGCATTCATTGCGAATCCCCAGTCGAGCAGCCGTTCGGCCGAGGTGATCTCCTGAAGCGACGTGCAGTGCAGGACCGTGACGATGAGCGTGACCCCGTTCCGGCGAGCCAAGCCGACGTACGTAGCCTCGGAGCTGACCGTCCAGCCGATCTTCCCGCCGATACCGCCCGGGTACTGGGTCAGCAGGTAGTTCTGGTTGGTCAGCGTCTCGAAATCATGCGGTTTGATCTCGAACTTGCTCTGCAGCGCCGCGTCGTAGCCCATGAACGCGGGCATCGCCAGCGCCTGCCTCGCGATCAGGGCTTCGTCGTAGGCCGATGTGACCTGCCCGGCGGCAGGCAGGCCATTAGGCAACTTGGCGTCGACGTCATACGCCTGGAGATGGCGGGCCTCGCCGTTGATGAGGGCCATGCCCTTGGTGAACGACCCCGTGGCCTCGGTCAGCGCCACCGCGGCGTCATTGGCTGAGATCAGCAGTAGTGCGTAGAAGAGGTCGGAGACCCGGTAAGCGTGGCCAGGGGCGAGCCCGATGATGTTAGCCTCCTGCGACGCGGCGAACTTGCTGGCGACCACCATCGCATCCGGGTTCAGCAATGGAATCAAGGTGACCGCGGTCAGGACCTTCAACGTGCTCGCCGGGCCGAACTCGCCGTGCGGATCCTTGGCCGCGAGCACCTGGCCAGTGCCCGCGTTCGCGATAACCCACGCAGAAGCCGGCATATCCGGTATCGGCAGGGCGGGCTGCCCCAGTGGTCGCACCACAGTGCCCCCGCTAGCCATGAGCGGGCCGCCGACCGCTTGGGCGGCGACGCTACCGAGCGCCGGAACTGGCGGGCGCCCGGTCGGCCCTCCGCTCCCGCGCGCTCCCGCCATCGCGCTGGGAGCGGCGGTGGCCTGGATTGCCAGGGTAACCACAGCCGCACCGAGGGCGATCGCGGTAGCTGCGCGGCCGCCCGGCATCATCCCGGTCCCCCCATGCCGCCACTCCTGCGATCTAGTCGAACGTGCTCGTGATCGTCCTGACGGCCCGCGTGCCGACAGGGTGTTGCGCGAAATGATCCCATCACGATGCGTGATGGTTCCCACGCATTCAGTAATCAGCACCTACGGAAATCCGGCCTCTTGGGCTAGAAGTGGCGATGCGACGCAACTTTACGAAGGCTTTGACATTGCCGACCTCGCTCGAGTCGGTGCGCTACACGCCATTCCGGCGTGCCGGGTGGTGTACTTCACAACAGGCGCCCCCGGGACGTCGCCGTAGGCTTGTGGCATGAGTCGAACGTCGGAATCTGGTGCGCCGATCGAGAGTGTTTACGGGCCTAAGGACGTCGTGGGTCTTGATCCGGCGACCGATCTTGGCGAGCCGGGCTCGTTCCCGTTTACGCGGGGCGTGTATCCGACCATGTACGTGACGCGGCCTTGGACGATGCGTCAGTACGCGGGATTTTCCACCGCCGCGGATTCCAACCGCCGGTATCACCAGCTGATCGCGGCGGGCACAACGGGTCTCTCGGTTGCTTTCGACCTGCCGACGCAGATGGGTTTCGACTCCGACGCCGAGCAGGCTCGCGGCGAAGTCGGCAAGGTCGGCGTCGCGATTGACTCGCTTGAGGACATGCGCCTGCTCTTCGACGGCATCCGGCTCGATGAAGTGTCGACCTCGATGACCATCAATGCGCCAGCCGCGCTCCTGCTGCTGCTGTACCAGCTTGTCGCCGAGGAGCAAGGCGTTAGTCCGGCCGCGATCTCCGGCACGATTCAGAACGACATCCTGAAGGAGTACATCGCGCGCGGCACCTATATCTATCCGCCGCAGCCGTCTCTTCGCCTCGTCGCCGATACGTTCGCGTATTGCCGGGCAGAAATTCCGCGCTGGAACACCATCTCGATCTCCGGTTATCACATGGCTGAGGCAGGCGCGACGCCCGTTCAGGAGATCGCGTTCACGCTCGCCAACGCTCGCGAATACGTGCGGGCCGCGATTGCGTCCGGGCTTCCCGTCGACGAATTCGCGCCGCGCCTGTCGTTCTTCTTCGTCGCCAGGACGACGCTGCTGGAGGAGGTCGCCAAATTCCGTGCGGCGCGGCGCCTCTGGGCGCACATCATGCGCGACGAGTTCGGCGCAACCGACCCGCGCTCGCAGATGCTGCGGTTCCACACCCAGACCGCGGGCGTTCAGCTCACTGCGCAGCAGCCCGAGGTCAACCTGACAAGGGTGACGCTTCAGGCGCTGGCCGCGGTGCTCGGCGGGACACAGTCGCTGCACACGAATTCGTTTGACGAGGCGATTGCCCTGCCAACGCAGAAGGCAGCGACGCTGGCGTTGCGTACCCAGCAGGTCCTGGCGAACGAGACCGACCTGACCGCCACTGTCGACCCGCTTGCTGGTTCGTACGCGATCGAGTCCATGACCGATGACATCGAATCGCGTGCGCGCGAGTTGCTGGACCGAGTTGCCGAACTCGGAGGCGCGGTAGCTGCCATCGAGCACGGCTTCCAGAAGGCAGAGATCGAGCGCTCCGCCTACCAGATCGCTCGCGAGGTCGACGCCGGCGAGCGAAAGATTGTCGGCGTCAACGCGTTCGTCAGCGACTCCGAAGAGCCGTACGAGCCGCTGCGCGTCGACCCTGCCATCGAACATGAGCAGGCGGCCCGCCTGGCCGATCTGCGCAATCGCCGCGATTCCGCCGATGTCAGGCGGCGCCTCGATGACGTCAAATGTGCCGCAAGTACCGAGGAGAACCTTCTGTACCCGCTGCGGTCGGCGCTCGGCGCGCTGGCCACGATTGGCGAAGTCAGCGACGCGCTAAGGGAAGTTTGGGGCGTCTACCAGCCTCCCGAGGTCTACTAGCAGCCGCTGGCCGAGGCTGAGCCGGCTCGCTGAGCAGGCAGAAGGCGCGGAGCGGAGATCTCGCGACAATCCGGCATCCGCAGCGAACAGGCAACCGGAGCGGTACGATGCTGGCCAGTACAGGGAATCTCGTAGCGATTGTCGAGACCTATCGAGGCGCTCGGGCACCTCGACGATCTCCCAATCACGGCGATGACTGCCCGCGAGCAATACCCGGATTCGCGGGCACAACGCGGATGAGTTTGAGGACGGTCAGGGCTCGCGCCTAGCGCGATGTGCCGAAGCCCTGCCTTGTCGCTTATATCCCGGCGTGCGGGGCCGGGACAGTTCTGGAGCGGGCATGTTACCGGGCCTGGGCCTGGGGGCCGATGCCAAAAGTGGGCATCATCCTCCTGACCCGGCGACGCTTGCTAGCGGGCTGGAGTGAATACGAGGTTCTGATGGAGACGCCGCTCAGCGCCGGCGTGGACTGGCGCAACCGAATCACCCGGCAAGCCGAGCTCGGATGTCTCGTTGCCTACGGGGAGACAACGCATGGCTGATCATGATCTCGAGGGGGAACTCGACGCGTTCCTCTCCGGGCATGAGCCCGAACTCATTGACTTCCGGCGCGATTTGCATGCCCATCCCGAGACTGGCTACCACGAACACCGGACGACCCGGCGCGTCGCGCTGCGGCTTGAGGCGGCAGGCCTTCGTCCGTCGATCTTGCCCAAGGGCACTGGTCTGACCGTCGACATCGGCGAAGGCGCTCCCGGCGCGCCGGTCGTCGCGCTGCGCGCTGACATCGACGCGCTGCCGATCAACGACGAGAA
>Ga0126373_10002957_pt1 | contig 12584 bp, 9 predicted proteins | sample PanSoiMetPlot_11_FD_92545 | JGI IMG/M metagenome (GOLD analysis project Ga0126373, IMG submission 92545) | Tropical forest soil microbial communities from Panama - MetaG Plot_11 | ecosystem: Environmental > Terrestrial > Soil > Tropical forest > Bulk soil | place: Panama | collected 2016-02-17
CTGCACTGAGAAGCTGTAAAGTGCATGGAGCTGACCACAGTGACAAGGAAGGAGCCGGATCGGCATGGCGTCCACGTAAAAGCATGTTGCAAACGGACACCCTTTGAGGGACACTTGTGCTATTAACCGCCGAACTATCTTTTTCGAAGTGAGGATGGGCAGAAAAATGTCCGGTTTCGAATTTTTTGATGTATCGAACTTCCTGCTCCAGAAGGGAGGGGTTTTGCCGCTTGCGCGATTAGCCTACCGCACACTTGGTACATTAAACGCCGCCAAGGACAATGCGGTTCTGGTGCCGTCGTGGTACACTGGAACGGACACTGATACTGAGACGTTCATGGTTGGCACGAACCGTGCTCTCAATCCTGAGAAATATTTTATCATTCTGACCAATCTTCTTGCGAATGGACGCTCGTCATCGCCCTCGAACACGCCACCGCCGTTCGAACGCGGGCGCTTTCCGAAGATCACGTACCATGACAACGTGCGGCTCCAGCATAGCCTTGTTACTGAACGCCTCGGGCTCAAGAACCTTCGCTTGGTGACTGGCTGGTCGATGGGCGCCGGCCAGACTTTTCAGTGGGCCGCACAGTTTCCGGATATGGTCCGTGCGGCAGCCCCGATCGCTGGCTCGGCGCGTACGGCCTCGTTCAACAAGGTCTTCCTGCTGTCACTGCGCCGCGCTTTGGAGCTGGATCCCGTTTATTCGGACGGCTTTTACGATCGTCCCCCCATCAATGGATTGAGAGCGTTCTCGGCAATCTACGCGGGCTGGGGGCTTTCCGAACCATTCTATCGTACAGCCGCTTATGCGGCTTTCGGGGCCAGGGACCACGAGCAATTTGTCCAATATTTCTGGGAACCATTTTTCCAGCGGTGCGACGCGAACGATCTGCTCTCACAGCTGTGGACATGGAACAACGGGGATATCAGCGACAATTCCACCTATGGCGGTGATTTTGAGGCGGCTCTGAAAGCCATCAAAGCGCGAACGATTGTGATACCGGTCGACCTCGACCGATACTTCCCGCCCGCCGACAGTGAATACGAGGCCCGGCATATTCCTAACGGGGAGTGCCGAATCGTTAAATCACAATGGGGGCACATGGCTCCCATGAATCCGGGTGATATTCCAAGTATCGACGCATCTCTTTCGGAACTCCTAATGGACTAGATGCCGTCAATACCGATAGTTCAGTATCAACAGTCATCCAGACCTATCGTATTAGATTCGGCCTCCATCGCACCTGGTCGGCGACCTTAGGTGCCTCGGGCCGAGTTTTCTAGAGCCTTCCAGATCCGTTCGCTTTCGATCCGTTGACTTTGCAAGGTCGACGCCACCTCGCGCACCACCTCATCGCTCAGGCCGCCTCGGTTTATGGGTCGCGCCCCTTCATGACAGCCTTGTTTCTGCTCGTGTGCCTGCTGAAGGATCCCTCTCCACAATCCGTCCATCATCATTCATCTCCGTCCTGGTCATGACGAATGCGTCATCCTGACGAAGCTCGCTGCGTCGGGCCACCCGATTTCTGCAGCCCGAAATAAATTTCTTCGGGATCGAAAGCCGCCCGAGGACCCTCTCACAGGCCGCCCCCGGTTCGAAACGCTTAAGCAGTTGGGGAAAAATACCTCCCACGTGATCAGATCGCATTACACTTCATAATCGTCTCGATTCCTCGCACGACTTTCACCGGCCGCCGTTGGTGCAGGTGTTTAACGATGTTTTGTTCGTGATATCACAGTCTCCCGCTTGCCAATCGTATGGCGGGGTATGACGCACAGCAGGCGCGACATGATCGTTCGTATGATGCGGATGCTGTCGAGTTTTCTTTGCCAAAGCGGGATGCAACGAGGCTACCGCAAATACCACAGTCACCAACAAGATCTGACGCATGAAAGACCTCTTTTCGCGATTCCCGGATGCTTACGTATCAACCCCTAACCTTCGATCTTTGCTAACTCGCCAAACGAGTCCTCAAATCCCAAGAATGCGCATATCGCGAGGGCACGATTGCGCCGAACCATCGCGGGTTCGTTTGACGCCTTCCTGTTGGTGCCTCTCTCCCCACGATCGCCCCGGTGTGGTTTCGTTTAGCGAGTGCGTGTATATACGCCTCAGCAACCCACCATACTATTCTTTCGTCGCGCATAACAGGTCCTACCCTTTCCCCCAGCGGCCTTCGGACGGCTCGTGTATCGAAAGCCCGAAAGTGCAAAGCGAAACCAAAGAGCCGCGAAGGGGCCATAACTTGCGGGGGTACTTCGCGTGTGATGCCCGAAAGATGCCATAACGATCCTAGTCGATCCGCATCGACAGCTCGACGTCCTCGGCGAACGGCACAGACATATAGCCCTGTGCAGGTGAACGGACCCGTGTGAGATATTCCGGACTCCAATCGGCATTGTCCGCGACGACTAGGGCTCCCGCCCGAAGGTGATTCTCCAACAGCGCCAGAACGGCGGGATATAGGCCCTTGGCTCCATCGAGAAATACGAGGTCGATCGGCTTCGGCAAATTGTGCGCCAGCGTCTCCAGCGCGTCGCCCTCGCGGATCTCGACCAGGTCCGACAGGCCGCCGGCGGCGATATTTGCGCGAGCGCGCGCCACTTTCGAAGGCTCGAACTCGGTGGTGATAAGACGTCCGCCGCCCCCGTCGCGAAGCGCCGCGGCGAGGTGCAAGGCGGAGATACCGAATGATGTGCCGAACTCGACGATGGTCCGTGCATTCATTGAACGTGCGAGCATATAAAGAAAGGCACCTGTGGTTCGGGAGACGGCGAGAGGCACATCCTTCATCTCGGTGTAAAGGGCGCGATAGTTGGTTTTGCTGGACATGATTGCGACGCGCTGCTCCGCAGGTATCTGCGCCCAGGTCGGGTTGAGCGCGGCGAACGACGCCTCGTTCTCGGCGAACAGGCGATCGAGCAAAGAGGAAACCGGCGCAGTGGTGAGTGTGGTCATGAGGCCTCTGATCCATTCGAAAGCGCGATGTTGCGCCAAGCAAAAATATGAACAATCACTCGCGTTTACTATTCACATTCCCGAGGTGCCTTACGCCGACCCGCTCCAGGCCACGCGTGTCCTCGCAAAAACGGCCCAAATTGCCGCGTTCGGTCCAGCCGGTGGCGGACATGCGCGGGCTATACTGCCAAGCCTGCCCGACGTCGCAGCCCACCTGGAAGCCATCTCGGCGCTGGAATGCGAACGGGCGACCTCTGCCCGCGTGGCGTCTCCCCGTTGTGTCGACGGCCTCCGCGCATGCGGATGTGCTCGAGTTGATGCTCTTCTGTGGGAGGAACGCTGGGGCGGAAACCTCGGCCTCCGGCCGACGGATCCGTGAACACTTGCGCGCCCGCCGGCAGCAGGGATGATAGATTTCCCAGCGAGCAGTCGAAATGAAGCGCCGCGATTTTATCACGATTCTCGCGGGCGCGACGGTAGGGATGTCCGTTGCGCGTGCGCAATGGGTCGTCAAGGCTCATGCGGCGCGTAGACCTGAAAGCACGGCGTCGCAATGGATTCGTTTTCGGTCACTTGGGAGCTGCCAGGTCTGCTGCAGTGTTGAGTCGAGCACAAAGCCTACCCGGTAAGGAGATAAATTGGCGCCGGTGCCGCCGCTGCGCTGACGGGCCTAGTCGCTTCACTCTAATAACCGGAGGGCCAAAGCAGAACACGTGCGACGGCGCCGAGCTCTAGCGGCTCGGCTCTTGTCGGCGAGCGCAATGAATTCTTGCTCGGATCCAAGGGTCCTTCAAGCCGGCAGCTCGTTGCTATTTGGCTAGCTGTTATGTGAGGCATTTCGCAGACCGGAGTGCAGCGGTCCCTATGGCCGCCCTTGAGTGATTTGAATCGCCTCGCGGCTCACTTCAAGCTAGACATCGCCGGACACCGATGCTTGCGATCAACGTTACGGTCGCAATCCAGGTGAGCCATCGACCAGAGATTGGGCAAGTTCCCGACCGAGAAAATTGGTCGGGCGACACTAGAGGCCGCAATGGAGCCGATCGCGGAGTGGCTGGCATCGCTGGGCTTATCCGAGTACGCGCAGCGTTTTGCCGAGAATGACATCGATGAAAGTGTTCTACAACACTTGACTGATGAGCACCTCGAGAAACTCGGCGTGTCGCTCGGGCATCGTCTGAAGATGTTGCGAGCGATTTCCGGGCTTGGCGCGGCTGGCGCCATCAAGCCACAGCTCGGGCCTCCGGCGTCGAACCCGCGGGACGCGGCCGAGCGCCGCCAGCTAACTGTTATGTTCTGCGACTTGGTCGGCTCGACGGCGCTCTCCGCCAGGCTCGACCCTGAGGATCTGCGGAGCATCATCGGGGCCTATCACGGCTGCTGCACGGAGCTGATAGCGCGTAACGGCGGCTTCGTCGCCAAGTACATGGGCGACGGCGTCCTTGCGTATTTCGGCTACCCGCATGCGAGCGAGCATGATGCTGAGCATGCGGTCCACGCCGGGCTCGCACTTGTCGAGGCGGCGCCGAAGCTGAAAACCGTTGCGGGTGTCACCCTGGAGGTGCGCATTGGCATTGCCACAGGCCTCGTGGTGGTCGGCGATCTCGTTGGGTCAGGTGCCGCTCAGGAACAGGCGGTCGTCGGCGAGGCCCCCAACCTTGCCGCCCGCCTTCAGATGCTGGCAAAGCCAGGCACCGTGATCATTGCAGCGAGCACAAGGGCTCTGATAGGAGGCCTGTTCGACTATCGCGACCTAGGGACCGTCGCGCTTGAGGGTTTTGCAGAGAACTTACCTGCATTTCAAGTGCTGGGCGCAGGTGCCACAGAAAGCCGGTTCGAGGCACTGCGTACGACCACGACGCCGCTCATCGGACGCGGCGAGGAAATGAAGCTGCTGATGCGCCAGTGGCGCCGGGCGCGAAATGGCGACGGCTCAGTGGTGTTAATTTCGGGCGAACCCGGTATCGGTAAATCGAGGATGGCCCAGGCATTCCAGGACCGACTGGGCGCTGAGCCATACATCTTGCGGTACTTCTGCTCACCACACCATCAGGACAGCGCTCTTTACCCCATTATCAATCAGCTTGAGAGGGTCGCTGGATTTCGGCGGGACGACTCTAACGCTCAACGGCGGATCAAACTGGAGACCGTATTAGGTCACGGGACGGACGATCTAAGTCGCGTCATCCCGGTCCTGACCGAGTTGCTCTCAATCTCTGTCGGTGACGGCCCGATCAATCTGACCCCGCAGAAGCGCAAGGAGAAGACCCTCGGGGCGCTGTTAGCACAGGTCGAGGGACTCGCCCTGCGCCAGCCAGTCCTGATGGTTTTCGAGGACGCGCAATGGATGGATCCGACCTCGCGGGAGGCTTTGGATTTGATCATTAGGCATGTTCCAAGATTACCCGTCCTGCTGATCATTACCCATCGCCCTGAGTTCGTGTCGCCTTGGCTTGGATACCCGCAGGTCACGCTACTCACTCTCAACCGATTGGCGCCACTGCAACGTGCCGAAATGGTCCGAAGGATCGCCGGCGGTGAGACCCTACCAAGAGAAATTGCCGATCAGATTGTCGAGCGCGCCGACGGCATCCCGTTGTTCATCGAGGAACTCACGAAGGCCGTGGTCGAGAGCGGGGTGGCTTCTGAGGCTGGAGAACACTACCAAGTCACAGCACCGCTCATACCCCTGGCAATTCCCACTTCACTTCATGCGTCGCTGTTGGCACGCTTAGATCGATTGGCCCCGATTCGCGAAGTGGCTCAGGTCGCGGCAGCCCTGGGGCGTCAGTTCTCGCATGAGTTGATCCATGCGGTGGCGCCAACGACCACCCGGCAACTCGACGACGCCTTGGAGCAGTTAGTCGCAGCCGAACTCATTTTTCGGCGCGGAACACCCCCCGACGCAGAGTACACATTCAAGCACGCACTGGTGCAAGATGCAGCCTACGGCACCCTTCTGCGAACCAGGCGGCAGCAGATCCATGCGAGGATCGCGGCGACCCTGGAGGAGCATTTCGGCGACATCGCGGAAGCCCAACCGGAACTCCTGGCGCTGCATTGCACGGAAGCGGGCTTGGAGGAGAAGGCGGTCAGCTACTTGCTCAAGGCGGGCCAGCAGGCGATCGCAACGGGGGCGATGACAGAAGGCGTGGCTCAACTGCAGAAGGGCTTGCACCTGCTCGCGGGATGGCCTGAGGATGCTCCGCGCCAAGAGCAGGAGCTCAATCTTCAGCTTCCTCTCGGGCACGCCCTCCTCGCGACCAGGGGGTATGGCGCGCCCGAACCGGGCGAAGCCTTTGCTCGCGCACGGCAGCTCTGTGAGCAGCTCAATCGGCCGCAGCAATTGGGCCCAGCACTCTATGGCCTATGGGCTCTTCGCGTTGTCCGAGGCGAACTCGAGCAAGCGGAACGCCACGCCGAGGAGATTCGCCGCCTGGGTGAAGTCAACGATGATGTGATGTGGACGTTTTTCGGTTCTCACGGATGTGGGATTGCCTGCTCATTTCTTGGCAAGTTCCGTCTCGCGCGCGAGTATTCCGAGAGCGCGCTCGCTCTATGGAATCCGATCTATCGATCCTCCGCTCCAGCGCCGGAGGATTCTTACGTGTCAGCTCTCATTTATTTATTCCGTGCTTTGCTTTGTCTGGGTTATCTCGATCAGGCGCGTTTGCGGCGAGACGAGGCGCTAACCGAGGCACGGCGGCTGTCGCCATATACTTTGGTTTATGCGCTGGGTCTTGCTTGGTACGGCAACTGGGCTGTCGAAGGCGAGGAGTCAGCAACAAAGATGCTGATGACCGCTAAAGATGTATTGACGATTTCAAACGAGCACGGATTCCCGCTGTTTCAAGGGGCCGGAAATATTATGCACGGTTGGGGTTTGGCAGTACTAGGCCGAGCCACAGAGGGCATTCCGCAGTTTCTTGAGGGGTTAAAGATCTGCCGCGGAACAGGGTGTAATCTCGTCGTACCATTTTGGCTTACCGCGCTCGCTGATGTTTATGGCAAGTCGTCGCAGCCGAATGAGGGGCTTGGTCAGCTCGCGGCGGCCGCAGAGTTAATGGATCAGACGAAGGAGCGTTGGGCGGAGCCTGAATTACACCGCATACGCGGCACATTATTGGCCTCGCTTAATCAGCACGCTGCGGCCGAACTGAGCTATCGCCGCGCTTTGGAAGTGGCGCAGAGCCAGGAAGCCAAATTCTGGGAATTACGTGCAGCCCTCGAGCTTGCACGTCTCCAATACCATCAGGGCAAATTCACCGAGGCCCGCGGCCTCCTCGCACCGATCTACGGTTGGTTCACCGAAGGATTCGACACCCCAGTCCTCCAGGACGCCAAGGCATTGCTCGATCAACTGGTGTGACACAGCGAACCCCCTAACGGGGGGCCACGATATTGTCAGTCGTCGTCCCCAGGTCCGGCGGCGCCACACGCCGTCGGCGGAATTTTCACGAGGGTTGATGACCTGAAAGGCTCGTAGCGCACATTAATACTACGGGCCGCCTTTCTCCCGAACCGGGCCATAAGGACAAAGAGCCAATTCCAGAAATGTCGTGGACCCCCGAGGACGCGCGAACGGGCAATTGCTAGAACATGGTTTTCTCTCGACTATGTCAATTCATCCAACAAAGCCTTGGCTGTCAGTAGATCTTTGGTCTGAAATCCTTCAGTGAACCGATTGAAAATGGGCGTCAAAACATTGCGCGCGATTTCGCGGCGACTCTGGTTCTGGTGCAATCGCGCCAGCGACGTGGCGGCCCGCAGCTCCCATGAGAGTGCCCCCTGCTGACGTGCCAAATCGAGCGACTGAACGAAAAGCTGCTCAGCAGCGGGTATCGCATCGGAGGCGCCGTCTAGCAGCATAAGCTCACCTTTGATCCGCAAGAGCTCGGCGACGTACCACCGACCTCCGGTGTCTTCTGTCCGCTCGAGCGCCCGGTCGATAGCCGCAAGACCACCCGAAATGTCGCCAACGCTGCCAAGGGCCTGCGCCAGCTCGCCGAGGAAGGTGTCGTAGCGCGTGTGCCATGTAGCGGCGGAAAGTCCGTCGAGCGCATCACGAAGAATGTCCAATCCCCGAGCGATGTCTCCATGTCGAAGGAGCAAAACACCCCTGAAGCAGCGTGCATCCGCGTGCCAGAAAGCGAGACCAAACCGTTCCGAATGTTCGAACAGAATCGTTACGTCGCGCTCCGCGGCCGCGAGATCTCCGGTCAATAGCGCGATCGGGCACGCTCCCTGGGCAAAGGCGTTGCAAAGTGTAACAGCATGGTTGATCGAAAGAGCATCGTTGATACCGCTTTCAACAGTCCGCACGGCCCGATCCGGAAATCCGTGCAGCCAGAGAATCACGGCAAATCGCATTTGCGCGGTCAACCACGGATCAAATTGGAAGCGGATGATAGGTCTTTCGTGAACTGCGGGCACGTAGCCGCTTAACATGCGTTCGAGGTGGCGGTACGCATTGATTTGATCACCAAGGAAATGCGTCGAAAAGCCCATAGTTCTGTCGCCAATCGGCAAAGCGCTCGGATCGGACGAGCTCGACGCTAAAGCGCTAAACTTCTCCGCCAGCCGCATCGCATCACGGACAGCCCCGTCATTCATGCGATCAACCCACAACCCCCAGAGTGCCCGCAATCGGTAGTCGATGTCGTCGAGGCCGTCAGCGATCTCGAGGGCTTGGGCAAATGCTAGGCGGGTCTCTGGGGCGGTCCCTTTTGTGTACATCAAAGCCGCGCCCAGTGCAGCATGGAGTTGCATCTCGTGACGCCTGTTGCGATGTTCTGCGGTTGCAAGGCTGGCAAGAGCCTGCTTCACACGGCGTCGGCACTCTTCCATCAGTGACAGGTAGGTCCACAGCGGAACCGAGGCAGCCATCAGCGCTACCCCGATCGCCGCGTCACCACTCGACGAAAACGCCCAATCGAGCGCGGCACGGATATCGTCGATCTGGGGGCTGTAGGTGCCGAGCCATTCGCTCGCAGGACGTCTGTCAGCCTCGAATGACATGCGCGTTGCCATGTCGCGACTGTACTCGGCGTGACGACGCGCAGCCTGTTGTAGTTCGCCACTCGCGGTCAGTTTTTCGAGAGCGTAGTTCCGCGTCGTCTCCGGCAGTCGGTAGAGGACTGTCGGTCCGGCCACGTCCGCCATAACCAAAGACTTCGCCACCAGGTTGGCGAAGTCGTCGATACTGTCGAGGGCGATTTCGTCGCCGGCCGCAACGGCACGCACCGCCTCGAAACTAAAGCTCCCAGTAAAGACCGCCAGCCGCCTTAGGATCACGCGTTCAGGTTCGGGGAGAAGTTCATGACTCCAGTCGAGCGTGGCGCTCAGCGTCTGGTGTCGCGGCAAGGCCGTGCGGCGCCCTTTCATCAGTAAGCGGAAGCGATCGTCGAGGAGTGCTGCAAGTCCCATCACGCCAACCACTTCGACCTGTCCGGCTGCGAGCTCAATTGCAAGCGGGATACCGTCGAGCCGGCGGCAAATGTCGGCGACGATCGGCGCTTCTGTATTCTTCAGCTCAAACGTGTCGAGGCTCGCCGTCGCACGTTCGACGAACAGCTGAACCGCCGGAAAGACGAGGGCCTGCTCCGCTTTAACGCGTGCTGAAGCGGGCGGGAAGCTCAGCGGCGGTACACGCTGCACCCACTCGCCTTCCGCCCGCAATGGCTCGCGACTGGTTGCGAGAATATGCGTACCTGGCACGGCTTTGAACACCTGTTCCGCCAATGCTGCCGCCGCCTCGACAAGATGCTCGCAGCTGTCGAGAATAATCAACATCTGCTTGTCGCGCAGAAAGGCGATCAAAGCGCGAACCGGCTGATCGGAGCGGATCGCGAGACCGAGTGCGGAGGCCACGACACCCGGCAACAGCGTGGGATCCTTCAACGATGCCAAGTCGACAAGACGGACCCCATGCGCATAGGCCGAGAGCAGATTGTGGGCGACCGCCAACGCGACTGTGGTTTTACCGATCCCGCCGGGACCGACGATGGTCACGAACCGCCGTTCTAGCAGCCGCGCCGTCAGTGCCCCGATGATATCGGCGCGACCGATCGTTCGCGTCAAAGGCGCGGGCAGGTTGTGAGTATGCTCGACCGCTGGGGGTTTCGCGTCCAGGGCCTCCTGCTGCCGCACCGGTGCGACGAAGCGATAGCCGCGGCCGGCCACATTGACGATGTAGCGGTTGCCCGACCGACCATCGCCAAGCGCCTTGCGCAGCGCCGCGACGTGCACCCTGAGGCTCGCCTCTTCCACGAATGTGTCAGGCCAGACACGAGCGATCAGTTCCTCCTTGGTGATAAGCTCCCCGGGGCGCTCGACTAGGGCAATCAGGATTTCCAGCGCGCGGCTCCCCAGCCGCAGCGGTTCGCCGGCCTCCAGCAGCGCACGCCGGAATGGCAGAAGCTGAAAAGGCCCAAACACTAGCACCTGCTCGGACAAGACACCGACCTCGCAATCAGCATGGAGCAATGGTTTTCAGTACGTAGCGAGCACGAGAAAGGATCAGCGGTCCCACTGATCCTGATGTTGAGTTGGGCAAATGTTGTCTTCCCCGCAAGTTTAGAGCCGACATCCACGCGGTAGAGAGGTGGATTGCTTCGCACTTTTGAGCGTGAGCGACGTCAGCCCTTACTCGGCGATGCGGATTTTGACCTCAATAGCAAGAATTTTCATCCCTTTACTCGTGGCGTGCTCGAGCCTCGGCCATGCTCTCCAGCATAGTACGAGCTGCGGATGAACATGGATCGGTTCTCTCCACAGTTGTTATCAGAATAGTAAACAGCTACAGGTAATACTACCCCATGCCCCATCCGTCGGACACCAAAGCCACGTTCGGGTCATCGGCCCCTACCCGGCCGCTGTTGGAGCCCAGCGCGCAGGCCTTCATCGACCGCCTTGAGACCAGCCGCATACCGCCGGTCCACACAGTCAGCTTCACTGATGCGCATAGGGTGCTCACGCGCCTGCAGTCCGGACCTGTCGCCGAGCTGCCGTGTGTGGTCGAGGATCGGACGCTTCCTGTCGGTCCGACGGGTGCTATCGGCGTCCGCATTGTCCGGCCCAAAGATGCGGATGGCCTACTCCCAGCCATCCTGTATTTCCATGGCGGCGGTTGGGTGATGGGTGGAAAGGAGAGCCATGACCGTCTCGTGCATGAATTGGCCAACGGGGCCCAGGCAGCGGTCATCTTTGTCGACTATACCCTGGCACCGCTCGCCCAATACCCAGTCCAGAACGAGCAGGGCTACGCGGTCCTGAAATACGTTGCGGAGAATCCTAACTCGCTTAACGTCGACGCTTGGCGCATCGCGGTCGCGGGCGACTGCGCAGGCGGCAACATGGCGGCGGCGGTAACCCTGCTGGCGAAGGAGCGCCGCGGTCCGAACATTGTCTTTCAGTTGCTGTTTTGCCCGGTGGTTAGCGATGTGATCGATACCGGTGACAATACGACGTTCGAGGATGACCTTTGGCTGACTAGATCGGCCGTTCGTGACTTCCTCGATGCGTTTTTTCCTGATTCCGCGTCTCGCCAGCAGGTCACGGCGTTTCCCCTTAAGGCGTCGCTCGAGCAGCTCAATGACCTTCCCGACGCGCTTATCATCGTCGCGGAGAACGACGTCTTGCGCGGTCAGGGCGAGGCCTATGCGCGAAAGCTGATCCGGGCGGGGGTAAACGTCACCTCGACCCGCTACAACAATACGATCCACGATTTCGTCGTGCTCAACGCATTGGCCGACTCTGGGGCTGCGCGAGGTGCAATTGCGCAAGCCAATGCCGCGTTGCGAACCGTGTTCTACTCGGAATAGCGCTCCGCAGCGCAAAGTCGCTAGCACGGTGGCGGGCAGCAAATGTATGCGACTTGATTTGAAGGCCGCCGCCTAGCCGACAACGAGGTCAATAGCTTGGGTGGTACGCCCATCTCGCTGAGTTCACGTTCACCCCTGCCTGCAAATCTCGCCATCGTTGTCTGCGCTTGGACCTCGACGGGATTGGCCAAAGTGGGCTTTGGCTCGTCCAGTAAGATTTACGGCGAGCGTATTTGCTGCGCAATACCTCGGAAAGGCCAGCTGGCTCAATCAAGGGACGTTTGCGAAGTTCCACGCGCGCACATCAATAAACGCGCATGCCTGCCTGACGTATGGCTTGCTTACATTGCCGCCCGTCGATCAAGCCTCGAGGCCAACGTGACGAATGTCGACAGGGTTAGGCCTCGATGCCAAGTTTTCGTGCGAAGACCTCAGCCGCCGGCGCAATACGTGCAGCCAGCTTCCTGGGCGCGATTCACACCCCATGTTCCCGACGGGATGACCGTGATCCCGGGGATCACGTTTGCCGTCCATTCCTTTGCGGCTTCTTCGGCACTAACACCAGCGTTGCCTGCCAACATTTTACTGTGAATACGCAGCGCCACATTGCACGCGCCAAAGACGACCCCCTTCGTGAGGAGGCGATCAACAGCTATATCGTCCACTACAAATGTTCCGGCCTTCGGGTGTAGGAAAGGATTCTTAGTGGCTGGTGCCTTGGTCTCCGGATCAACGATCTTGAAAGACTCGCCAATTTTGTATTTTTCCCACATCGCGCTGCCCAGTGCGATCGCGAAGGC
>Ga0126373_10002958_pt1 | contig 12584 bp, 10 predicted proteins | sample PanSoiMetPlot_11_FD_92545 | JGI IMG/M metagenome (GOLD analysis project Ga0126373, IMG submission 92545) | Tropical forest soil microbial communities from Panama - MetaG Plot_11 | ecosystem: Environmental > Terrestrial > Soil > Tropical forest > Bulk soil | place: Panama | collected 2016-02-17
CGCCGGCCGCATGCAGCCCTCCGGTGCGCTCGAACACCCGCTGCGCGCGCCGCATCGCTGGTGGCAACTCGGCGAGGATGGCCACCGGCACGCGTACCTGATCCGCGAGCAAGCCGTTCCCGCTAGTCACGAGCAAGTCAGAGATGCTCGCCTTGCCGCATACGCCGCACGCACTGCTGGTCAGGAAGTTGCGTCGGGACCACGACGGAGTCGGCAGACCGGCCTGCAAAGTGACGTCGGCGATGTTGCCAACATCGCCGTTGTGCTCGTCATGACCGCATTGCTCGCCAGTGCAGATCCGGATCGAAGCGATGTCGCTGGCGGCGGTCACGATTCCTTCGCTGACGAGAAAGCCGGCTGTGAGATCAATGTCGTCGCCAGGCGTGCGCATTGTCAGCGCCACCGCCTCGCCGCCGATCCTGATACCCAGCGGCTCTTCGCCGGCGACTAGGTCCGCGGCAGCGGCATGCGAGATGGCACCATCGTGCGCAGGCACCGAGATGCGCAGGACCCTGCGCCGCACTGTCCGTCCCGCCAACGCCTTACCTTCCGGCCGGCCACCGCGATTTGACCCAGACTACGGCTGACCCTGAAAGCGTACGAAGGTGCTGCTGCTTGTACCTATATCGCACAGCGATATAGGTTGTTCGCCAGGCGTTTCAACCTGCACCTCAAGGGCTGGCCTTGCTGGCGCGGGCGCTGTCTTGCTTGGATGGGAATGTGAAACCGCCGCAGCGGATCGCGAAGTGGCCTGCCTACAGGCAGCTGACCGGCCTGGACCGGCTAGGCCGCGGTGCAGCCGTCAGGTCCGCGCACACAGAATCTTCTGCTCCTCGCACCGAGTCAGCCGAACGTTCGGTCGCGTCGATATGCCCTTACTGCGCTGTCGGCTGCGGCCAGCGGGTCTTCGTGGCACGGGTTAACGGCAAAGAGGTCGTGACGCAGATTGAGGGAGACCCGGACTCCCCGGTGTCGCGCGGCAGGCTCTGCCCGAAGGGCGCAGCAAGCAAGCAACTAGTCACCCATCCCGGCCGGCAGACCAGAGTGCTCTACCGGCGGCCCTACGGCAGGGCATGGGAACGGCTCAGCCTCGACCAGGCAATGGAAATGATCGCCGACCGGGTCATCGCGGCCCGGGAATCGCACTGGCAAGAGTCGCTGGACGGCAAGCCTGCCCGCCGGACGCTCGGCATCGCCAGCCTCGGCGGCGCCACGCTGGACAACGAAGAGAACTACCTCATCAAGAAGCTCTGGACAGCACTCGGCGCGATTCAGATCGAGAACCAGGCACGCATATGACACTCCGCCACCGTCCCCGGTCTGGGGACTAGCTTCGGTCGCGGTGGGGCCACGACGTTCCCGCGCGATCTCATCAACTCCGATTGCATCGTGATCTGCGGATCGAACATGGCCGAATGCCACCCAGTCGCGTTCCAGTGGGTGGTCGAGGCCAAGAACCGTGGTGCCACGATCATTCACATCGACCCGCGTTTCACTAGGACCAGCGCCCTGGCCTCGGTGCACGTGCCGAGCCGGGTCGGCGGTGACATCGTCCTGCTCGGGGCGCTAGTGAACTATGTGCTGACTGGCGGACATGAATTCCGCGACTACGTCGCCGCCTATACCAACGCCGCGGACATTCTGCCTCCTGACTTCACCGACACCGAGGACAGCGACGGCCTGTTCTCTGGTTACGACCCCGTCACTCGTACCTACGACAACTCAAGCTGGCAGCCGACCGGCGAGCGCGATCCGACTTTGACGGACCCGCGCTGTGTATTCCAGGTGCTCAAACGGCACTTCTCCCGGTACACCCCGGAGATGGTGCAGCGCGTATGCGGGATTAGCCAGGCAGATTTCGAGCGGCTCGCGCAAACGCTGGTCCGGTGCAGTGGCCGGGACAAGACCACCGCATGGGTATACGCGGTCGGCTGGACCCAGCACACCACAGGCGTTCAGCACATCCGCAGCGCGGCGATATTGCAAATGCTGCTTGGCAACATGGGGCGGCCGGGCGGCGGCATCATGGCCCTGCGCGGGCACGCGAGCATCCAGGGCAGCACGGACATCCCCACGCTGTTTGACCTCTTGCCGGGCTATCTGCCTATGCCGCGGCAGGAAGACCAGACGCTGGATGACTACTTGGCCCGGCTGCCGAACACAGGATTCTGGGGCAACAAGCGCGCCTATTTCGTCAGCCTCATGAAGGCATGGTTCGGCGCGGCGGCAACAGAAGAAAACTCCTATCTCATGCCCATGCTGCCGAAGCTGTCTGGCGATCACGGCACCTACCGGACCGTGCTAGACATGATCGAAGGCAAGGTCAAGGGCTACTTCCTGTGGGGCCAGAATCCGGCAGTCGGCTCCGCGGGCTCGCGCCTGCAGCGCCTCGCCCTGGCCAAGCTTGACTGGCTGGTCGTACGCGATCTGGCGCTGATCGAAAGTGCGGCGTTCTGGCAGGACAGCCCGGAGATCGCTACCGGCGAGCTAGCCACAGAGCAGATAGCAACTGAGGTGTTCTTCCTGCCTGCCGCCGCGCACGTGGAGAAGGAAGGCTCGTTCACCAACACCCAGCGAATGCTCCAATGGCATGACAAGGCACTGGACCCACCCGGTGACGCTCGCAGTGACCTCTGGTTCGCCTACCACCTCGGCAAGCGGATCCAAGCCAAACTCGCCTCGTCATCGTCGGAGCGGGACCGGCTGCTGCAAAACCTCGCCTGGCAGTACCCAGAGATCGGAGAGCACGCCGAACCCGACGCCCAGGCGGTCCTGCGTGAGATCAATGGCAGCGGCCCGGACGGCACCTTGCTCAACGGTTTCGCCGAACTCAAGCCGGACGGCTCTACCGCCTGCGGTTGCTGGATCTACTCCGGCTGCTGCGCAGGCGGCGTCAATCAAACGGCACGGCGCAAGCCGCAAAGTGAGCAGAGCTGGGTCGCCTCGGAATGGGGCTGGGCCTGGCCGGCCAACCGCCGGATGCTCTACAACCGCGCGTCCGCGGACCCGGCCGGCAAGCCATGGAGCGATGCGAAGGCCTATGTCTGGTGGAACGAGGAACTGGGCGAGTGGACAGGCCATGATGTGCCCGACTTCGAGCGGAACAAATCACCAGACTACATACCGCCCGATGGCGCGATCGGAACGGCAGCTTTGGCCGGCACCGACCCGTTCATCATGCAGCGCGACGGGAAGGCCGCCTTGTTCGTGGCGAACGGGCTGAAGGACGGCCCGCTGCCATCGCACTATGAATCAGCCGAGTCGCCGGTACGCAATGACGTTTACAAGCAGGACCAAAGTCCGGTCAGCGTCCTCTACTCGGGCGACCGCGCAACCAAGGAGCAAGTCGCAGGGCACGCCACCACGTTCCCTTATATCTTCACGACTTACCGGCTTACCGAGCATCACACCGCGGGCGGCATGAGCCGGCAGTTGTCGCGGCTTTCTGAATTGCAGCCCGAACTGTTCTGCGAGGTATCTGCGCAACTGGCAGCCGAGCGCGGGCTTGAGAACGGCGGATGGGCCACGATCATTACCGCCCGCGCCGCGATTGAGGCCAAAGTGCTGGTAACGCGGCGGATGCGACCGCTGCGATTGGCAGATGGCGCGGTGGTCCATCAAGTCGGATTGCCTTACCACTGGGGCGGCTCTGGCCTTGTCACTGGCGATGTGGTGAACGACCTGCTGCCGTTCGCGCTTGATCCGAATGTGCTGATCCAGGAGAGCAAGGTGGCGACTTGCGACATCCGGGCCGGGCGACGGCCCCGAGGCGCAGCGCTGACGGCGCTCGTGGCCCGTTACCGAGCGCAGGCGGGACTGGAGGAGGACTCGTGACCGGCAAGACGGCAGACCAGAACTCGCTGTTCGGGCCGCTGGCCGATGTCTCTGGCAACGCCGGCTACACCGAGCATCCGCAGCGCGTCGGCTTCTTCACCGATACCAGCGTATGCATCGGCTGTAAGGCGTGCGAGGTCGCTTGCAAGGAGTGGAACGGGCTACCCGATTCCGACGGCGATGTCCTCGAGCTCACGGGCTTGTCCTACGACAACACCGCCGCGCTGACCGCAAACAGCTGGCGCCATGTGGCGTTCATCGAACAAGACAAGCCGCTGATCGACGCTCAGTCCGACGGTGACGGCCATGCCACTCGCTGGCTGATGGCCTCCGATGTGTGCAAGCACTGCACACATGCAGCGTGCCTGGACGTCTGCCCGACTGGCGCGCTGGTTCGTACCGAGTTCGGCACTGTCATCGTGCAGCCGGACGTGTGCAACGGATGTGCGTACTGCGTGTCCGCGTGCCCGTTCGGTGTCATCGACCGCCGGGAAGGTGACGGCCGGGCTTGGAAGTGCACTATGTGCTACGACAGGCTGCGCGGCGGGCTTGAGCCCGCGTGCGCGAAAGCCTGCCCGACCGACTCAATCCAGTTCGGGCCGCTCGACGAGTTGCGTGCGCTGGCCCAGACCCGGCTGGCGGACCTGCATGCTGCGGGTGAGACAGGCGCGCGCCTGTATGGCGAGGACCCGGACGACGGGATCGGCGGCGCCGGGGCATTCTTCCTGCTCCTGGACGAGCCCGAGGTCTATGGCCTGCCACCAGACCCAGTCGTGACGACCAAAGACCTGCCAGACATGTGGCGATGGGCTGGCGCAGCAGCAGGGGTGCTGGCTGCCGGGGTTGTCATGGCCTTCTCTGGGCGGCGGAAATGAGCGAGCAACTGCAAGTGCCACCTGCCGAGTTCCAGTCCTATTACGGCCGGCCGATTCTGAAGGTCGCGAAGTGGAAAGAGCCGGATCTTCCTGCGTACCTGTTTCTCGGCGAGATGTCGGGTGCACTGGCAATGGTCGGCGCGATGGCGCATGCCACCGGACGGCGGTCACTGGCGCGCACCGCCAGGCTTGCCTCAGCCGCGAGCGCGTTCGCAGGCGGCGCGTTCCTTACCGCGGAACTAGGCCGGCCAGAGCGATTCGCCAACATGCTGCGCGTAGCCAAGCCCACCTCGCCCATGAGCATGGGATCATGGATCCTCGCAGCGCACTCCGGGCTGACCTCGTTGGCGGCTGCTAGTGAGGTGACAGGTTCGCTCGGGATTGCTGGCGGCATGGCAGGCGCTGCATCCGCGATAACCGGGCCGTTGCTGGCGACCTATCCCGGCGTCCTGCTCGCCAACACTGCCGTGCCCGCATGGCACGCCGCGCACCGCGAGTTGCCCATGCTGTTCGCGGGCGGTGCGATGACGGCCGCTGGCGCGGCCGGGCTTGCGGCCAGCGTTGTGTCGCGGGACCGCGCTGATTTCGATGCGGCCAGGAAGCTCGCGCTGATTGGGGCTGGCGTCGAGAGCCTGGCCGGCTATGGCCTAGAGCACGGGCATGGTCTCGATAGTGAGCCGTACCAGACCGGGGATGGCGGCAAGATGCTGGCCGCTGCCCGGTACCTGACCATCGGCGGCGGCATCGCTGCACTGGCTGCCCGGCGGAGCCGTACCGCTGCCGCGGTGTCAGCCGCGATGCTGACGGGCGGCGGCGTGTGCGCGAAGATCGCGGTGCTGCGGGCTGGCAAAGCCTCGGCAGCTGACCCGAAGTACGTAGTGGCCAGCCAGCGACCCGATGGGCAACCGGGATCGCGCTCGCTGGCGTGAGCCCCGGCTGCATGCTCAGCTAGCGCAGGACAATCGCGCGGTCGGCCTGCGGTATCAGCTCGCCGATCACAGTTGCGCCCGGTATCTCGCCCGCCAGCAGGAGGCCGCCGGACGTCTGCGCATCCGCGAGCATGATGAGCACATCCTCACTCACGATGCCGCGATCGCAGTGCGGCGCGACCCAGTCGAGGTTGCGCCGCGAACCACCCGGGATATAGCCAGCCGCCAGCGCCGCCTGCGCGCCGTCGATCAGGGGCACCGACGCGGTGTCGATTACCGCGGTCACACCGCTCGCCCTGGCCATCTTGTACAGATGGCCTAGCAGGCCGAAGCCAGTCACGTCGGTCGCGCATCGGATCCCGGCGGCCAGTGCCTGCTTGCTCGCAGCAGCGTTGAGAGTGGTCATGACTTCTATCGCGGCCGGAAACACTTCCCCGGTTGCCTTATGCCTGGCGTTGAGCACGCCGGTGCCCAGCGGTTTGGTCAGCGACAGCGGGACGCCAGGCTGGCCAGCATCGATGCGGAGCAATGCGGCCGGATCGGCCAGCCCGGTAACGGCCATGCCGTATTTAGGCTCCGGGTCGTCGATGCTGTGACCGCCGGCGACGTGGCAGCGCGCCGAAGCAGCTATTTCGAGGCCGCCACGGAGCACCTCGGCGGCAAGGTCGGCACTGAGCAGGTCCCGCGGCCAGCCCAGCAGATTGAGCGCGACCAGTGGCTCGCCGCCAACGGCGTAAACATCCGACAACGCATTAGCAGCGGCGATCTGCCCGAAAGTGAAGGCGTCGTCCACGACTGGCGTAAAGAAGTCCGCGGTGGCTACCACGGCCCGGTCACCGCTGATCTGAACGACAGCGGCGTCGTCTCCGTGGTCGACACCGATCAGCAAGTCCGCGGGCGCCTTGTCAGGGATCAGCTTGGCTACGGCGGCTTCAAGCTCGCCGGGCGGGATCTTGCATGCGCAGCCGCCGCCGTGCGCGTACTGGGTGAGCCGGACAGTGATGTCAGCTGTCATATCCGCACCCTAATGACAACCGGTCTTGCGCACTGAGCGCGGTCATGGTGCCATGCCTACTGGCGAGTATTTTGACGCAGCCGCTGCGCGCGGCCGGAGGCAACAGTGACGAATGCAAATTCAGCGCCTGCTGACATCCTGGACCAGCGAGCTGAGATCGAGCAGCGGGCTGGCGGGCGGACTTTCTGCGACATCCTGAACGCGACGGCTGACCAGTACGGCGACATGCCCGCTTACTCCGACCGGGATAGCGGTCCCTGGGAGACGATCACCTGGGCGCAGACTCGCGAACTGGCACTGCAGGTGGCAGCTGGGTTCATTGCGCTTGGGTTGCAGCCGGGCGAGTGCGTGGCGCTGATGATGCCCAACTGCACTGAGCACGTACTGAGCGACTTCGGCGCCATGCATGCGGGCGGCGTGCCAGTCACCTTTTATGCCACGGTAGCGCCAGAGCAGATCAGCTTCCTGGCCGCCAATTGCGACGCACGGATCGCCGTTATCGATGGGGCCGGGGAACTGTCACGATGGCAGCCTGTGCTCGACCAGCTACCAGGCTTGCAGAAGATCATTGTCCGGGACTCGTCGGTCTGCCCCGCAGAGCCGAAATACCTGAGCTGGGACGAACTGCTAGCGCTCGGGGCGCGACGCCAGGCCAAAGCGCCCGGCGAAGTCGCCGGGAGGGTCGCCGCGATCTCAGCCACCGACCCCGTCACCCTGCTTTACACCTCGGGCACCACTGCTAATCCCAAAGGCGTGATCATCACCCACGCGAGCGCGCTCTATGAGGTTGTCGCCGCGGAGGTGGCCGGTACCGCTGCAAAGAATGTGCGCTGGGTGTCCTACCTGCCGCTCGCGCACATCGCGGAGCGGATGTTCACCGTTTACCTGGCTGTCAGCAACGTGAGCCACGTGCACTTCTGCCACGACGCCGCCGCGCAGCTGGTCGGCACCGTGGCGGACGTGAAGCCGACGGCGTTTTTCGGCGTGCCGCGAGTGTGGGAGAAGTTCCAGGCTGGCATCGCGGCACTGCTAGCCGCAGATCCGGACGAGGCAAAGCGAGATGCCGTGGCGGCCGCCATGGATGCCGGACTGCGTTATGTCCGCAGCTGCCAGTTCGGCCACCAGACATCGGCCGAACTGGCAGCGGAGTTCGCAGCGGCTGAGGAATCTGTGCTGCGCCCGATCCGGCAGCTCCTTGGCATGGGCGAGGTCGAGACCGCGATCAGCGCTGCCGCTCCGCTGCCACCCGACGTCGGCGATTTCTTCGCTGGCCTCGGGCTGCGGATCCTGGACGTGTACGGGATGACGGAGACGACCGGTGCCTTCACCAACAACACGCCTGCCGCGTTCAAGCTCGGGACTGTCGGCCGGCCAAGTCCTGGTATGGAGGTGCAGATCGCCGAGGATGGCGAGATCCTGGCGCGCGGGCCGCTGAACACTCCCGGCTACCTGAACCTGCCCGACCAGACAAGCGACCTCATCGACGCAGATGGCTGGCTGCACACCGGCGACATTGGCTCGCTGGACACCGACGGGTTCGTCTCGGTTGTGGACCGGAAGAAGGAGCTGATCATTACCGCGGGCGGGGAGAACGTGTCCCCGGCGGCGGTTGAGAACCTGCTGGTTGCGCACCCGCTGATCGGGCAGGCACTGGCCTACGGTGACCGCAGGCCATACCTAGTTGCGATCTTGACGTTGGATGGCAGCGTCGCGCCGGCCTGGGCGAACGCGCGTGGCATCCAGACATCGTCGCTGGCTGAGCTAGCTGCGCATCCGGCCGTGCAGGAAGCAGTCGGTCAGGCAGTGGCGGACGCTAACTCCCGGCTTGCCCGGGTGCAGCAGGTCAAATACTGGGAATTGCTGCCGGTCGAATGGACCGCGGAGAGCGAGGAGCTGACCCCGACGCTGAAGCTCAAGCGCAGGGTCGTGCACGCGAAGTACGCAGATGTTATCGACGCTCTGTACGCCCACGGAACTCCCTAGCGGGCTGCGGGCTTGAGGGCTCGTGTCGCGAAGTAGGCGGGCATGTAAGCAGCTGTAGCGCCATCGTGATGCGGGGCCTCTGCGAACTTGGTCAGCACGAAGCCTGCATCGGCCTGGCCGCCGACCTGCTCGGTCATCGTGTGGCTGTACTCGATCGGCGCGTCGCCGAACAGCCGAGTGCGCTCCTGCGCGTCCAGGTGCGTGAGATCGGAGTAGGGCAATGCGTGCCGGACGACGAGCTCGCCACGACTGTCGGCTGCGTCGTGGTCAAAGATGAAGATGTCTGGGTTCATGAATCCAGACAGCAGGAGGCCACCCGGGCGCAGGACGCGGAAACATTCGCGCCACACCGGCCTTAGGTCAGGACAGAAGACGTTGGACACCGGGTGAAAGATGAGGTCGAAGCTCTCGTCGCGCAACGCGCTCAGATCACGCATGTCGCCCAGAACTGTGGTCAGATCAAGGCCCTCGCGTTGTGCGACTTCGTGATCGCGGGCGAGTTGCTTCGGCGAATTGTCGAACACAGTGACGTGTGCGCCTACCGCGGCCAGCACCGGGCCTTGCTGCCCCCCGCCACTGGCAAGGCACAGTACATCGGCGCCGGCCAGGCGGACCGGGAACCAGTCACGGGGCACGGGGTTGTAGCCAATCAGGACCACCGACCAGCTGCCGGCTCTGGCTGCGGCGATTACCTCCGAGCTAACCGGCACCGTCCATTCATTGCCCGCATCCACCTCGCGGTCCCACGCAGCCCGGTTATGCGCTACTACCGGATGAAGATCGTCTGTCACCCGCGCGACGGTACCCGCAGTTCGGGCTGCTCGCATCCAGTTATCAGGCCGCGGGTCCGCGCAACGGGACTATGGCCGGAACCTCAAACGCCGGCCCGGTCGGCTGGGTGATCGCCGGGCGGATGACGATCGAATCGGCATTGTGTTCCCGCGGCGCATCTGGCCAGCGGCGGCCAATGATGCCCAGCATGCGCTTGTTGGCTGGAAGCACGTCCAGCACGAGATTCGAGATGCCGCGGCTGGTGGCCCGGCGCACGAGCGTGCTAAGCAGCATTGTGCCGATGCCACGGCCCTGCCACTCATCGGCCACGACGATGCCGATGTTGGCGGCCACCGCGTGCCCAGCGTCGCCGGCGGCAACGTTGCTGGTCACATCGTCAGCCGCCATGGCGTGGGCGATGATCGAGCCAGCGGGATCAGTGAGCACCAGAATGTCGGCGTTCCCGCGGCGTCCGCACAGGGCATCCAGCAGCGCACCGCTCGGCGGCGCTACGGCCGCGAAAAAACGGAAGTACTGCGATCGGGGCGACAGGCCGCACACGAACGCGCGGATGGCGTCGGCGTCCTCTGGGCGCACCTGGCGCAACAGTCCAGGCGAGGTGGTGGTCAATCCCGGCCGGTCAAGCGGCGCAACCGGCGGCATAAGCGGTAGCGCAGGCGGCAGGGCAAGCCGTAGCGCAAGCGGCAGCGCCAGGGTTCGATTCATAGACCCAGCTTGCCTAATTCTTGCTAAGTCTGTCAACTAGACCTAGCCTATGATCATGGAAAGACCATGGCAGCTCGACTACGAGACCTCCAACTGCAACATCGCGGCAGCACTGGCGGTCGTGGGGGAGAAATGGACCTTCCTGGTGCTGCGTGAGGCGTTCAGCGGCGTGCGCCGGTTCGACGACATGCAACGTCGCACCGGCGCGCCACGGCAGCTGCTGAGCAACAGGCTCGCCCGGCTCGTCTTCGAGGGCATCTTGCGCAAAACGCCATACCAGCAGGAGGGTCAGCGGGCCAGGTACGAATACCGGCTCACGGAGAAGGGAATCGACCTTTTCCCCGTCATGGTCGCGTTGCTGGCCTGGGGCGACAAGTACGTGTCAGGACCGGCTGAGTCTTCAGTGGACCTGACGCATCGCGACTGTGGAGCTGCGGTGAGTCAGCGGCTGACCTGCGCCGACGGACACGTGCTGGCCTCGGCCAGGGAGGTAACACCAGTTCCCGGCCCCGGCGCGCGGCGAGTTGCCTGACGCGCCGATAGGGTCAGGCTCGGAGGCGTCAGGGTTCCTGGTGGTCCCCCCGGTCTTCAAAATCGGTGGACGGCGCTCAGCGTCGTCGGCGGGTTCGATTCCCGTCCGCCTCCGCCACAGATAAGTAAGACCGGGACGTCGTGTCTGGCTAGGTAGTGGTCGACTCCGTTGGCGGGAACGGGCTGGGTGACGTGCGGAACGGATCACCGGTCGACGCGAGTTGTCCCGGCTGACCCACCGCAGTGACGTTCGCGTACTCGGCTTCTGGCTCCTGCTCAGCAACGACGTCGCCGGCTGCTATCAGAGAAAATCTGCCGATGGCTACCGCGCCGCAGAGCACGACCAGCAACCCAAGGCCAGTGAAGAACGTGGTTGTCTCCAAGAATGCCCGCAGTGACCCCGAACTGATGGTCTGCCCGGCCGGTGCGAGCGGTGCCCCGAGCGCGATCGATGGCCGCCGCAGAACGACGCTGACGAATCCCTCGCCGAGGCCGAACCATATTCCGGCCAGTGCCGCGGCCACGCCGCCAACGATGCCGACGCCACGGTTACGCGTCAGTAGCACGAGAATTCCGGCTATGAGGGCGACAGCACCCGGGATCACCGAGTAGTAGAGCCGGCCGCTGGTGTAGTGCCATGTCTTGTCAGGCCCGAACCCGAAGTGGAAGTACGGCCCGACGAAAGGGGCCAAGCCGCCCCAAAGACCGAGCAAGATCAACAGCCCTCCGCAAATTCCGCCTCGACTGCGCGAAATCCTGGCTTGATAGTTCATCTCATCTCACTCTCTGCGAATCGGATGTTTAAAGACTTGCACATGGCCGGCGCTCGGCGGCGGGTTCCTTCGGCAAAGTGCTGGTAAATCGCCTCAGAAGAGCTGTTCACGGCCTGCCAGCAAATGGTCTCGGGCAGGTATGGTCGCGCTCGTGGACGTCCGCAGGCTGACCCCCCGCACCGACGCCGTGCTGGCCGACCCGCGCCTGGCCGCCGCAGAGGAGCGTCTAGGCCGCGCGATAGTGCGTGCTGCGGTCCAGCACGCCCAGGAGCAGGCGCGAGCAGGCGAAATCGACCCGTCGGCGGTTGCCGACTGTGCAGCCGCGGCACTACCGTCGCTGGCTGCGACACTCACGCCCGTCATTAACGCGACAGGCGTCCTGCTGCACACCAACATCGGCCGTGCCCCCCTGTCGCAGGCGGCGCGCGAGGCGATCCTGGCTGCGGCTGGCTGCACAGATCTCGAGTTCGACCTGGCAACGGGACAGCGAGGGCGGCGCGGCCGCGGGATGCTCAGCGCACTCGCCGCCGCGGTGCCAGCCGCCGAGGCAGTGCACGTGGTCAACAACAACGCAGCTGCGCTCGTGCTAGCTGCCACGGCTCTGGCGGGCGGCGGTCAGTCGCCTGGCCGGGAAATTATCGTGAGCCGCGGCGAACTGATCGAGATCGGTGACGGTTTCCGCCTGCCGGATTTGATCGAGTCGACCGGGGCGCAGATCCGGGAGGTCGGGACCACCAACCGGACCACGGCCGCCGATTACGCAGCGGCGGTGGGACCGCAGACAGCGTTCGTGCTGAAGGTGCACCCTTCTAACTACCGGATCGAGGGTTTTACCTCGAACGCATCAATATCCGAGCTTGCTGGGCTCAGCGTGCCGGTGGTCGGCGACATCGGATCCGGTCTGCTATACCCGCATCCGCTGCTGCCAGATGAACCGGACGCTAATAGCTGGCTGACCGCTGGCGCAGCGCTGGTCACCGCCAGTGGCGACAAGCTGCTCGGCGGGCCCCAAGCCGGCCTTGTACTCGGCCAGTCGGATCTTGTCGCCAGACTGGCCCGGCACCCGCTGGCCCGGGCCCTGCGAGTGGACAAGCTGACTATCGCCGCCCTCGAGGCCACCTTGACCGGCCCGCAGGCGCCAATCGCC
>Ga0126373_10002959_pt1 | contig 12581 bp, 10 predicted proteins | sample PanSoiMetPlot_11_FD_92545 | JGI IMG/M metagenome (GOLD analysis project Ga0126373, IMG submission 92545) | Tropical forest soil microbial communities from Panama - MetaG Plot_11 | ecosystem: Environmental > Terrestrial > Soil > Tropical forest > Bulk soil | place: Panama | collected 2016-02-17
AACAACGAAAGATCAACAGAATGAGGACCAACCATCACTCTTCATTCTCCCACGCCTGACTTGTCTTAAACACTCAGTTCACCTGGCATCGAACTCACCAACGCTATAATGAAACTTCAGCCAAGGAGCCATTCATGCCCATCCAAACCACCACGAACATCTGGCACAACGGACAACTTATCCCCTGGGACAAAGCTCAGATCCACGTCATGAGCCACGTCGTTCACTATGGCTCTTCGGTCTTCGAAGGCATTCGCTGCTACAAGCAGCCCAACGGCGCGAGCGTCTTCCGTCTGCAGGAGCACATGCAGCGCCTCATCGACTCAGCCAAGATCTACCGCATGCCGCTGCCCTACACCCTCGACCAACTCTCGGCCGCTGTCGTCGATGTCATCGAAGCCAACGGCGTAGCACCCTGCTACATTCGTCCGATTGCCTTCCGCGGCTACGGCGAGGTCGGCGTCAACCCACTCAAGTCGCCCGTCGAGGTCTACATCGCCAACTTCCCTTGGGGCAAGTATGTCCCCGGTAACGACGGTGCCGACGTCTGTGTCTCCTCCTGGTCGCGCCTCGCACCGAACACGATGCCATCTCTCGCAAAGGCTGGCGCGAACTACATGAACTCCCAGCTCATCCGCATGGAGGCCGAGATCAACGGCTACTCCGAGGGAATCGCTCTCGATGTCAACGGCTACCTCTCTGAGGGCTCGGGCGAAAACCTCTTCCTCGTCCGCAACGGTGTGCTCTACACAACACCACTTGCAAACTCAGTTCTCAGCGGAATCACTCGCAACTCGGTGATCACGATCGCACGTCAGCTCGGCATTGAAGTCGTCGAGCAGGCTCTCCCGCGCGAACTGCTCTACATTTGCGACGAAGCCTTCTTCACCGGAACCGCCGCGGAAGTCACACATCTCCGCTCCGTCGACCGCATCCTCGTCAACGACGGCAAGATGGGCCCTCTCACCACAGCCATCCACGACGAATTCTTCAACATCGTCAACGGCCTTGCGCCTGACCGTCACAACTGGCTCACACCAGTAAACGTCAAGGTAGCCGAGACTGTCGAAGCGTAGAAGCCTGCTCACCTTCAAATAAAATGGCCGCCCTTTCATTGGGCGGCCTTTCTATTTTTAGAGTACGAAGATCAACTGGTCAGCAACAAATTTCAACTCAAACTACAGTTGCAACTATCACGAACTAATTGGCTTGAATAAAATGTCGGAAATTAAGCAATGAAAGGCCTTGCTATTTACCGGAAAGCATGCCACAGTAACTCCAGCGTAGGAGAAATGCCCGATGAACATCAAGACGCAAATTACGATGCGTAGGTCGCCAGGACGAGTCGGTCTGGTCGGCGATCGCCGGGCACTGTTCCTTTTTGGTCGAACCTACTAAGCCCAGCTCCTACGCAAATCGTCTACAAAGCTGATTTTCCTGAGTGGTGAAGAGGCCAGTTACTTCGACTTGGTCATCGAAAAACCATCTGTCCTCACCCGATCCCTCAGGAACGATGCGCCTTCTGTGCAGCGCCGACCAGCGTCCCCACAGAACACTACCAGTGGCGAAAGAGAAGAGTTACTTCCTCCGCCTGACGTGCCAGCAGGGAAAGGAAATCCCTGCCGGAGCAAAGACACTATGGGGCAGAGGCGTAGCCTCGACTTACAAAGCTCCATAGTTGCACTTACTCCGAGTCTCTTCTCGACCATTCCCTGGCATAGCATCGACCAGCTCAAACTAACTTCGGCCGGTGGCGCAGATAGCAGTTACTTCGCCTGTCACGCGGGAGGTCGCAGGTTCAATTCCTGCCGCAGAGATAACTCTGTGTAGCTCAGTGGTAGAGCACCTAAAGATCTGTTATCGCCTGTTCCCCGGCCAGCCATTAGCCAACACATTGGCTAGAAAGGAGACCTGCATGATGAACAACACTTACATCAAGAACGGAACGCCGGTCGGCTCAGAAGCTTTGTGCAAGACCTGCTCGCGCGCCCTCATTATCAGCGGCTACCGCGAGTCCGAGCAGGTCACCGTCTGCTGCTACACCGAACCGAACATCGTTCTCCCCTTCGTCGTCTGCGAGTGCACGGGCTACTACGACAAGAACCGTCCCTCATGGGATCAGATGGAGAAGCTGGCAATCGTTGTCACGCCCGGACCTCTCAAGCCGGTCGGCTTCAAGACCGGTAGAGTCTGCAACGAAGATCTCGATTAATCCGTGCGCCGGTGGCGAAGACAGCGGCTACTTCGTCGGCCAAGGCGCGTCATTGACGCGTGGGTTCGAATCCCAGTGGGCCCAAGCCCATATCCGCTGTCGCAATTCCCCGGCGAACACATTTCAAGAAACCGCACAAAGGAGGTGCGAATTATGAAGCTGAATGTACTCAAGCTGTCCCATCTTGCGCGTCCTCGCACCCACGAGGGAGCTCCGGCGGCATTCATCACCGAAGAGCAGGCCCTGCGGCGCTCCGTTCTAGCCTGCATGCTCTGGGAGAACGAATTCTACGAATCCGGCGCATCGATTGCGACGCGCATCCGTGAACTCGTTCCCCGCGTCCCGGTTGAAAACGTCGCGGCTCTCGCGGTCGAAGCCCGCACTACGATGAAGCTCCGGCACGCGCCGCTGCTGCTCGTGCGCGAGATGGCGCGCCACGCATCGCACCGCGGTCTTGTGGCCGAGACGCTTGTGCGGATCATCCAGCGCGCCGATGAGCTCACCGAATGCGTCGCCATCTACTGGGCCGACGGACGTCGTCCGCTCTCCGCCCAGATGAAGAAGGGTCTCGCCGCAGCGTTCACGCGCTTCGACGAGTACGCGCTCGCCAAGTACGACCGCGCCGGCGCCATACGTCTCCGCGACGTGCTCTTCCTCACGCACGCCAAGCCGATCGACTCGGATCAGGCGCTGGTGTGGAGGCGGCTCATCGCCGGCGAGCTCGCAACGCCCGACACCTGGGAGGTTGCCCTCTCCTCAGGCGGAGACAAGCGCGCCCACTGGGAGCGCCTGCTTATGGAGCGAAAGCTCGGTGCCATGGCGCTCCTGCGCAACCTTCGCAACATGAAGGACGCCGGAGTCGTCGACGATCTCGTCACTGCCGCGCTCGAAGCCATGCGGATCGACCGCGTTCTCCCTTTCCGCTTCCTCGCCGCGGCGCGTCACGCTCCGCAATGGGAAGAGGCGCTCGAGCGCGCGATGCTCCGGTCGCTCGAGGGACGCGGAGCCAACAATGAAGTAGCCCGTCTCGCTGGGCACACAGTCGTGCTCGTCGACGTCTCCGGCTCCATGGTAGCCCCGCTGTCGCGACGGTCCGAGATGCTTCGAACCGACGCGGCCTACGGACTCGCCGTGCTCCTTCGCGAGATCGCCGAGAAGGTATCGATCTACACCTTCTCGAACGTCGCAAAGTTCGTTCCGCGCCGTCGCGGATTCGCTTTGCGCGACGCGATGGAGTCCAGCCAGCCGCACCAGGGAACCAATCTCGGCGCAGCACTCGACTTCGTGAACGAGTGCGGACCGTACGACCGCATCATCGTCATCACCGATGAGCAGTCGCACGACCGCGTCGCCGCTCCGCGCGGCAAGGGCTACATCATCAACGTGGCATCCGCACGCAATGGTGTCGGCTACGGCCCGTGGGTACACATCGACGGCTTCTCCGAAGCGGTCATCGAGTACATCCGCGAGCTTGAGCGGGCTGAGAAGTAGAAAGGCGGATCAATTTGGATCGGTCCGCACACACAGAAAACCCCGGGAGTCTGATCTCCCGGGGCCTCTCTGTATCTGAAACCGCTATCTCGTCAGAAGGTTTTTCGGAAGATTACGAATTCCGAGTACGTGAAAGTCCTTCAGCCCACGCTTCTGTACATACACGAGCCTGTTATTTCCGTTGGGATCGGTAGGCATCAGAAAGAAGCCTTCCTCAAGCACAAAGTCCCGAGTGTTGCTGATGATCCCCTCGATCATCTCGTTATCGTAGAAGTACACCCGCACCCACAGTCCCGGAGTGATCGGAGCATTCTCATGAAAATGAAGCGCCCGATGGCTTTCGTCACCGTTGAAGGTTTTTACAAAGAAGACCGCCTTCGCTTCCTTCGTTGGCACATCTTCCACCACGTCGGTATCCACCCGCTTGAGGCGTATGGAATCGAACGGACACTGCGGTCCGTTTCGCAGCAGTTCCTCAATGGAACCCAGGTCGCTGACCTCCGCCAACCCTCGAATCGTGTGATCCTCATACCGGATAATGACCTTGTAGGCCTGTTCCGGCTTGACTTTGGTGGATCCTAAGAAGCGCGATTCGGTGGCGTCAGATCGTACTGCTTGATTTTGTAAAGCAGCGCCTTGTAGCTGATTTGCAGATCGTTTGCCGCTGCCTTCCGGTTCCATCCAGTTCCCTCCAACACCTGTGCAATCGCGGCCGACTCAGCGTCGCCCTTCAAGTTCTTGACCAACGTCTTCAACCCCGCTCCGTTGGCCTCGGGAGCCGCAGACACCGCCTGAGGCTGCGGAGCAGGCGCCAGTTCCTCAAGAATCGCCTGCTCTTCTCCAAGGACGAGATAACGATTCACAACATTCTCAAGTTCTCTCAGATTGCCCGGCCAGTTATGCTCCATCAGCCGGCTCATCAGGTTCTGTGAGAATGGCAGCGGGTTACGCCCATACCGGCGCGCCCCCTTGCGCATGAAGTACTCACACAGCACTGGAATCTCCTCAGTGCGTTCACGAAGAGGCGGAATCTTCAGCGTGAATCCGTTCAACCTGTAGTACAGGTCCTCGCGGAAGGTCTTATTCGCCATGGCCTCCTTCATGTTGATATTCGTGGCGGCGATCACGCGAACGTCCACCTTCATCGGCGAGCGGCTGCCCAACCGGGAGAACGTTCCGTCCTGCAACACCTGCAGCAGTTTGGCCTGCAGGAGAGCCGGCATCTCGCCGATCTCGTCAAGGAAGATCGTGCCGCCGGTGCAGACCTCAAACTTGCCAGGCTTCGTCTTCACGGCACCCGTAAAGGCCCCCTGCTCATACCCGAACAGTTCGCTTTCCAGCAGATCGGCCGGCATCGCCGCGCAGTTGACCTTCAGAAACATCTTCTGGCTGCGCGCCGACATCATGTGGGTGTATAGAGCAAGAATCTCCTTGCCCGTGCCGCTCTCCCCGAGAATAAGCAGAGGAATATCAGCACGCGCGACCAGCGCCGCCTGCGATTCAAGCTCCCGCATGCGCTTGCTCGAACGAACAAACGAATGCGTCTCGTTCAGCGGAATCTCCCTCGGAGACTCGACCGGTGCGTTGGCCCTCTCAGGCCCGGCCAGATGCTCCTCGATCGCTTGCTCGATATCGCTGCCCACAAAAGGCTTCATCACAATCGCACGAACCCCGAGCCGGATCACCATCTCCAGGTCCCGCAGCTCTGCCGAGCAGGATATGACGATGACCGGAAGATGCGGCTTCGTGCACCTGATGTGGGTCAGTAACGGGATCGGATCGCGCCCGCTATGCATCGCCAACAGCAGCAGATCAGCTTCTTCCCTCTGATCCAGCCGATCCAGCAAAGACTGCTCCTCTGAAAAGAGGCTTAGCGAATACTGATCCCCTAAGGTCAGCCGAAGATAATCGAGGACGGCAAGATCTGGCTCCAGGATGAGAATTTGAGAGCGCTTCTTGCCCGACTTCAAACCAGAGACCAACAGCGTAGTGGACATACAACACCCCTATTTTGCTGATTTGGGTCTATCGCCCAAATCTTTGCGAGACTTAGTGGACTCACCGCAGATGCGAGTGAGCAACACATCGACCTTTCGATCTACCCGCCGCGAAAGTGGGGAGTTACTTCCAAGGCGCTCTTGCTGTGCGAATTCTAGACTGCCTGCAGAGACTATGACACAAAAATGTTAAGAATTTTGCCGACAAAGAGTAAAAGGTTTTCCCATACCCTCTCTCGGTATGGCCTAGCTTACAAGCAAGAGGTAGACTCCACGAGTGGAAAAATGTTATTTTTCCACTGGGTTACTATAGTTTTTAAAATCGGTGTGACCTTCAAAATCCCCGTAAACATAAGGTTACGACCACATTAGAGCCGAAATTTGAATGGTCTTTGAATACAGCCCGGCTTTCCTCATCGAAAAACTGCACCCGCATAAGAGATTGGCGCCAGACGTGCAGTGTGAAGAGTATTGCACTATTGCGGCTCTGCGTACCCGATAGGAAGATAACCTTGGTCCATAATGCCGAATCCGCTGCCGCGCTCAACCTTCCGCCACTGGACATCATCTTTGGCAAAACACCAGCGATGCAGGCTGCCCGAAACAAGCTGGAAAAGGTGGCCGAAACCGACGTACCTGTCCTGATCCAGGGAGAAAGCGGAACCGGGAAGGAGATTTGCGTCCGGCTGCTGCACTCGCTCTCGCTTCGGGCGCGCGGCTCTTTGGTCAAGGTCAGTTGCCCCGCCATTCCGCACTCTCTCATCGAAACAGAGCTCTTCGGATACGAAAAAGGCGCATTTACCGGAGCCATGGGAATGAAACTCGGCCGGGTGGAACAGGCCCACATGGGGACACTGTTCCTGGATGAGGTGGGCAGTCTCGACCTCGCCGTCCAGTCCAAGCTTCTGCAGGTCCTTCAAGACGGGACCTTTGTCCGCGTTGGTGGCCATGACGCCCGTTCCATCTCGACTCGACTCGTGTCGGCCGCCAATAGCGATCTTCGCAATCAGGTCGAAGAAGGAACGTTCCGCCTGGACTTCCTCTTTCGTATCAATGCCGTCACAATCAATCTTCCCCCGCTACGGCAAAGAATCGCAGACCTGCCCATCCTGATCGACTATTTCATCGAGTACTACGCCAAGGTCTTCCACCATACTCCTGAGCTGCTCTCCAGGAGCGCCGTCCGCATGATGCAGAACTATCACTGGCCGGGCAATATCCGCCAGCTCGAAAACCTGATCCGCAGCTATGTCCTCATCGGCAGCGAGGAAGCCCTCGTCTCGGAGATGATGCCCGAACCGCCCCGAGGCGGAATCACCACAGAGATCGATCTAAGCGAGCCCGTATCGCTCAAGGACATCACCCGAAATGCCACGCACGACCTGGAGCGGCAGATCATCCTCAAGGTCTTGCAGGCAAATAGCTGGAATCGCCAAAAGACCGCCAAGTGGCTCCAGATCAGTTACCGTTCGCTCCTCTATAAATTGAGCGAGATTGGAATGCCGGAAGTCCCACCCCGCCCCCTCCGCATGCCAACCCTGGTAAAGAAGAATGAGCCGCGTTCGGAAAAAGCTGCAATTTCTTCCAGAACCAGAATCTACTGACAGTATCTGCGGTGCTCGAGGGCCTGACCCTACTGTGCTCCCTGGCGGCGCAGAATTGTCTTAATCGTCTCGAACATAATCAAAAGATCCAGCCCCAGCGTCATGTGCTTGATGTAATAGAGATCGAACTCAAGCTTCTCTCGATTCTCTTCCATCGTCGCCCCGTAGCCAAAGCGAACCTGCGCCCAGCCAGTCAGTCCAGGACGGATCATATGGCGAAGATCGAAGTATGGAATCTTCTCTGCCAGAAGCGGCACAAACTCAGGTCTCTCGGGGCGCGGACCGACAAACCCCATATCGCCACGGAGTACGTTCCAGAGTTGCGGAACCTCATCCAGCCGGGTCTTCCGCATGAATTTGCCAACCTTTGTAACGCGCGGGTCGTCCTTCGTGGCCCACTTGGCGCCCGTGGCTTCAGCATCCGTGCGCATCGTGCGGAATTTATAGACCTTGAAATGCCTTCCGCCCAACCCCACTCGTACCTGTTTGAAGAAGATCGGCCCGGGAGACGATAACCTCACGAGGAGAACCACGAAGGGGAAAATGGGAAGGAAGAGAAGCAATCCTGTCGCCGCGGTCAGCGTCGAGACGATGCGCCGGGCGATTTGCTGCGACGGCTTGATGCGAAAGCCTTCCGCATAAATAAAGCTGCTGGGACGCAGAGTATCCAGATGCAGCTTGCCGGTAAGCCGCTCAAGCAAGGTTGCCGCTTCCTCGATCACAACCCCGTTGAAGCGCAGCTTCAGAAGTTCATTGATCGGAAGTTCACCCCGCCGGTCCTCCAGAGCGACAATCACTCGGTCAACCACAGGCTTTGGAGCAAGGAAGGGGGCCAGCGCAGAGATAAAGGCTTCCTTCCGATCGGCCTTCGCCACGGCCGTCTCTCCCCACCCAACCACTTCCATACCGACATCTCTGCGAGCCTTTAGCGTCTCCACCACAGTGCGGGCACGCTCACCACCGCCCAGCACATAGACCCTCTCCCGGAAGATATCGCGCCCGATGATCCATTCATACATGCTGCGCCACATGAACAGCGCAAACGTAAGAAAGATGAGCCCGAGAACAAAGACGTAATGACCGATGTCAACAGCCGGAAAGAGATAAAGTATCGCCGCAAGCAGAAACGAGATGAACCCGAGCACGAGCAGAAGTCGGAAGTAAATCTCCCAACGTGCTGAGATCCGCTGTGGTTCGTACAGGTCAAAATAATACGAACACAGCAGCGTTAGCGCCGTAAGCCCAAGGATCTTGAATATGCCGTATTCATAGTTCAGCGCAAGATAAGCATCCGGTCCGCAGCACAGAACAGTTGCCAACAGGAAGGAACCGCTTACGAGCAAAGCCTCGCACAACAACAGCACAAACGTGCGAGTGGAGTAGTACACATTGAAAAGGCGAATCATTGCTCAGCGACTCCCCTGCTACGAATACTTATATTTGGAATCGTATCCGTAGTAGCTGCTGGCGGAAGGCGAATTATCGGCTGCATTGAGGACAAAGCCGAGAATATTGGACGCCTTCATCTCACTCTGAGCACGCTGAGCAACGCTGAACTTTGTAATGCCATTACGCGCCACAAGCAGAACACCATCGCAGGCGCGCGCCATATTCACTGCGTCAGAGACAGGAAGTACCGGAGACGAATCGACAACAATCCAATCGAAGTAGCGTGAAGCCGTTTTGATCAGCTCGCCGAACCGCGGATTCCCAGACAAGTCCGCCGCCTTGTCGCCCCCATTGCCGCCCGGAATGAACGTCATATTCATTATCGCGGCAAAACCTTCCTTCTCCTCAAGTCCGTTCTCAGGCCGTTGCATGACATCAGACATCTCAGCACGTCCGGCAAGATAATCCGCCAGCCCAGGGGCCGAGTCACAACCAAGAACCTCGTGCAGAGTGTAGCGACGCATGTCACCGTCGATCAGAAGCACTTTGCAGTTCTTGTGCCGCGCGAGGCTGACCGCAAGATTCGCTGCGACAAAGCTCTTGCCCTCCTGCGGCATACCGCTGCTAACCAGAACCGATTTGAGCGGCTTGATGTCGCGAAGCTCAAAGAGCCGCGATCTCAGACTGCGGAACTGCTCCACCGCCAGGCCACGCTCCTGCGTAGCCGGTAGGCGCTGTATCAGAGGTGCCCATGGATATCTCGCAACTCTATCCAGGTCAAACGGCGTTCTGACCGCTGGCACCGGTTCACGCGTTACCTCCGGCAGCACCGTCACCTCCGGCAGCACCGTCACCTCGGACCGCATCGCTGCCTCGGCCGGCCATTGGGGAGCCGCCTCAACCGCGACATCACCGAGTGATAAGTCCGCATCCACGGGTTGTTCGCGAAGCGATGCTTCACGTTCTACCTGTCGCTCAGACTCTGCTTTCTGAAGTGCTTCATAGATGCGGCTCATCGATCTTGCCTTCCGTTTAAGTCTCGATTAAAAGTTGCCATCACGCTTGATACATCGCCCGCTGCGGCCCTCATCTGTGGATCTCTGCCACCCATTGCGGCAGTTGAAATCAGAAAGGGTTGAGTCTCCAACTCAAGCTCCAATGCGACTCCTTCGACGACAGCAGGAGTCACCTGTCTCACCTGCTCCACAAACGCGACGATGAGCGAGTGTTCGCAGATCAGGTTGATCAGGCGAGGGATGCCCCTGCTGTAGCGGTGGACGCTTTCAAGTGCATCCTGCGTAAAGATCGTCCAGGATGCTCCCGCGATCCGAAGTCTCTCCGCAACATAAGCGAATGTCTGCGTCTCGGTAAGAGGCTGTGTCCTGCACCATAAGGAAACGCGCTGCCGCAACTGCCTTACACTAGGATGCTTTAGCTTTTCCTCAAGTTCAGGTTGCCCGGAAAGCACAATCTGCAGCAGCTTCTCCGACGATGTCTCGAGGTTCGTCAGCAAACGAATCTCCTCCAGAAGCTCCCATGAGAGGTTCTGCGCCTCGTCAACCACGACGACGCAAGTGTCGTCCATGCGGAAGCGTTCAATCAGCCACCGGTTGAGTTGCAGCAGCATCCCTGACTTGGTGCGTGTCGTCGGCATAATGCCAAAGTCCGTCAGCACGAACTCCAGAAAGTCGAGAACGTCCAGCCGGGGGTTGAAGACGAAAGCGGTTGAGATTCGTTTGTCGCGGAATGAACCAAGGGCCCGGCGCAGAAGTGTCGTCTTCCCTGTGCCCACTTCACCAGTAAGTACAGTAAAACCCTTCCGCGCGGAGATGCCGTACTCCAGGCACGCCAGAACTTCCCGCGTGTGAGGCATCATGTAAAGAAATCGCGGATCTGGGCTGGTCCCAAACGGATTGCTCTGTAGCTTGAAAAAGCTCTTATACATCGTTATGAACTCGAACTACCCATGTTAGCTCCCGCAACCAACGCTTGCTTGCGACGTCCGAAGCCAAACCGCTGTTTCAGATCAGTCTTCGATTCATCGCCCGCAAATCCGATCACCCCAAGCGTCGGCAGTTTTGTGAACGCCCAAATGTCGCGTTCACTCCGAACTTCAGTATTCCGGTACTCCAGTAAAGCTGTGATCAAAAATCCAAGTAAAGCTCCAAGAAAAAGTCCGCCGGCAAAAAAAACAGCCCGGTTCGGAAACGTAGGAGCCTCCGGAAGGTTCGGCGCGTCCATCACCTTGAATTGCTCCCCCTGTTGGCGCCGTTCCAAGTTGCTCGCCATCTCGGATTGTTTCAACCTCCTCAGCAGATCGTCATAGAAGTTCTGCGCAGTCTGGTAATCCCGGGTGAGTGTCTTGTACTCCTCCTGGACCCCAGGGCTGGCTTGGATGCGGTCCTGGTACATTCCGATCCCAGACTGAAGCTTGGCCTGATCGTGCTTCTTTTGCGAAATTGACAGATCGAGACCGCGCAATTGCGCCCGAAGTTGCTGGATATTTGCCGGCTCTGAGCCTGAAGCGGCAGGAACGACCGTGGTCGACGCCTGACTGTTAGATGCAGGCGTCTTCGCCATCTCGTCCTGCAACTCTTTAATCTTGCGACGAACCGCTACCACGTCCGGATAGTCGCTCGTATAACGGGAGGAAAGGTCGGCCTCCTCACCCTGGAGCTGCTGCAACTGTGCTTGTTGTGCCTGGGGTTTCGCATGTTGCTGCTGTGGCGTCTGCCACTCTCGTACCTGCTGTGCCAGCATGGACTCACCGTAACTCTTGTCCTGCTCCATCCGGGCGATCGCCTGCGTTGTGGCGTCAAGCTGAGTGTTCATGGTCATCAGCATATTCATGCTGGTCGCCTCGTCGCCTGGCAGCTTACCGAGATAGTTCCTCTGAAATTCCGCTAGCTTGGCATCTTGTTCATCGAGATTGCGCTTCGCGTCGTCGAGCTGTCCCTTCAGAAAGTCCGTAGTCCCCTCCACCGACTGCTCCCGCTCCCGAAGATTCTGACTCAGGAACAATGAAGTAATCTCGCTGCAGACAGACTGGGCCGTGTGCGGATCATTGGCCCTAAACGAGATAAAGAATCCAGGCAGGCCGTTCGATCGCGCAATCTCGGACTGGATCGGCCGGATCGTGATGTCCTTGCGAACCTTATCGATTCGTCCGTCCATTCCCATGTGACTCGACCCGTAGAGATTGAAACGCTCAATGATCGGCTGCAGCCTCGAACGGCTAAGAATCTGCTCCTGCATCGACGCGAGCCGGGAGTTCAGATCCTCGGAGACAACAGGCTTGACGTAGTCTTCCGGAACCTTCTGCTGTTCGATCAGAACTAGCGTCTGAGAGACATACTGCGGTTCGAGAAAAAACGTAACGGCAATCCCAACCAGCGAGAATATGACCATCGGGAGCACGATGACCCACCACCGCCGCTTAAGGATCGTGGTGTAATCCTGCATAGTTAGGACACGATGACCAAGCATAGCTACTCCTTCAAAACAATCAAAACAGTTGACCGAGAGACGTGGAACGGGGAGCCCATGTGTATCCGATTGAGAAGATACTCCCGACGCCGCTGTATACGTTCGGCGAAGAGGGAACAGGACTACTGCTGCTGGATTGGGCTATCGCAGTGTAGCTCATATAAAGAGAGGAGTGCTCACCCAACCGGCGCGATACCTGAACTCCACCGAAGAAGCTGTTATAGGTCCCGTTTATCCCAAGCAAGTTATTAACTGCTTGGCTCTTGATAAGAGCCGAACTGTGCGTATAGCCCCCGTTGACCGACCCCTGCCAGTCCCGACTAAATGAATGGGAAACCGCTCCGGAAAAGTTGTTTGCAAGAGAACCCTGCTGCACTCCAGAGCCGCCGTTCCCGCCATGAG
>Ga0126373_10002961_pt1 | contig 12579 bp, 10 predicted proteins | sample PanSoiMetPlot_11_FD_92545 | JGI IMG/M metagenome (GOLD analysis project Ga0126373, IMG submission 92545) | Tropical forest soil microbial communities from Panama - MetaG Plot_11 | ecosystem: Environmental > Terrestrial > Soil > Tropical forest > Bulk soil | place: Panama | collected 2016-02-17
GACCATTTGCTCGAGCGCGTGCTTGTTCTTGATGATCAGCGTGGAGCCATGCACTTCGATGAACTCTTTTTTCTTGAAGCTGGCGAACAGCCGCGTGACGGTTTCGCGCGACGCGCCGATTCGTTCCGAAATCTCCTCGTGGGTCAGTGCGAGAGTAGCCCGAATTGCGCCATTTTCGCTCTTCGCGCCTTCCGTCACATCGAGCAGGAAACGCGCCAGCTTCTGCGGCGCAGAGCTCGAAAGGCCCAGATAGCGGATCTCCTGGTGCTGCGCGTGGTAGATGTTGCAGAGGATTTCAGCAATGCGCACCGCAGCTTCGCCATTGTTTTGCAGAAAGGATAGAAACTCACGGCGCGGGATGAAATTCGCCTGAATGGGCTCCAGCGCTTCCGCCGTGAGCTCGTACGGTTTTCCGGAAATCGTGCCGGGAACACCAATCACTTCGCCAGCTTCGGCGATCCGCAGGATCAGGACTTTTCCGTCCGCCGCGTTCGCCGACATCTTCACCCGCCCGTTGCACAGCACGAACACACCGCGAGGTTCCTGCCCTTCGACAAACAGCACAGCCCCTTTCGGGTACGTCGCGGAGGACGAAACGGAATCAAGCCCCTGCCGCGCCTTCGCGCTCAAGTCGCAGAACAGCCGCTCGGAGTGCACCGGACAGGTGACGCATGATTCGAATAGGGTCAATCCGTAGGGGGTCTTCGTCATGGCTTCGTTGTCCGGCATTATACGTGTTTTTTTCCGTGGGATTATCAGCAGCCTTTCCGGCATAGGGCACCTCCGGGGAGCGTGTCCCTCGCTTCCCGTCTCAGACATATGCTTTTTGTTTTTCTGCGACCGTGACAAGCGGCACGGTGGTATGTGACCTGGGTCACCGCTCACGCCCGGCGCGCGCGCCACACTGTTCGGTATTGGGAGGTGCTTTATGGCAGGAGACGACCGCGACACTCTGGAACTCTTGAAATTCGAGCGGAACTATTTGACAAAAGGCGGCTACGCTCGTTCGCCGCGTCACCCGTGGAAGGCGCACCTGGTCTTTGAGGATTCGCCGACGTGCATGAACTACGACTCGAAGGAAAATCCGCGGCCTTGCTCGGAGTGCGCGCTGATGCAGTTCGTGCCACCCGAAAAGCGCGACGAAAAAATCCCGTGCCGGCACATTCAACTCACACCGGGCGGAGACACCCTCGATTCACTCTACCGCTGGGCAGACGACCACGAAATCGAAGAGGCCATGCGCACGTGGCTAGACACAACCATCCAGCAGCTGGAAAGCTGAAAACCCACGACAGCGTAGCCCGTGCTTGAAAGTGATTTTGGCCAAACGATTTGGCACGCCGAGGGCCATTGCGTCGCGGGACCGCACTTCTGAATTTGATGGGTCCCAAACGACCTGCAACATCTCGTACTACCTGTTGAACACCAAACCGCATGGCTATTTCGGGCAGACTTCGGGTTCGAACTGCCGAGGGTCGCGACGTACAACTTCCCGATAAGGAAACCAACCTCGGAGAGTTCACAATCTGTTTTCGGAACGCTCCAACGCTTCTCAGGCGCCTTCCTAGAACGAGTTACAGACCTTGCGAGGCGGGGTTTGCTCGCGCCGACGCTGTCGACGCAGAACTCGAAGCTAGTTCCTTGCTGTCATTTGGCGTATTCGGCCTTGGCCTGCTTCAGGATCGGGATGTCGGGGTCGGTGCGACGAAGAAGAATTTGGTTCGGAAGGGCCTCCGGTGTATAAGCATGGAAAATCCTAGATGAGAGGAGCGCCATGTCCTTTCGGTCGGTTTTCCTCGCCGTCTTGATTGCCTTCGCTCTCATCCTCGGCGCTTTTCTCATTAACCGTGCCCGCCCAAGAATCGAAGCAGAGCAACCTTCGGCGGCGCTCGTGCGCGCCACCGGCAAATGCGCCGAGTGCCACGCTCGCACTCAATACTCCGTCGTCCACGAATACGAAATGAGTATGCACGCGGCGAAGGGCGTCAACTGCCTCGACTGCCATCAGCCTGCCGCCAATCAGGAAAAGAAGGATCACAACGGCTTCGTCATCTCCGCCAAGTTGACCGCTGGCAACTGCCGCTCGTGCCACGAAGCCATCTACCAGCAATTCCTCCACTCCCGCCATGCCGCGCCCGCCTGGGCCGCGATCTACGGAGAAAAAGGTCTCGATCCTGAACAGGTCAAATTCTCCGAAACCTATCAGCCCGGCGGCACGCGCCGTCCTCCCCATCCCTTCGTCCAACTCGAAGGCGGCTCCGCCATGACGAGCGGTTGCGACCAGTGCCATAGCGTCGGCAAACCAAACGCCGATGGCACCATCGGCGACTGCACGGCCTGTCACACTCGCCACACCTCTTCCGTCAGAATCGCGCGCCTGCCTTCCACTTGCGCTCAGTGCCACATGGGCCCCGATCACTCCCAGATCGAAATCTACGAAGAGTCCAAGCACGGCGTCATGTTTCAAGCGCAGGAACATCTCCTCAATCTCGATGCTCCACCGAAAACCCTCACTACGCGCGACATGTTCGTGCCCACCTGCGCTACCTGCCACATGAGCGGCATTAACGGCCTAGGCGTCACTCACGATCCCTCCGAGCGCCTTTCCTACTATCTGGCCAACGCCATCACCGACAAGCGGCCCAACTCCGCCGCCAATCAGGGACGTATGAAACAGGTCTGCCTGCAATGCCACACGCCTGCGCTCGTTGACCGCGTTTACACGCAAGCCGAGCAAGTCGTGCAGGTCACGAACAATCGCGTCCGCGCCGCGCAGGACCTCGTCAACGGCCTCCGCAAGGACGGCGTCCTCACTGGCCCGCCGTTCTCTCAGCGCATCGATTTCGTTTATTTCGATCTGTGGCACTACGACGGGCGCACCAGCAAACACGGCGCGTTCATGGGCGGTGCCGACTTCGTGCAATGGCATGGCAACTACCCGATGCTGCAAAAAACCGTCGAACTCCAAGCCATGGCTGCCGAACTCCGTAAGGAACACGGTCATGCCAAGTGAAAACGTCACCGCGCAAAATCACGTCCCCTGGTGGTTGCGCCCTCAACTCTGGATCGAACTCTTCGCCATCTCCAACCTAGGCTTTCTCACCTTTGACATTTATCTCGCCCACTCGGTCAATCAGTTCCGCAATCGAGCCGAATACATCCCTTTCTTCTTTTCCGCTTCCGCTCCCCTCATTTTGGTCCTCGGTCTTGCTTTGCGCCCGCGCTGGCCCGCCGTCTGGAAAGACCTCGGCTATTTCGTTGGCTGGTGCGCGATCCTCGTCGGGCTAACCGGCGTTATCCTTCATCTTGAAAGCCACTTCTTTTACGAGCGCACCATTCGCAGCCTCACCTACTCCGCCCCCTTCGCCGCTCCTCTTGCTTACACGGGTCTCGGCTTTCTCCTCATCCTTAACCGGATGGTCCCTCCCGAAAAGCGGGAATGGGGCGAGTGGATTATCTTCTTCGCCCTCGGCGGCTTCTTCGGCAACTTCATCTTCAGCCTCACCGATCACGCCAGCAACGGCTTCTTTCGTCCTGTCGAATGGGTGCCCGTTGTCGCGAGCGCCTTCGCTGTCGGCTTCCTCTCCATCCCGCTCCTGATGCAAGTCTCGCGGCGCTATTTCGACCTTTGTATCCTCCTCATGCTTTGCGAAGCTCTCGTCGGCGTTTGGGGCTTCCTCCTCCACGGTTTGGCTAATCTTCGCGGCCCGTCCGTTCACTGGTTTGAGAATTTCATCTACGGTGCCCCACCTCTTGCTCCGCTCCTCTTCCCCAACCTCATGCTCATCGCTCTCATCGCCTTGTATCAACTCCGCTCCGCCCAAACCTAGTTCTGCATCCAACCCGCACCGTCACGGAGCAAGGCGTCAGGCCACCAACGCTCCGCGTAGGGTCGCCCGGCCTTTGCAAAAAAGAGATGACCAGAGATCGAGAGAATCTCTCCGCGCCGATGTCGGGTTCACAACGCCGAGTTGTATACGAAGCTTCATCCGCTCGGCGTAAAAAGGGGAGTTGCCGTTTCGCTGCGGGCCTTGTCCGATTATAGAAATGTTTTGGACAGCCGCGTATTGGGAATTCACGCTGGGCCGAGTTTAGCGCGGACACATTCGTACCGCTCGATGACCGCAGCGACCATTCTGTCAGAGCTCTTGAAGCTCCAGCGTCTAAAGGCGTATTTCACCGCCCGCGTCCACGCGACTCTCGGGCACGCAGACTAGGCTCTCACGTTGCTCGAGTGTGCGTAGGGGGACCACGGTGAGTGGGTGGTTCTGCTGACGGTCGATCCGCGGTTCGGTGCCTTGCGCGCTCATCTACGCTTTATGGACTTAATACGCCGAGAAAACTTCCTGCAACAGAATGATGGCTGCAGCCCTTCCTCGATCGTGGAGGTTGGTGCCGGCGGGCGGAATAGCACCGCATGTCTTGCGACGCCGTTCGCGTTTCCGCTTGGAAACCGCGGTCGACCGAGAGCAGCGGCGCGCGACCTTCATTCAGTCGGCGGGTAGAGAATCAGGTAAAGGTACGCATCGGCCGCCTCGTCCTGGGTCAAGTATCGAAACACCGGCATTCGCCCTCTGTAGAGGTCTCTATATGACAGAGGCTGAGCTCCCATGACAACAGGCGCTCCATTCGTAACCTTCCGGACAAACTCGGGCAGACTTACGCGTGTCGTTAGGGTGCTAAGCGGCGGGATTGCCCCGTCCATGAGTTGCTGCGGGCTTGGATTCGATCCGGTAGCACCATGGCAGATGTGGCATGTAGATTTCACGATGTGCTCTCCCACGCGGTAGGGAGACTCTCTTGCAGCGACTTGATTCCCTCGTGCGCCAGGAACGTCGGAGAGTTCTTCCAGATAGGCGACAATCGAACGAACTTCTAGTTCGTTCAATTGGGGGAACGGTGGCATGCATTCTCCGCCCTTGTGGAACCGTTGCAGCAGGAGATCTTTTGCTTGCCTCGCCATCACCGCTGCGTCGGCCCGGCGAAGGTCTTGCCCAGTTTTCTTTGCTCGCTCCAAAATCACCGCCACAGAAGTTGCGCGAACAGGATTGATCACCGAGTTGATTTCTGGGGGAGCACCACTACCCGTCTGGCCATGACATCCCTGACAGTTAAAGCGATATAGATCGGAACCATGTAGAGCTAAAGGGAGGGAAGCATACCCCGCCGATAGCTCGAGCCGCCAGCGAGGTGGTTCTTCGCCCGGCATGGGTGGGGCGGGCCCCAAGTCCCACGTCCGGCCCATACTGCTTTGGTCAAACGGTCTGTGCAGATGCTTGAGCCAGCTTTCGCCTGTTACTGCTGTGACAGCCACGTCTCTCGGCCCCGGTGTTTGACCGGACAAAAACGGCGGCACCAGTGCAAAAATCAGCAGCAGGACTCGCAGGCGGTAGACAGTAGTGCTGAGCGATTCAGCGCGCGAGCGGAGGGTCATTCGACGAGCCCCAGGTTGAGACTGATGCGAACGTCGTTGACGAGCACCAAGCTCTGGTCAATGACCTCCTGGCTTGTCATCTCGTCTTCCACGAACGAGCGAATCGTCTTCATAGGGCAAATGAACTCGACCGCCTCGGAGCTATCTTTCTCGTTGGTCACATGGTTGAGAATCGAGAAACTTAGCGCGTCAACCGGGAGATCTGCGGGAAACTTCGGAACGAGCGCTTTCAGTCGAGGCGCGAGGAAAAGGTCAAAACTGCGCGCGGCGCGCCTATAGATCGAGCTGGCATTTCCTTCGAACGGCAAAGGGTTTCTGAGCGTGAACTGCAGGACGACCTGCCTGTGAACCACTGCGAAAGTCGGAGGTGCGTACTCCACAAGACCCAACTCGGGGCCGTCTTTCAGGAAGGCATCGATGATGGGCTGATACTGTTCCTGCAATTTTTCGATCCTGTCGGGGACGGTAGCCGCCCTCGATTCTGCCGGTGCCGCTTCGTTCACGAATGCAGCAGGCATCTTTCCGCTCGTTCCGGCGGAAGAAACATTCGATGGTGGGTTTAGCCCAAGGTGCGAAGTAATGAAGGATACGCGAGAACTCCCAGGAACCGGAGCCACCAGGGATTTCGATGACGCCGCGTCCCTGACACTTGTTGGTTTTAAGGCTTCGGAATCGAGAGCCTCTTTCTGGCCCAAGTTGAGCCCGAATGGCTTCGCGTTCAGGTAAATCTGGGAGCGGTTCAGAATCTCCTGCCACGCATCGTTCCCCACGGCATCGACGAAGGCGAAGGCGTCCGTGCGATTGAAGACGACCGCCAGGATTTCCCGGCCTTCAAAATCGGAGTTTTTATGTGCTGCGCGCGTATGGTAGGCAATTTCGAAGCCGATGTCGTCGGATTCGACGTCGGCAGGAATCTGCCGTCCGATTAGATGAAGAATTGGTATGACCACCTCCTGGAACGTGCGGCTTGCGCGCTCGTTGGAGGTCAGTTCTTCCGAATTGTAAGCCGCCGTGTAGAATCCTGACGTCTTCAACAGCGTTCGGTTTTGAAAATGAACGAATTCCAGACCGCGCGTATCAAGTGATGCCTGACGGGATGGATCCATCCCCACATACCGAGTCAGAATGAATGGCAACCTGAACTGGGTCTCGCCGATGGCAAGCTGCAAAGATCGAAGCTGTGGAAGGTACCGCGCTTCGATGGCGCTTAGCCGGGGATTGCGGATTTCTTCCGGACCCACTTGCGCCCCAACCGAGCGCGACGCGAGCAGGAGGAGGATGGCGGCCAGGGCAACTCGCGCGAAAGTCGGTATTCGGCTTCTGCGATTCATTGGCGACCTCGACTTATTTCTTCACCGTCAAGTCTACGTTCGATACGTCAGCTCCCACGGTCACCGACTGCGTCGTCATCTTGCCATCTTCGCTCCACGTCTTGAGGGTGTACGTCCCGGCTGGAATGTTCTTGATCTCAAATCTGCCGTCGGAGTCGGTCACTCCAAAGTAGGGCGTCGCCACGACGACCACGGCACCCGACATTTCCGGATGAACATTGCACAGCAGCGAAGCGACTCCGAGTTCATTGAACTGGAAAGGTTTCTTCTCGCCTTTCGGCCATGTCCCCAAGTTGTGCGCTAGTTTTTTGTTGCCTCCAATCGATGGCCAATACACGTTATGCGCCACCGAATCGCTGTTCAAGAAATCGACCGTCGTTCCCTGCAAGACCACTGTGACCTTGGGCACGAACGCCATCCGGCGCTGGTCGATCGTCAGGTGCTCCGCGGGTGGCGGGAACTTCTTTCCCGGTATCGCTTCCACATAAACGGCGATATTCTCGGCTGACTTTAAGCCCTGTACCGAGACCTTGCCTTTTATCTCTCCGGCCCAGCTTGCTGCGGCCAGCAGCAACGCCGCCAGAAAGATCGCACCCACAACCACTGCTCGCGCGAGACTCCTCATCACGTTTTCTCCTCTCGAAGGACTAGCCGCCCTCTGCCAGCGTTTCGGCTGCGTTTTTAAAACACGAAATCCGTGCCCACGGAGAACCCGTTTGCCCGGAAGAATTGCGCGCTATTGGGAATTGGCTGTTCAAACCGCCGCTGGTACTCGAACGCCAGCTTGATATTCGCGCGTACAAGCAACTGAACTCCGGGACTGAAGCGGTTGCGCGTGTCGAATCGCGAGATCCCCGACTGAAAGTCCGTCGGCGAATTCACAAAGTCGTATCTCATCAGCCCGATCAACCAGGGATACGCCCAATACTCGGCTTCGAGGAACCCGCCGGTAAACGTCACGGGCGTTGCTCGCACGAAGGCTGTCGGTTCCAAAGGATCATTCGGCACCACATTCGTATCGTGACCGTACATCCCCAGTCCCCATAGCTCGAAGTTCCGGTACTTGAACCGGAAGTCTCCGCCGACCCGGTAGAACGGCTCGCGAATCGTCGGAAGCCCTGGGAACAGGGACTGTCCGATGTTTAGCGCGTTCCGTCCGTAGTAGCCGAAGGCCCCGAGTCGGATCGAGGTGTGGTCGCGCGGACCGGTTGGCCCCGCCGCTCGCACTTCCTTCCTGACTTCCGGGTCGCGTTCCAGATTGAATGTCTGCGAAACTCGTGCATACACGTCTTTGAAGTTGCGCGTCGCCGGACCGTCATTGTTCCCATTCACGAACGCCAGCGACCAGGTGAAGTTGCCGTCGTTCGGGTATCCGCCGAATTCAATCCCGCGCTGAGGCACACTCAACACGAACGGATTGTTGGTCGTGCACGGTGTGGGTTGCGGCACAGATGCCAGCGCGCAAAGCGCAGAGTTCGCTAGCGACACGCTGGCCTGGTCATAGATGTCGTAGTCCGTCAGGTTGATCGTCCGCGCCTGGGTGAACGGCAGATCCAGTTCGAACTGCCCGAACCTCACGTTCAAGGTGTCCTTCGGAAGGCCCACGAAGTGGCCAATGTCATTCGCCTTCAGATAGCCGTCCCCTAGCCCGCCGGCCGCCCCTGATCCTCCGGTCGAGATGTCGTTGTCGATCCAGAACGAAAGCGACGGCCCGAAACTCCCCGCTGCTAAAATCGTGAATGTGTTTGGCACAAAGAGGTCTGTCCGCGGCACAAAACCCACCGCAAGCGGCACTTTGCTGTTGTATTGCGCGAATCCCGAGTACCGGAACGCAATTGGCAGATTTCCCGGCAGTTCGCCCGGATAGATGGCCTCAGGAAAAGCTTCTTTCTGCGCCTTAGCCCCCAAGAGCACGGGTGGTTCCTTCACGAATGTTTCGTCGTCCTTCGGAAATTTGAAACCGTTCTTTTTAAAGGCGATTCCGAAGTCGTTGAGCTCTGGGAAGTTATTGTGGCAAGTCGTACACGACGTCTGGTACTTGCGCGAGAACGCCGGAATGGCGTTTGCTTTAGGCGTCGAGCCCAGAATCCAGGTCAGGCATATGACCATTGTCACCGTGGCCGTTAAACCGGTTTGCGCTGCGCGTCGCCGGATCATTGATGCGCCTCCCCCGCTTCGCCTCGTAAGTCCCGTGAACGAGGCTATCCTTCAACGTTTGTATCGGGCGGGCCTATGACGGGCGTCACGTTTGGTCGTGACATCCGTCACCAAACGGACATTCGGCCCTATGCGCCGCGCCTATGACCTTCTGATTCAGCTCACGTGGATGCAAGACGAGCGACCATCGCGCTTCAAAATCGGAGGTCTTTCGGCAGAACCTCAGGCGCAGGTGGCCGTTATCCAGCGGGGAGGCGGACGTCGAGGTCGATGTCGGTGGCACGGATGGAAATTTCTACTTTACGAGCGACGCTTCGAGCCTGCTAGCAGCGCTGGCGGCGTACAAAGGCCGCAACACGCCGCTGGTGGACGCTTCAGTGGCGCAGGAGTCGGACAACCCGAACCGGAACATCGCCGCCTTTCTGAACAACGCATACCAGCGCGAGGCAAATTTCTTCACAGAGAACCGCGTCCACCAAACCGTGGAAGCGCTGACGGCGATCGCTAACCATGTGGGCACGCTGCCAGGGCGCAAGAACCTGATTTGGGTTTCGGCGACGTTTCCCTTCAGTATCGGCTACGATAACCCGGCGGTCCGAGGGTTCGACAACAGGAAGCTTTTCGCCAACGATATCGAGACGGCGGCGCGTGCTCTGACGACGGCCAACATGGCCGTATATCCGGTGGACGCGCGCGGGCTGACCACGCCCGACACGGGAGCCACCGCCAAGATTGCAAGCCCCTTTGGCAGCTCGCGGATCGCGAGTCAGCCGGCGTTTCGACCGGTGAGCACCGCGACCTTCGACACCATGAACATGCTGGCAGATCGAACGGGCGGAAGAGCCTTCTACAATCGCAACGACGTTTGGGGTGCAATCCGGGATGCGATTGACGATTCCCGCGTGACCTACGAACTGGGCTACTACCCACAGGGCATCGAATGGAACGGCAAGTTCCGAGAAATCAGGGTGGAAGTGAAGAGACCGGGCGCGCACGTGCGCGCACGAAAAGGCTACTTCGCGCTGCCGGAGCCTAAACTCACGCCGCAATTGCGACAGGCGATTATCGCGCTTTCGGCCAAGAGCCCGCTGGAGCCCACGGGAATCGGCGTCACGGTGCACGTCGAAAAGATCGATGGGGACGAGCGGAAGCTCCGGACCCTGACGAATATCGATTTGCTTTCGCGATGGAGTTGAAAGACGGGCGATGGCTCGGCTCCGTCGACACCGTGATTCTGCAAATGGACAGTCACGGCGAAATTGTAGACGCCTTCGATCAGACCTTTCATTTGCACCTGGAGGCCGAAACTTACCAGAAGTATTTGAAGGAAGGCGTAACGACGACGAAGGATATCGCCTTGCGCCCGAATGCGATTGAGCTGCGCGTCGTGCTGCGAGACGGCGTGAGCGGGACAATCGGGGGCACGAACGTTCCGCTGGCGAAGTACTTCCCCCCTCGCGAAGGGAACATGAATTGAGCTTGGCTTCCGGACATGACCGAGCCGGCAATGTGGATCCGCAGCGGTAGGGTTGTTCGGGATGAAGTGTGTTGGCCCTCACTTCTTGCTCGCATTGTGCGCGACAACGCTTGGCGCGACGCTGGCTCCCAACAATCGGCAGAGCCAAGCCGGCGCCGCTGCGAGCAACGGCGCGGCTGCTTGAAAGTCCGCTCTTAGGTGCACATTGACACCGATCGCCACACCGCATAGCATCAACGACAATTGACGGCCGTTCGGATTGAGGCCGCGCGAGAAAAAGCAGACTTCTATGACTCTTCGCGATTTTATTTCCAAGCAATTCATCGACGTCATCGAATGGGTCGAACCCGGTGCGGGGATTCTTGCCTATCAATACCCGATGCAAGATCGTGAGATCCAGAACGGGGGCAAGCTCACCGTTCGCGAATCCCAATTCGCCGTCTTCGTCAATGAGGGAAAAGTGGCCGACGCGTTCGGCCCTGGCCTCTACAGTCTCAACACGAATACGCTCCCTATCCTCACCTATCTACGCAACTGGGATAAGGCTTTCAAATCCCCGTTCAAGTCCGACGTCTATTTCTTCTCCGCCCGCGTTCAGACCGACCAGCACTGGGGCACGCCCAATCCCATCACCATCCGCGACAAGGAATTCGGCGCCATCCGCCTTCGCGGCTTCGGGATTTATTCCTACCATCTCACCGATCCCAAGACCTTCTACTCGAAGATCAGCGGGACGCGCGACATGTATTACGTCGCCGACCTCGAAGGCCAGTTGCGCAACACCATCGTCGCCTCGATGACCGACGCTTTCGCCAACAGCAATGTTCCCTTCCTCGATATGGCCGCCAATCAGGCGGCGCTCGGCGAAAAGATCGGCGCCCAAGTGAAACCGATGTTTGCCGGCTACGGCCTCGCTCTCGATAGTTTCGTCGTCGAAAACCTTTCGCTCCCGGATGAGCTGCAGAAAGTTCTCGACCAGCGCATCGGCATGGGCATGGTCGGCGACATGGGCCGCTACACCCAGTATGAAGTGGCTCAGTCCATCCCCATCGCTGCGGCCAACGAAGGGGGTGGCGCCGCTGGCGTCGGAGCTGGCCTCGGCGCGGGCGTCGCCATGGGCCAGGCCATGATGGACGCGCTCAAAAAGGGCTCGCCTGCCTCCCAGTCAGAAGGCGCTCCGCCCGCCGCTGCGCCTGCTGCCGACACAAAGTTCTGCCTGAATTGCGGCAAGCCGATTCCTCGAGTCAGCAAATTCTGCCGGGAGTGCGGCAAGCCCCAGGGCTAGCCATAGCGAGGCCAATTGGGCGGCGTCGAATGGGTTGTGGAAGGTTTCGGTTGCTCCGAGGCTTCGCTTTCGAATCTCGATACGCTTCGTCGCCTCTTTGAAACTCTCATCGCCGCATTCGAGCTCCGCCCTGTCGGCCAAACACAGTGGCACCAGTTCTCGGGCACCGGTGGAATCACCGGCGTCTGCATACTCGCCGAGTCTCATCTCGCCTGCCACACCTTCCCGGAATACGGCTCGCTTTGCCTGAATCTCTTCTGCTGTTCCCCGCGGCGCGAAGGCGCGGAACAAAGCTTCGACTCCGTGATTCGCCAGGCCCTTGGTGCCCAGTCTGTCTCCGTTCGCCGCGTCGCGAGGTCTTACCGTGTGCCGCAGCACCTGCCTCTGGGCGCTCAGGCATGAACGCACCATCCTCGATTCGCATGGGCCTCTCCCGATGACCCAGCCGTCGGCCACCTGCCCGAACTGCGGCGCCAAAATTGTCTTCCGCTGGTCCAGCAGCGTTCAAACCGTCTGCGCATATTGCCAGAGTGTCCTCGTGCGCACCGATGTGGACCTGAAAAAAATCGGCCGGATCTCGGACCTCCCTCCCGATAGTTCGCCGATTCAGGTCAATACCGAAGGTCTCTACCGCAATCGCAGCTTTGTCGTCATCGGCCGCATTCTTTACGCCTACGAAAACGGCGGATGGAACGAATGGCACCTCATGATGAACACCGGCGAAAACGGCTGGCTTTCCGACGCCCAGAGCGAATACGCCGTCTCCTTCGCCGTTCCCGGGCATAAGCTCCCCTCCTCCTCCCAGCAGGTCAAGGTCGGCCAGCGGTTCACCTGGGATGCTCGGACCTATATGGTGTCCTCCATCACGCGCGCCCACTACAAAGGCGTCGAAGGC
>Ga0126373_10002962_pt1 | contig 12576 bp, 9 predicted proteins | sample PanSoiMetPlot_11_FD_92545 | JGI IMG/M metagenome (GOLD analysis project Ga0126373, IMG submission 92545) | Tropical forest soil microbial communities from Panama - MetaG Plot_11 | ecosystem: Environmental > Terrestrial > Soil > Tropical forest > Bulk soil | place: Panama | collected 2016-02-17
GAAAACCGTTGGGCCCGCAAGGGTCCCGTGGGTTCGAATCCCACCCCCTCCGCCATTCAGTCAAGGTCCGGCCCAGACACATGAGTGCCTAAACGTTCATCCATTACCGAACACTCCTTCCACGGCATGACTGGAGGAAAAGTGCCGGTACGATCTGTTACCTATGTCTCAGGCCTGCTCACCTCACTTAGCCGGATAATACCGAGAACTCTTTCTTGCGCCCATTGTCGCCGCATCTTAGACAGGCTTCGCTCGAGTCCCTTTCAGGTCAACGAGAGGGAGAACACCACTGAAATTCTCTTGACGACCAGAAACCAATCCCTTTCGAAATTTACGTGAGATTCTTGACTGCCGCCAGCGCTTATAAAGCGTCGATTTAATAGAAGCGCCATGCACCAATATCTTGACTAGAGAGAGGAGTTGTTCTATTCCTCGCTGGACTTTGAGAGACAGCGGCAATGTTCATGTCAACGCTTGTCGGTCCACGCCTGGTAAGAATTCCAACTCGCGCTGCATTTGTGTTTCTCCTCTTGTATGCAAGCGGCGCTCTCGCGCAGAGCGCGCCGGCCTCGCCGGATCATCCCTGGCACGCACCGGCAGAACAAAATATTGAGGCGGACGCAAAGCATCTCGGCAGTGCGAGATTCGACGTAGACCCGCAAAAGACTTATTCGCTGCTGGAACTCGTGGACTTGGCGGAAGGGCACAATCCGGAAACGCGTTTCGCCTGGGAGCGTGCTCGGGCGAAGGCCGCCGCGCTGGGTATCGAACGGAGTGAGCTCTATCCCACGCTGACCGCCGTCGTGCTATCCCAGACCTCTCGCGTGGAGATCCTGTTTGGGGACCGGTTCGTTCGCCAGACGCTCCAGGATTTTCAGGCCGAGCTGGACCTGAGCTACACGATTTTTGACTTCGGCGCGCGATCCGGGCGCATCAACGCCGCAAAAGCGGACCTTCTGTCGGCCAATTTCGCATTCAACGACACGCACCGAAGCATAATCTACCAAGTGCAGGAAGCCTACTACCGGTTGCTGAATGCCATGGGCCAAGAGGACGCCGCCCGAGCGAGTCTCTCCAACGCGCGGGCCGTACAGCAAGCTGCCGAAGACCGCCTAGCGAATGGGTTGGCCACGTTGCCGGACGTTCTCGAGGCACGCAGCGCTACAGCACAGTCCGACTATTCTCTTCAAGCTGTCTTGGGAACGGAAGAGGTTGCGCGCGGCGACCTGGCCACCGCGATAGGAACATCCGCAACGACCCTCCTTCAGGTCAAGCCTCTCGATCAGTTGGCGACGCCTGATTCCATCGATGACAGTGTCGAACAAGCGATCAACCGGGCGCTCGAGCATCGTCCGGATCTTTTGCAGCAAGTTGCCGAAATCAGGTCGGCCAACGCGCGAGTCAAAGAAGCGCGCGCAGCTTACTACCCTAAGCTGACGGTTGACGCGAGCCCGGCCTTGCAATACTGGTACGGATTACAGCAGCCCAACCCGTGGGCTCAAACGGGCGATTTGGGTGGCGCGGTGACCTTCCAACTGCAGTGGACTCTGTTCGACGGGGGCGCTCGCAAAAACAGAGTTGCCCAAGCCAAGGCTGACGCCCGCGCAGCAGAAGCGCAAGTCGACGCCGCGCTCGATCAAGTCGCCGACCAAGTGTGGGCGGCCTATTCAAATCTGGCCACTGCCTTTCGCCAGCGCCAAGCTTCGCTTGCATTTTTGGACGCCGCCAGTCAATCGTATTCTGCCGCCCTGGAGTCCTACAATTATGGCGTCCGGAGCTTGTTGGACGTCACTCAGGCTCAACAGACTCTGGCGCAGGCTCGCTCCGCCGATGTCTCTGCGCGCACACAAGTGTTCACAGCCTTCGCGGAGCTGGCCTTCCGTACTGCAGATTCAATTCAACCGGGTGCGACCAGGCCCTGACGATGCGGGCGAATGGGGCAACTTCTGTGAAGCGCAACTGGCTAGTCCTGTTCGGGCCACTTCTTCTCGCCGGTTGCTCGCGCGCTCCCGCGGTAGACATTCTCGGTTCTTTTTTTCCGGCATGGTTGTTCTGTTTGATTGTAGCGGTCTTGCTCGCTTCTCTCATCCGGCTGATGCTGTTGCGGCTCCGCCTGAAAGTCGCCTTGCCACTGTTGGTCTATCCGAGCCTGGCGGTACTGCTGACATTCGCACTATGGCTGATCTTTTTTCATTAGCGAAGTAAGGGGCGCTCTATGAACTCCGCACCTGTGACGACCACAGAGACGCAGCTCGGCCGAGGGGTGAGCATCGGAATCGTGCTGGCTGCCGCCCTACTTGGGCTGATCGTCTTGCACCACACTAACTATTACCCACGGACCGATGACGCCGAAATATTCGCCAACTTCATCGGAATCGCGCCACAGGTAGAAGGACCGATCATACGGCTCAACGTACGCGATAATCAGTTCGTAAGAAAGGGCGACCTTCTTTTCCAAATCGATGAGCGGCCATATGCATACGCACTCGAAACGGCTATTTCCGACCAAGCTACTCTCGAAGGCCAAATTGGAGACCAGCAGCGCAGGATTGCAGCCCTGGTCAGCGCTGTATCCGTTTCGAAAGCGAACATTCACAGCGCGCAGGCCGACGTGACGCGTGCAGCAGCAGCCGTCGATCAGGCGCGCGCTGATGTCGCAAATGCGGAGCAGGGCGTGAGCCGCGCGCAGGCAGAATGGGCGTACGCGAATAACAACCTGCATCGCCTGGAACCCCTTTTGACAAAGCAGTTTGTGACGGTCGATCAGGTAGATCGCGCGAGAACTTCCGAAATTGCCGAGGCACAAGCTCTCAAACAGGCCCAGTCGCAACTTCAGCTTTCCCAGGCTGCTCTGCAGTCGGCGCTCGCGCAGTACGAACGCTCCGGAGCCAATCTTGACGAAAGTAAGGCGGAGCATGAGCAAGCTCAGCACGCCGTGACGACGCTCGAACCACTGATCAACCAACGAGGGGCGAAAGCCGCCGTTGCGAAGAACGCCCGCTACAACCTCGATAATTGCCGGGTTTATGCGCCGTTCGACGCTCGCGTAACGAATCTCAACATCTCAGAGGGTGCTTACGCACACGTGGGTCAGCAGGTATTCACTCTGATCGACGCGCGGACCTGGTGGGCCATTGGAAATTTCCGTGAAGGTCAGCTCCGGCATATTTCGCCCGGTATGCGCGCCGACGTTTACGTGCTTTCGCGACCAAACGTGCGCTTTGCCAGCATCGTAGACAGCGTCGGATTCGGCGTCACGCCTGACCCTGATGTCATCGGCCGCATCGACGTCGGTCTTCCCGACGTGCAGCGGACGCTCAATTGGGTGCATTTGGCGTCGCGGTACCCCGTGCGCGTCCGCGTGGAACATCCTCTTGCAGACTTATTTCGGCTCGGTGAGTCGGCCGTTGTCACCATTCGCGGAAATTGAACATGGCCACTGCGGCAAAAACGATTCCCGACTCAAGGAATTTCCTGTCCTGGTTTGGCCAGTTTCTCAAGGACGAACTCGCGCCGTACCCTGGCCGAACGGCCTTGGTCGTACGTATGGTTCTCGCGGCAACGATTGTTATGGTCATTTTCATGACTTTCCGTCTTTCCTATGCGTTCCAGGCCGCGATTTTTGTGCTCTTCATCTCGCGCGAGAGTGTGCGAGCCACTATTCGGTCGTCGGTCACCATGCTCGTCTTCACGGCCCTTGGCGTGGTGTACATTCTGGCCTCCGCGTGGTTTGTTATCAGCTTCCCCATGGCTCATTTGTTGTGGGTGATGGCTTCATTTTTCCTCGCCTTTTACGCGCTTAGCGCGATGACTGACTACCCCGCGGCGGTCATCTTCGCCGTCATGATTGCTGTGGCAGTGCCTCTGTGGGACCGCTTTGTGTCTGCCGAAACGAATGTGGAAGATACACTTCGCCTTGCATTGTCAGCGTTCGTAGCAGTCCTGGTGACGAGCGCGATCGAGTTGCTCTTCGCGCACAGGCGAACCGGGGGTCACAGTGAGGACGTTCTTTTGCTCATCGCCGAGCGACTGAGCGCTGTCGACAATTTGCTCGCGCGCTTTGCGGAGAACCACCCTGCCGGCCCGGCCATTGAAGAGAACGTTCGGCGCCTAGCGATGCTGGGTACGTCCTTGGTGCGCAGGATTTTGCAACGCTCTAATTTTGCGCCCCGGTACAAGGAGCAAGTCGGGACCATCATTGCGCTAACAGGAAGGCTTGTCGACATCGCGGCCAATCTAACCCTTCTAGAGATCAGACCCCCGGAGGAGGACCGAATACGAATAGAGAACTTGTCCAAAAACATCGCTGGCATTCGTACCGAGTTGCTTGCCGGAAAGATTCCGCATGTGCGTGAGCCCGCCACTGCAATGAACCCCTGGCACGACGAAGCGTTGTTGCCCGAGATGGAGCACACTGTCTCCTTGATGGGTGATGTCTTCCTAGGTTCCGGACCGCTCAGCATATACGTGCCGGCGGCATCTCCGAGTGATCCACCATACAGGATCTTTGCGAGAGACGCCCTGCGAAATCCTGAGCATCTCAAATTCGGACTGAAAGGCTGCCTCACGGCGGGTTTGTGCTACGTCATCTACAATGCCATTGACTGGACGGGAATCAGCACGGCGGTCACCACCTGCTTCCTAACAGCGTTGTCTACGGTCGGCTCCTCTCGTCAGAAACAGGTCTTGCGCTTCGCCGGCGCCGCAGTGGGCGGATTCATTTTCGGCATGGGCTCGCAGATCTTTATTTTGCCCTATATCGAGTCGATCGGTGGCTTCACCATTCTCTTCGCGCTCGTCACAGCCATCGGTTGCTGGTTTATGACATCCAGTCCACGGCTCTCCTATTTCGGAGTGCAGTTGGCCTTTGCCTACTATCTCATCAACCTGCAAGAATTCGCGATCCAGACATCACTCTCGATAGCGCGCGACCGCGTGGTAGGTATTTTGTTTGGGCTGCTCATGATGTGGTTCGTTTTTGACCAAGTGTGGAGTTCTCCGGCGGTAATGCAGATGCGGAAAACGTTCATTTCTAGCTTGAGGCTGGTGGCTCAGTTCGCAAGAGAGCCCGTTTCAGCTGACTTGGAAGTCGCAATCGAGCGCTCCTTTTCTCTTCGCGACAACATCAACAAGGGCTTCGACGGGGTGCGCGCGTCGGCCGATGGCGTCCTGTTGGAGTTTGGTCCTTCCCGCCAGCAAGACCTAGCTTTTAGGAGTCGCATCCTTCGGTGGCAACCGCAGCTGCGCGCTCTCTTCCTTATCCGGACGCATTTGTGGAGGTACCGCGTCCAACTTCCGGGCTTCACGCTGCCCGCCCCTGTGCTCAGTGCCCAGCAGCAATTTGATCATCAGTCGGCCACCACCCTGGATTACATTGCCGACCGCGTCGAAGGCAAACCCTCGGTGCAAGCATCTCGGTCACATCGGTCTTTCGAGCAATTGGACCGGGCGATCGCGACTTTCGCTCAAGAGCATCCCCAAGAAGCTTTCGCCCTTGCACCTCACCTTCAAACATTTCTCGCTCTGTGCCAAAGAACAGAGAACTTGGAAACGTCACTGGATCAAGCGTTCTGAGCGCGCCTCTGCAAATTGGCGGTAAGAGCGCCCAGTAATTCGCAACCGGTTTCACCGGCAAAGGTGCGCCTGACTGCAACAAACGCCCGTCTGCGGCATCTAACACCCTGCGCGTACATTGAGTCTTGAAAAGGCATCCATGCAAAACGCTCTTTTGACCTTCGTGATAATCACACTCAGCTCCCCGATTTCGCTGCTAGGGCATGTGCGCGCAGCGTCGGGGGCTGTCACAAAATCGTCAGAGGCAGCGGTTTCCCCGTCTCCCACGAACCCCGTGGTGGTCGAACTTTTCACCTCCGAGGGTTGTTCGGATTGTCCTCCTGCCGACCGCTTGCTCTACAGTCTGGAGCAAACGCAGCCGGTCCCCGGCGCTCAGGTCATCCCGCTTGAACTGCACGTCGATTACTGGGATAACGAAGGCTGGCGCGATCCGTTTTCTTCTGCCCAGCTTACATTGCGCCAAAAAGACTACGTATACGCCTTTAACCTTCAGACGCCCTACACGCCCGAGATGGTAGTTGACGGCATAGTGGAGTTTGTGGGCAGCGACCGCAACCGAGCTCTCGCCGCCATCGCCAAGGCTGCGCAGAATGCTAAAGCGAACCTCAAGTTTGAGTACGTGCCTGCCCGGAACGCCATGGCACGGGATCTGCGCCTCTACGTCACTCTAGACCCGCCGGTTGGCCTGAGACCCAAGCACAGCGCGGATGTTTTCCTGGTCATCACAGAGGACTATCTGGCCTCAAATGTAACTCAGGGCGAGAATGCCGGTGCACACCTGAATCATCTCGCCGTTGTACGAGAGCTTCGCCTTTTGGGCCGCGTTGACTCAGGGGGCGCTTTTTCCGCTTCCCCCGAGGTGAGTTTGGCCAGTAAGTGGAAGCGCGAGAATCTGCACGCCGTTGTCTTCGTTCAGGACCGCTCGACGAGACGAATCCTGGCCGCCTCGGCGCTCTGCTTGTCGCAAAGGCCCAATTAGCCCGATTTCCTTCTCGTTGCATCTCGCCTCCGTTCGCGTGGCATTCTCGGAGGGCGTGTTAGAGTTACTGAACTCTATGGATGCGTTTGCCATTGCCACACAACATCTTACGCGTCGGTTTGGGCAACTCGTTGCGGTCGACGACGTCGATCTGCGCGTCACCCCTGGGCAATTCTTCGGTTTTCTTGGGCCCAACGGCGCGGGCAAGTCCACAACGATCAAAATGCTCACGGGCCTCCTCGCGCCGTCTGCGGGGCGGGTGGAAATCCTGGGACTGGATCTCGCACAGAATCCCGTCGAAGTGAAACGCCAGATTGGCGTGGTGCCGGAAGGGATGGCGCTATTCGGCCGCCTGACCGGCGCCGAATATCTAAATTTTGCCGCTCGCATGTACGGCCTTGACCGCGAAACAGCCGCCAAACGCACCGCCGAATTGCTCGATTTTATGGGGCTTGCCGATCAATCGAGAACGCTAATCACCGATTATTCTCACGGCATGCAGAAGAAGCTGGCCTTGGCCGCGGCGGTAATTCACGGCCCCAAGATACTCTTCCTCGACGAGCCCTTCGAAGGTGTTGACGCCATTGCCTCCGGCACGCTCAAGGCGATGCTGCAGCGTATGATTGCCCGAGGGGCGACCATCTTTCTCACTTCGCACGTCCTCGAAATTGTCGAGCGCCTGTGCAGCCATGTGGGCATCATTCACAGGGGTAAGCTCGTTGCTCAAGGGTCACTCGAGGAGCTTGGAGCGGGTGTTCAAGCGCATCGGTCGCCCGATTCGCCTAACGCGCCGGCGGGAGAAACCCTCACCCTCGAAGAGATTTTCCTGCGCATCGTGGGAGGCTCCCGCATCACCGATCAGGAGCTTTCATGGCTTGGCTGAACTCTCTTACGCACGGGCAGTTCGCGGCCATCGCAGAGCTTCGCTGGCGAATTTTCCACAACTCGCTTCGCACGCTGCACGGCCGCCTCGAATTGGTGTCGAGGCTTGTTGCAGGAATCGGCTACTCGATTTTCGGAATCGGCGGAGCTATCGGTGTCGGCATCGCGGCTTGGTACGTCGTTTCGCACGACGCGCTCGAGTGGCTGGCCCTACCCTTCTGGCTCGTTTTCCTCTACTGGCAGCTTTTCCCGGTACTGGCTACCGCCTTCACGGAAAACTTCGATCCCGCAACTTTTCTGCGCTTTCCACTTAGCTATCATTCTTATTTTCTGCTGCGATTGATCTACGGGGCGCTGGATCCGACCACGTTCGTCGCGTTTTTCTGGCTTGCTGGACTTGCCTTGGGAATCGCTGCTGCTTCGCCGCGGGCGTTGCTGTGGGCCCTGTTTGTGCTCGCTGCCTTTGCCGCCTTCAATATCGCGCTAAGCCGCGCGATTTTCTCCTGGATCGAACGTTGGCTTGCGAGCCGCAGGAGCCGCGAAATTCTCGGCGTTCTCTTTTTCCTGCTGATCCTCGGCGGGCAATTTGTTTCCCCGCTCACGACCTACTACGCTCATCACTACAGCCGCCATGCGGATCCGGCACTCACTGTCGCAACGCATTTCGTCGGGGTGGCCGAATTTTTCCCTCCCGGCCTCGCCGCCCTCGCGCTCGAACGCCCGCTGCAGGGGAACTTTGCTCCTGGTCTCGGGTCATTTGCCCTGCTGTGCCTTTACACGCTCGCCTTCTTGGCCGTGCTCAACGTTCGCCTGCTTGCGCAATATCGTGGCGAGAATCTGAGCGAAGCTGTCGCGCCTGTGGTCGCGCGCAAAGGCCAGCAGGGCGTTCAAACAAGTTGGCATCTAAGCGGATTCTCGGGCCCTGTCGCCGCTGTCTTTGAAAAGGAGTTTCGTTACCTATCTCGCAACGGGCCCATGATCTTGCCCCTGTTGATGCCGCTTGTAGTCCTGATGATCCTCCGTTTCAGCTTCGCCAACGCACGGCATGGCTCTGATTTTCTCGCCAGGCACGTCGATTTCGCCTTTCCAATTGGAGTTGCCTATGCCCTGCTGATCCTCAGCAACCTATCGTACAACTGTTTTGGAACCGAAGGGGTCGGCGTGCAGTTTTATTACCTGTCCCCGGTGCGTTTTCGCGACGTCTTGGTGGCAAAAAATCTCGCGCAGGGGCTTGTTTTAGCGCTCGAAATCGTACTCGTGTGGATCGCCGTGGCGGTTCTCTTCGAGCCGCCGTCCGCAGGCATGACCGTGGCCACTTTTGTCGGTGCCATCTTCGGATCGCTGGTCAGCTTCGGGGTAGGAAATCTGATGTCACTCTACTCGCCCAAGAAAATTGACTGGGCGGCGTTTGGAAGGCAGCGCGCGTCGGGCATCACGGCGCTGGTTGTTCTGGGGGCACAGGCCGCCACATTTGGATTGGCGGCTATCGCAGCAGGCGTAGCCGCCTATTTCCACCAAATCTGGCCCGCCACCCTCCTCCTCCTCTTTTTCGTCGCAGCGGCACTTCACGGCTACCTTTACGAACTGAGCCGCCTGGATTCCTTCGCACTCAGCCGCCAAGAAAGTTTGATCGCAGAAATCTGCCGCACCACCTGACCGCCCGGCGATCAGCTAGGAAATGGCGCGCTTCAAAAAGCCGTCGATTCGGGCGTTCGCTTCGGGGGCTTGCGGCAAGGGAAAACTGTTAAACGCGTGCGGCGCTCCCTGATAAATCGCCAACTCCGCTTCATTTCCCGCCGCAATCCAGCGTGAGTACATGAACAGGGTGTCGTCCAGCAGCGGATCGATGGTTCCCACGGTGAAAATCGCCCGCGGCAGATTCCTCAGGTCCGCGTAAAGCGCCGAAACATCCGGATTCCTCGGGTCGACTCCCTTTGGCAAATAGGCCTCAGTGAATTTACGGATGCTCGTTCTGCCCACCAGAATTCCCTTCTCAGGCGCGAGCATCTGGCTCGGCGTCATTGACGTGTCGAAATTACCATAGGCCAGATTGGCCGCACGGAATCCGGTGTAGCCATGCCGGTCGCGCATTCGCAGCAGGGTCGCCGCGGAGAGAGTCGCGCCCGCCGATTCCCCGCCGATGGTCAACACGTCGCTTCCCAATTCCGATTTTCCATTCTTGATCAGCCATAGTGCTGCTGATTCGCAGTCGTCCCATGCCGCCGGATAGGGATGCTCGGGCGCCAGCCGGTATTCAACGCTTACGCCCGCCATGCCTGTACTCTGCGCGACGCGCTCGAGCATCATGTCCTGGGTCAGCGCCGAACCGAGGACAAGCCCGCCGCCGTGGACATGCAAATAAATCCCCGTTGCGGTTGCGGGGGCAATCACGCGCAGCTGGATTTTGTGGCCGCCTCTACCCTCGATCTCGATCGTCTTGCCACGCGGAGATTTTTCCGGTAGCGGAAATGGACCGCGCCCACTCGCAATAAGGTCACGAAATTTTTGCGCGCCGATGTCCCACCACTCAGGGCTGCCCGAAAGCAGCTTTTGAAATTCGGCATTCGCCGCCGCTATTTGGGGAGAAATCGCCTCAGGTTTGAATAGCTTCGGATCCAGCGGATTGCTTTTTACCGCCACTGCTTCGCTCATGATTGTCCCTCCCTGCCTTTGCGCGCCGCGAAGTATACCATCGTGGTGATCCCACCCTGCCCGCACGGCGTTTTGCCGTTATGCCCAGGCTGGCTTGCCCGCCATGAAAACGAGAGGCTCACCTCGAAACGGCGAATCTGCTCGTGGGCACACGCTTTTCTTAGTTTCCGCGGGCATCCTCTGTCCCTTTCAGTCCCCTATCGTACATCGCGGCGTAATGCAAATACTGTTTCACCGGGTCGTGCGGGTAGCTCAGCTCCACTTTCTCGATCTCACCGTTCGCTTGAAACTGCGCGGTCAGTTCTGCATTGATTCCCGCCCAATCCGTGGGCAAATTGAGCTTCTTGAATCGCGCTACGACCTCGTCCCGCAACGCGGGATCGAAATGCACCGCATACTTATTGACCAGCACCTTGATCGCGCCGTAGTCGCCTTCAGCCTTGATGCGCATCAACTCCGCGAGGAGCATGCCCACACCCTGCCGGGCCTTCTGGTAATCTGAGACGCGAAGGTAGGTTTTCCCGTCGCGTTTGACCTGCTCGATTCCGCCGGTCTTGTCCATGATGTAATGGACAATCAACTGCCTATCGCGTGCATGGTCTTCCTCGAGGGTGTCGCCTTTGGGCACAGTGCGCAGCTGCGTCAGGGCGACGTGCGCCGCACGGTCATACATCGCCTTGGCCACTTCGTCTTGATCGCTAATCAGCCCCAATTCCTTTAACTTCGGGTCCCACACGTTCCACAGGGCCATCAGGTCGGCCCGAGCTTCCTCCAATGTCGAAAAATATTCCTTCAACTCGGCCTCGGCCCCATTCTTCAACCGGAGGCTCAATTTTCCCGATCCATGCCCAATCACTTCATGCAGCGCGGTCATCAAATCTTCGGCTTCCTCTCCATACTTCTCGTCCCGCGCTATTTCTTCGGGTGAGGCGCCGAATTCATCCATAACTGCGTTTCCCTGAGCTTGGTTGATCGCGCGCGTGCTGCTGGTAAACAAGAAATTCTTTGTCCCGTACTTCTCATGAATTTGATTTTCGTTGGGCAGGTTGTCGCCAATCGTGGTGACGCTGAAATCGCCTGTCTCAATCAGCGTCTCGATAGCCTTCACTACCGGGGGCGTAAACGACGTTCTCTTATATTTATTATCCCAGGGCGCTTTCTGCTCGAAATAGGACGCATTTGCTGCGAGCGCAACCATCTTGTCGCTCAGCCTTTTATCGGTCACCGAGACGAAACTCTGCGAACTCCCCTTCGCTCCCCGCGCGTCGCGGTAAATTTCGATGAATCCATTGGCGAAGTCCACGGTTGCGTTGTTTCGTACCCAGTCCGCGTCGAATTCTAGCCAATCCTTGAAATCACCCGTCTGGTAATAGCGAATCAAGTCTCCGATCACCTGGGCCTGTGCCGGGTCGGCCAGCGCCTGCGCTTTCGCGAGATACTCATTGGCCTTTTTCAGGTAGATCGAATACAGACCGGGAGGAACTTTCCGATCCGGAGTTCCCGCCCGATAAACGAGCTCCCGCAACTGACCGTTGCCACCCTTCACCACCCGCGAGTTCAACGGGTGCTCCTCACGAAAGCCTTTTAGGTCGTCCAGGGACAGTCCCACGTAGAAGGTATTCGAGCTCGCCTGAATAATGTCGAGTCCTTCCTGCGGATTCTTCGCCGTAGTCATGGGCTGAAATTGGGGATCGAAAAGCGGCCTATGCAGATCCCGCAGTTCTTTCTGGAGTTGCGCCGGTGTCGTAATCGGCTGCAGGTCAGCGCACGGAGTGGCCATCGCGCCATGCTGCTGCGCAATCTCGGCAGCCTTACTGAATTCATCGAAGGTAAATTCCGGCACAAATTTTTGCGCCGTCTCGCTGTCGTGATTTCCGCGGTTAGCCCAGAAAAGCTGGGTGAATTCCCGAATCTTCTTCATCGTCTGCGGATCGATTCCCTCAGGATGCGCGACGATTTCTTCCAGCAGCCGCTTCTCGCGCAACCCGTAGCCCGACAACTGATCGTAGATAATCGGATCGATGGCGATCGAAGCCTCCGTCAGCCAATAGGCAAAGGCCTGCTGCTGCGGATCGAGTGTCTGGAAGCTATCTGCGGTGACCTTGATAAAGCCCGTATCGCCCACCCGGGCGAGCAAACTCGTCTCTTGGGCCTTCGGCACTGAATCCTGCGCAAACGCCACGGGCAGAAAAGCGGTTAAAAACAAGGCCGCAAGCTTGATGTTCATCTCCCCCTCCGGGCTTAACGTTATCTCGGCGCCACCTACAATCGCAAGTCTGCTGGGGTCGGCGCATTGATTTCACCGCGGTTTGCGGCTATTGAATAGGGGTTCGCCAGCCGTTTGTTATAATCGCGCGCCATGGTTGAGTTCAAAAACAGCTCGAAAGAGCCTTCCTACAAGCCACCCTGCTACATCGTCATCGAAGGTCCGATTCGCGTCGGCAAATCGACCCTAGCGAAGGTTCTCGCCGAGCAGATGCACGCCCGGC
>Ga0126373_10002963_pt1 | contig 12576 bp, 9 predicted proteins | sample PanSoiMetPlot_11_FD_92545 | JGI IMG/M metagenome (GOLD analysis project Ga0126373, IMG submission 92545) | Tropical forest soil microbial communities from Panama - MetaG Plot_11 | ecosystem: Environmental > Terrestrial > Soil > Tropical forest > Bulk soil | place: Panama | collected 2016-02-17
ATTGCCGCAGCGGCAAAGACCAGCCAACCCAGATCCCGGTAGAGCGATTTTTCGCGCGCTATGGCAAGCAGTTTAGGAACCAGAAAGCCTGCTGCGATCACCCCCAGGCCCACATGCAACAGTACTACCGCCACATAAGTCAGATTGGGAGCCGGAAACAGGTACAAGTAGAGGGAGCTCAAAAACAGAATGGCCACCAGCACCCACAGCTTGACCCGACGAAAAATCCGGAGAATCATGAGGAACATTCTCTCTCAATCTGTGTTTTGTCTCGCGCGATTTTCTGGTAATGGGTCAGTTTGTATGAAACTGATCCAGTACCAGTATCAGCGTCTAGCGATTCGCTTGCGAATCGTGGGCCTTTAGGCAGACGTTCATCGCGCAGCGGTGAATTCACGTAACAGGCCACAGGATATCTTCGACCGCCATTCATTTTTTCAGGTTTCCAAAATATCCTCAACTGAAACGTTATTGTAAGCCTTCCGGCTGAGCTGGCGCTTAGACATCAAGGCGCGGTTTTTTGCGCGGCTGCCAGGTAGTTCTGTGACGGAACGCCGAAAGCATCAGCCACACGGTTGAAGAACGCAAACATGGAAATCACGTACACAGCCTCTGCGATCTGGTCTTCCTTCCATCCCAGGTCACGCAGTTTCTGGACATCTTCCGCAGTCGAGTGAGGAGCGGCTTCCGTGATCAACTTCGCGTAATCTAGCAGTGCTCGTTCTGCCGGAGTCAGTCCCGCCGATTCCACTTTGCCTTCCATTATTGCCGCAACGCACGCATCCGTTGCTCCCTGAACACGCAGGAAGTAAGCATGACTGTCTATTCAATACGGGCACCTGTTCAGGTAGGACACATAGGAGGCCAGCATTTCCTTGTGCCGGCGGGAAAGATGGCCTTCAGAAAAGTGAACAGTGTTTGAGAATTCGACGACCTGCCGCAGAAAATCAGGACGAGCGCCAAAACACTTGATGATCCCCGGCACCTTGTCCCGTCCCGATCCAGCTCGCCAGAAATCATAGGCACGGGCAGTTTCGCCTGTGGCTTCCTCGTCCTCAATGATTTTGATCTTCGTAGCGTGTTTTCCTGGCCCAATGCCGTTCTGATCCTCAGAGGAATTGCTCATGTGCATCTCCATTCAACTGACTCAACGATATTCTAATTGTCCAACACAAAGGGTACGAAGGAGATCAGAAGCAAGGGTCACGTCAAGTTGGGTTTGCTCGAGAGCCTGTTCGCCACCCAAAGAAAGGCTACAGACCAGGCGAAGCTGGTTGCCGCCAGCGTCAGGCTGCCCAGCATTGCCCATTTTAGTGGCTCTGCCCGCGCTGCTTTGACAATGTAGATATCCGGCAACCCGAGCATCAGTATGAAATAAGCCGGAATCTGTAACCAGTCACTACGCTGAAGGCCAGCCAAGCCGACCCAGAGAGCACTGATGCGCACAGCCGCAATAAGACAGGCCAGTCGCCATATGGCGGACCAGACAACTCGATCGTCCGGAGGCCGGGCAAGGAGTCGCCACACGCCATAGAGGCAACAGATCAGCACGAACAGAAAAACAATAATGACCATAAGCAAATGCAGAGCGGTGCGTGAACTCTTCGAAGCCACAAATCAGGTACAAGTACCGAAAAAATGAAAAGACCCAAGCGCTGTCCAAAGAACTCGACAGCTTAGGATGGCATAAACGCCTTCCGAATGCCACGGTGTCTTACGCCGGGGCAATGTTGTTTTACCGTTTGGAATGGAATTGTCACGTACCAACAAGTTAATGCAGGTGACTCATGGCATCCTTAACAGCAACGGATGAAGTACGCGGCCAGCGTTTTGGTCGAAAATTTTCATCCACAATCAAAGAAGACGTCCCTGGCGGAAGAACCTGGAGCGACTTGAGAAACTCAATGAGTGAGTCTTGATCATAAGGGGCTAAGCGATCGAATTCCTTGCGGGACTGAATGGCTTCGCCAGAATGGGCCAAAACCGCACGCCTCAATGTAGTGAATAAACCATGATGAAAGAAGGGCGGTTCATTAGCAGAGCCCCATAAACGCTTAGTCAGGAAGCGGCGGTTGCCTTGGCGAAACTTCTTGGTCCACGGGGTTTGGTTTTGGTCGAGTGGTTCGCCAGCTTCATTTGGGTCGGAGATATCGTGAAGCTTTAAATCTGTGAATGCCGGCACCCAGACAATGTCGGGTTGTTTCGGATCTGGCGCAAGACGTGGCGGAGGGAGATCCTGACTGTTCAAGTCAATCTTGATGGTTTTTGTGGTGCCGAGGCGAAGGTTAGTCGGCGGATTGTAGGGATTCGGCTCAGTAAATATCCAACCCTGATTATTAAGTGGCAATTTAGGGATGTGACAGGAGGAGCACCCGATTTTGTCGAAGACCTTTTCACCGTTCATCACAGCGCGTTCGATTTCCGGATCGTTGGGAATCACTTGACCCGGCACTGCCATGGTGGCTTGAAATAACGTGACTGCGGTGATATCCGCACGAGTCAACTCATTCTTGAAACCGTCACCATCAGGATCGTTGTCCACTCCAAAACGTTCGCTGGACTGCATGCCGTGGTGTTGATTGAAAGCAGTGTTGCTGAATTCGCGCAGGGAGACAACGTTGCTGGCTTGATGCCAGGGCCGCAGAATCAGGCTGGGACGGTCCACCGGTGTGGGCGCAACAATACTGGCCCGCGGAAGCCCCTCAACCTTACTGGTATCCCAGGACCCATCTTTCCTGCGCGTGAGCTGTCCGAAAGAGACTCCTTTAGTAAGAAGCGGCTTGGTCTGACCTAACTGCAGGGAATCACGAATAGCTTGCAATTCTGCGGTCATCTGACGAGCCAGCATCTCCAGGTAACCAGCACCAAACATTCCGGTGGTAGCGCGGAGGTCGCCAATATTTTGCAAATTGACGGGCTTTCCCTCTTCGTCGACTGCTCCTTTTTCAGGAAGAGAATCTGATCGATCCAGAGTGGCAAAGTCAAACCGCTGTGCCAGCACAAAAACGCTGGTAACAAAATCGCCGCCGCCGCCGGGAATACCGTAAGGCATGTTATGGCAGCCATAACAGGAATTGGCGTCTGGCCCGGAGATGCGATTCCAGGCCCGTGATCCGAGCAGCGGCTGTGAAGGATCGGTGAGTGCTGTTCCATTACCTTTGGTTAGGGGTCGTCCCCCACCTTCCTGGTCAGTCCAGTTAGCCATGAAAAGTTTCTTGCCGTGCTCAATCAGGTCCTTAACGGGAATAGAGAACTCTTCGTCATCTGCCAAATGCCGGGCAATCGAGACCTCCTGTCCGATGCGGGAACGAGCGGGAGAAGCAGTCTGTGCAAGCAGAGAAAAGGCACACAGGCATGTGAGAAGAAGATGACCACAACATCTTTTATAAACGCGCACAACAGTCTCCCCTGAATCCGTCATTACCGATTAAAGTACTCAGCGCGTTCCAGACAAAGTCAGGGAAAGAGTGCCTCCTGCTTGCGTGAGCGTACCAGTACCACTCGCAATAAACCCTCCCTGACCATCATATGCCTTTGCTTCAATCGTACCGAGAGGCGCGTTCGAAACTACAAAGTTACCGCTCCCGTCGCTGGTAACTTTAGCGGTGTAACTCGAATCCCCGGAACTACTCAGCATAACAGTGGATCCTGTAACGGGACTACCGTTCAGTGTCACGGAACCTTTCACCGTCCCGGTTGCCGGCGCTTGTGCCCATCCCGCCAGGAACAGCGCTAAGACTCCTATCACAAACAGTTTGTTCATCCGATGCCTCTTGTTGCGAAAATTTGACGCATGTTCACACTAGGGAAGAGTGCTGCCGTAAGCCAGCACGTTTGCAGCATAGATTTGCATGTTTGCATTAATGGTTGAATTGCCGAAACCGGCAAGGTAGAAGTCAAGAGGAATCGTCGAGTACATGACCGTTCCCTGACCAAAAGGATATGCGCACAGCACCAGATGAGCGGGATTCGTTTGGCTCAGAATGCCCTGCCCCCCGGGCGGAAGCGTGCTGGCCAGTATCCATCCATGGCTCGAAGAGTTTCCGCCATCTAGCGATGTATTTGTTATGACGCCACCAGGACCATTCGTCACAAGTGTGGTGTTGTCCACAATATCGATGTTTCTGTCATCACTAAAATCTCTGACAATAGTTCCTGGCGAATTCGGCAAGACCGTCGTGGCAAGGCTGACGTTGCGATCATGGAATATGAAAACTCCGCCAGCGGCGATGAAATTCCGGATCTTGGGAAGGTTGTTGGTAAAGATGGATGAATAACCGGAGTTGTCCGGATTCTGTACAAACAGGACATCGAACTGACTCAAGTCGGCTGTATTTAAATTACCGACATTGACCGCCTGGAGACCGGCGGTGGTGATCGGCCGTACTTGGTTCGGCGATCCCTGGTTCAAAGTGAGGTCATAGTACCCGACCACTCCACCATTGCGTAGAACAACATTCCCCACATTAGTTGTCCCGCTGGGTACGGGGGGAACAGGAGCCGAGTGGCCAGTCAGTTTCTTACCCGCACTGACCAGAACTGCGGAGACACTGATTGTACCCCGGACGGTGGGAACACCCGGGATGCTGAACGTTCCATCGGCTGCGGATGTCGCGCTGAATGACCCAAAAACCGTAACAGTTGCCCCTGCGACGGGTTGTCCATTCTTGTCAACGACTGTGCCCTTCACGGTGGTCAATGGGTCCGGAATTACATTTACAGTTACGTTCGGCGACGTTCCCACGTTACCGCCCAAATCAACTGCAGTAGCGCTCAGTGTGAGGGTCGGATTTCCGGCGGGAACCGTCAGATTGAACTGGTAGGGCGAACTAGTTGCAGAGAAGACTACTTGACCATTGACCAGGAAGTTAACTGCGGCAACGGCCACGTCATCGGTAGCATTCACGGTAATCGGCAACGTAGAACCCTCAATTACAGTGGCTCCTGCAACCGGAGACGTAATGGTAGCCGTGGGCGGAATGCCCTTGTTGTCCACCAGGGCCAGGTACTGCCCGATGTACAACCTGCTGTCGCCGAACGATCCAAACTTGCTGATGTTGCTGTGCTCAGTAACCAGGTAAACGTAAGAGCCATCGGCGGCGATGCCCATGCCATTGTCATCACGCTGCGGGAAGTTGAGAATCGCGCGCGCCTGGAGATGAGATGGATCGGATATATCGGTGATAGGAATGCCATTCACAAACTTGACGTCTGCTGCGAGAGCAAAGTTACCGGAAAGCGTTATATCAAGCAGGAAGCCGCCAAGGGTCGGATCAAGAATGTGCGAGAGCACGACCGGCGTGGATGGCGAGCTTATGTCCACCGAAGTTGTGCTGTTCTGGAAATCTGCGACAAACGCAAGATTGCCGCGGACCGCCACATCCCGTGCATCGCCTGTGGAAGTGGTACCGACCATCACGGGCGCATTCGGATTGGATACGTCGACTATGTAGATGCCATTGGTACCGGCAGTCACAACGGCGAGATTCCGCTGCGCGTCTACATCGACACCTTGGATGGTTCCATTCAAGGACAAAGTGGAGATCCGGGCTGGTGATGCCGGATTGGTCACATCAGCGATCAACAGGTTCGAGCCATTGGCCACATAGACTTTGGTGCCACGCACAGCGATATCCAGGGCGTTGGCTCCGGTGCTCAGCGTGGCCAGCTTCACAGGCGCAAGCGGGTTGGTAACATCAATGACGTGCAGGCCGGCAGAGCCGCCGGCGACAAAGGCCAGGTTGCCCAGCAACTTCACATCGTTTGCATTTCCAGGCAATGAGAGAGAGCCGGCCATAATGGGAATGCTGCGATTGGTAACATTCACCACTTGCAGTCCGGCAGAGCCGGCCGCCACAAAGGCAAAATTGCCGTTTACGTCAACACCATTGGCAAATCCAGGAATGCTGATAAAAGATAAGGCAACGGGAGTGAAGGTTCTGACTACGCCAGTTGCCTGCGTGGTGAACGCGCCATTACTGACCGTGATGGTGCAAGAGCCGTTTGAACCAGCAAATACATTTCCATCGGGTGCGCCAAAATTGCAAATCGTGAGGTCACTCGACGAATAGGTTGTGCCTTCCAGCGTGGAGGTCAGGTCCAGCGTAGTCTTTCCATCGATGAGATGACCCAGAACTCTGAGTTGCTGTGAGGCCTGGCCTTCAATGGTGTTGACGTTAAGGACGAAATTGCCGGGCTTTACTTCAAGGGATTGCAATGCGGCCGCCAGTTTGGCCGCCAACGATTTGCCGAGGGTTCCCGTTTGAACCTCAATACCGTCTGGAATGCCGGTTCCGTCGGTCGAGAACAGTACTGGACTGGTGTTATAAACCAGTACTTCCTGGCCGTCAGTGAGGCCATCGCCGTCACTGTCCGGGTTGTTGGGATCGGTTCCATTTTGGAATTCCTGCAGATTCGTAAGGCCGTCATGGTCCGGGTCTTCGAATGGCATCGCTGGATCGTTCGGGTCAAGGCCATGAGCGATCGCCCAGGAATCAGGAATGCCTCCATGGGAGGCCCCAGCAAGAAGAACCTGGATAGTTGCAATGCTCTGCCGCCCTTCATTGACCGCCTGGATGACCACGGTCCCACTGCTAACGGCGGTGACAAGGCCACTCGAGTTAATCGTAGCGATAGCTGAATTACTGATGGTGTATTGTGTGCCGGTTGATGCTGCAGTAACGTCTTTAAACGTGCCATCCGCGTAAGAGGCAGTCACCGAGAGCTGCGCAGTCGCTCCCGCGGTTGTAAGAGTGGTGGTGGGAACTTGTATAGCCAGGGCCGTAGGAATGGGAGTTGTAGATCCGAGCTTTATTTTCGCGTTGAAACCGGTGATTTGATTGGCAGCAATTTGGAAGAGATCTGACTGGCCGAACTGCGTTACTCCATTGTTTACACAGGTGGCGCGCGCTCGCACACTCCCAAACCCTGCCGGGACATTGCTGATCACCCAACTACCATCGGGCTGGACTTGCGTCGTGCGGTTCAGAATACTGACGGTGCAGTTCTGGTTCAGCTGAGCGTTTAAGAGGCCCGTCATCGACAGGCAAATGAAGGTCACAGTAAAGACCTTCATCGCTTTGGACAAGATATGATGTGCCATAGCCACCTTCACATTGTTTTCTTCCAAATCCAACTCAAAAACATCTACTGCCTGGAACTGGTTTACCGGAAACCTTCAGAACAACGCACCGACGCCTTTCTCCTTACTAAGTTTGCGCAGTTCTTCAAGTACTTCCCGGTTGCGGATGAAAGTTTCGGATGCGCTTTGTGCCTGAGCATTGTTAAAAAACACCAGGGAGCGAGCAATCAATGCGGCCGCTTCCGAGGGTGCTCGCTTGCAAGATGCGATAATCAACGGGACCGAATCGGCATCCTGGAGCCTGGCCAGACCTTTTGCGGCAGCCGCCTGAATAAGGTAATTGCGAGAAGACATTGCTTTGCGAAGCAATTCCAGCCCTCTGGGGTCGCCAGTGACAGCCAGGAAGGTGACCTCGGCGGGAAGTGTGCGCATCTGAGCGGTGGCGGCAGCCTCCGCATCCAAATTGTTGGTCTTTGCCCATTCCAGAAACTCCCGCGAGTATTGCTTCCGGACTATGCCGCCTTGTGCTTCAAAGGGAAAAGGTGCGTCGTTCTGGACCGCCTCTTTTGCGTGACTTTCCAGAAAGTCCCAGTAGGTTTGCCCCTTGTCGCCAAGCCTTACAAGAGCGCTGGCGATAGCTATTTTCAGGAACTCATCCTGAGTCCGCACAAATTGCTCCTGAAGCAGGGGAACGGCCTCCACAGCGCCGGCCCTGGCAATACGTTGCAGAGCAACTGGAGTGACCTGTCCTTGCTTAATCTCGTTGATCGCGTCACCAACGCCATTCTTTGGGGCCTGTGAAAAAGCAACAGCTGACAGGACGAGAGACAAAACGGCGTGTTGCCAAAATGTGAATCGCCAGTTGCGGATCGATATGCCGGTGATATGCATACAGTTCATTGAATTTGTGAAGGCAGCCTCTGATACGTGTCTCCCAGCGGTATGAATGCCGAGGGAGCGCTCTGCGGATAAGTCCTGATCAACGATCCATCCTGATACACATAGAAGGTGGGGAAGATCGAGTGATCTGAAGTGTCTGGATTACCGGAGGCGTCAAATCGAATCACGCTCCAGATCCAGGGTGTAGTGGTGCCGTTGATGGTCTTGTTAACCCGTTGTCCGAGGGTGCCAAGACGCCCCTCTGCAAGTTGGTACACACCGGTACCGGAGGAGGTTACGCCATTGGAACCGTTTGAGGGATGGTCCTGGCCCGATGCGTTTGGAACTAGACCGCAAGGATCTGGGGTCGTGCCAACTTTGACGTTGCTGTGGATGGGGGAGAAGTTGGAGACAGTACCATTGGATGAAGTGTAGCTCGCCTGCAAGCGGTTAAACAGTCGGAAATCGCCGGCTGCTAACTGCGCGTCAGGATTGATGGTGCCGGGTGGCGGCGAATTCCCTGAATTCTTGAGCAGAAATGCGTTTGCGTAATCTACTTCCGCCTGGCCAAACAGGTCCGTAGGAAGTCCAACGACCCAGTCAAGCAGGAGCGCGTTGCATATCAGCGGAGTATTTAAGTCTATGCGCAAGAGGAAACTTGCGCCGCTGGGAAGTGTAACTGCACTCGCGTTGACCCATCCAATAATAACAATATCGGCGGTAGTAACCTGGACGTTTTCAGTTGCCGTTGCGGTCGCGCCCGATTGACAAGTGAAGGTGACGGTTATCGTCGCCGTGCCAATTCCTACTCCCTGTATCACCGCAGTGCCGTCGCTCGACGACTGCACGATTGCGACTGTGGTATCGCTGCTCGACCAACTGTAGGTGCCGGGCAAGGGGCTGCCCACAGCAGTAACCGTTACCGTCTTTTGAATTTCCACCTGGGGGTTCGGGTCGGAGGTGATCGAGACCTGCACTGGGGCGGCGCCGCCACTTTGATTCGGATTGCCCCCGCAGTGCCATCCGGCTTTGAGCACTCCTACTCCGGGATTGGACACAATGGATGACCCATCGGCGCTCACAGTCCCGGTACCGATGGCTATGAACATGCCCAGATCGTGATCGTAGGAATACATCTCTGTAACAGCTTTGGGGGCTAAGCCATCCACATTGGGCAATGTGATTGGAGCTGGCGGATTAAAATTTGTTCCCACCGGCTGAATGGTCACAATGAAACGTGGTTGCTGACCAAAACCCGGGGCCATGGGAACTTTGTCTCCATTGACCGGGGTTACCGTGACGCACCCTGTGCGCGAACCTCCAGGAAAAGTGGCGGAACCCGGCAGGACTGTCAACGCAAAACCTGGAACTTGCGGCAGTGTTAATGTTCCACCGTGGGTCTCATCCACGCAGAGCTTACTGCTGGTATCAAGCGCCGGAAGATAGATTGGTGTGCCGACAGTGTTGTCGTTTCCGGCCACTGTCACGATGTCGTATTCAAGTGTGGGATAGCTATTGGGTCCGGTGGCGGTTGTGCCGTCTGCCATCAGCTTGAAGAAACCGACCGGCGCAGACTGAATCTGGAACATGCCCTTTGCGTCAGTCTGTACCGGAGTTCCGACCTGGACGGGAAGATTGTTATTGTTTCCCTGATTGGTCTGGAACAATCGGATCGTGGCAGCTTGAATTGGGTTATTGCTATTGTCGAGCACGACGCCGCTGATAGTTGTGGCCGCTGGATTGCCGGGCGATTTACCGGTGGCGGTAAAGGACGCGGGAAGGCCGGGATTGTTGGGGAAATTTGCCTCGACCGCGTTATTGTTATTCCCGAGTTGTGTGCCTAAGGTCAGCACAGCAATCGCGCGCCCGTTGCTGTCCGTCTGCACTGTCTGGCTGGTTGCACCACTGAGATTGCCATCCCCACTCTTGACCGTGAATGTAACGGGAACACCGGGAACACGATTGTGTCCGGAATCGACGACTGCAACTACAAACGGAAATGGCAGCGGCTGGCCCAAGACCCCGAATTGCTCGTTACCAGAATCCACAACAATGGTGGCCGCGCTGGCGGTGACGCCCGTAGCAGTGAAATTTACAGGGCTGATGGCCAAGGAGGAGGAAACTTGTACGGCATTGATGCCGGCGCCGGAGCGCTGACCTACTGTCCAGATCACCTGGGCCTGGCCATTTGCATCAGTGGTCACCGCCGCTGCGGATGAAGCATTACCCCCAGCAGATGGGCTCACGGTGCCGTTATTTCCTGTTACTTTGAACACCACAGTCTGGTTCGGGACCGGATGTGAGGTGGAATCCGTCAACGACACGACCAGGGGCAGCGGCAGTTGGGTTCCGACAGTGCCTGTTTGATTATTCCCCGATACAATCCCGAGCGATTGGGTGATGACTCCGACTCCAATCGGGGGAGGGGGAGGCTGGGTGGGAAGCACGCGGTTGACAGTAATATTTGTGGTGGTACCGTTTCCTGCACGGTCGCGAGCGACGGCTTGAATGGTGTTCTGGCCGAGCGAGAGCGTTACAGCAGTGGCAGCATAGGTCCGATTTGCTACCTGCGCAGCGATTCCATTCACGGTAACCTGAACATCCTGCGCATTCACGGTGCCGGCAACCACATCATTTGCCAGACCAGTCACCGTCACAGTTGCGTCAGTTGTGACAGCCCCGTCAGAGGGAGAGTCAATCGTGATGTGAGGCGGTGTAGTGTCCAGAGTCACTTGGACGGTCGCAGTACTTGCAACTCCACCTGCATTGGTGGCGACTGCTGTCAGGATATTGACTCCTTCTACCAGAGGAACCGGAATGGAAAAGCTACCGGAACCTTGGGCTACCGGAATGCCGTTGATGCTCACGGCCGCCGCGGGATCGCTCACGGTGCCGTTGACCGTGACTGGGGTCAAATTTGTGATGCTCAGATTAGTAGGAGACGTGATGGTCAGCTTTGGGGCTGGGGTATAGGTGAGCGCCAGCGGCGAACTGCTAGTGTTGCCGGCGACGTCTGTGGCCTGAACGGCGATTGAATTTGGCCCCTGGGTGAGCAACACCGAGCAGGTAAAATTCGAGCCGGAAATGGCCGCTGCAGAGCCATTGCAAGTGACCGCGGAGACACCGGAAAGACTGTCATTTTGAGTTCCGCTTAATGTGATGGAGATCGAACTGAGGCTGATGGTAGACCCGTTTGGCGGGGACGCTATCGTAACTTTGGGTGGGGTCTTATCCAGATTGATAGTAACAGAAGTGGACGCCTAGTTGCCCGCCAAGTCCTTGGCTGTCCCTGTAATAATTTGATTTGCGCCCTCAGCAATTACAATCTGAGGTGGTGGGCAAATCGCGATTCCTGCGGTTGCGTCGTTACAAGTGAAAGTTACCGTCGCGTCGCTGTTGTTCCACCCCGCAGCATTTGGCGCAGGAGTGACTGCGGCCGTAATTGTAGGTGGATCGTTATCTATCCCCACAATTTCAATTGTGAGAACGCCACCCGGCTGTCCCCTCACTTGAACGGAAAGCGTATTGGAGCTCTGGAGCGTAACTGGAACGTCGACTTCGTTGACCTCTTGATTGAAATTGCTGGGCCCAAGAACTTGCACTCCGTTGAGTGTCACAACGGTGCTGGATACCAATTCCGTCTGATCGTCGTGTAGACCGCCGTTAAACGCCTTCAAGGTGTACTGTGTGTTCGGATTCAGGACCGAAAATGAATTGGTTACGGTGACCGGAGCCCCCGTGCCGCGCGTATAGTCCTGTGGCCCAAACGGTGTAAAACTTCCGCCTTGAGCCAATGTTGTCCCGGCCGCCAAAAATGCGCCAATGGCCAAGACCACTCTGCAAAATTGAAGGGCGTTGTTTCTCAGCATCTGCTCATCTCCGACTTGTCAGATTAGGTGGCTCGTTGATCAAGCGTGCCAAACGAAGGCTTGAGATAGAGATACAGCTTGGAGACTTGGGGCCGAAAATTCACAATATGGACGGCGTCGAGCCGTGAAGTTATAGAAACTGACTCCGAGCCTTTGTTTAGTTGACACCTTGTGCCAGCTAACAGGCGCGCATTGTGACGTGCGTTTGTACTGATGTCAAGTTAAAATCTAAATTTTTTGGAGCGGTTGGTTTTTCTTAGTCATAATGGGAACCAATTGAGGAATCTATGACCGGTAATAGTTGGTATTGCGTTGAGAATTAGAGAATTCCAATCAGGGCATATTCAGCCAGAACTTTGATGCATCATGAGTTGTGCAATTGGTAGGGACTGCCACAGCATCAGAATGAACCGCCATCCTTGGAGTCTTTTTATCAGCTCCGGACTGTCTGCATCCTCCATCCTGCGATATAAACTCCAAATGTCTGCCGAACACAAATTGCCTGCCGTGCGTGCATTTTTTCTTGACAACCGTTCTGGCATCGGCCATACTGGTTATGGCGAAGAAAAGGCGAAGCATGGTTGAAGCGATTGCATGGCTAAACAAACACTTAGCGGAGGAGATTCCAGGCCAGTCCGGTAAATGCCTGTTACGGAAACCGGTCAGTCAGAAATCCCCAATAAAGACGCGGGTTGTAACGCTGTAACGGGTTCTCGAGTAATTACGGATCACAGGCAATCAGAAATC
>Ga0126373_10002965_pt1 | contig 12573 bp, 7 predicted proteins | sample PanSoiMetPlot_11_FD_92545 | JGI IMG/M metagenome (GOLD analysis project Ga0126373, IMG submission 92545) | Tropical forest soil microbial communities from Panama - MetaG Plot_11 | ecosystem: Environmental > Terrestrial > Soil > Tropical forest > Bulk soil | place: Panama | collected 2016-02-17
AGCCGTCGTCGTGATTGCTATCGTCACCGTCGTGAATGTTTGGGGCACCCGGCAAAGCTCCGACCTGCAAAACTGGACCACGCTCGTCAAAGCCGGAGTGATTGTGATTTTGAGCGCTGTGCTCTTGTCCCTCGGACATCACGCCCGCGAAGTTGTACCCGCCCTCAACGCCACCCAGCACGGCGCAAGTTCGTTCTTCAGTTTCGGTCTCGCCATGATTGCGGTCTTGTGGGCCTACGAAGGCTGGCAATTCGGCACCTACAGCGCGGGAGAAGTCATCGATCCGCAGAAGGCCTTTCCGCGCGCGTTTCTTCTCGGGTCGCTTGTCCTGATCGGCCTTTATCTCCTGGCAATCGCCGCGTACCTGTTCGCGCTCGGACCCGCCGCAACCGCCGCAAGCGACACCATCGCGGCGACCTCTGTCACTGCCGTTCTCGGTTCGTGGGCTGGAAAAATTGTTGCGCTCACGATTCTGATTTCCACGTTCAGCGCGGCAAACAGTGTCATTCTCACCGCGCCACGTGTTTTTTATGCCATGGCGAAAGACAACTTGTTTTTCAAGAAACTTGCGGTCGTGCACTCCAGTCTTCGCACACCGGTTTTTGCCATCGTGGCCCTCGGCGTGTGGTCGGCGGTTCTGGTTTGCGCGGGTGAATTGGGCCAGTTTCAAAAATTGATCGAAGGCGTGATTTTCATCGGCTGGATTTTCTACGGCCTCGGCGCCGCCGCCATTTTCCCGATCCGCCGGGCCAACCGCAGCAAGCCTCGTCCCTACCGCGTTCCCGGCTATCCGTGGACGCCCATTCTTTTCGTTCTCGCCGCCGCCGCCATTGTCGGAAGCGCCGTGCTCGCCGCGTTTCACGACCCGGATCAATTCCGAAACCTCAAGTTCGCAATCGCCCTGCTGGTTGTCGGACTTCCCGTCTATTTGATTTGGCGCAAACGCCCCGCAAGCACCTCAGCGTAGTTGCCAGCGGTTTAATCATGGTGCAGACGCGCCCCCAGCGGCGCTCCCGCCCCGTAAGCTATTTGTGACGCGGGAAGAGACAAGCGAGCCGCAAGCCTTGGGCCGTAAAGTTAAAGCAATGCTCCGAAGTGCCTTAAACCTGGCACCCGGCCAATCAGGGCGCTTCGTTCTGTGACTGTGTGCGATTCAGGATTTGCTGCGCCACGACGCGGACCTCGCGGGCGCGCTTACTTGCTGCACCGTTCGGGTCCAGCTTCAGGTAAGTATCCAGATTCTGGATCTGCTCCTGATACTTTTGTCGCCGCGCGCAAGTATCCGCCAGCACCAGGTAAGCATCAGCGTGATGGGGATCGCGCAGAAGCGCTTCCCGGGCGCTTTTCTCCGCCTCGTCGGTGCGGTTCAACCGCAGGAGCGTCATTCCGAGAATTACATAACCGTCTGCAGAATCCGGGTCGAGTTCTAATCCTCTGCGCGTGATGCTTTCCGCTTGTGCCGCGTTCCCCTGCAGATAGTAGAGATAACCCATGCCGAATTGCGCGCGCGCGTAGCGCCCGCCGCTTAACTCAGCAGCCATCTGAAAATCCTGCATCGCTGCCTCTTGATGGCCCAGGTCCGTCTCCACAATCCCTTGGTGGTAGATGGCTTCAAAGTAGCCGGGAAAGGCGCGGACGGCGCTCGCAAAGTGCTTAAGGCTGTTCGCCAACTCCTTCTTCGCCAGGCTCACCAAACCCTTTCGGTACTCCTCTTGGGCTTTGCCGGGAATCGCTAGCTCCCGCACGGAAACCGTGTTTGCGCTTTGCGCGGGCTGCGACGGCCCAAGTGAAGCTAAGTGAAGGTCCAACTTGAGTGAGGAACCGTCAAACTCGGCCGTACTCCGGTAGGTTTGGTAGCCCTGCTCCTCGATGGTGATTTCGTACATGCCAGCGGGAAGCCCTTGGACCTCGAAGCGCCCGTCGTAGTCGGTCAAGATGCTGCGAAAAACGCCGACGTTGTGCGATTTCAGACTGACGGCAACCTGGCTCGCCGGTTCATTGCTCCCGGGCAAGAAGACCGTTCCTGAAATCGTGCCGCCTGTTGCCTGGCTTCCGGCTCCTTGGCTGCCAACTTCCTGAGCGACAGCCTCCTGGGTACGGGCGGTCGCAGCGGAAGCAAGAAGGACAAGGCTAAGGAAGACGGCCAAAGTCCAGCTTGACGGAGGAGCCGTGGGGAACCCGCCGCTCGCCGTTCTATTTGCAAAATGGAACAGTTTGGACTGCATCTCGACCTGCAGCGCACTTTTGAGGTGTGTCCTCCGGGGACTTGGCGGTCGAGGGAACTCACTTTGCGGCGAGCAGCCACTCTGCGCGACCTGGTTTCCCGTGGCTTCTCAGCTCCGCATGCACCCGTGCTTCCCTACCCGCAACCGTCTTGTGCGCGGACCTACAGACGAGGTAGGCACGGCTCGTACCAGAACCGCCGGTCTATTTACCTCCTTCTCCGTAACATCGTGTAACATCGCTGCAGAAAAACCGTCAGACTTCGAACTTGCTTCCGCAACTTCTTTTTTTTCAATCACTGCGGGGAATCTCGTTTTTTCCGCAGATTGCAAAGTTTGTGGCCATATAGGCACTAGAGAATCGGCGCGAACGCGTTAGCTTTTGGGATGTGAACTGTCTCAGACCGCTGATTTCACTGTCCTGATGACTCAATCTGAGAATTTGAGACGAGGCAGCGTCGTTAATGTCTCTTCAACTGTTTCAGTGCTTTGCGGGCTGGTGCAACGTTTCACTGTGAACCGAAGCCGGGTCGGTTAAGAAACGGGCGACGGTTGGTCCCACTGAAATGCAGCCGGGGCTCAGATGGCCGCATGGAGAATCCAGCTTGACCAAAGGCGCGCCTGCAGCGGCGGCAAACTCCATGGCAGGTTCGGGCGTCACCATGTGATCCTCGGGCGAAACGATGACCAGGAGCTTCGCGTGAACCTTGGGCACGACTTGTTCCAGGGTCCCGACGCCAAGTTCCGCGGGAATGTCGAGGGCCATAATCGCTTGGCGCTGGCGAATGCGGTCGCAAGCGTTGCCGCCGTCGCCTCGGGCGCTGTTCCTTATCTCGGTGATGAGCGCGTTGATCCCGTCCGGCTTCGTTTGCGCGACGCGGTAGGCCGGTGAAGTGAGATTCATGGAGCCGATTTCCTCGACGAGGCCGAGGCTTCGGTCCATGGGCCCAGTGGGATTGCCGTGATTCCAGGCCGGGTCGAGTTCGATGGCGTCAATTTGGGCAGTCCAAAGCAATCTGTCGTACGACGTAGACCGCGGCGAGCCGACGATGGGGATGAGCACATCCATCCAATCGGGATAGGCGACGCCCCATTCAAAGGTCTGCATTCCGCCCATGGAGATGCCCATGACGGCACGCAGGTGGGATAAATGCAAAACCTCGGTGGCGAGGCGATGCTCGGATTCGACCATGTCGCGAATGGTGAACTCGGGGAATTTCATGAGCGGCTGGGACCTGCTGTTCGAGGGCGAGGTGGTGATGCCATCACCGATGGCGTCTACGAGGATGACGAAATAGCGGGAGCTGTCTACCACCTTCTTTGGTCCGATGTACTGCAAAAGGTCCTGCGACTTACCACCGAGCCACGAGGGCCAAAGGATGGCGTTGGACTTTTCTGCGTTGAGTTTGCCGAGCGTGCGGTAGCCGAGGCGGAAATCGTGGATGACGCTGCCGTTCTGCAAGTGCAAGTCGCCCAAATCGGCGAATTGTTGCGCGCCTTCGGCTTGCGACTGAGCGGTTTGCGCAGATCGCGCGTGAAAGGCAGCCGGCCAAGACAAAGTAAGGATAAGCAGAGTCAGTATTGCGAGTCGGAGTGAGTTTTTCATGGGCGGCATTCTACTCCACAGAGCCGAGACTGTTGACTCTGGACCCTTGGCAACTCGAGGGCAGGCCGGTGACTCGTGGGCGAGGCAAGGCTCGAGCGGGCGCATTCTGCGGACGGTTCCAATTTGGCGGCTAGACACATGGATTCGAACAAGATTTACGTAAGAGAAACAAAACACAGGGGTAGAGTGAACAGAGGGCGCCGCGCTCGTAGTGATGAGTCATTCGGAACGTAGCGCGCGAATGGGATCGGTTCGCGTTGCGCGCCAGGCGGGCAAGAAACACGCGGTGAGTGACGCAAAGGTCATCACCGCAAATGCCGCGGCGAAAGCCACCGGGTCTCGTGGGCTTACCCGATACAGGAGATTACCGAGCAAGCGCGTTAGAAGGAGCCCCAGAGCGAGCCCAATAATTAAGCCCGTGGCTGTCAGCAGCAAGCCCCGCGACAGCACGAGACGCAGCACATTCGATGTGCCAGCGCCGAGAGCCATACGGAGCCCCAGCTCTCGGGTGCTCTGCGAGACGGTGTACGACATCACGCCATAAAGGCCGATGCTGGCAAGCACAAGCGCCAAGCCGCCGAACAGGGCCACCAAAGTTACGGCCACGAGCTGCTCGGAGGTCGAACGATTGACTTGTTCCTGAAGCGTGATCATTTCGTATAAAGCGAGGTTAGGATCGAGCGAACGGACTTCGCGAAGGAGAGCACCTTCGACGGTTTGCAGGGGTTGCGTCGTGCGAATGTGGATGTCCGGTTCTATAGCGAAATACTGGCGGATCGGAACATAGAAAAATGGACGCGCTGGTTCCTCGATGCTGTAGTATTTCGAATCTTTGACGACCCCGATAACTTGCGCCCAATTGCCTTTTACTTGCATACGCTGACCGATGGGATTCTGCCCACGCCAATACCGCGCGACCATAGTTTGGTTTACGATGGCCACCCGGGGCGCGTTTTCGTCGTCCGCTCGAGTGAATTCGCGCCCGGAGATGAGCGGAATGCCCATAGTGGCGAAGTAGTCTGGACTGACCTCGTTGTACCGTTCGTCGGTGGACTGTCCGTTGGCGGGCGGTTCGTAGCCATCGACGGCGACCGGCGCCGAAGAAAACGAGCCATAACTGAGCGGAACAACCCGGGCATAAGCGGCCGCTTCGACACCTGGCAGAGCGCGGACACGCTGCATTAATTCATCCTGAAAAATTTTCGCACGCGGCTCATCATAGCCCGCGGCGACCAGCGGTATCGACGTATCGAACACCTGCGTCGAGAAGCCCGGGCTGGTGGCTCGAATCTTACTCAGGCTTTGCATCAGCAAGGTTGCGCCCACTAACAAGAGGAAGCTGAGAGTGACCTGGAGGACCACGAGGCTGGAGCGGAACCAGGCTTGGCCGCGAGCGCCCATAACCGCGGATGCCTCGGTTTTGAGCGTTTCGGCGAGAGCAAGGTGTCGCGTTTGGAATGCGGGGACCAACCCAACAGCGAGCGTAACCGCGAGGCAGACGGCCGCGCTCAACCCGAGCACGCGACCATCGATTTGTCCGGGCAGGTACAACACATCTCCCGGAAAAAACAGAACAAGGGCATGACGGCACCAGTACGTCAGCAGCATGCCGCCAGCTGCGCCACAGGCTGAAAGCAGCAAACCTTCCGTAACCAGTTGCCCCAGCAAGCGCCCGCGGCGGGCGCCCACGGCGAGTCGAACCGTCATCTCATGGCGGCGCGCAAAAGACCGAACGAGAAGCAAGTTGCCGACGTTGGCACAGACAATGAAGAGAACAAACACCGCGACAACAAGCATGATCTCCAAGGTCGGAAGCAGATGACTGGCGTGATTGAAAGGAGTGTTCCACAGCGGCCAGACTCTGATGCCGCGCCCGCGGTTGGTGGCGGGATATTCAGCTTCGAGCCGCCCAGCAATCGCGGAAATTTCTTGCTGCGCTTGATTTCGGGTCACTCCGGGCTTGAGTCGCACATACGCTTCACACCATCGCGCTCCGCGATCTTCCAGTAGGCGGCTGCCGCCGTAGAAAGACTCCACCATCGAGAGCGGCACCCAATACTCCATCTCCCGCCCGACAAAAGTCCCGTAGAAACCTTTGGGCGCGACGCCGATGATGGTGTGCACCACGTTATCGAGGCGCTGGGTCTTCCCGATGATTTCCAGATCGCCATTGAAGCGGGTTTGCCAAAGATGGTAACTGATCACCACGACTGGATGCGCGTTGCGGCCGATGTCTTCCCCTGGCTCAAAGCCGCGGCCTAAAAAGGGATGCACTCCAATGGCGTCGAAATAGTTCGCCGAGACGAGGCTTCCCCTGATGATTTGAGCGCGCTCGCCAATGCTCACGGTCGCGCCGGTGATGTTGCTGACAAACAATGTCTCACACAGAGTGCAGCTTCTCTGCACGTCGAGGAGATCGAGCCAAGACGTTTGGTCTCTCTCGCCACGGACCGTTCCGGCCAACGCGACCAGGCGCTCCTGGTCTGAAACGAGCGGGTAAGGACGAAGAAGAATGCCTTCGACCCAACTGAACACGGCGGCGTTGGCGCCGATGGCCAGCGTAAGGCATAGGATCACCAGAACGGCAAATCCCGGATTACGGCGCAGCATGCGCAGACCGAACCGCAGGTCCTGCAAGAAATTGTCGATGAAATTCACCCGGCGGGCGTCGCGGCATTCCTCTTTGACTTGCTCGACGCCTCCGAGGGACCGCAAGGCGGAACGGCGAGCTTCTCGAGGGCTCATTCCCTGCGCCACGTACTCGTCGATTTGATTCTGCAGATGAAACTGCAACTCGTCGCTGAGCTCCATCTCCGCTTTGTTCTTGCGGAAAAGCGAGTGCAGGCGAAGCGGCAATTTGTAACGCCAACGCATGGATCGTTCCTTATAGTGTCTTCAGCATCAAATCAATCCCAAGACCCTCTATTCATGCCTTAGCGCCTGCACGGGGTCGACGCGCATGGCGCGCCACGAGGGCACGAAGCCCGCCACACAAGCTGCCGCCGCGAGCACCACTATTGCTGACACATAAGTGAACGGGTCGTGCGGCTGCAAACCGTATAACTGGCTGCGAATCAGACTACTGAGTGCAAACGCAAGAAGCCCGCCGATGGCGAGACCAACACCGGTGAGAAGCAAAACTTGATGCATGACCATCCAAAGGACGTCGATCCGCAACGCACCAAGCGCCACCCGGATACCGATCTCCCGCCTGCGCCTCGCGACGTTGTAGGCCATCACACCATAGAGGCCAATTACCGCGAGGGCGGTGGCCAGAGCGCCGAATACCGCCGAAAGGCTGGCAACCAGCCTTTCCGTGTTGAGCGAAAGGCCAATCTGTTCGTCAATCGTACGCAGGTCAACCACTGGAACGTTCGGATCCAGGTGGCGGACTTGTTCGCGCACCGTCTCCATGACCTGTCGTGGGTCAAAACGAATGCGCAGGTAGAAGGTCATGAATCGAAATTTGACCGCCTGTGCATATGGCAAGTAAAACTGCATGGGAGCTGGATCGCGCAGATTCTTGAACTTCATGTCTTTCACCACTCCGACGACTTCCAGGTTTGGCACGTCCTGTGCGGCCGATTGTTCATTTACAAGCCCAATATGCAGCCCAATCGGATTGCGGCCGGCGAAGTACATCCGGGCGAAACTCTCGTTGATGAGAGCCACGGGCCTAGTCTCGAACGGAGTAATGTCGCGGCCGGCAAGGACCGGAACGCCGAGTGTCTTGAACAGGTTAGGACTGATCTCAGTCCCGGTCGCGGGCTGCTCCTGGCCGGGGTCGGTCACGTAACCTTCAGCGATTACGGGATTGCTCCAGCCGTAGCCTTGCAGAATCGGCATGCCGCTGAGGCCAACCGAACTGACAGCCGGCATCGTTTGCAACTCGTCGGTCAACTGGCGAAAGAAGTCCTTTGTGCGCTCATCGGTATAGCCATTCAGTGATGGATCGACGCGGAAGGTCACCAGATGTTCGGTCGAGAATCCCGGTCCGGTTGTTTCCAGATTTGCCAAAGTTCGCAAGAACAAACTAGCGCCGATCAGTAGCAACAACGCCAGAGCGATCTGACCGGCTACCAGTAGCTTGCGCAGGAAGACTTGTTTTCCCCCGGCTGCCGAGCCCGCACGATCGTTAAGCGCGGGAGCGACGTCCGCTTGGGAACTTTGGATAGCGGGCGCCAGACCGAAGACGAGTGCGGTGAGAAGCATCGCGCCAAGGGCAAAAACGAGAACGCGCACGTCGGGAACCGAAGAGATCGGGAAGTCGCCCGCAGAATCAGCAGAAAAATACGTAGCTAAGAGAACGCGATCGGCAAGAAATGCCAACGCCAATCCCACCACCGTGCCGACTGCCGAGAGCAACAAGCTTTCCACAAGGAGCAACCGAATAATGCGTCGGCGGCCAGCGCCAATTGCCAGGCGGACCGCCATCTCGCGTTCCCTGGTGGTAGCACGAGCCATCAAAAGATTTGCCAGATTCGCGCACGCGAGCAGTAGGACGGTGCCGCTAAGCGCGGCCAGGACCCACAGCGGGGTTTGCATGTGTTCGCGCAAGCCGGACCACCCTTGCGACCCGGGCAGCAATTCGACGGTACACTTCAGAAACTGCGCTCGGTCATAATCCGAATAGTGCTGAAGTCTCGGCTCCTGGACTTCCACTTCCAGGATACTGTGCATCAGCGGTCGTAGCGATGAATTGGCCTGGGCAATGGTGATGTCCGGCTTTAGACGTCCGAACGCAGTAACCCAACTCAGACTTCGATCTTCGAGTCCGCCGGAGGGGCCGCCGGAGCGAGGCGTCATTTGAGGCTTCATCATCATCGGAATGAATACCTTCGATTTGTATCCAAGTTCGACGCCATCGAATCCGGCTTGAGCTACTCCGATCACGGTAAAAGTGTAGCCATTCGTGACGATCTGCTTGCCCACAATGGACGGATCGGAGGAAAAACGGCTCTGCCAAAAACCGTAACTCAGCATCGCCACTGGATGGCCGCCAGGAACACGGTCATCGTCCGACGTCAGAGTTCTGCCGATTGCTGCCGTGACTCCCAAAACAGGGAAATAGGAGCCCGAAACCAATTCCGCGTCCACGCGCTCGGTCCGATCACCGTAGCCCAAGCTGATACTCGTCGGGAAGCGGCAGAACATTCCTGAGAAAACCTGGTTGCCATCGCGAAAATCGCGATACATGGGATAAGAGATGTCGTTGTCGCCCCAGCTATCGCCGAAACGGGTCCCGCGCTCAGCCACCAGAACAAGTTGCTCAGGATGCTTCGCCGGAAGCAACTGCAGGAGGACTTGATCCATGAGACTGAAGATTGCAGTGTTGGCACCGATGCCGAGGGCGAGAGTGAGCACAGCGACGAGCGCGAACCCTGGAGATTTGCACAGCACGCGCAGACCGAAGCGGATATCCTGCAGGAGGCTGTCCGTCAAATTCACACGTCGACTGTCGCGGCATTCCTCTTTAATCTGTTCCACGCCTCCGAGAGAGCGAAAAGCGGCATGGCGAGCTTCCCGTGGGTCCATTCCTTGCGCGACGTATTCGTCGATCTGGCTTTGCAGATGAAACTGAAGCTCGTCACTGAGGTCCAGCTCTGCTCTGTCCTTGCGGAAAAGCGAGCGCAAGCGAAGCGGCAATTTGTAATACCAACGCATGGCCGACTCCTTAAAGACATCCCGCTTTAGCGCATATCCCCTTCAGCCCATATCAAGGACCAGGCCGATAGCTGACGAGAGCCGTTTCCACTGCGCTTGCTCCTGGCGCAGGTATTTCACGCCGTCAGGAGTCAGCGAATAAAACTTGGCGCGGCGATTGTCTTGCGACTCGCCCCACTGGGCTCGAATCCAGCCTTGTTGCTCGAGGCGATGCAGCGCGGGGTACAACGCTCCTTGGTTCACCTGCAAGACCTCCTTCGATACCTGACGGATCCGTTGCGCGATGCCCCAGCCGTGCATGGGCTGGAGGGCAAGCGTGCGCAGGATTAGGAGGTCGAGGGTGCCCTGAACTAATTCGGTTGGCTTGGCCATAGGGCTCTCCTGTCAATAAATGACAGGGCATTACTTTAGACTCCTGTCAACGAATTAGGGAAGCAGAATTTTTGGTCATTCGATCGATGATTCTGGCTTCTTAGCCGAGCCCTGACGGGTTGGGCTAAACTGTGGCGCGCCTCCGACACTTTGAGGAAAATAACTGAAGCAGAAAATCGCTGAGAGGGGAAGCGGAAGCTTTATGAAAACGGCTTCTTTAGTGCGGGCACGATATATCGTGCCCCTATGTGAGATAAAGGCAACTTCATTGGTTTTGAAGACAGGTCCTGCTTTTCGTCGTGCCCCGCGGCCGATCTTGGCGCACATGGTGCGCGATATTTTGGCTTTGGGGTTGATGGCGTGCTGCGCGACGGCTGGCTATCCCGCGGTGCGCGTGGCGAAGACGGAATATAAAGGCTGGAAGAACTGTTATCACATCACGAACGGGGAAATCGAAGCCATTGTGACCGGCGATGTGGGGCCGCGGATCATTCGATTTGCGTTCGTGGGCGGGCAGAATTTGTTCAAGGAGTTTGCCGACCAGCTTGGGAAGAGCGGAGAGGAAAAATTTCAATTGCGCGGCGGCGACCGCGTTTGGAAGGCGCCGGAAGATCCGGTGGCTACGTGGGCGCCCGATAATGTGCCGGTGGAGATGCAGATTACCGCGACCGGCTTGATCGCGCGCGAGCCGGTGGAGCCGCTGACCAAGTTACAGAAGGAGATTGAAGTTCGCATGGCGGAATCGGGCGCGGGGATGATGGTGATCCACCGCATCACGAATCGCGGGTTGTTTCCTCTGAAATTTTCCGTTTGGGCGCTGACGATGATGGCTCCGGGAGGAGTAGCCGTCAGCGGATTCCCGCCGCGCGGCAAGCACCCCATCAATCTCGAGGCGACAAACCCGCTGGTTATGTGGGCGTACACGAATCTGGGCGACCGGCGGTGGAAATTCCTTGAGAAATATTTGACGCTGCGGCAGGACCCCAATAATGCGGATCCGCAGAAGCTTGGGATGTTCAACGCGGATACGTGGGCGGTCTACCTGCTTAATGGCGAAGGCTTTCTGAAGCGCACGAAGGCGGATCCCGCAAAGACGTATCCGGATTTTGGGTGCTCGTTTGAGACGTTTACGAACAATGAGTTTCTGGAAATTGAAACGGTTGGGCCGATGACAGAGGTGCCTCCTGGGCAAACCGTGGAGCACGTAGAGCATTGGGCGCTCTTTCGTGACCTGAAACCGAATGCGTTGACGGATGAAGAGTTGGATCGGGTGCTGGCTCCATTATTGAAAACGGTGGGGGCGGAGCAATGAGGCGATAACGCCATCATGGCAAGAAGTTATCGGTTCCTCCTGGTAGCAGTTTTCGTTCTCGTTGCGACTCCAGCCTTTGCGTGCGAGCCTGTCGTTCCGTTCATGCTAGTCACGGTGCCGGCCGCTCTGTCCGGCTCGATACTCGTGCTAACAATGGCCGTGATCCTGAAGTCGGTGCTGTTTGCCATCTTCGAGCGACGGCTTCCGCGTCTGCGCGCCGCCTGGCGAATGTTTCTCGGCAACGTATTGACAAGTTTTGTTGGCCTGGTCGTGGCTATGATGATCGCAAGCGCACCCAGCGCCTGGTTCATTGGCGTGCCAGTGGTCTGCTTTCTGTGCTGGTTACCGGCACGTAGGCTCGTCAAAAGCCGCTCCGTTGGCATGGCTGGCCCAAATATCGCCTGGTTCTCTTGCTGGGATCATGAGTGCTGCAATGGTGGCGAGTTGTATTTTGTTCATGGCTGGCCAAGGGGCACTCGAGGCGCATCAACATGCCCTTTACTGGACCCTCAAGCTCGCGGCAATCTTGCTGGCTCTGTTCGCCAGCATTACGCTAACCACCGTCTGGGAAGAATGGGTGATCTGGCGGCTGAGTTCACGCCCGGGGGGGCACGGGGTTCTTCGCGTCCGTTCTTCGCGCAAACATTTATGTTTTGGTGCTGGTAATGGCGGTTCCGGCTGTGATGATTCTTCCCAAGAGGCTAAAATCGCCGGACTTTACCGTCCAGAAACACAGTTCGGTAGCTAGTCAAACAACCGCCGGGGTACAAAATTCTAGCGGCCTTCATCCAACTAGCTTGGAACCGGACGGGGGCGCTGAGCTGGCTACGGCGAGAATGGCACCGGCGAAGAGCAGCGTGTCCGCAAAATAGTTGATGCCCTCGACCTTGACGGGGATCGCCGGGTCGGATAGCGCTGCGATCAGGACGGGGCCGTAGATGACAACGACCAGCAGGACAATCCAACCACCGACACCGCTTGCGACCGCGCGCGTTTTCTTGTTCAGCAGAAAGCTGGCTCCGGCAACGACGAGAGCTGCGCCGGTAATATCGTCAATGAGCACCCGCACCAGGCCCGGGATCCACGTGGGCATCTGCTTTACGAGCGGGACTCCGGGAAGTCCCAACGGGTGGAAAAAGTGCTGGATGCCAAAAACGATGGCGGTGATGGCGACCAAGATGCGGCCTACGGTTAGCAGCATGGTCTTGGCTGGCCCACTCCAGCCGTCTTTTGCGCTTGCTGCAAGAACCCAGCCAGCCCCGCCAAAGGACATTTCGCGGAAGACAACCATCCAAATGATACGGTTGTGCGGTTGGCGCAGCGCTCCGGGAAAATGAATCATCGCGACAAACGAAAACATCATGATGCCGAAGAGCAGGCCGGACCAGCGCACCTGA
>Ga0126373_10002966_pt1 | contig 12572 bp, 8 predicted proteins | sample PanSoiMetPlot_11_FD_92545 | JGI IMG/M metagenome (GOLD analysis project Ga0126373, IMG submission 92545) | Tropical forest soil microbial communities from Panama - MetaG Plot_11 | ecosystem: Environmental > Terrestrial > Soil > Tropical forest > Bulk soil | place: Panama | collected 2016-02-17
TGCGAAGGGCGCCTTGTCCGGTTGCGGTATTGCCGAAGCCGGTGGTGTTACTTTCAAGGGCGACGTGTCCGTTGGCGGTATTGCCGAAGCCGGTGGTGTTGTTGAAGAGGGCTTGAAATCCGTTGGCGGTATTGTTGTTGCCGATGGTGTTGCTGAAGAGGGCTTGAAATCCGTTGGCGGTATTGTTGTTGCCGGTGGTGTTGCTGAAAAGGGCTTGAACTCCGTTGGCGGTATTTCTGAAGCCGGTGGTGTTGGCGCTAAGGGCGTTAAATCCGCTGGCGGTATTCATGGAGCCAAAGGTGTTGCTTTGCAGCGCCGCAACTCCGTTGGCGGTATTGCCGTTGCCCCTGGTGTTGCTGAAAAGGGCGTTAACTCCGTTGGCGGTATTGTCGCTGCCGGTGGTGTTGACGGGAAGGGCGCTAAATCCGCAGGCGGTATTGTTGCTGCCGGTGGTGTTGCTTTGCAGCGCCGAAGTTCCGATGGCGGTATTAGCGAAACCCGAGGTGTTGCTAACGAGGGCTGACGCTCCGAGTGCGGTATCAAAGTTATCGCCACTGGTGGTGTTGGTCAGTGGCGTGCAGGTACCACCGATGGTGGCATTCGACCCGACACACGTGTCGAATCCCGGCGCGGCCGCAGCTGTGGGCGCATTTGCGAGCGCGATGAAGAAAAATGACGCCACAATGAAGTTCAAACTCAGCCGCTTGTTCATGGCATTCTCCTCCAAATCTGCGAAAACGACTAACTATATCGCACCTGCATTAACTTGTTTCAACGTGAACAAGCTTCGAATAGCCAAGCCTACTGGCAGATGACCAACCAGTCGTCTCTCGGGACCCGCCGTCAGATCCCAAACCGCGCGGCCAGCCGGGAAGCCGCAGCCGGATCCGATAAGCGCAAGCCGCGAGAGCTAAAATTTTGCGCCTGTCGCAACGCGAGTCCCGTTGGCCTGCTTTTCCGACATCATCGGAGATGCGGCAGGTCGGGTCGAGGGTGTCGAGTAAAATAGGCATCATCCGGTCTGCGCCAGCGCTTCGTCGGGCGGTACCATGCCGTGATTTCCGCAGCGAACGCCGCCATCCAGCTCATCAGCAGCAGCGTACGGGCTTCAACACAGAGGCGCACCGCACACTGACAGACAGCGTATTCGGAGAGTTAAAACGGACAGGCGATTCAATCTTCTCGAGGGAAGACATGAACGCATCGGAGAGGGAGATGCTTAAAGTCAGATTTTCTCGATGTCCCCCGGCTTCCAACTTTTATTGATTGCCGCTTCCGTCGGGCCGTAGAGCCTGAGGATGGCGAAATATCCCCTCCCCCGCGGGGTGGACAGCCAGTTGCCCTCCCGCCCAGCGGGCACCTCTGGACCCAGGTAAATGTCCGTACTGCCGTCGGCATTAGGCGTGGGCTGGTCGCGCGAGCCCAGGGAGGGAAATGGCTGGCCGTTAGCAAGTCCGGAGGCATTCTCGGCTTCGTAGAGGGTGACGGACCAGAAATTGGCGGCCGGGATATTCGGAGGGAGTTTCAGCCGATACCTGGATCGGCCCGACAGCGCCGTACCGGTGCTGTCGGTGAAGGCGATCATGTACTTCGCACCTTTGCCGGGAACCTGCGATATCATGCCCGGGCTGATCGAGTAATAGTCGGTAAAGAACCAGATTCGTGTATCGAGATCGAGATAGCCTCCGTCAGTTCGTCGCCAGCCGAGATCAAAGCAGCTGGCGGGGTTATCAGGCGTGGCGTCTGCCATTGGGTTGAGCCACTGGCGATCCGGATAAACATGGAAATCGCGGTCGCTGACGCGATCCTCGAAGCCAATGACGCGGCTCATCTTGTAAGCAGTCTTCGCGGCGCGATTGAGAATTACGAGCATGTCCTCATCCGGCTTGAACGACTTGCCCTTAACAATGCCGATGGAGGCGAGCAACCCGAGCCCGTCGGGGTCGGCGAGATGTTGCCCTTCGCTGTCGACGAGCCACTTGAGCTGGTCAAATGCGGTCGCGTCACTGCGCGGCAACATGTTCGCTGGTACGCCCGAAGCATCAGGGAACGTCATCGGCCTCGCAGCATCCTTGCTGTTTAGCGGATAGATTTTCGATTGCTCGACCAGCGCGACGGCAGGAGTGAGATTCTTGGGGTCTTGGTAGAAAGCGCGCAAGAAAACGAACACGTTGTTGGTCGCTGAGCGATAGACGTAGTAGCCAGCGGGAACGGGTTGCTTGTAGCCCGGAGGCAGCAACAGAAACTTCCCGCCCTTTCCTGCGTCCGGTCCCGGCAGACCGACGTCGCCAAAGAAGCTTCCGCCGTCAACCGGAATCGGCCGCTGCCAGAAATCGAGCAGAATGCCTTGCAATTGGGGCGGCGCCTCGAACACCAAGGGGCCATCCTTCCCGAGATCGACGTAGCTCATGGCGTAGATGACGTCGGAATTGGGTGTCGTCACGAGCGTCTTGGCATCGAGGCGCTTCTTCCAGATCGGGAGGACGTTGTAGCCGGCGCCGAAGACGGCTTCCGAGCCGAGCTTCATCCCGAGCGTATTGATGAGCGGTAAGGCCCAGAGATAGGTCTGAGTCGCACGTTGGAACAGCAGCTCTTCACGCAGCAACCTCGCCGTCTCAGGTGTGGGCCGGTTTTCCGCCATCGCGCTGTCGGCGAGGGCGTCGTATCGATTGGCCTGAATCATGAGCTTTTCCTTGCGAAGGGCCGTCTCCTACGCTGTTTGGGTCACGGCCGGCGGCATCCATTTCCCGTTGATGATCGACTCGTCGGCCCAGTAGGCGCGAATGTAGAGAGAGAACTTGCCATCCGGCGCCGGGAGCCAATTGCTCTCCTTTTCCTTGCCTGGCGATCTGGCACCGGCATAGAGCGTGAGCGACCCGTCGGCGTTCGGCTTGAGCCCCTTGCTCTTGGTCCCCAGGGAATACCGGTTGAGTGGGTTCGGATGAAAGAAGTGCTCCTCGTTGTACAGCGTCACGGACCAAAAACCTTTCACCGGGGGTATTAGTCCTCTGGCAAACGTTACAGTGTAACCGTTGCGGCCATTCAATTGTTTTCCAGCACTGTCGTTGTCCGTGAAGAGGTATTTTGTCTCCTCAGGCCTGTTCTCGTACATGTTCGACTTCGCGGTACTCGCGCGGTTGAGGTAATCGCTGCCCCAGCGCGCATTGTTCACTGGCGAATTCCAGCCGTTGCCCGCCGCCGTCCCGTTGTTGCGCCACTGTAATAGCGGGGTAATTAGGTCCCTCTCCGCCTCGATAGCCGCCTCCTTGAGCGTCCCTTTGACGGCCGGATCCTTGTCGGCTGCTTCCAGCACACTGCCGATCCAGCGGTAGAGCGCCTCCTCGCCGGGAAGTGCTGGAACCAGCTTCATGACCGCGGGCAGCTGTTCGAAGAACGTCGCCGGATCGACCCACTTGGCTTCGCCGCCACCGCTAGCGTGAGGCACGGGGAAGTGAGGAATCTTTGTCCAATCCTTGATCTTCATGTTCCCGTCGAATTCGGAGAGCGGATAGAACTGGATTTGGTTGAGCACAGCGCGCACCGCCTGCAGGTCCTCGGCATTGTCGTCCCTAAATACACGCGGCGCAGCAAACGCGAGCTCAGTCGATGAGCGGACGACCGCGGTGATACCCGCCGGCGGCTGATCCTGCCAGTTGGGACCCACCATGAGGTAGGGGCCGGGCCTGGTGCCGTAGGGCTTGCCGATTCGTGAGAACTCATCAGTGCGCGCGTCATAGAGCGCGTAGACCCAGAAGCGGTCTCCGAAGTCCGGCACCTGAAAGACCACCGGATCCTTGTCGAGGGCGAAGTAGCCGGCGCCGTACACCACATCCTGATTGGTGCAGGTGACGAAATTCTGATCGGGCTTGATGTAGTCCGATAGCATGGCGATCCGACCCGTCGGCGCGACTGGCAGTACGCCGCCGTTCAACCCCGGTTCGGGCGCCTTGGCGAACGCGGCGCGGCGGTTATGCGAGTTGACCAGCGGCCACCCCCACACGTAGGCCATTCGTGCGATCATTTCCACGTATAGCTTGGTCATTGCCGTGCCGCTCGCGGGACCCGGGACGTCGGCCGCCGAACGAGCAAGGGGAATCTGAGTTTGGGAAGCCGGAGACTCATTCATAGGTAACTCCTTGGCTGGCGCAGCCCCAGCTAATAGCTAGCGCAAGTCGGGAAACCTTCGCTATCGGTCGTTGGGCCTAAGGTCATCCAACTGCTGTTCTCGAGACTCCATGAGACTGTGGTGGAGACTGCGCGTCCTGTTCGGGGCGCGCAATCCAGATTCCGAAAGCGAGCGGTTTGGGACCGGTGTCGGCGCTGGCTCTGCCCGCGAACAGTCATCGAAGCGCACCGCCTCTCATGTGGGTAAGGCGCGTGTCGGTCAAGATACAAGTGATTTTCTACAGCAGGTATGGGCATGTTTATCGGCTGGCCGAAGCCATCGCGGCGGGCGCCCGTGAAGTCTCAGGCGCCGATGTAGCACCGTATCAGCCCTTGGACCTTCGTCTACTGTGTGGATCTATATGGTCTATTCGAGCTACTACTTCATGTTTGAAAACGACCACCTTCCCGGCCGGCGCGCAGTGCTACCCGATACTCACATTGGTACTAGCTCACCCCGCCGCTCGTGTCCGCTTTGACGGGACGAGCGACAGAACCTCATGTGCATGGAGATGCGGCGGTTTACCCCCCACACAAATGTTTTCTCCGAGAAGATCCAGAATCACATGCACGCGATCTCAATCCACTTCATGGACTACAGTTTCGTCCGAATCCGTTCGGACCTTGCGATGCACGTTCCCGATGCAAGTCGGAGTTACTGACCTGATTTGGGATTTGGACGAGATGGTGCGACTAGCTGAGGATTGGGAAGCAAATCAAAGCCGAATTCCATTGGTCTTCTTCTCCTTGAAGGCAATGGTGCTGACGCTGATCAATCACCCTCAGGTTTTGAATATAGGACTCCTTGCTGCTGCAGTTGATCGATTTCGGCACCTGTCATATCGAGATACTCGCGCAAAACGGCGCCGTTGTGTTGACCGAGGTGCGCGGCCGGGAGATCTTCATTCACCTGGGTTTGACCGAACTTGATTGGAAAACCGGGAACGACGATTTCACCGACGATTGGATCGGTAAACACCTTGACCGCGCCGGACTCGCGCAGGATCGGATCATTGGCTACTTCCCAGACGGTCTGCACCGGCGAGCATGGGATATGGTGCTGGTCGAGCAGGCTTATCAACTCCTGGTCGCTGGACAGCGTGGAAATCCATTCCTCGATAATCCCGCGCAGTTCTTTCTGATTGGCGGCGCGCAGGTCGTTGGTCTTGAAGCGAGCATCGTCGATCAGCTCAGGTTTGCCAATCATTCTGGCGAGCGCGGCGAAATGATGTTGAATGGACGCACCAATCAATATGTAGGCTTTCTTCCCCTTGTACGATCCAATCGGCGAATACAGTTCGCAATCGGGGCCGGTACGGCGGCATTGGATTGCACCCCCGCTGGCGCTGACTGATTGCAGTGCCGTTTCATGAAAGGTGAGATAGGTGCCGATCAGGGAGAGCTGAATGTACTGGCCCTTGCCGGTGCGCTCGCGATGGAGCAGCGCATAACCGATTGCGCCAAACGCATACGCGCCGGACGCGACGTCGCCCGCGGCCGATTGCGGGTAGTCGGGCGGGCGGTCCGGCTCCCCCAGGCGGGAAACGTGCCCTGTGTATGCGGCGCCGGTACCGTCAAAGCCAGCTTTGTTGGCGAGCGGTCCGGTCTGGCCGAAAGTCGAGATTGAGACCATTATGATGCGTGGATTGATCGCGCTTACCGTTTCGTAGTCCAGTTCCAGGCGTTTCATCACTCCCGGCGAAAAATTTTCAATCAGCACGTCGAATTTGGGCAGCAGCTTTTTAATGATTCCAAGACCCGCGGATTGATCGAGGGCGATGCACAAGCTCTTCTTGCCGCGGTTATGCTGCACGTAGCATCCGCTCCGGCCATTGCGGCTGAACGGTGCCAGACGCATCATGTCGCCCATAGGCGGATGTTCCACCTTGACGACGTCTGCCCCCATCTCCGCCAGCAGCAAAGTCGTAGTGGGACCCGCGATTGCGTGAGTGAAATCGAGAATTTTGTAGCCGCGCAGCATCTGTTCCATCGAGATTGCCCCGCAACGGTCCGGTTAGTATTGAAGACCAAGGAGCGTAAAGTTCCTGCACGCGCTTTAAGTACGGCCATTTAGGGCAGAGCGCAAGCTGGTTCCTGGATCGGATATAGATGCGCATCGCACAATTAATCTGTGCGCTGAGTTTTCGATTCACGATTCCAACCCAGTGGCACCCGTTTATCAGCGAAATAACGTGTTGTTGAGAAAAAGAGCGGAACCTGGGGTCAGGAATCCATCTGCCAGATGTCGTTCGCTTCTCAGGGTTCTGGCTTAGGGCCAAAGCGGCGCTCGTATGTGGGATCGAGAAAACGAATAGTGGCCCAGCTCTCGCCGGCGGGGGTCAGGAAGTGTGGGGTGAAACCAAGCTTCTTGATTTTCCATCCCTCCGAAGTCCGCACAAATTTGTCCTGATACACACCAACCAACCATGCGCCGACTTTGTCTTCTGCCGTAATCAGAGGAATGATGCCATGCCATTTGCCGGTCGCGGTGTCGCCATTGACTTCGATAAGCGGAGTTGCGACGCAATGAATGGCGAGCGGCAAACGCTGGATACCTCTGTAGTACTCGCGGATTGCGTCCCGCCCCAGGCAACGCCCCACACCGTCCAGCTCTGCATCCTCGGTAAACAGCGAAGCAACCATTTCATAATCGACGTGTCGATTCTGGTTAACGTCCGAACTGGGGATGCCGTCACATCCGAAGCAGTAGCTGGCCTTGAGCCGAGTTATTTCCGCTACGTCTAAAAGCTCCTGGATTTCTTGTTCCAAAGATTTGGGTTGATTCATATGACACCATTAAAAGAAGTAGTCGTCCCGGATCGCAAGTGACCTGAGCGCAATACCGCGATGAGTGGCTGCAAAGATATCATGGCAGTTCTTGTTTTAAAGATGACGTGAACTTCCAATCCCGAGCGGAAAAATTTTGGGAGCTAAGGCCTTTTTTTATGCGTCTGGGCCTGTTATCGGATTCGATTCGGGTGCCCCGCGTTTCATATCACCGGAACCCTCTTTGGGATTCGTAATCGAAGTCTGAACACGGTTTCTGGAGACGGGACAGCTTTGACTGACTGCGCAGTTGAAAACGCTCTCCCAGGAAGACCTCTCGCACCGCCGGACTTTCAATGATCTCCTCCGGGGTACCTTCCATCAGAATCTTACCGCCGTGGATTATAAACCCTCGGTCAATTATGGAGAGCGTTTCGTGAACGTTGTGATCCGAGATCAGGACCCCGATACCGCGTTCCTTCAAGTAGCGCACGATACGCGCAATCTCGACTACAGTGATGGGATCTATTCCGGCAAACGGTTCATCCAAGCAGAGAAAGGCGGGGTCAAGAACCAGCGCCCGCGTGATCTCTACACGCCGCCGCTCGCCTCCGGACAATACACCCGCCGGCCTGCGCGCCAGGTGAGCGATGGCAAGTTCCTGAAGCAGCGCCTCAAGACGATGGTGACGCTCCGGGAGCGTAAGAGGCAGGGTTTCGAGCACGGCCAGCAGGTTCTGCTCCACTGTCAGCTTACGAAACACAGAAGGCTCCTGCGGCAGGTAGCTGAGTCCTTGACGCGCGCGCTTATAGAGGGGCAAGTAGGTAATATCTCTGCCATCGAGGATCACTCGCCCCTCATCGGGCCTCACCAACCCCGCCAGCATATAGAAGGTTGTTGTCTTACCGGCGCCATTCGGACCAAGCAAACCAACCACCTGGCCGCCGTCGATGCCTAATTCGATGCAATCGACCACGGCCCGGCCGCTGTACCGCTTGGTCAGCTTGAGCCCGTCAAGCCTTCTGCCGGGGCGTATCGCCGGATGCCTGTCGATTCGTCCATCGCGCCGAGCCGTAGCTGCTTCAAATGCTGCCATCTCTCACCTGCTGTTGGTATTTGGGGTCCGGAGAACCGCTGCTCAAATAAACTGCCGCCCGGGCCGAGCCCTGGCCCGCGCGTTGCCGAATTTCCCATGCACTGGCACTCAAGGCAGAGTTCCTCGGGGTTGGATGGTTGCGAAAAGGAATCGGGCGGAGGCACATATCCCGAGCTCCTGTCTTTGGCGTAATAATCGAAGCATCTGCTGGCTGCGCCGCTGCAGGCTTCTGCGAGTGAACGGGCCGAAACGTCCCCCCGCCATGAGGGCACGAAGCGCCCGTTGGTGTTGCAAGAGCAGCGATAATCCAAGCCAGTCCTCGGTTGGTTCCGATCGTAATCAGGATTCGCGGCGGCGCGCACGCAGTCTTCACTGACGCGAAGCGATGATCGGGCAGGTCCTTCCACGTTCAGCCACCCAATTGTCAAAACGACGCCCAACGCGCTGGTGGGCAGCACCACAAGGAGGAGCCGCAAGCTTGTCATGAGTCCAGGTCTGTGAACGCTGACAGGCACCATCACGAAACCGTCGTCGTTTCCACGGGACAAAACTCGCAGTTCCTACCGAATCCGAGGGAAGATGCGTTGCTCTCAGCTGCATTGCTCTCAGCTGCATTCGCAAAGAAAGACGGATGAATAGTTTAAAAGTTGCGTTGGAAGTCTTCTTGCTCTCAGGCTGAGCCGTCCCACGCAGGTACCACGGCGATCGCGGTGATGTGCTGACTTCCTTTTCAGGCTCAAAGGACTAACTGAACAACTCCCCACCGAGTTGGTTCGTTCACGTTCTCTTAATGACGATCACCGCTTGCACCCATGCGAGTGTTAGCGGGGTAGTTAGCCAAGCAGCTGCTGAAAACGCGAATGTGGTTGACGTTCTCTGCGGGAATCACGTTTTCAAGTTTTTGCTGAAGGTGATTTCGGCAGCCGCAATCCGCTTGTGGGGCTTGATGCCGTCGAATTCTTCGCGGAGGTCGCGTGGGAAGGGCTGTTGCTGGTCGTCTCCCCCGGCTGGGAAACCTGCTGCTGCAGTTGCGCGATCCTCTTGTCGATATCCGACGATCGGCGCTCGAGAATCTTATCGCAGCGCTTGAGTTCTACGCTCAAGATCGCGCTGTTGCTCGGTCATCGGCCGCTTCATCTTTTAGAACGTCGCTCGTCCCTCACATCAACCTCTTATCCCACTGTCTGCCGCTTATCTATTGAAGGCTGCCGCGAGCTTCTGGGTGCCGCTCTGTACGGCCATCGCCCGCTCAAGCATGCCCTTCAACTGCGCCACTTCTGCGGACAAACGCCGGTTGTATACAGCCTGCTGCTCGCTCTGCTCGGTTACCTGTTGAATCTGCTCGGCCTGCCGCCGGTTCTCCCTGGCTTGCTTCTGTAGTTCGTTCAACAGCATAGGGACCAGCTCGTGATAGTGGACGCTAACCACCTCGCCCGCCGCATCGCGACTGACCAGGTCGGGGTACACTCGGGCCACCTCTCCCGCGACCAGTCCATATTCACGCTGTCCGCTCGGATCGTCCTTGTAGCGGAACGTCACCGGGCGCAGCTTCATCAGGTTGTCGCTGGCGTCGCCCATGTCGCGGATGTCGCGCTTGTAACGGGCCGAGGACACCACGATGCCTAGTTGTCCGGTGTTGCTCACCACCACCGCGTCTCCGGTTACCATGTTGCCAAAAATGCCGGCGAGGAAAGCCTTGGTCTGAATGCCCTGGCTACCGATCCGAATTGTATTGGACTCAGCCGCGACACCCGTGTTGCCGATATCGATATTGTTGCTGCCCGAGGTTGAATTGAACCCCGCGTTGACACCGAGGCCGATATTATTGTTGCCGATGGTGGAGTTGCGCAGCGCGCTCAGCCCCACCGCTGTGTTGCCGTTACCCATGGTGTTGCTTAACAGGGCGTTCAATCCGGCAGCGGTGTTGAAAGCGCCGCTGGTGTTGTGGAATAGCGTTGATTGTCCAACCCCGGTGTTCTGGTTTCCGGTCGTATTAAGCCCCAAAGCGGCAGCTCCCGCGGCGGTGTTGTAAGCTCCAGTGGTGTTGTTTTGCAAGGCGTTGGTTCCCAGCGCGCTGTTGGAGGAGCCGCTGGTGTTACGTTGCAGGGCCTGAAAGCCGTCCGCAGTGCTGTTGTTGGCGTTGTTCTGCGACAGCGCGTTCATCCCGGTCGCGGTGTTAGAGGACCCCGTAACATTGTCAAGCAGTGCGTTGGTCCCGGTCGCGGTATTGTTGGTTCCGCTTCTATTGTCTGACAAGGCATTGGCGCCGGTGGCCGTGTTGTTGGAGGCGGCGTTTAGCTCCAGAGCATGAAATCCGTCCGCCGTGTTGTTGCTACCCGATGTATTGCTGAAGAGAGCAGCCATTCCGGCGGCGGTGTTGTTACTGCCGTCGATGTTATTCTGCAGTGCCTGCACGCCGGCGGCTGTATTTTGGGTACCTATGGTATTGGAATACAGGGCCTGTGCGCCAGTTGCCGTGTTGAAACTGGCGATGTTATTCAGCAGAGTGTACCAGCCATCGGCGGTATTGAAACTGCCTGAGCCGTTGCTGAAGAGGGCTTGTCGCCCGGTAGCCGTATTCAGCGAACCGTTGGTGCTGTTCTGAAGCGCGCCGGCGCCGATGCCAGTGTTGTCATATCCTACGCTATTGTTTCTCAAAGCAGCCCTTCCGATACCTGTATTTTCGAATCCTGTTGTGTTGATGATCAGGGCGTTTACACCCATCGCGGTGTTATCCGAACCGTGAGTATTGGCATTCAAAGCATCCGCTCCGGCAGCAACGTTATTGTTGCCGTCGATGTTGCTCTGAAGGGTGGCGTAGCCAAGCGCCGTGTTGAAAGCTCCGGCCGCACCGTTGCTGAAGTCACCGAGGTTGGTGTTTGAGCCGGCCTGTGCCGTGCCTTCCATCAAAAGCGCCAGCAGAGCCGCCGCGGCGACCCATCTGATCGCTGATGTCCTGTCCACCATTTTTGGTTGTCCTCACTTTTGCAAAACGTGCCATATATCTTCAATCTAAACTTCTGTTCATTGCAAATAACGATATGTAAATGGATGCTGACACTGTGACAGCAAGGGCGGCTAGCAGAGTCAGCCAACCCGTCTTGTGTTGTGCACGTTGGTGATGCCTGAAGTTCAATCGAGGTTCACTCTGGGCACCCTGTGGAATTAATCGTGGAACTTCTTCCGCTGGACACTTACAAGCCGCCCACTCTCAAAGCGTGGTTCAACATTGAGACATCCAAAAGGTGGCATTTCGGCGCGGAATGAGAGATGCGGCAGGACCAATTCGTTCTTCTGAGATCTGAATGGTCTGGGTAGCAGGTCCGTTTCCCGAGCGCGGCGCCATGCGGAGACGCACCGTTAGCCCAGGAGGCGTCAGTTTCTCCTTGAAACTTTCGCAGGTCCTGCTGCCGGGTCACACCTGTCGCCACCGAGGGGCGTACGCCAACATTTGGAAATTAGGGACCCCGTAGTCGCGCTGAACGAGCGAAGAGCAACAGAACGCGCAAATGATTCGCGGAGCCGTCAAGGGCAAACTGTCGAAGTACGCGGGAAGAAGTAGCTCGGTTCGGATACCACGTCAATCGATAGCTCTCCCAAAGAGGTACAACCCGCGGCGGTCGAAGATGTATGGCAGGTCTGCGATGTATATACTGCCTGCACGTTCAGTTGAACCGGGCTTTGGATTTCCACGAAACCCTCGATGAAAGGGGGGAGTGCAGAGCCTGCAGGGAAAAGGCTCAGGATGTCCGCGCAGTCGATGTCGAATGCGCCGTCCGGGATGAGAGCGAAAGGTCTGAAGGGGCTGATAAGCCTGGTCGGTCCCTGCGCTTCGGGAAAGGCCACCACCGCTTTCTTGGCGATACACAGATTAAGAGAGCGGAAGTTGTGGACGTTGATAGCTGTTGCGTAGTTGCCTGGCTTGACAGGCAATTCCTGGGGCGGCTTGAGGCTTGGAGCGGGCGTCTCCAATCCGCAAACGAACTTGACCGAATAGAAGAAAGCGTTTCTGACCGGGGTCGGAGTAGGAACCGGAGCTTTTGATGGGGTCGGGCTAGGTGTGGCAGCCTGAGCCGGCTGGAATGACGCAGCCAAGCCGATTATCAGAAGAGAGACGATCAAACATCCCTTCATTTTGAGCCGACCTCCTTTGCGTACCATATCCTTCATCGAGCATGAGACGATGAGCGGTCAGAGGCGCTCCAGGGAGATTTTCAACACTCACCGACCAAGCGCTAGATCTGCACGATTTCTACAACTCTAACGTTGGCGGCTCAGGTTAAAACAATATGTTCCTATTTATATCTTCCAGACTCATACGGCCTACGTCAACTAAAGTCAAGACCAATTTAGAATCGCGAAAACAGCCTCGAAGCTGTCACTTACGGCTCAGAGCAAGGTCGAGCCGCACGAGAAAAACGCCGACGGGGGTATGGACTGCCCCGCGGCAGAATCCAATGTCCGCCAAGCGGCCTGGGATCTAATCTCTGAAAGAAGCCTGGGAAATTCCCTACCTATTAGGCTAAAGGAAATGCTGCCGGACGAA
>Ga0126373_10002967_pt1 | contig 12571 bp, 10 predicted proteins | sample PanSoiMetPlot_11_FD_92545 | JGI IMG/M metagenome (GOLD analysis project Ga0126373, IMG submission 92545) | Tropical forest soil microbial communities from Panama - MetaG Plot_11 | ecosystem: Environmental > Terrestrial > Soil > Tropical forest > Bulk soil | place: Panama | collected 2016-02-17
GCCCGGATACTGGGCGGCGAGCGAAGGGAGCCGGCGGCGCGCGCTTTCCAGATCCGGAAAACTCTCTAGCTCCAAGTGACGTCCATCCGCGTCGCGGATCAAAATGGCATAGATGGCATTCTGGAAGGAAAAAACCTCTCCCCTCATGACACGGCCTCCCGAGAAGTAGTGACTTCCCGCAGCCGTTCGTTTCAATCGAGTTGCTCGTTGGTGTGTGACTGGCAAAGCCCCCGTTTAGGCCGCCGCGGCTACCGCGCCGAAGCCTGGTGAGGTTCGCAGTTCGGACCTAGCCACTTGGCGGATGTAAATGCCGCGGCGACTGCGGCATCTTGTTCATGGAGGTTCCGAAAATGTCAGCAGAACTGATTGCTTTGTCCAACGCCCTGGCGCAGGCTACCGATCGCGCCGCCGCAAGCACGGTTGCCGTTCACACTGAGCCTCGCGGGTCTTCAAGCGGGGTCGTCTGGCGCAGGGGCGTCATCGTTACCGCGGAGCACTCGCTTCGTCGCGACGAGGACATCCAAGTCACCCTGCCGGATGGCCGGGCCGTGCCCGCCTCGCTTGCGGGTCGCGACGCATCCACGGATTTGGCGGTGTTGAAATGTGCCGAGGTGACTTCGCCTGGCGAAGAAACGATCGACATCTCTTCGATAAAGCCTGGCAGTCTCGCCCTGGTCGTCGGGCGCACGCGCGCGAGCGGCCCGGTGGCGGCGCTTGGCGCCGTCAGTTTGGTTGTCGCAGAGCGGCGTGCGTGGACTGGCGCGGCCCTAGCTCCCTACATTCGGCTCGACATCAGCGTGCAACCCACGGCCGTCGGCGGCGCGGTCGTCGACGCGCACGGCGGTCTGATGGGAATCGCCACGCCCCGTTTTGCGCGGTTCGGCGCCATCGCCGTTCCCGCACCGACTGTGAACCGTGTCGTGGATGTGCTTCTGCAAAAAGGCCGCATCCCCCACGGCTATCTTGGGGTCGGTTTGCAACCGGTGCGCCTGCCCGATGCGCTGCGCCGAACCTTGAAACGCGACGACAAGACCGCGGCCATCGTCCTCGAAGTCGAACCCGAAGGTCCCGCGCACAAGGCCGGCATCGTCATCGGGGACATTCTTGTGGCGCTAGCGGGTCACGCCATCACCCGGCTGGAGGATGTTCACGGACAGCTTGGCGCGGAATCCATCGGCAAATCGCTGCCCATCAGGTTCATTCGCGGAGGAGCACTTCAGGAAGCGAACATTGTCGTTGCCGAGCGCGCGCATGGAGCTAACTGACATGGCCATCCCAGGATTTGGCGAAATCGCCGAACAACTACGGCGTTCGACGGTTCTCATTCACTCGGGCGGGCGCGGCTCGGGCTCCGGTGTGATTTGGTCGAGCGATGGCTTCTTGATAACCAACGCGCATGTCGTTCGCGGCCCCCATCCCGCGGTTCAGCTGTGGGACGGCCGCGAATTCGAGGCGTCGGTCCAATCGCGCGACGCTTGGCGGGACCTCGCGCAACTTCGCATCGATGCCGTGAATCTCCCCGCGGCTTCTGCCGGAGACTCTTCCGGGTTGCGTCCGGGCGAGCTTGCTATCGCCATCGGCAACCCCATGGGTTTTGTGGGCGCGCTTGCCACCGGAGTAATTCACGGCGTTGGCCCGCTTCGCGGCCTGGGCTCGCACTCCTGGGTACAGGCCGAAGTGCGACTTGCGCCGGGAAACTCGGGTGGCCCGCTGGCTGATGCGCGCGGCCGAGTTGTCGGCATCAACACCATGGTCGCGGGCCGACTGGCGCTCGCGATTCCCAGCAATGCCGTGCGCGATTTTCTTTCCGCAGCTCCGAGCGACGGCCGTCTCGGCGTTACGGTTCACCCGGCGTTCATCCCGAGCGTGGATTCTCGCAACAAAACCTTCGGCCTTGTCATCCTGGAAGTCGAACCGGAAAGCCCCGCGGGGCTGGCTTCCCTCCTGCCCGGCGATATTGTATTGGGCACGGAAGAAAAGCGCTTTGCCGGGCTCGAAGACTTGGCGCGCGAGCTACAAGGCACGGGTCCGCGCATTTTGCGGCTCGAGTTTCTCCGGGGCGATTACCAGCGGGTCCGGCGGGTCGCCGTGCAGTTAGGAAATCAACTCCCTGACAGGAGCCGCGTCGCGGCGTGACCTCCGTCTTCATCGTCGCAGCTTCGCCGCCGGCGCGCACGAGCCTGGAGAATCTCCTTCGAGCGCGACGAGTCGAGGTCGCCGGCAGCTTCGCAAGCCTTGATGAGCTCTCGAGCCGCCTCGACGACACTCCGGTGGACGCGATTCTGGTGGATTCCACTGGCGAGCCGTTCGAGTCCTTCCTCGATTCGATCATCGCCTCGGGCTTGGCGTCTGATTTCACCATGGTCCTTATGGTAGAGCCCGCGTCGCGCGCTGCTCTGTGGGCGGCGCTCGGCGCGGGAGTTCGCGCGGTTTTGCCCAACGATATCTCTCCCGACCAACTCGTTGCCGCACTCGAAGCTGCCGCAAGCGGCCTCGTGGTTCTTCATCCCACGCAGTCGTTGACGCCGGTCAACACCCATGGCTTCCCTCGGTCGCCAGCGCGGTCGCAAGGGCTCGAAGAACTTGCCGAAGCGCTTACTCCACGCGAGGGCGAGGTTCTGCAAATGCTCGCGAGTGGTCTCGGCAACAAAGAAATCGCGGCGAAACTCGCCATCTCGGAGCACACCGTCAAATTTCATGTCGCGTCCATTCTCGGCAAGCTCGGCGCCACCAGCCGCACCGAGGCCGTTTCTCTCGGCATCCGCCGCGGATTGATACTGCTTTAGCGTGCAAACTACCTCAAGATTTGCAGTTCTTCGTGGCTCACCGGGTCACGTAGCGTGCCCGCGAGGTCCGCATTCGCTTTGCGCTTGCTCTCGTCGGGCTCGACCCGCAGACCGGCGTCATCGAGCGCCTTCCCAAGATTCGCCGCCTGCTCGCGGTCTTTCAGGACAAAAATGCGCATATGCGTCCAGGGAGAATCCGGCGCGTGGGAGATATAGGTGGTGATCGAAACGAAGGCACCGGTGCGCTGCGCTTCGAGGTCTATGGGCTCCCCGACCGTCTTGATGTAGTGATTGTAGTCCTCTAGTTTTCCCGGCTTCGCCTTCCAGTAGTACACCATGGCAATCGTGCCGGACGGTTCCTGACCGCGCAGAATCCATCCGGAGCTAAGGCCCAAGGTCAACGCGAAGAGTATCCCAGCCACTTTCTTGAGCACGGTTCGCCACCTCCTTTGGCCGCGGAATTCTCTCATGAATTTTCATCGCTCGCTGATTAGCTGGCGGGTAGGCAACCTCGATAGATGCTCGTGGGTGGTGGGCTCGCGACACGCGCCCGGGTGACATTGGTCGCGGCAGCCGACTTCACTTCCTGCCAGCATTTCCTATATCAGGGAGGGTCGAACGATGTGGCTGAAAGTTCTTGGCACCGGTGCGATTCTGCTGTTCATCGTTTGAGTCGCCGCCGTGCTCCAGTCTTGGAGTAAAACTCCTGCTTGAGGGCGCTAACCGGGATAGCGTTCATGGTTCTTTTGGGCGCGGATGCCTTCTCGGGCGTCCGGACACTCCCAGGGCAATGAGGGCTCGCCGCCCTTGGCGGGTCGCCACATGGCGTGTCGGATTTAAGCCATGTTTATTCCGGCAGATTCATGGGGTAGAATCCTGGATAATTGTCCATGGAGGAAAGCGATGCATGCCGACCGAGTGGAAATTTCCTGGGACGCTTCGAAATCCAACTGGCTGGTACGGATCGTGACTGGCGAAGAAGTGATTCGCCGCCACTGCAAGGCGCCAAAGGATGCGGACGAACAAACGCTTCGTTCCGCGGCCAAGCAGACCGTTCAAGAGGAAGGCTATGAACCAGACGTGGAGCTGAGCATCCGGCGTTAGATACTGCCCATCCGGGCCAAGACCGCGCTTTCCGGTCTCCCTCTTGCAGCGCGAAAAAACCAAGGGCCGGGGGCCCTTCCCGTAAACTGTCTCGAATCGCGTCGGTAATCAAGTCCCAAGGGGTCCGAACGTCAAATGCGAAACCCCGGCCGATGAGGTATCGGGAGTGTGTGACTGACACACGCTAGACGCGCAGGCCAAGCTGCAAGATAGCAAAACGACCCGGCCCGAAGTTCCGCTTCTACAGGCCGCCCGTGAGTAGGAAGATCACGCGGCGGCGGGCTGCGGCTCGAGGATGTGGGCGGGGACTTTGCGGAGTTCCCACACGATGCCAAGCCAAGACATGAATTTCAGTGTGTAATAGGTGACGTCAATCTCCCACCAGTAGAAACCCTGGCGTGCGGAAGCCATATAGTGATGATGATTGTTGTGCCAGCCTTCGCCGAGCGTGAGCAGGGCGAGCAGCCAATTGTTGCGGCTGGTGTCGCTGGTCTGGTAGCGGCGCGAACCGAAAAGATGCGAGAGCGAATTGATGGTGAAAGTGTCGTGCCAGAGCAGTACGGTGCCGAGACAGAAAGCCCAAACAAACAACGGCCAGCCGCCGATCAGCCATAGCAGCGCGCCGAGCGCCGCTGGCGGCACCATGTGATATTTGTTCAGCCAGCGTAGCTCGGGGAATTTCGCAAAGTCGCCGATGTAATCCATCCGCGTATCATTGTACTTGTCGGAAAGAATCCATCCGATGTGGGACCAGAAAAAGCCAAACAGCGTCGGGGAATGCAGGTCCAATTCCTGGTCGGAAAAGCGGTGATGGTGGCGGTGATGCGCCGCCCACCAGAGCACACCTTTTTGCGAGGAAGACATGGCCATGAATGCGATGATGAACTGGAAGGCGCGGCTGGTCTTAAACGAGCGGTGCGAAAAATAACGGTGATAGCCGGCAGTGACGAAAAACATGCGCACCACCAGCAGCGCCAGGCAGGTCACCAAGTAATACCAATGAAACGGAAGGAAGAAAATCAGTAACGCCGCGAGATGCACCAGAAAAAAAGGCAGGGAGTGAAGAATCGAAATCCGCGAGCCATTGGGCAGCGGGATAGTTAAATATCGTGGAATCGAAGCCATCCGGCAGAAACCTCCGCGTGGAAATAAAGGCGCAATTGAATCGCGTCATTCCGCAAACGCCGAGATCCAGCCAGAACTTCGCGCCTCAAATGAACAACGGCGTAACGAATTCAGTCTACGGTTGCACTCGCAATGGGGTCAAGCACAACTAAAGCACAGGTTACAGGAGTTAAGATGTCCGGACGGACAGTCGGGTTGTGAAAAGCAGCGTTTTTTTCCTCTCCCAGGGTTTGCGCTGACAAACCCCGTCAGAAATGGCCGACAGAATATGCTATTGTCACTGCCGGGTTCGACCTTCGAGGAGAAACGTCCGGATGTAGCCATCCGGATGAAGCGCAAAAAAAAATGGCAGAACGCCCTGTGCTGGTTGGACTGATTCCGCAAACCGTGGTCTTGGATCCCGGCGACCAGGTTTCCTGGATTTCCGACGCGGGAAACTTGCGTATCGAGTTTGACGTGAACCGCTGTCCCTTTTCTTCGAACGTTTTTCAGGCGCCCTCGGGAGTCCGCCTGCTCAGCGGGCCGCCGCGGCCCGGCAGCAAAGCCGCGACCTACAAATACCGCCTGTGGCTCAATGACCAGCTTGTGGGCCAGGGCCAGGTGATCCTCCGCGAGAAGTAGCCGGCCAAGGGGAACTTTCGCACGATTCCGCCCTCGCCTGCGACTCGGGCTATCCGCTGTCTCCTCGACCGGGAACTTTGCCCTGCCCCGGCAGGAAAGAAAAAAGGAGCATTTTTTCGAGCCGCGCCCGGTTTGGACGCGGTTACTTTTGTCCTGGCGGGTACGTCTTTCCACATGAGAAGTTTGTAAGGAGAAAGCCGCTTATGCGAATGAAGCCATCCTTGCGGTTGAGTTTGTTGCTCTTACTCGGGGCCACTCCAGTTTTGGCACAGGACCCCGTGACTCCTCTACCGCCACAGCAAGGTTCTCCCAAGGGAACAGAGCGCAGGCAAGGTCCGCAAGAAGGACGCGGACTAGGCGTGGTTGGCAAGATCACCGCGATCAAAGAAGGCGCTCTCGAGCTGGCTAGGATGGATGGGGCCACCGTCACCGTCAAGCTTACGGAGAAGACCGAATACCGCAAAGACCGGGAAAGCGCGAAGCTCCAAGACTTCAAGGTTGGCGACACGGTGTTTATCCGCACCGAAGGCAGTGGGGATCAGGACCTGACTGCGTTGGCGGTTGCTGGGCGCACCGGGAACGGCCCAGGGGGTCCCGGAATGGGCGGTCCCGGCGGCATGATGACCATAGGCGGGGGCGAGCTTGGAAAAGACTTCGTCTTTGGCGAAGTCAAGTCTGTGGATGCTCCGAAGATCACCGTGCTGCGCCCGGACAATGTGACGCAAACGCTCGAGCTAAACGAAGAGACTTCACTGCGCAAGGGGCGCGAGAGCGTGACCATGGCGGATATTCAGGTGGGAGATCACGTTTTTGTGCGCGGCGCCGTGCAAAACAACACGTTCGTGCCGAAGATGGTGATGGTCATCGGACCCGAGCAATGGAAACACATGCAGGAAATGGGCATGGCGCCGGGAGCCTCCAAACCTCCGTCTGACTCCAAACCCAATCCGCCCGAGCGGTAGATCCTCTGGGAGTCTTCGAAGGGATGTTCATCCGCGACATATTCATTTTCAGCTTGACGGCGATCTTGTTACCGCCCCATTTGCGCACTCAACAGACAACGCCTCCGCTACCCACGCAAGAGGCCGCGCCCGCACCTGTTTCCGCTTCCGCACAACAAGCTGCGGCGACAGAAGCGCCAGTCACGTTTGAAATTGCCGGCTCCGCGCACAGCGGCAAAACGCCCCTGCCCGGCGTTAGTGTCACGGCCGCAAACACGTTGACGGGCAAAAGGTATGTATCGGCAACAAACTCGGAGGGTAAGTTCACCCTCACCGGCCTCGGACGGGGCAGATATGTCGTTCGCATCGAGTTCATGGGTTTCGCCACGTTCACCGAGGAAGTGGTACTGAATCCGGAGAATCCTGCGGCCAAGGTCGACGCGGAACTGATTCTGGCGTCCCGCCAGCGGGAGCCGTCCAATAATGCCATGGCGGCGATGGCTCTAGCGGGGCGAGGCTTCCAAAGCCTAGCCATGGAAAGCACGCTTTCTTCGCTCGGGGGCGGAAATGGCGACTTCGGTGGAGCGAACGGGAACGGCAACCCGCACAACGGGGACATCTCAAGCCTGCCCTTGAACGGAGCGGGAGCGGAAGGGCCCACGGAATCGGTCAGCGTGAGCGGAGCGCAGGGGCGTACGCAGGATTTCGGCATGGGCAACGAAGAAGAGCTGCAACAGCGCATCCAGGAATTTCGCGATCGTATGCAGCGGGAAGGCGGCGGTGCTTTTGGCCCGCCTCCCGGCGGGGGCGGATTGGGAGGGCCTGGAATCGTGATGATCGGGCGCATGCCGCGCGGCTTCAACATCAATCAACCCCACGGCGTGCTGTACTATACCGATGACAACTCTGTACTGGACGCGCGGCCTTTTTCATTGACAGGCGTTCCAACGGCGCAAGCTTCCTACAATCAGGCACACTTCGGGGCGAACGTCGGCGGTCCCCTGAACATTCCCAAGATTTTCAACGGCGGCAACAAGTGGTTCTTCTTTGGCGGGTGGAACGGCTCCCGAGGCAGCAACCCCTATGACGCGTTCTCGACCGTGCCGACCCAAGCCGAGCGCTCGGGCGACTTCGGCCAGGCCACCTACAATGACGGTCACCCGGTCCAACTCTCCAGTCCGCAAACCGGGCAGCCCTATCAATTCAACGGAAATCCCAATGTGCTCGATCCATCGCTGATTACCAGCTCGGCGCAAACGTTGCTGAATTACATTCCGCTCCCCAATATCCCGACGAACGCTTTCGGCCAGAATTTTCATTATGTGACTTCGGCAAACAGCAGCTCCGATGCGGTCTCGTTCCGTCTGGTCCACAATTTTGGCGCGACGCCAGGGCTTGGCGGGGGCCGCGTAGTTTTTGGAGGACCTGGTGGAATGGAAGGGGGTGGCCGCGGCCGGCGTGCGCACAGCAATATTAATTTCGGGCTGAACTGGGCGCGCAGCTCGAGCGGCATTGTGAATCCGTTTCCCGCTTTGGCCGGCGGCACCAGCACGCAAGGGCTGAACGCGAGCGCGGGATGGGTTTACGGCCGAGGGCGGGCCACCAACATTTTTCGGGTGAATTACAACCACAACCATGTCTCGACCACGAATCTATATTCGAACGTGACAAACGTGGCCGGGCTCGCGGGCATCACCGGGGTTTCCACGGATCCGTTTAACTGGGGCCTGCCGGGAATCAGCTTCACCTCTTTTGGCGGCTTGAGCGACCCAACGCCGCGCCGCGAACTGGACCAGACTTACGCGCTTTCCGACACGCTTTCCTGGAACCACGCAAAGCACAATTGGCGATTCGGCGGAGACTACCGCCGCATCCTGCAAAGCTTCCATTCCGCCAGAAACGCGCAAGGCAGCTTCGTGTTCACGGGATTCGCGACGTCGCAATACGCGGCGGCGGGCACGGCATCTTGCCCGGGGACTCAGCCGTGCGCGGTGGCGGACACCGGATACGACTTCGCAGATTTCCTTCTCGGCTTTCCGCAGCAAACGTCGCTGCAATACGGAACCAATGCCTATGATTTCCGCGCGAACTCTTACGATCTCTTTGCCCAGGATGACTGGCGATTCCGGTCGAACCTGTCTTTCAACCTCGGGCTGCGCTATGAATACAACGGCCCGTACACGGAAGCGAATAACCGCATCGCCAACCTGGACGTCGCGCCGGGATTTACCGCCGCCGTGCCGGTTCTCGCTGGGCAATCCGGGCCCTACAACGGAGTCTTTCCCGCTTCTTTGATCAAGCCGGATCGCAACAATTGGGCGCCTCGCGTAGGCATCGCCTGGAAGCCACAAAAAAAGACCGTCGTACGCGCTGGGTACGGCATCAACTACAACCTGGCGCAGCTCGGCACGATTATTCAGAATTTCGCGTTTCAGCCGCCGTTCGCCAATACCGCCACCAACACTACCGACGTCACCGGGCTCGTCGGCGGAAGCCCGCTGACGCTGGCCAACGGCTTTCCAGGCGCGCAATCCGGTACGGTGACCAACAACTTCGCGGTCAATCCCGACTATCGCCTCGGCTACGTGCAAATCTGGAACCTGGACATTCAGCGCGAGCTCCCCGGCGGTTGGATCATGAACACCGGCTACAACGGAGCGAAGGGCACGCGCCTGGATACCGAGCGCGCCTTGGTCGTCGCGGGAAACCAGCCTTTTATCTACGAATCTTCGGAGGGCAACTCGATCCTCCACGCCGGTTCGGTGCGGATTCGCAAGCGCATGGCCAAAGGGATCGGTCTCGCCGCGCAGTACGTGTATTCCAAGTCAATTGACGACGCCTCTTCGATTGGCGGCGGCGGCACCGTGGTGGCGCAAGATCCCTTCGACCTTTCCGCCGACCGCGGGCTTTCCAGCTTCGACCAGCGGCACAAGTTGACGGGCAACTGGATTTATGATTTGCCGATTGGAGAAAACCGCCGCTTTTCTCCCAAGGGAGCTTGGAGCCACATCTTTGGCGCCTGGCAATGGAGCGGCGATTTTACCGTTGGTTCGGGGCTTTACTTTACGCCCCGCGTGCTCGGCGGTGGATTGGACATCAGTCGCGGCGTAAGCGGCTCGCTGCGCGCCAACGCGGTAGCCGGTCAGAGTGTCGCGCTCGGCAATCCCACGACGCTTCAATGGTTCAATACCGCCGCGTTTTGCGCACCCAGCCCCACCTGCGTAAACCCCAGCGTCTCGCCCTATGGAGACGCCGGGCGAAACATCATTGAAGGGCCCGGGCAGCTCACCCTGGATATGGCGATCAACAAGACGATTACGGTTAAGGAATCCCGGGCCTTGGACCTGCGCCTTTCCGCCACGAACGTTTTCAACAACGTGCATTTTACATCCATCAATACCGTGGTGAATTCCCTGGCCTTTGGCGAAGTCACGGGAACAGGCAGCATGCGGCGCGTAACCCTGACCGCGCGCTTCCGCTTCTGAGGGGCCATGACCATGGAGCGAATAACCAGAAATCTTGCGGCGTTGCTCTTGGCTGGCCTGCTTCTCGAAACGCCCCCACCGCTCGCCGCCGGGCAAGCCCCGCAGATACCCTCTCCGAGCCGCATCAGCGTAACGACTGAACTGGTGCTGGTGAACGTAGTCGCGCGGGACAAAAAAGGAAATCTCATCGGGGATTTAAAAAAAGAAGACTTCACAGTGCTGGAGGACGGGAAGAAACAGGCCATCTCCACATTTGATTTCGAGAATGTGGACGACGGTCTGGCCGCTCGACCCGCGGAAGCCACGGTTTCGGGCTCGCCCCCCGGAGGGAGCCTTCTGCGAGCTCCCAAAAAGGGGCCGGCGTTGCTCGACGCACGCGACCGGCGGTTAATGCTTTTCTTCTTCGATTTTTCGGCCATGGATCCGGAGCAAATCGATCGCGCCGTGGATGCGGCAAAGAGCTTCGTCTCCACGAAAATGCAGCCGGCCGATCTGGTTGCGCTGGTATCGCTGGCCACGAATCTGCACGTCGATCTGGATTTTACCGACAACAAGGAAAAGCTATTGTCGGCGCTGGCCTCCTACACCTCCGGGGAGGGCCAGGGATTCGATAACGGCACCACCGGCAGTGCCGAAGGAACGGCAGAAACGGGCGGTTCGTTCACCGCGGATGATACCGACTACAACACTTTTAGTGCCGACAGGAAACTCCTGGCGCTCGAATCCATCATGCAGGCGCTCGGCAAACTCTCGCAAAAGAAAAGTCTCATTTACTTCAGCAACGGCATCAGCCAGTCCGGCATGGACAATCAAACGGCGCTGCGCGCGGCCACCGCGGCGGCGGTCAAGGCCAACGTGTCCATCTATTCGATGGACCTCCGCGGGCTCGAAGCATTTCCTCCGGGCGGCGAAGCGCAATCGGCCAGCCTGCACGGGCAGTCGGCATATTCTGGGCAAGCAGTTTTGAACGATTTGAACAACAACGCCGCCTCTCAGGAAACGCTCGCGACGCTTTCCTCCGACACTGGCGGCAAATCCTTTTTTGACTCGAACGACTTCAGCCGAGTCTTTTCTCAGGTACAGAAGGACACTTCGGCGTACTACGTTCTGGGCTTCGTCAGCAACAACCCGGCAAAAGACGGCAGATATCGCCATCTGAAAGTTCAGGTGAACCGGGCGGATCTGAGGCTCGACTACCGCTCCGGGTATTACGCGGACCGCGATTTCGAGCATTTGAACAAAGCCGACCGCGAGCAGCAACTCGAGGACGAACTGGCCGCGCAACTCTCGCAGGTGGACGTGCCACTCTACGCTGGCGCAGCGTATTTCCGCGAGGACAATTCCCACTATTACCTGGCCGTTTCTCTGGTCATTCCAGGATCGCAGATTCCCTTTGTCACCGAAAAACAGAAAGACAGTGCGACCATCGACATCATCGGGCAGGTTCTCGAGGGCGGCAAGTTCCCCGTCGGCCGCCTGCGGGACACCATGAAGTTGGCTGTCGACAGCACGCGCCAGGTGCGCCGCAAGAACGTCCAGTACAACACCGGATTTGTCCTGGCTCCGGGCAGTTATCACCTGAAATTCGTTGTGCGCGAGAACCAAACCGGACGGATGGGCGCCTTTGAAATGGATGTGCAGATCCCGGATCTTCGCAAGGCGCCGTTGAAGATGAGCTCCGTGGTTCTCAGCAGCCTCCGCACCCCTGTCGGCGGCAAGAAAACCGGGGCCAATCCCCTCGTTCGGGACCAGATGGAGACGGTCCCGAACATTACTCATGTCTTCACCGCCGACCAGCACCTCTATCTGCAGTATGAGGTTTACGAGGCCGCGAAAGGCAAGAATCTCCCCGCCGCCCCAGCGAGCCAGCCGGAGGCCGCAACCGCCGCAGCTGCGAAGGCGCCGCGGGACAGCGTCCGCGTGTTGACCAACATCGAGTTTCTCCTCGGGGGAGTGAAGGTCTACGAATCCAAGCCCGTGGTTACCAACGAAGTGGCTGCTCCCGAGCGCAAGGCCGTGGTGCTGCAGATCGACGTGCCGCTCGGGGCCCTCAAGCCGGGGCTTTACTTATGCCAGGTGAACGTGATTGACGACGTATCGGGAAACTTTGCTTTTCCGCGTTTTCCAGTATTGATCCGCGAAGCGGCGAGTTCGGCAGGAGCAAAGGCGGGAAGGTAACACTTTCAAAAAGCGGCCACTTACGTCGCGGGCCGAGCGGGCGTCAGTCTCCCGCAGCGGCAGCGCGAACAACGTCCACGGCTTCGGCTAACCCCCGCCGCATCGGTCCCAGGATCGATGCAGGAACTTCCCGCTCAGGAGCCAGCGTGACGCTGGTCGCCCTCTTGGGAAACTCCGTTCTGCGGTCCAGCCTCATTCCCGCTTGTTTCAGGAATTCCGCAGAAAAGCCCATGTCTTCGGCCCGGTCGACGCCCCAGAACCACAGCTTGTCCTCCTGCCGTTGCAGGAAATCCAGGGCTTCCTCAAGCTTCTTCATGGCCCGGTCAAAAGA
>Ga0126373_10002968_pt1 | contig 12568 bp, 11 predicted proteins | sample PanSoiMetPlot_11_FD_92545 | JGI IMG/M metagenome (GOLD analysis project Ga0126373, IMG submission 92545) | Tropical forest soil microbial communities from Panama - MetaG Plot_11 | ecosystem: Environmental > Terrestrial > Soil > Tropical forest > Bulk soil | place: Panama | collected 2016-02-17
AGGCGACGACGTCTATTCCCATCGTATTTGCAGTGGCGATCGATCCGGTCGGCAGCGGTCTGGTCGCAAGTCTGGCGAAACCGGGCGGCAACGCCACCGGATTGTCGATCCAAGCGAACGAGCTTGCTGGCAAGCGGCTGGAATTCTTGCGTGAGGCCATACCTCAACTCCGCCGATTGGCCATCTTGTTTAATGCTGACAACACTCAGCCTGTACTCGAGATGGGCGAGGCACAGGCCGAGGCTCGCAGGCTTCGCCTCGAAATTACTCCAGTCGCGATCCGACGGGCTGACGATATCGAGCCCGCGTTAAAAGATCTCAAAGCTAGAGCTGACGCAGTTTATGTTGCTGTCGATCAACTCATCGTTGCCAACCGCGCGCGCATCCTCACGCTTGCACTTGGCGAGCGGCTGCCCACGATTTTCAGCGAACGTGACTTCGTGAAAGCAGGGGCGTTCATGTCCTACGGACCAAATTACTCGGATCTATTCCGGCACTCGGCAGATTACGTCGACAAGATTCTGCACGGGACAAAACCCGGCGACATCCCAGTCGAGCAGCCGACTAAATTTGAGCTTGTCATCAATCTCTCCACGGCCAAGGCACTAGGCCTGACAATTCCACCCACGCTGCTAAGTCGCGCCGATGACGTGATCGAGTGAATCGTGCAATGTCCGCTTTTGGCACTTAGCAGATATCGCGCGGTGTCAGCCGAATGTCCGCTTTTGGGGGTAACGCGGACATGATGCGGACGTCGCTGAATGTCTGCTTCTGACCCAAAGCGGACATTGCCGAAACCCGACCTGACCACTTCCAGTGTGCCAGTTTGACCCGCTACGATGCCAGCTCTGAGCCACGGGCAGGCAGATGAGGCGACGCGAATTCATCACACTTGTCGGAGGCGCGGCGGCTGGATGGCCGCTCACGGCCCCAGCGCAGCAGCCGGACCGGATGCGGCTGATCGGCGTGCTGATGGGCTATGCGGAGAGCGATCGGGCTGCGCAGTCTTGGCTCGCAGCGTTCCGGGGCGCGCTCCCGAAGCTGGGATGGACGGAGGGCAGCAATCTCCGGATCGAAGTTCGCTGGAGCGTCAATGATCCGGCTAAGATGAGGACGTTGGCAAAAGAGCTGATCGATATGCGGCCCAATGCCATCTTAGGTGCAACCACGCCCGTGGTCGGTGCCCTTGCCCATGAGACGAAGACAATTTCGATTGTGTTTACGGGCGTATCCGACCCGATCGGTGGCGGCTTTGCCGCGAACCTCGCGCATCCGGGCGGTAACATCACCGGCTTCCAGGCCAACGGCGACCCCGCACTGGGCGGTAAATGGGTGGAACTATTGAAGGAGATCGCTCCGCGCACCGTGCGCGTGGCGTTGCTGTTCAATCCAGCAACAACAGTGCCGATCCAATACTTCATACCCTCCATTCAAACTGCCGCATCATCCTTTGCCGTCCAGGTGAATGCTACTCCGGTTCACGCCGAGGATGAGATCGAAGGCGTTATCGCCGCACAAGGACGCGATCCGGAAGGCGGCCTCATCGCGATGCCGGACGTATCCAACGATGTAAATCGTGAACTCATCATTGCGCTAGCGGCCCGCTACAGAGTGCCGACGATCTATTACAATCGCTTTTTTTCGGAACTAGGCGGCCTGATCTCTTATGGTGACGTTCGTAGCGAACAGTTTCGCTTGGCGGCGGGGTATATCGATCGCATCCTCAAAGGCGAGAAGCCTGCCGACCTTCCCGTGCAGGCGCCGACGAAGTTTGAGCTGATCATCAATCTCAAGACCGCAAAAGCACTAGGTCTTACAATCTCTCGCGATTTTCTGCTGATTGCCGACGAGGTGATCGAATAGCAGTGATCTTTACTGCACTGCCAATGAGCACTTAGTAATGGTGACGTGCCACCGGCAATAAGCCACTACATTCCAAGATAAGCCACTTGCACCTGTTTGTTGTTCGCTAATTCCGCACTCGAACCGCGCATGATCACTTTACCGCTTTCCAAGACATAGGCGCGTTGCACCATAGCCAGCGCGCGACTGACATTCTGCTCGACCAGCAAAATGGCGGTCCCCATCGCATGTACTTCCTGAATCTTGGCAAAAGTGACATCCGTTACGACCGGCGCGAGTCCGAGTGAAGGTTCGTCCAGCATAAGCAAGCGCGGCTTGAGCATCAGACCGCGACCGACCGCAAGCATCTGCTGCTCGCCGCCGCTCATTGTTCCCGCCAGCTGGTTGCGCCTTTCGGCGAGCGCTGTAAAAATGCTGAAAACAAGGTCGAGGGTACGACTGCGCTCAGCTTTGGCGCTCGGTATATAGGCCCCGACCTCGAGATTCTCCTTCACGGTGAGTTCCGGGAAGACTTGGCGGCCCTCCGGTACATGGGCAATGCCCAATTCCGCGATCTTATGCGGTGGCAAATCCACAAGATTGGTGCCTAGGAAGGTGATCGTCCCTGCGTTCAATCGGATCAGGCCTGAAATTGCGCGCAGCGTTGTGCTCTTGCCGGCGCCGTTCGCTCCCAACAAGCCAACGGCTTCGCCTTCACCGATGCTGATGCTGACATCGCTGATCGCCGGGACCGATCCGTAACGCGCGCTAACTCCAGAGAGGGTCAGCATCGCGCATCTCCGCCTGACGCTTCGTGCCGATAACCAGTACCGAGATACGCGCGAATGACTTCCTGATTGGTAATGATTTCCTTCGGACGGCCTTCGGCGATCTTCTGGCCATGATCGAGCACCACAATGTGGCGCGCCACAGCCATTATTGCGCGCATAACATGCTCGACGATCACAATGGTCAGACCGCGCGCAGAGAGTTTTCCGATCAGTGCCACCGCCTGATCGACTTCGGCGTGATTGAGTCCGGCCATGACTTCGTCGAGCAGCAGCAACCGCGGTTCGGTCGTGAGCGCCCGCGCCATCTCCAGCCGACGCTGATCTATCGTGGTGAGGTCGCGCGCCGGGGTATGCTCCTTGGCGGCAAGTCCGACGAATTCGATTGCATCGCGGGCGCGTAAGCGGGCGACTTCCATACTCCTGTTGCGCAGGAATGCTCCGGTCATCACATTCGCCAGCACTGTCATTTTTCCGAACGGCCTCGCCACCTGAAAGGTGCGGGCGAGCCCGTGACTACAGATCTCGTGCGGCCGCAATCCCACCATTTCGCGGCCAAAGGCAAACACCGAACCGGCATCGGGACTGTAATAGCCAGTGATGAGATTGAAGCTCGTGGTTTTACCGGCGCCATTTGGCCCGATCAGGGCAATGGTTTCGCCATCTCTGACGGCAAAACTCAGATCTTGGACCGCGCGCAGTCCGCCGAACCGTTTGCTGAGATTGCGCACGACAAGTGCCTCAGCCATCGAGCGGCGCCTCTTTCGCGCGAGATGAACCGGATAGCGCCAAACGCTCGTAAAGGTCAGAGAAAAGTCCGATCAGCCCGTTGGGCCGCCACAAGATGACGCCTATCAAAATGAGACTATATACTGTCAACTGCACGCCGCCATGTCCGCTGCCGAACCAGCTTTGCAAAAGTGCGGATGTCGCTTCCAGCAACACGGTCCCGACAACCGGCCCCCATAATGTGCCGATGCCGCCCACGATCGAAACCAGCGCGGCCTCGACGGAGATGTTGAAGCTGAAGACGGTGTTGGGATCGATGAAGTAGATGTATTCGACGTAAAACGTGCCGGCGAGGGCAGTTAAGAAGGCGCTGATAAGGTAGATATGCCGTTTGATCTTGGTCGTGTCCACCCCAACCGCTTCAGCGGCATCCTCATCCTCGCCGACTGCAACGAGGTAAAAGCCCATCCACGAGTGCTCGATCGAGTAGGTGATCGCCAGCCCAAGCGCCAACAGCGCAAGTGCGACATAGTAATACGCGCTCTTGGAATCGAATTGCATCATCAACGGAGCGTCGCCCAGATTGGGAAGGGTCGTACCTTCCGCGCCCCAGGCAAAATCGCGAAATTTGAGGAACAGCAGCATCAAAACCTGAGCGGTGGCGATGGTGGCAATTGCGAAATACGGACCGCGCAGGCGAAAGCACAGGGCGCCGATCGGCAGACTAGCCAACATCGCCACCACGCCGCCAGCCAGCATGCCGATCCAAGGTGAAATGCCGAAGCGTATGAGCAAAATAGTCGAGGTATAGGCACCCAAGCCGAAAAAAGCCGCATGTCCCAAGGATAGCTGTTTGGCATAGCCGCCCATCAAATTCCAGGCGACGCCGATAAAAGCAAACAACAGAACCCGAATAAAAATGTCGAGCGCGAATGGGCTGGAAATCAGCGGCAATGCCAACGCGACCGCCACGAGTGCGGCGACCCAGAGCCAAGGTCGTCCAACTTTTGATTGGGTCATCGCGCCCAACCGCCAAACAAACCATTTGGGCGCAGCGCCAGCGTCAGCAGCAACATGACAAAAACGACAATTAAGCCCGAATCAGCGCCGACAAATTGCACGCCGAGCGACTCGGCAATGCCCATCATTAGGCTGGCGATCAGCGCTCCGGTGATGTTGCCCAAGGTACCAAGCACCACGGCGACAAACGCCATCAGCACGAAAATCTGCCCGACCAACGGATAAGCCGGGTAGAACGGCATCAGCAATGAGCCAGCCGCGCCGGCGAGCGCCAGCGCAACGCCAACGGCGACACAAAATACGCGATCGGGGTTGATCCCCATCAGCATTGCGACTTCCCGGTTCTGCGCCGCGGCACGCATCGCCTTGCCGAGATCGGTACCGTGCAGGAAAAGCCATAACAGCCCGCTCAGTAGCATCGCGATGGCAAAAGCAATCAGCTTGGCCACTGCGAAATACAGCGGGCCGATATGTATGGTCAGTTCGCTGTAAGGGGTCTGCACGGTTCGGTAATTGGCGGTGAACAGCAAGAGGGCGAGATTTATCAGGAGTAGCGACAGTGCAAAGGTGAGAAAGATTTGCGGCATGTCGCCGAGCGCGAGAACTCGCCGGATCAGAAAATGCTGGACCAGCACGCCGACGGCAAACAAGCAAGGCATCGAGATCAGTAGCGACAACAGTGGATCGATGCCGAAACTGCTGGCGAGGAAGAAGCTGATATACATGCCAATCATCAGGAATTCGCCTTGGGCGAAGTTGACGATCTTCACCACCCCGAAGATCAACGTGACACCGATGCTCACCAACGCATAGACGCCGCCAATGAGCAGACCATTGACCACCGCCTGTGCAAGGGTCGCCAGCATTCGCGCGCGGCTGATCTAGGCTTTGATCAATTGGGCGCGCGCGTCTTCCTTGGGGAAAACGGTTGCTAAATCGCCGCGCTGCCACTGCACGCCGACGGGATGAGCATAAATGTTCTTGCCGTCGGGACCGAATTTTACCCGACCGCCGGGACACATCGCCGCGTATCCTTCTGACACTTCGAGCGTGGCGAGCGCATCTCGCACCTTTTGCGGATCGGCCGACGCCGCGCGCTCAAGCGCATCGGCAATCATAAAAGTCTGGGCGACGAGACCGCCGGCATATTCGAATAGAAACTCGCCAAATTGCTTCTGGTATGCGGCATTGACCTTCTGCGCATTCTCATTGATGTCGTGATTCCAATGCGCGATACCGAGAAGCCCCTCGGCGGCATTTCCCACATTCCTGTAGAAGTCAGGGATGACGAATCCGCCGGAACCGCCATTGATGGCAATCTTGAGGTCGACCTGTTTGATGGCCCGAATGATCAGGATGAGGTCGTTCAGGTATGACACCGGAAACAGCATGTTCGCTCCCGACGCCTTGACCTTGTTGATGAGCGGACTGGCGTCGCTCAAGCCGGCTGAATAGGGTTCGAACAGGACGATCTCCACGCCTTGCGCGGGCGCTTGCTCGCGCAACCCGTTGGAGGTCGAGGTCCCGAACGCGGTGTTTTCAAATATGACTGCGACTTTCGGCTGATCGCTGACCAATTTCGACATTTGCAGCTGCGCCAAAGCGAACTGGGATGCGCGCGAGAACGGTGTAAAGGTGTAGCGGCGATCCTTGTTGAGCTGATCCGAGCTCGACCCGGTCAGCAGTGGTGTTTTTGCTCGCTCGGCCACCTCGCTTGCGATCAGGGTTAGCGCGCTGGCGAATGCGCCGTGAATCGCCGCCGGCCGATAGCTCGAGATCAGACGGTCGGTCTCAGTGCGCGTCACTGTCGGATCGCTTTGCACGTCGGAGACGATCAAATTGAGCTTGGCGCCCCCTAATGATTTGATACCGCCAGCATCGTTGACCATTTGCACGGCGAGTTTGGCTGCATTGACGCAACCCTGACCGATCTGCGCGAAACTGCCGGTGACCGGGTAAAGACCGCCTATGTTGATGGTGTCCGCCGCAGCCGAAGAACGAATGCCAAACCCGGTAATCGCACTGGCGGCGAGTATGCCGCAGGAGTTGGCGAGAAAATCTCGGCGGTCAAGCCGTTTCGCAGCAGTATAGCGATTGGACTTGTGCATCGTGACCTCCCTGCTTGCACTGTCTTGTGGGCAGCGTCGGCATTATTGCAGTGCCGAAGTTGTAGCACACGGCAAGTCGCCTGGCGCCTCCGCCGACGAGGTGATCGAATGAGGCGGCGAATGTCCGCTTTTGGCACAACGCGGACATTCCGGTCGTGCTCAGCGATGTCCGCTTTCGGAGGTAAAGCGGACATCGCTTAGGCATCGCCGAAAACGTCCGCGTGCAATCCAAGCGGGTGATGTGCGGCCGATCGCTGATTAGCTCACGGTTTGAGACCGCCGGGTGCGCCGTTGGCGTTAGCGTTGCCGTCAATCGAGCCGGCCTGAGGCTAGTGGCGGTCTGCTTGAGCGCGCGACGGCGTGTCGATCGTATTTTCGTTTCGTCGCGACATTCCCTCAAATCGAGCATTCTCCTCGATCGCCAAAGATCGATGGAAGATATCGCCCTCAACCACAGCGGTGCTATCTAGCTTGACGCGATTGGCATGGATGGTGCCCTTAACGTGGCCGCCGACCGTCAATTCCTCTGCGACGACGTCGCCCTCCATCTGTGCGCCTTCGGCGATCACGACCGTCGAGGCGTGTAGCTCGCCCTCGACGTGACCATAAATAGTAAGGGCTCCGTGGCCGACAATCTTGCCGACAATCGAAAGGCCGGAACTGATGGACGAGACTTCGGGCGCCGCCGTGGATACAACGGCAGTGCGTGGCATCTGCTGCACCGATGACGGGTCTCGATCATAACCTTTGGATTTTTCGAGCATGTTACCCTCCCACTCTTGTGCCCGTTTATGCAAGTTCAAACTGGTTAGATAGCGTAACAGATGCGGTAGCAGAACTATCCGGCTTTCTTCTGCCGCGCGGTCGGCTTCGCCGTAGCTTCCTTGCCCTTCTTGCCGGTGATTGGGAGCAGCATTTCGGTCTGACCCGCGATGCGCTTACGCCCTTTCTTTGCCGAAGCTGGCGCACGCTTCTCCTGAGCGACGCTGCGACGCAAAGCATCCATCAGGTTGACGACGTTGGTACGAGAAGGCGCTTTCGGCCGTTCGATCCGCTCGCCCTTCTGCTTCTTGCGCAGAAGCTCCTTCAGCGCGTTATCGTACTCGTCTTCAAATTTCTCAGGCTCGAACTCTCCCTTCTTGCTTTCGACAATGTGAACTGCCAGGTCGAGCATATCCTTGGGGACTTTTTCGTCTTCGATCGCGTCGAAATAGTCTTTCGCTTGGCGAACCTCATAGGGATAGCGGAGCGTGACGCCCACCATGCCCTTGTCACGGGCTTCGAGCGCGATGATGTGTTCCCGCGTGGTGAACACCACCTTGCCAAGGGCCACCATGCCTTCTTTGCGGATGGCGTCGCGGATGACGGCAAAGGCCTGCTGTCCCACTTCACCATCGGGAACGATGTAATAGGGATCACGCAGGTAGAGCTCGTCGATGTCCTTCTTTGGGACGAATTCTTCGATTTCGAGGGTATGCTTGCTGTGGATGGCAACGGCTTCGAGTTCTTCGGGATCGAGCTCGATATACTCGCCCTTGCTCACCTCATAGCCCTTGATGATGTTGTCCTGCGGCACCTCATCGCCGGTTTCGGCATCGACCTTGCGATACCTGATCCGGTTGCCCGTCTCTTTGTTGAGCTGATGGAAGCTAATCTTTTCGCGTTCAGACGTGGCTGGGAACAGCGCGATCGGGCACGAAACAAGAGACAACTTCAAATAGCCTTTCCAATATGCACGCGCGGCCACGGCACTACTCCTACGAGACACCATAGAGGGGTAAGGCAAATCCTGCCGAGTGATTGACCTGAGTCAATCACCACGCCACGGGGTGTTCCGCTTTTGTTTTTTATTTTGCGAGATTAATAAATTTATCCCTAAATCGGCGATGTCCGCTTTCGGGGGCTCGATGTTGGGCTCGGCACGCCCGTGATCTTCAGCCGGTCGGACCATCAGCGTGTGCACAGGGTGTGGGGGTCCACAGCTCGACGAGACCGGGCATTACCAACCCATCGACCTGCAGTAGCGGATTATCGACGTTTTGACAGGGACAGAGCTGGTGAGCGTACAAACCCTCGAGGGCGCATTTGCCGAACGCGCGAGCTCCAGGATGAGCCGACTATCAACCTATCGGAAGACCCGGCACCAAAGTGACTGCACGTTTGTTTATTTCTTCTGAGAGGTCTTCCTTATCTGCTACCAGCTCATTGGCTTTCGCATTGGCTCCTGCCATTTCCGGCTCGATCTGTGGACAGGCTTCATTTTCGAGGTCGGCCTCCTCAATGAGTCCGATCTCTCGAATCAAATTCTGAACTTCAAGACGCGCGAGTAACTCGGGCCGGTTGGAGTCGGTCGAACTTGTGAACTCCTCTACCTGGTCGAACACGGTCAAACCAGCGGCGAAAAACTCGCGATATACGGCCCGCTCCAGCAGACCTCGTGCAATGCGAAAACCCAATGTCCTTTGAATCACGTCAAGGACCTGAGTGATCTGATGCTGATTGCTTGATTCGACTGATTCCAATCGATTCCGAACCACGATCCAGTCGGTGGTGCGACCATTGACTTTGCGTCGCGCCTCAAGCGCGCGCCAAACCATCTTGGCGTATACCGACGGCTGAGGCTCTAGGTCGCTTTGTTCCATCGCCACCAATACGTCCAGGTCGACCAAACTATCGTTAATCGGGGTAATCAGCGTGTCGGCCATGCCGTGGGCGATCAGACTGAGATGTTGGGCGCCGCCGGGCGTATCGATGACGATGAAGTCGTGTTTGTGCGCTCGCCCAATTTTCTTGAGCTGCGATATGAAGTGCCTCAGGTCAGCGCTATGGCTGAGCGCGCTACTTCCGGTGAAGTCGTCTTTGTGCGTTCGCCCGATTTTCTTGAGCCGCGATATGAACCGAACCAAGGTTGTGCCATGCACTTGTTCCGTGACCGGATAATGATCAGGCAGCTCCAATTTCTGCTCATGCTTCCGAACCCATTCATGTCGATTCCCGAGATATCGGGTGAGGGTTAGTTGGTTTAGGTCAAGATCGAAAGAGGCGACGCGCTTTCCAGCTTTAAGCAGCGCCACAATGATGTGCATGGCAAACGTCGATTTACCACTGCCGCCCTTCTGGTTCCCTATGACGACGACGTGAGGCGGCGACCTCGCGCCAGAGGATGAAACGACCGACCTGCGCATTACTCGTCCTCCCCGGCTTTCGAAGGAGAATAAGAACACATCTGTAAGGCCGAAATTGTGACGGCCCACTCGTCACGGCCCACTCTCACATTTGCGGAACTCACAAACTAAGTGACCAGGCCCAGCGCCGCGCAGACGCGCGGAGCCTGTGAAAATTCCGGTGTAAAACAAGTGGATGACCAGTGGAAAACTTGGGGATCGAAGCAAAAATCGCCGTGACGTGGTATTTGTTTGGTCGCCGCGCCGAAGAACGCGGAGTGTGTCAGCTTGTGGATTCGGCCCTGTTATTCAGATCCTTCAGAACGATTTTGAGCAGGGCCTTTTTTCTAGTTCGGACTGTTCTTTTGTCAGAGCTTTGCAGCACGCGTTTCGAGCGATAAGCCAAGACTAAAGGCTTTCTGCCGCGTCGCCCCCTCGGTTCTCCTCAACGTTCGCGCGATTTTTGTCGCTCGCGTCCTTTTGCCTGCAAGCTTCTTCAAAGTACGGACGTCTTTAGTTGTCCACGCTCGCCTTTTCATCGTTCAACTCCTAGATCAAAAAATGAAAGTTATGTTTCTCGCTACTAATACAACTTGATCTCGATCAAATTGTGTATTCAGTCCTTTATCACTTCGCGAAAATCAGTTCCGGTAGAATCACCGCACGTCCCGAGAAGCTGCTGCGATGATTTATAGCGACCGGTCCCGCAAAAGCACGTACCATTTGGCTGCGATCCGGCCTTCAGCCCATTTGCCGACCCAACGCTTCGCATATGGCACAATGTCCGCTTTTGGCACAAAGCGGACATCGGCTGACTGCGCAACGACCGTGCTGAACCCGTCCCCCAACCTTGACCAATATGCTAATTTGGGGCGGCAAAAGATTCCTGTGCTCAGCCTCGGAGAAAGGTGCGATTGAGCGCGATGGCGTCGAACTCAACAAAGGTCCGTAGCATGAGAAGACATTTGAACTATGTCGTTGTAGTCGCCGTTCTGATCGTCGCCGCCGATCTTGGGTTCTTCTCTGTAGACGCGGGACAAAATGGCGTCCGTGGGCAAGCACCTCTTGCCAATAGCTTGACTCAGAATTTTCTAGTTCAACACGAGATAGGTCGGCGTTTTCACATCGACCCGGCCGACCTACCGCCTCCGAAGACCGGCGCGATAGTGACCGATCGGCCGCTAATTGTCCCCTATAGCGGCCAGGGGCTGCAGGTACCCCCGGGCTTCACGGCGACACCGTTTGCGACTGGGCTCGTCAATCCGAGACGTCTGCTCGTTCTGCCTAACGGCGACGTCCTGGTAGCCGAGCAAAGGGCCGGTTATCTCACACTATTGCGCGATGATGGCAGCGGGTACGCTACATGGATTGACCGTCACGTCGAGGACCTCAACAAACCCTACGGTCTGGCTTGGCGGGACAACCACGTCCTTGTTGCCGATCAAGACGGCATCTGGAGCGTGCCACACAATCTCGGCGCCCTTCGCGCTGGCAGCAGTGAGACAAAGCGCGTCGATCAAGTACCGCCTGACGAACGTAAGCCGACACCGGGGGCCTACGGTGCTCAGATGATCACGAAAAAGGGTGTATTTGGCATCGTTCAGGGCCACCAGAACCGGCATCTCGTGATTGATCCGAAGACCGGCGCATTATTCGTCGGCGTAGGCTCTTCTGGCAATTTAGGAGTCGAGCCTGAGCCGAAGGCGACCATCCAACGCTTTAATGCGGACGGCTCCAATCAAACAACGTTTGCGTCCGGCACGCGTAACCCGACAGCGCTCGCATTCAATCCGGAAAGCGGCGACCTTTATGCGTTGGTGCAAGAGCGCGACGGTCTTGGTGACGGGCTGCCATCCGATTATCTTATCCGCGTGCAAGAAGGAGGGTTCTACGGATGGCCTTACGCCTACATCGGCCAGCACCCGCAACCTGGCTTCGCCGAGCGTGCGCCCGACAAAGTGAAAGCTACAATCACTCCCGACTTACTCTTCGAGGCGCATTCGTCATTACTCGATCTTATCTTCTATGAAGGCGACCAATTCCCGCCCGAATACAAAGGTCACGCTTTCGTGGCTCTTAGAGGTTCGTGGAACCGGTCGGAGCCCACTGGCTACAAGGTCGTGCGCGTGCCGTTCAAAGACGGCAGACCTGAAGGCTTCTATGAGAATTTCGCCACCGGCTTCTGGATATCCGGTGAGCAGCGCGCAGAAGTGTGGGGACGCCCTGCCGCGCTTGCAGTCGCCAAGGATGGCTCGCTGTTGGTCGCTGATGACACGGGCGGCACGATCTGGCGTATTACCTATACCGGCACGCGTGACCGTGCCGCTGCACATTCGGATCGGACGGAATCGCAACGGTAAAAAGAGATTGTGGGCCGCTTTCTTTGTTGTGCATGTCCGCTTTTGGCACAAAGCGGACATTTCGCCGGCGGAGTCTCAATGTCCGCTATTGGGGGTAAAGCGGACATTGATTGGAAGTGCGGCGATGTCTGCTTTGGACCCAAAGCGGACATTCGATCCTGAGGATTGTTGCCACGCAAAATGACGTTCGGACCCCATTCCGCCGGTCGTAAATCCCTGCTGTAATCGCGCCATTCCAAAGCATAGTCCGCACAGCCCTGAGCCTTGGGGCGGCAATGCGACGACGTGCCTTCATTGAGGGAATTGCTGCTTTGGCAACGGCATGGCCGCTCGCAGCGCGAGCGCAGCAATCAAGCAGAATAGCCGAAAATGTCTGCTTTCGGTGGTAAAGCGGACATTCAGCCGACCGTTCCGATGTCCGCTTGTGACCCAAAGCGGACATCAGCGGCTCAAAATTGCTGCTGTGCAACGTGATCGACTGGCGCATTGTCGTATCGCGTGCGACCGTCCTCAATTATACTGGCGATGCGATCGGCTCGATTTGCGATCGGCGGTGC
>Ga0126373_10002969_pt1 | contig 12566 bp, 8 predicted proteins | sample PanSoiMetPlot_11_FD_92545 | JGI IMG/M metagenome (GOLD analysis project Ga0126373, IMG submission 92545) | Tropical forest soil microbial communities from Panama - MetaG Plot_11 | ecosystem: Environmental > Terrestrial > Soil > Tropical forest > Bulk soil | place: Panama | collected 2016-02-17
ATGACCGAGGGCTCGCCGCCCTCGAGGACGGCGACGACGGAGTTGGTCGTCCCTAGGTCGATGCCTACCGCACGTGCCATTTGTTCAGTCCTTGGTGTGGTCTAGTGGGTTTGTAATGCCTTGCGCTGGAAGATTGAGTCCAAGCGGCTCAAGTCTGCCATGGTGCCTGATCGTTGGCAACTGAGTTGAGCCAGCCCGACTCAACTTTACTCGCCATCGGATGAGAACTGCCGAGGCTGACCGGATATTCCGAACAGGTGGGCCACGACAGTTTCCGCCGGCGCATACCGTTTGGTGCAATAGGGTCCGCGGGGGAAGGGGCGTTCATGCTGCAGGACGACGGCGGAGCCGCCGCCGCTGACGTCCGTTCCGGTGCGGCGCCAGGGCTGCAAACCCGGCGCCGGGCGCACGCGCGCGGCTCCGGTTACTATGCCCGCTTTTTCGCGCTCAGCACAGATGACCGCACGGCCATTGGTCTCTGGGCGGCCGCGCACGTAGCGCTGCTTGTGCTGGCCTGGGCTGCAGCCTGGGCGTTCCGAGCGACGCGCGAGCACGCCCCGCTGACGGGGGCGTTCGAGCACTGGGATGCGTTCCTGCTGCGCAATATTGCCCAATACGGCTATTTCGGCCACCACACGATCGCCAACAACACCGCGTTCTTCCCCGGTTACCCGGCCACGCTGGCGGCCGCGCACCTCGTCCTGCGGAACTGGGTCCTGTCCGAGCTGGTCGTCTCCGGCGTGGCTGGTTGCTTCGCCGTTGTCGCGCTGGCCCGGCTCGCTGGCAGCAGCCGTGCCGTGCTCTACATGCTGACAACGCCGGCCGTGATCTTCATGATGGTCGGTTACACGGAGGCACTGTTCCTGGCTCTGGCGATTCCCGCCTGGCATGCGGCGGCCCGTGGCCGCTGGTGGCGCGCCGCGGCGCTGGCCGCGCTCGCCGGGCTCGTCAGGCCCGACGTGATCTTCATGATTCCTGCGCTCGCCGTCATGGCGCTGTCCGGCTATCGCGGGCCGGGGAGCTGGCCGCCAGCGGCTGCCACATCCGGCCGCCGCCTGGCCAACGCTGCGAAGGCCTGCTGCGGACTGGCGGGGCCGGCCGCGTACGCGACGTATCTATGGCTGCACACCGGAAACCTGCTGGAGTGGTCCGCCGCGTTGCGCCGGGGCTGGGACCTCCACCCCACGACTCCTTTCCAGGACCTGCGCACCACCTGGTGGGCGGCGTTCCGCCATCCCTTCGCGGCGGGCACGGCGTTTGAGTTCCAGGTCGAGTTTGGCGCTATGGCCGTCATGATCGTCGCGGTGCTTGTCTTCTTGTATGCGGGCCGCTGGCCAGAAGCGATGTATTGCGGCGTGGCGCTGATTGCGCTCGGCACGTCGACATGGTTTGAGACAGGGCCGCGCACGGTGCTCGTCCTGTTCCCCATCTTTGTCGGGCTCGCCGACCTTGAAAGGCGGCGGCAGTGGCTGCGGTATGCCTACTTCGGCGTGAGCGGGCCGCTGGCCGTGGTGCTGGCGATGCTGTACTTGTCTGGTCAGTGGGCCGGCTGAGCCGGGGCAGCCAGCCGCCGCAGCCCGCCTTGGAGCCGTAGCCGGTCGGGCGCCCCACCGAGGACGCCGCCTGCGGGATCGTCGATGCCCGCCGACCGGACGACATCCAGGTCAGGCCGCAGGCACTCCCTGATCACAAGAGCGCACAGCAGCAGCACGCTGCCAAAGCGCGCGAGCACGGCGGCAAAATACAGGGCACCGCTGATCGCGCCGGGTTCCCGCAGGCCGGCGACCACGGTAATGAGGTAGGCCCAGATGGCATAGAAGTAGCCGACCTCCGCCGCCTGCCAGACCAGGTAGGCAGGCAGCCGGGGCCGGGCCAGGACCACCAGCGGCACCAGCCAGACCACATACTGCGGCGACCAGACCTTGTTACAGAGCAGGAACGCGGCCGTCGTCAGGAATACAAGCTGGGCCAGTCGCGGCCGTCGCGGCGCCGAGAGCGCCAGCACGCCGATGGCCAGGCACGCGACAGCAAACCCGGCCACCGACATGAGGTTGAGCTCCGGCACCGACAAGGTGTCGACGACAGGCCAGTGCACGTACTGGAAGAAGTACCAGATCCCGCCCCAGTCGGCGCCACGATGGCTGCTGAACGAGTAGAACGTTACCCAGCCCTGCGGGGCTGCGATCGCGATGGGGACATTCACCGCGAGCCAAGCCGCCGCCGCCGAGCACGTCGTGACGGCGAAGGCTCGCAGCTGGCCAGCCCGCAGGCAGAGCAGGAATAGCGGCCACAGCAAGACGATGGGATAGAACTTGGTCGCGACCGCAAGCCCGAGGAGCACTCCGGCCAGGACGGTCCGGCGGCCGGTCCAGGCGGCTAGGGCCAGCATCATCAGGCCCATCGCGATGAGGTCCCAGTTGATGAACGCCGACAGGATCAGCGCGGGCGAGAGGGCGACGAGGAGCGCGGTCCAGCGCCGGTCAGGCCCGGCGCAGTAGGCCGTCGCGAGGACGCCCGCTACCAGGAACAACGCCAGAAAGGCGACGGTGACGTCGAAGAACTGCAGGCCCCTGGAGTACGGATTCGACAGCGACTTGACCACCCAGGCTGCGCCCTGCATGATGCCCCCGATGATGACCGGGTACTCGACGTGGTGGGTGAGATAAGGCGCCTGCCCGCTCGAGAGGCCTTCGGCGAAGTAGAGCGGGTAGATGTCGGTATAGCAGTGCGCCTGGTACTGCTCGACGCCGACATTCCAGGCGCCTGCACGGCACGCCTCCTTGGCCCCGAAGGCAATGCCATCGGCCGCGAGGCTAGCGAGGACAAGGACGGCGGTCGACCCGGCCAGCGTCGGCCACCCGCCGCGCGCTGACCACCGGCGGCGCTCCGCCTGGCCGCCAGGCGCGGGCCGGCCCGGTGCGGATGCGTCGTCTCCGTGGTCCACGCTCATCTGGGCTGCCCTGTCTCATTACAGTCGGGGCCACCCCCGATATCAGGAAACCTACAGTCAGGTCGCCCGCGACTACGCCGCGGCGCTCGACACAGGCTAGCGGCTGACCCACCCCCGCACCGCGGGGGTGACCAGGGGGCGGCCTGCACGAGCTCAGGGGCCGGTGATCGTCAGCGAGCCCGGTAAGCGGCGTTACGCTGTCACCCATTGCCATACCTGGAGGTTGCCTTGGCACTGCGGATCATCATCGGACTCGTCGTCACCGTTGCCGCCGCCGCGATCGCTGGCCGTCGGCTCTGGTGGCTTTTCCGGCTCGGCCGGACCGGCCAGCCGGCGCCAGAGCGAGTCCAGGCCCTGCGTGAGCACCCGGCCGCGGGTGCGGAAACGCAGGTCACTGAAGTGATCGGCCAGCGCAGGCTGCTCCAGTGGACGGTGCCGGGAGTCGCGCACGCGCTCACGTTCTGGGGCTTCATCGTCTTGATCCTGACGATCATCGAGGCCTACGGTGACTTGTTCAGCAAGCACTTCGCCATCCCCCTGATAGGCACGTGGGCATGGGTCGGCTTCATCGAGGACCTGTTCGCGGTCGCTGTGCTAGCGGGCATCATCACGTTCGCGATCATCAGGCTGGCGTCCGATCCGAAGCGCGAGGGGCGCAGGTCGCGCTTCTCGGGCTCGCACACCGGTGCCGCCTGGCTCGTGCTGCTGGGCATCTTCCTCGTGATCGCCACCTTGCTGATCTACCGGGGCGCCCAGATCAACACTGGCGACTTCCCGTATCCGCATGGCGCGTTCGCCTCGCAGATCGTGGGGCACTGGCTGCACCCGCTCGGCGCGGCCAATAGCGGCATCGAGACTACGTTCATCCTGCTCCAGCTCGCCGTAATCCTGGCGTTCGGCGTGTTCGTGACGTACTCCAAGCACCTGCACATCGCGATCGCGCCGATTAACGTGCTCTTCGCTCGCCGGCCCAACGGCCTCGGACCGCTGCAGCCCATGCGCTCCAATGGCAAGGTGCTCGACTTTGAGGAGGCCGATCCGGATGAGGACGTCTTCGGCATCGGCAAGGTCGAGGACCTGAGCTGGAAGGGCATGCTCGATCTCGCTACCTGTACGGAGTGCGGCCGGTGCCAGTCGCAGTGCCCGGCATGGGCGACCGGCAAGCCGTTGTCGCCCAAGATGATCATCCTGGAGCTCCGCGATCACGCGTTCGCGAAAGCGCCCTACTTGCTGGCCGGCTCCGACGAGGCGCGCGCCGCGTTGCCGGAGTCCGCCCGTGCCGAGGCGGAGCGGCCGATCATCGGCGACGCCGACGCCCACGGCGTCATCGATCCGGACGAGCTGTGGGCGTGCACGAACTGCGGGGCGTGCGTAGAGGAATGCCCCGTCGACATCGAGCACATCGACCACATCACCGGGATGCGCCGACATCAGGTGCTGGTCGAGTCCGCCTTTCCGGCGGAGGCCGCCACCATGCTCAGGAACCTCGAGAACAAGGGCAACCCCTGGGGCATGGGCGAGAGCAAGCGGACCGAGTGGATCGGCGAGCTCGACTTCGAGGTGCCTGTCGTTGACGGTGTGATCGGCGACGACGTGGAGTACCTGTTCTGGGTCGGCTGCGCGGGCGCCCTCGAAGACCGGGCGAAGCGGACCACCAAAGCGATTGCCCAGCTCCTGCACACCGCCGGGGTCAACTTCGCTGTGCTCGGCCCGGCCGAGACGTGCACGGGCGACCCCGCGCGGCGGATGGGCAACGAGTTCGTCTACAGCATGCTGGCCCAGCAGAACATCGAGACGCTCAACGAGGTCGGCGCTCGCAAGATCGTCGCCAGCTGCCCGCACTGCTTCAACACCATTGCCCGCGAGTACCCGCAGCTCGGCGGCAACTACGAGGTGATCCACCACACCCAGCTGCTAGCCAAGCTCGTCGCCGACGGCAAGCTGACACCGGTCACGCCGATCGATGAGAAGATCACCTACCACGATCCCTGCTTCCTCGGCCGGCACAACCGGGTCTTCACGCCGCCTCGGGAAATCATGGAGCAGGTGCCAGGGGTGCAAGCTCAGGAGATGCACCGCTGCAAAGAACGCGGGTTCTGCTGCGGGGCCGGCGGCGCCCGGATGTGGATGGAAGAGCGGATCGGCAAGCGGATCAACATCGAGCGGATCGACGAAGCGCTGGGCACGAACCCGGACACCATCTCGACCGGCTGTCCGTACTGCCTGGTCATGCTCGGTGACGCGGTCGCAGCGAAGAAGAGCACGGGCGAGGCCAAGGAATCGCTCGAAGTCGTCGACGTGGCTCAACTGCTCGCAAGGTCGGTGCAGGTTCCGGCCACGATCGGCGCCCCGCCCGCGGCGGACAGCGCGCAGGGCAACAGCAGCGGCGAAGAACCCGGCCCGGCTCAGGCTGGCCCTGACGCGGCAGGCGCGGCCGAGCATGCCGACGGACCGGAAAACCAGGCGTGAGTGGACTCGCGACGGGCTGAGTCGTTCAGTGACGGCGTCTTCGCCGTCGCGATTACAGTCCTGGTTTTCAACCTCCTGCCGATCGCTGACAAGACGGCCAGCTTGCTCACGGTAACCGGCCGCCCTGGTCACCCTGGCCTGGCCCATTACTGGCCTGCCTACCTGGCCTATGTGCTCAGCTTCCTCACGATCGGCATCATGTGGCTGAACCACCACACGATGCTTGCGCAGGTCACCAGGGTCAACCGACCCATGCTGGTACTGAACCTGGTCCTGCTCATGGGCATCGTGGCGATCCCGTTTCCGACGGCGCTTGTCGCCGACCACCTGACCGGCGCCGACGGCGGGGGCGGCTCAGCAACGGTGGCAGCGGTCACCTACGGCCTGGTCATGATCGCGATCTCTGTCAGCTTCGGCGGCATGTGGATCTACATGACCACGCATCTGGACGAACTCGGCGGGAGCGGCCCGGTGTCTGTCAGGGCGATTTCGACGATAAGGTTCGTCGCGGGGAACGCCGGTTACATAGCCGGCACGCTGATCGCGCTCGTCTCACCAATAGCGGCGCTGATCATCTTCCTGCTGCTGGCTGTCTACTATCTATTCGAGCATCTGCCAGCGCCCGCCGGGGATGGGACGGTCGAGCCTGGCGCCGACGACATCTGACTAGGGCACGATTCGAACCGGCAGCCAAACCCGCACGCGGGTGCCCCGGCCCGGCCAGGACTCCAGGGTTGCGTGCCCCCCGTGTGCATGGGCGATCGCCTGCACGATGGATAGCCCGAGGCCGCTGCCGCTGCTGCGTTCGGCCCTGGTGTGCGCGCCAGCATGCCGGTCGGGCCGAGGCCCGCTCAGCACCGCGGCCGCGACCGGCGGCGCAGTCTCGCCGCCACCCCCGGACTCTGGTGAATGCCAGCGTTCCGCCGCAGCCCCGCGGGATGCCGGAGCATCGGCCCCGTTCCCGTCCTGATCGCTTTGTCTGTATGGGGTAGCTGTGCCGGCGCGGTGGAATCTGTCGAAGGCCCGCCCGACGTCTTCCGCTGACATGCCGGGGCCGGCGTCGGCCACCTCGATGAGCACTCCGCCAGTGATCTCGCCGAGGCGTACGGCGACGGCAGTGGTCGGCGGCGTGTGCGCGCGCACATTGCCGAGCAGGTTGGCCAGCACCTGCCGAATGCGAGCCTCGTCCACGACCGCGACCAGCCGGGTCGGTGCTTCGGCTCGGGCCGGGCGCCCGGGTTCGACGGCGATGGCGTCCGCGACCGCGTCCCGCACGACGCCGGCCAGGTCAGTCTCCGTCAGGTCCAGGGATGAGGTCCGATCAAGCCGGGCCAGTTCGAGCAGCTCGGCGACAAGGGAGCTCATCCGGTCAGCTTCCTGCTCGATCCGCCGCATCGCGTTCGGCAGCTGATCGGGACCGAGCGCGCCTTGGCGGTACAGCTCGGCGTAGCCGCGGATCGTCGTCAGCGGGGTGCGAAGCTCGTGCGAAGCGTCGGCGGCGAACTCGCGCACTTTCTGTTCCGACCGCAGGCGGGAACTGAACGCCTGCTGGATCCGGTCGAGCATTGTATTGATCGAAGCCCCGAGTCGGCCGAGCTCGGTCTCGTCGTCGGCGTCCGGCATCCGGGCGGTGAGATCGCCGCGAGACGTGATGTCGTTTGCCGTGCTGGTCATCTGGTCTAGGGGTTCCAGGCCGCGGCCGATGAGCCACTCGCCGCCCAGGGCGAGCAACGCGATGAGGCCGATCCCGGTGATGAGCTCGGCGATGATGAAACCCCGGACTTGTGTGCCGCTGCTGGTCACCGACTCTCCGACGAACAAGATGGCGGTACCGGTCGGCATTCGCCGAGCGACGACCTGGAGCTGCGGGGCCATCTCGAGCGGTCTGCACCGTGCCGCGGGAAACACGTCGCAGCCGCCGGCTGCTAGCTCAGCGTAGGCGGCCGCTGGATGACCCTGCTGGGCGAGCGTCTTGGCCCGGGCCACACTAGGGCTGTTCAGCCACTGCCGGACGGCGCTCGTCAGCTCGCTCGTCTGCGAGCCCTGGGTCAGCGGCACGACGGACAGCTGTGAGCGCAGCGGCACCTCCACGACGGATGCGCTGCTTTGCCTCGCCGCCAGCGCGGGGACATACGCGATCAGCGAGGCCGCTTCTCTGAGGCGCCGATCGGCGGCGGTTGCCTGGCTGTCGGCCCGCCGGGCCAGTACGTACGTGCTGACGACGCCCATGATCAGCAGCAGGACAGTCGTCACGCCGACGAGCATCACGAGCATGCGGGCTCGCAGCGTCAGCTTCCGAGTTCGTCTCATTGGCTTCCCCGCCGCGCGGCGGGCTCGAGCGGGGCGGTCCGCCCAACGGGAGCCCGCAGCACTTCCCGGACTGGCCGGCCGCGGCGTCTTGCCGAGCCAATCACTTACGCCGGTCCAGCCGCGTGCTCAGCCCGAGGTCCGTGCTCGGCTTGGTCCTGCCGCTCTGGACGCAAGCTATAGCCGACACCGCGCTGCGTGTGGATCAGCGGCGGGCCGAGCGGATCCAGCTTGCGCCGCAGGTAGCTCACGTACGTCTCTACGATCTGGGACTCGCCGGCATAATCCCAGCCCCACACGTTCTCCAGTAGCTGTGCTCTGGTCAGGACCCGGCCCTGATGCCGCATCAGGTACGCCAGCAGCCGGAACTCAGTCGGCGACAACTCGACAGGCACGCCGGCCCGGTGGACCGTCCAGCGGTCCTCATCGAGCTCGAGGTCAGCCACTCGGATCGGCGCGCTGTCGCGACCCGGCTGGTCCTGGCTGCCGGTCCGGGACGCGCGCCGTAGGACGGCGCGGACCCTGGCGACGAGGGCCTCGACCGAAAATGGCTTGGTCACGTAGTCATCCCCGCCAATCGCGAGGCCGGTGACGGTGTCCGACGAGGTATCGCGCGCGGTGAGGAAGATGACCGGCACCTCGTTGCCGGCGGCTCGGAGCCGACGGCAGACGTCGAACCCGTCCATGTCCGGCATCACGACGTCGAGGACGATGAGATCTGGCCGGGTGGCTTCGGCCTGCCGCAGCGCTTCCCTGCCGCTGGCCGCCGTCGTGACCGAGCACCCATGGAACTTCAGGGCGACCTGGACCAGCTCGCGGATGTTGGGCTCGTCGTCGACGACGAGCACCTGAGGTATGCGGTCGTTCTGTGTCATGACGTCCTGGGCTTACGGTCGGGGTTCGCTGACGCGACCGCGTCCGCGGATCGCCCGGCGTACGTCCGGCGTACGTCCGGCGTCACGAGGCTACCGGCAATTCGGGCGCTGATCTCGCCAGAACCGGGCCGTCGTCATGCGAGCGGCCCGGCTCGACGGGATCGATTGTTCGCGGACGTTGCTAGCTGGCGTCGCGGATCCGGATGAGCCGTGCGTCGTTAACGCCACTCACCACCTGGCCGACCACGAAGACCGTTTCGCCCGTGCTGAGCTTGTCTCGTCCCACGGGCTGGTGAGCCTCGCGCACCGCCGTGCTCGTCGTAAAGTCCCACGTCCACGTCGTGCCGTCCTTGGCCTGGACGGTCATGCTCGAGCTGCTGACGGTCTGGATCGTGCCGCGCTCGAAGGCGATAGTCCTGGGCCCAGCCTTGGTCTGGAACGTCAGCTCGCCGTGCTCGCCATCGACGAGCAGGAGGCGCCGGAGTGGGTTCCTGCACAGGGCCCTTAGCCTCGTCGCGCCTACTGGGTGGTCGTTTTGAAGCCGCTGGGCCAGTCTTGCGCACCGGCCGGCCAGTGCCGACGACGCAGTTGTCGTGGCTGCGGAGTTCGACGCCGTGCCTGGCGACGTGCCGCCGGTTGACGCGGACGCGCCGCCCGTGAGCGCTACGCCGGCCGCCGCGCCGCTGCCGAGCAGCACAGTGCTGGCCGCAACCGAGGTCACAATCCGCTTCGTCCGACCAGACCACCTAGCTCGGCCGGGTGCGCCGGCGGGATTAGGTGCGCCGTTCGCCGGGTCGTGCCCGTCAAACTCAATGGTGTCCATGTTGTCCATACCGTTCGGGTCGTCATCGTGCGGGCCGTCAATGCTTTCCATGGCTGACAGCGTTGTCCTCGATCTTGGGTAATGACGCACACCTGCCTGGGAGGATCCTGGGAACTGCCAGCAAAACTGTCTGGATCGGTTCCGCTTTGCACGTCCGCGCAGTTACCTGCGCTCAGTTACATGCGTTCGGGCACCGGGATGCCGAGCAGGCCGAGGCCAGTAACCAGGACATGCAGCGTGAGCGCGCTGAGTGCCAGCCTGCTCTGCCGGATCGCGCCTTCTGCCGTCAACACCGGGCACTGCTCGTAGAACGTGGTGAAGTCGCTCGCCAGCTCGAACAGGAAACCAGCCAACTTGTGCGGCTCAGCGGACACCGCCGAGTCGGCTACCGCCCGGCCGAACCCGAGCAGCCGCAGCCCGAGCGCGCGCTCGGCCGGGGTGCCCAGCTCGATCGGGCCACTCGCGGTCGCCGGGTCGAGGCCGGCCCTGGCGAAGATGGACCGGATCCGGGCGGTCGCGTACTGGAGATAAGGGCCGGTGTTGCCGGTCAGCGCGAGCAGGCGATCGAAGTCGAGTACGTAACCGGAGTCCCTCGCTACGGAGAGGTCACCGTACTTCAGCGCCCCGATGCCGACGGCCTCGGCGATCTGGCCGCGCTGCACAGGGTCGTCATACCGGTCGGCGATGACCGTCGCGGCCCGGTCGACGGCCTCGTCGATCAGGTCAGCCAGCTTCACCTGTTCGCCGGACCGGGTCCGCAGCCGTTGGCCACCGGGACCCGTCATCAGCCCGATCACGGCGTGCTCGGCCCGTGCCGGCGGGACGAGCCAGCCCGCTTGCCTGGCCAGCTCGAAGATCATTTGCAGATGCTGATGCTGCTCAGACCCGACGACGTAGATGATCCTGGTCGCGCCGAGCTGGGTCAGCCGGTACCGGATGGCCGCGGCATCCGTACTGTCGTAGCCGTAGCCGCCGTCGCTCTTGCGGAGCATCAGCGGCACCGGTTTACCGTCGCGGCCGACGAAGCCAGGCGGGAACGCGCACAAGGCGCCATGACTCATGACAGCGATGCCCTTGCGCTCCAGCTCATCGTTGACGTCGCTGAGCATCGAGTTGTAGAAGCTCTCGGGCGCCATGTCGGCGTCGGTGAGCCGGACGTCCAGCCTGGCGTAGATCTTCCGCAGGTACTTCATCGAGTCATCGACAAGGAGCTGCCAGAGGTTCATGGCGTCGTGTTCGCCCGCCTGAAGCTGGACGACCCGCTTGCGCGCCCTGTCGGCGAAAATCGGGTCGCTGTCGAACTTCGCCCGGGCGGCTTGATAGAACGCGGTGAACTCGCCCGCCGCGAGCTGGTCGTAGGTGGCCTGGTCGCCGATGTCCACGGCGTGCTCAATCAGCTGGCCGAACTGGGTGCCCCAGTCGCCCAGGTGTGCGGCCCGCACGACGTCGTGTCCGAGATGCTCGAGAATCCGCGCGACCGCCTCGCCAACGACTGTCGCCCGCAAGTGCCCGGCGTGCAGTTCCTTAGCGACGTTGGGGCCTGAGTAGTCGACGACGACCACCTCAGTCGGATCCGCGACGGCCACGCCGAGACGGGGATCTGCCCACTGGCCGTTCGACTGACTTGCGATCCAGTCGTCGGACAGGGTGATGTTGATGAATCCCGGACCGCTGACCTCTGCGTTGGCTACGGCGTCGGCGGCGGCGAGTCGCGCCGCTACCGGGGCCGCCACGTCGCGCGGCGCACGGCCTACCTGCCTGGCGAGCGACATGGCCACATTGGACTGGTAGTCGGCGAACGCAGAAGGCCGGATCAGCGGATCGGCGGCTGCGAACTCGGCGCCGAGCTCCGCTGCCAGCGCCTGTTGCACCAGCACTCCGAGCGCTGCCTCCGGATCCGTCATCTATCTAGCCTACCGGCCCGTCTACTGGTTATCCGGGCCGCCCGCGCGGAGCTACCGGCCCGAGGCGATGCAGGTCAGGGCCGGCGCCGGAAGTGCGCTCGGCTAGGTCCGAGGCGCTCTCGCATTCGCTCCGTGATACGCCGATCCGCCAGCGTGGCAGCCAGCTTGCACGCCGCGGCCGCGCCGCGTGCGCGCACATCGCCGTGGGCGATGACCACCGTCGCTTCCAGGCCGAGCAGCGCAGCGCCGCCATACGTCTCGGAGTCCAGTCGCTCAGCGAGCTCGCGCAGGCCGCGACGCTGGAACAGCGCGCCGAACCGGCCAGCCGCCGAGCTGCCGAGGGCCTCCCGAAGCTGAGCCGCCGTATAGTCTGCCGTTCCCTCGAGCGTCTTGAGGGCGACGTTGCCGGTGAAGCCGTCGGTCACCACAACGTCGACCTTGCCGGCGAGCAGATCGCCGCCCTCGACGTTGCCGGCAAAGCTGATCGGCAGACCATCATGCGGTTCAGCGGCCAGTAGCTCATGGGCGCGCTTGGCTAGCTTGTTTCCCTTGCCGGGCTCTGCGCCGATCGTCAGCAGGCCGACCCTGGGCTCGGCGATACCGAGCGCGACCTCCGCGTACGCGACGCCAAGCTGAGCGAACTGGGGGAGCATCTCGGGCTTGGGGTCGGCGATGGCGCCCGCATCGATCAGCACGGTGGGATTCGGGCGAGTCGGCAGGACGACCGCCAGGGCGGGTCTCGTGATACCGGGCAGCGGCCGCAGCCGAATCTGGGCGGTCGCGACGATGGCGCCTGTTGATCCCGCCGACACCACGGCGCCCGCCTGTCCGCGCCGCACAAGCTGGCACGCCACGGCGATGCTGGACCGCGGCCGCCGCCAGCTCGCCAGCGCGCCCTCGTCCATGGCGATGGATTCCTCAGCCGCCTCGATATAGACATTGCTGGCAGGCCCGAGCCGGGCCAGGAGCGGCCGTAGCTGACCTGGCCGGCCGGTTAGGGCAATCCGTGTATCGAGCTCGCGGGCCGCGGCAATGGCGCCGGCGACGATTTCCCCAGGCGCGTGGTCGCCGCCCATCGCGTCGACGGCGATCATCTTTCGCAACTCTGGCGCCGGGACCGGGGCCAGCCCGAGGGCAAGCTCGGCGTCTGCCTCGGCGTCCGCTGGCCGGGCAGGCACTCCCGATCTGGCCTCGGCTGGCCGGCCGGGCGTCCCTGATCCGACTTCCGCTGGCCGGCC
>Ga0126373_10002970_pt1 | contig 12563 bp, 8 predicted proteins | sample PanSoiMetPlot_11_FD_92545 | JGI IMG/M metagenome (GOLD analysis project Ga0126373, IMG submission 92545) | Tropical forest soil microbial communities from Panama - MetaG Plot_11 | ecosystem: Environmental > Terrestrial > Soil > Tropical forest > Bulk soil | place: Panama | collected 2016-02-17
GATGCCGATGCCGCACACCTCTCCGCGTTCTATCCTGGTGCTGACCCCCTGCGGCGTGAGCGAAATGGCGGCCTGCAGGGGGCGCGAGGCGAATCGGTCGAACGTGACCTCGCCTGCCCTGAGTCGAATGAGACCTTCCACCGAGGGCAACACCTTTTCGCTGGACCCATCGCTTGCCGCGAGCTCCTTTCCGCGCTCGAGAAGCTCGCGGAGCTCATCCCCGACGATTCGGTCGGTCGAGACGTCCAGGTCGACATGGAGTGCGCTCGGCTCGCCTTTCACGCGTCCTTGCAAGGTCACGCGCTTGTCCCGCCAGCGGAAGTCGGCCGATCGCACGTCGACCTGGTTGTGGTCGCCCTCGAGGTTGAACGACTCGATGTGGACGCTCTCGCCCGCCACCGGGATGCGGAAATCGCGCCCCGCTAGCTTCCCGCGCGCATGGAAGCGCACCGGGGGATCTACGAAGGTACTCATCTCCAGGTCGCCCTCGATGAGGCCGGCCTCGATCGGGATGCCGGTCAGCGGCGGCACCTCGAAGATGCGATCAAACGTGGCCTGGTCGAGGATGCCCGAGAAGGAAAAGAGCGACTTACCCTTCCCGAGCTCCAGCGCCAAGTGGGCCGTATGGCCGCCGTCAGTGATGGTGGCCTGCTTGACCTCCAGAGCATGGGCACCTCGCACCAGGTCCACGGTGACCCGAGGGCCGGCGGCGATCGTGAGATCTCCCTGCAGCGCGACGTCACCACCCTCCTTCCACCGCAGACGGGCGTCGGTGACCTGCACGGGAGCACGGGGCGCGAATCGATCGGGCACGTCCATCTCTCGCTTGAGCCACGCCACCATCTGGGCTCCGACGCTCCCGGTGCCTCGCACCTCCACGTCGAGGGGCGCTTTCCCGTGACTCTCCATGGATCCGTCGATCGTCAATGAACCGTCCAGCATCCCGAGCGTGGCCTTGTCGACGGCCAGCTGCTTCGGGGTCGCACGGAAGGTTCCTCCGGAGATACTCAGGGCTCCCGGCAAATCGGCATGCTGGATGGCGATGTTGTCGAGCGTCCCTGCGCCGGTCCAGACCCACGCGGCCGGATCTCTCAGCGGCCCTTCCAGGGAGAGGGCCGTGATGTCCAGCCGGCCTCGAGCATCCTCGAGGCGTTGCCATGCGGGCGGCAGTCCGTCCAGCTGGCTTACGAGAGCCTTGGCCTCGGCGACATCGATCGAGAGCCTGCCCGAGTCGACGGCGACCCAGGGCGAGTCGAGGTAGCGCAGCTTGCCGGTGAGGTCGGAAAACGACGACCGCCCGACGCGCCCGCGGGCACCTTCGATCGCTACCTGGCCGGCTCCGTACTCGAAGCTCCCTGCTTCGATGGAGAAGGGGTACGGAATGGGATCGTACGTGAGACTCAACGCAGCCTTGGTGACGAACACCTTGGGTGTGAGTGCACCGAGTCTATCGCCCAGGACGAGTCGTCCGGATAGTCGGCCGCCGATGCCGTGAATGCTCGAGAGGGTCCGATGCAGACCCGGGTCCTTGATCGCGCGGAGCAAAAGCGCACGCAGCTCGGCGGCGTCGGCCTCCAGCTTCATGTCGAGCTTGAAGGGTGCACCCGGTCCCGTCAGCCCGAGGCGGAGCGTGCCCTCCGTTCCCTTGACCTTGCCCGATCGCGCCGACACTCCCGTGGCATCGAGAGTCCGATGGGCCACGGCAAGCCTGCCGCTGACATCGCTCAGGTCGAGGTTGAGGCCGGGAGTCGAGAACTGTGCGGCCTGGATCGTTGCCGTGATGGTCGTGTTCTGCCACAGCTCCGCCCAAGAGCGTCCACTGCCTCGGAAGTCGACGCCTCGCGCCTGCCCCGCCTTGAAATCGCGGCACACATCCTCGACCAGCGGTATGTCCCGGGCGATCTCCAGCGCGGCCGCCCGGATCCGCGATAGATCGATTTCGGGGGAGGCCATCTTCGACGTCACCGTTGACGTTGTCTCGTCGACCGTGACCTCACCGGTGAGGCTCACCCGCGGCGACCTGACGTCCAGGCGTTCGATGGCGGCCCGCACCATGCCCTGGTCTTCGCCGACCGCGGCCTTGAGGGCAACCCCATCGAGGACCGTGCTTCGCTGTCCCCGCACGAGAGTGACCAACGGCGCGGAGGCCTCGATCTCGGCCTGGACCTTCCGGAGCCCGACCGATGTGAGCGCCACGTCCAGGCTGGCGTCCCCCGACCCGAGGTATGGGAGCGGACGCGGGGAGATCGACGCCAGGGCTTCCGGCAGTCGGAGCCGGTCGAATCGCGCCCGTCCGGCCGTGGCGAGGGTGTCGGCGGCGATGCTGAGCTCGAGCTGCAATGAATCAAACGCATTCGACCCGAAGTGGAGATGGATCTCCAGCGCGCTCGGGGGCGCCCGCAGGCGACCGTTCAGGTTGGTGATGATGAGCGGAAGCCGCGCACCACTCCTGAGCTCGACCGAGCTGTCGCTGACGACCACGATCAAGCGGGGAGCCTGCGTGGCCAGCGAAGTCAGCAGAGCACGGAGCTGGCCCTCTACGGCGTCGATGTCGAGGGACTTTTCCCCCTGCAGAGCCAGGGACAGAGCGACACCGGACAGCTCCACGCGAGAAATGTCGAACGTCCTTCGCAGCAGACCGGCCACGGACGGACGGGCGGTGATGGACTGGATCTTTCCCGTAACCTGCTTGCCGAAGCTCGCGGAGATGCCCCGCATGGTCACCGCCGGACGCGGAAACCACGTGAGGTCGATCTTGCTGATGGCCAGATCGGCATCGGTCTTGCTCGACACGAATGCCCGAATGCGCTCGCGAACGGCTTGACTGTCGAGCACACGAGGCAAGAGCAGGGCGGCAAGCAGAAGGAGGACGACCGCGAGGCCGATGAGGCCCGCCAGCCACGCGATGATGCGGCGGACCGTCATCTCCGCTCCGGGAGCGCCTCGACGGACAGACGGGCGGTCGACGGTCCCGAGCTCTTCACCGGCGGGGAATCCGGGAGAGAGTCGAGCGGCAATGACCAGTCGGGCGGCGGCATCATGTCTCTGGCGTTATCCATGCTGTGCGGGGCCTGTGTCACACCGACCCAGGTCACGAACGGGCCGTGACGACAGCGACCCCCATGGTACCGCGACTGAATCTACCGGCACCCGCAGCCAGATCGAAGAAGTCAGGCTCGAAGCTACGACCCCAGCCCCCGCCGATCTTCGTCGCTGGCCGCGCGGCGACTTTCTTCCCGGATGAGGCCGAGCACTTCCCGTTTGAGATCATTGAAGCGCGGAGAGGTGGTTGTCTCGAGCGTGCGGGGCCGGGGCAGGTCGACGGCCAGGCGCTTCTTGATGCGTCCCGGCCGCGCCGTCATGACACAGACCGTGTCCGCGAGCAGAAGCGCCTCCTCGACGTCGTGGGTGATAAAGAGGACGGTCTGATGCTGCCGCTCCCAGACCGAGAGCAAGAGCTCCTGCATGACGGAGCGTGTCTGGGCGTCCAGGCTGCCGAAGGGCTCGTCCATGAGGAGGAGCACGGGCTCCATGATCAGCACGCGCGCAATCCCCACGCGTTGTTTCATGCCGCCGGAGAGCTCGGCCGGGTAGTGCCGCTCGAAGCCGCGGAGGCCTACCTGCTCCAGCAGGGCCTCGACGCGTGGGCCGTACTGAGCGGCGGACACGCCGCAGGTCTTCGGCCCAAAGGTGATGTTGTCGAGGACGGTGAACCACGGAAAGAGCGCCGCCTCCTGGAACACCACGCTCCGTCTCGGATCGGGGCGGCTCACGGGTTCTCCCCGGAAGAGCACCTCGCCACGGGTCGGCCCATCGAAGCCCGCCACCATGTTGAGGAGGGTGGACTTGCCGCAGCCCGACGGGCCGAGGACGGCGGCGAACTCGTTGGGCGCCACGTCGAGGTCGATCGCGTCGAGCGCGACGAGCCGGCCCGTCCGGCCGTTGAACTCCTTGCTCACGCCGCGGAGGGCGACGACGGGCGCTGCGGTCACCGATGGGGCAGGCTCACGCATGCCGCTCGAGGACCCGCCACCGCAGCAGCACGCGGGAGAGGCGCACGATGATCTGGTCGGAGATGAACCCCAGGAGGCCGACGGAGAACATGGTGGCCACGCAGATGTCCATGCGCCCCACGTAGTATGCGTCCCAGAGGACGTACCCGAGGCCGGACTTCACGGCGATCATCTCGGCCACGATCACGGCCGTCCAGGCCACCCCGACGCCGAGCCGGAGACCCGTGAAGATCGAGGGCAAGGCGGAGGGCAGGACGATCTTCAACAAGACTGTCCGCTCCCCCGCGCCCAGCATGCGGGCCGCACGAAGGAGCAGGAGATTCGTATCGCGGACGCCGTGAGCGGTGTTGACCACGATGGGATAGAAGGCGCCGAGCCCGATCAGAAAGAGCGCGCTCGCATCGTAGATGCCGAAGACCGCGATGGCGAAGGGCAGCCAGGCCGTGATGGGAACGGGACGCAGCAGCTGGATGGAGGGGTCGACGAGTCGCGCCACGAGGCGATTCCAGCCCACGAACATTCCGAGCGGAATGGCCACGACAGCGGCGAGCACGAATCCTTCCAGCACACGCCGTCCCGAGTAGAGGACGTTGGCGACCCAGGTGCCGGAGTAGGGCGAGAGCGACTTGCCCGGTGCGCCGAAGATCCATCGGCGCCACGACTCGAGCACCTGGGACGGCGCGGGAATGATCCCCTCCGCGACCCAGTGCTGAGTCACGGCAAGGTGCCACAGGGCGAGGAGGAGGAGAGGGAGGATCAGGAACCAGGGAATGCGCCGGTCGCCCACGCCCTGCCTCGCCGCTTACTTGTTCTGCCCGAGATCGACGGCGCTGCGCCCGGTGGCGCGGCTCAAAAGCTCGTACGTGTAGTACTGTCCGACCTCGCCGGACACGTCACGCGCGATGACGCCATTGTCGGAAAGGAACTTGGAGATGCGCCGGATCGACTCGAGCGGCAACGACACGTCGAAGCGCGTGTAGCGGATGGCCTCGGCGGTCACGGTCTCGGGCAGCCCCGCCTTCTCGGCGTAGATCTTGGCAAAGCGCTGCGGGTCGGCCTGGGCGATCTTCACCACGTCCACGTAGGCCGAGACGAACCGTTGCGCCGCCTCGCGTTGCTTCTCCATGAAGCCCCGGTTCACGGCGAGCACGGCGATGAGGCCGCCCACGGTCTTGGAGCTGTTGTGGGTGATCGTCGGATACTGCGCCCAGCCCTCCACGATGCCCTGGGCGCAGAAGGGGTGCCAGACCACGGCCAGATCGATTTCCTTGCCCTGCAGCGCCTTCAGATAGTTACCGCCGCCCCCCATGATGTTAACGATGCGGAGCTTGCCGTAGTCGAGCCCGTTCTCCTGGACCGTCGCCGCGAACTTGAGCCACGAGATGGATCCCGCCCCCACGCCGATCGACTTGGCGCCGATGCCCGCCCACTCCTTGATGTCATCCCCTTTTCGCACGAGCAGGCAGTCGTTGCCGGAGCCGATGCCGGCCACGCCGATCATCGACTTGGCGCCTTGACCGAGGCCAAGGGTGATGTCCTGCGGTCCGAAGGCGGCGATGTCGAGATCACCCGTGGCGAGGGCCGTGCGCTCGTCGGCGAAGCGCTGGAACAACACCTGCTCCACCTGCACGTTGTATTTCGCGGCCTCGGCGGGCAGGAGCCAGAGCGGGGAGAGCGCCGGCACATTGGCCATGCCCTGCTTCACCTTGACCGGGGCGGGCAGCGGCGTGCGTGTGGGATCGGACTGCGCGGCGGCCGGCGTCCAGGACTCAAAGAACGCCAGGAGCATGAGCAGCCAGAGCGTCGAGCCAGTGAGCCGAACGTTCATGCCGTGCCTCCCCGAGCTGAGTCGATCACCGATGGGTCCGTCGACCCGCGTGACGCATCGCCCTCTTCGTCCGCGCCGATGCTGCCAGAGGGCGTGGCCCAGGTCAATTGGAGGCGCCCCGTCTACGGGGTCTCCGCCGCCGCGCGTGAAGAGGTGGCGGCCATGCAGTAGGTCTGCGGGGGGCCGCGCCACACGTCGACGGGCATGGCGACGGCGGCGAGAAGGGGAGTGGGGGCGCTAGAGTTGCCCGTGCACCTCTTGAATGGCCTAGAAACAGGGCGAGCTGCGCTTCTCGCCCACACACCGGTTGAATTCAGCTCTCTTGGCCTCGTCGTTCCTCCTCTGCGCGAGGCTCTTCTCTGCCGCCTCTCTCATGTTCCGGGCGTTCTCCGCGTCTTCCAAATCTATTCTCGATGGACCGCTGGACCCGCCCGCGGGAGACAAGCCACCGGACGAGCCGCCCTGCATCGGGCCAGACACCGATACAAATGGGAGTGAGCCTGGTCGTTTCGCCTTGGCCCGGTACCGCTCCGGCACCATCCATTCCGATTGCGCATAGTGGGTGACACCTGCTTCGTCTACGTACTTCACTTGAGCCGACGTTGGCCCGGCCAGCGCCAATATCGACAGCAGAGCGAGAGCCATTCTCATGCGTGTCTCCTTCCTCCAACAGTGGCCCCGGCTTCCTGGATCGCTCACTGAACGGCCCAGAGTCACGGTAGCGGCTTGCCCAGCAATCACCGGGCCATTCATGACGGGTCGAAAAATTGCTGGGTTGCGTTGCTACTCGGCGTGCGCGTCTGTCAGGAACGTCAGCCTTGCCCTCCCCGAATGACAATGTGGTGACACCTGCTACGAGGGAACCCCACGGGTAGCAGGGACTCCTGGAGCCGGGGCCGAGGTCGACCCGTCGGATCCGGGTATGTTCACGAGGTTCCTCACGACGCGCCGCTCACGGCGCCGCTCGTACTTGGGGGTGGCCATCTGGACGGCCGGACGATGTTCATCCGACCGGTCGGAGCGTCGCCTGACTCAGGCCGACGGAGTGGGCACTGGACGAGATGGCCAGGAACGCGCATCATACCGCTGCCGTCGGAGTCGGCTGCGGATAGCGCTCGGGTCGACCCTCACCGGTTCGGACAAAGAGGTCGATGGTCCGGTCCGATCCTCCACGTAACCCAACTCCCGCCGCCTCTGCTGTATCGAGAGAGCTGAAAGGAGCAACGTCATGGCGTCCACCGCCGTCGTCGAGACCGCGACGTCTCACCCTCTCGACCCGCTCGGCGCGGGCGAGATCGAACGCGCCTGGCAGATCGTGTGTGAGCAGCGGAATCTCGGTCTCCGCACGCGCGTGGTCTCGATCATGCTGCACGAGCCCACGAAGAAGGTCGTGCTCGCCCATCGCCCCGGTGACCCCGTCGAGCGATGCGCCTTCATCGTGCTCGTCGACAGGGAGGCGGGACACACGTACGAGGTGGTGGTCTCCTTGACAGAGAGCCGGGTGCTCTCCTGGGTGCACGTTCCCGGGGTGCAGCCAGCCATCGTGCTCGACGAGTTCGTCGAGTGCGAGGCCGCGGTGCGCGCGGACGCGCGCTGGCAGGCGGCGATGCGGAAGCGCGGGGTGACCGACTTCAGCCTGACCATGGTGGACGCGTGGTCGGCAGGCAATTTCGGCTTTCCTCAAGACGAGGGACGCCGGCTCGTCCGCGCGCTCACGTGGGTGCGCCGCGGGCCCGCCGACAACGGGTACGCTCGGCCCGTGGCCAACGTGGTGACGGTGGTGGACCTCAACGAGATGAAGGTGCTCGCGGTCGAGGATGGTGGCGTCGTGCCCCTGCCGCCCGAAGACGCCAACTACTCGCCCGCCGTCGCGGGAGAGCGGCCCGGCCTCAAGTCCCTCCACATCCACCAGCCCGAGGGCCCGAGCTTCGTGCTCTCCGGGCACGAGCTCGCGTGGCAGAAGTGGCGTCTCCGTATCGGCTTTACCCCCCGCGAGGGCCTCGTGATCCACACCGTCACCTACGAAGATCAAGGCCGCGAGCGCCCGATCCTCTACCGCGCCTCCGTCGCCGACATGGTGGTGCCCTACGGCGACCCGCGGCCGACGTATTTCCACCGCAACGCGTTCGACGTCGGCGAGTACGGCATGGGTACGCTCGCCAACGTCCTCGCGAACGGCTGCGACTGCCTCGGGGAGATCCGCTACCTCGATGCGGTGGTCAACGACAGCCAGGGCCGCGCCGTGACATTGCCGAACGCCGTCTGCATCCACGAGGAGGACGCGGGCATCCTCTGGAAGCACTTCGACTGGCGGCTAGGTACCACGGAAGTACGGCGCTCGCGCCGCCTCGTCGTGTCCTCCATCTCTACGGTGGGGAACTACGAGTACGGTTTCTACTGGTCCTTCTATCAGGACGGAGCGATCGAGCTGCAGGTGAAAATGACAGGGGTCATCTCGAACGGCGCCGAGCCTCCGGGAGCGAAGCCCATCTGGGGCGAGCTGGTCGCGCCCCAAGTCTACGGCCCCATCCACCAGCACTTCTTCAACGCGCGGATGGATATGATGGTCGATGGGCTCGACAACTCGGTCTACGAGGTGAACACCGTTGCCGATCCCCCGGGCCCCGACAACCCGCACCACAATGCGTTCCACACGGAGGCGACGCTCCTCGGATCGGAGGGGAAGGCGCAACGCCTCATCGATCCCCTGGTCGGCCGCTTCTGGAAGATCGTGAACCCCTCCGTGCGGAATCGCCTCGGCGAGCCCGTGGCCTACAAGCTGATGCCCGGCGAGAATGTGCGGCCCTTTGCCGGCCCCGACGCCGCCGTGACAAGGCGCGCAGCGTTCATGACCAAGCATCTGTGGGTGACCCACCACGACCCGCGCGAGCGGTACGCCGCGGGTGACTACCCCAACCAGCATCCCGGCGGCGCCGGCCTGCCGAGCTACGTGGCGGACGACGCCCCGCTCGAGAACACCGACCTGGTCGTGTGGTACACGTTCGGTGCCCACCACGTGGTGCGCCCGGAGGACTGGCCGGTGATGCCCGTGACCCCGATCGGCTTCATGCTCAAGCCGTCGGGATTCTTCGACCGGAACCCCGCGCTCGACGTGCCCCGGCCCACGCCCCACGGCGCCTGCGCCACCGGCGAGTCGGCGTGTCATGCGCCGTGATCAACCGGCTCGTCATGGATCGGCTATGCCATGGCCTTCTGGTACGAGCTGATCGAGGCGGCGATGTCGCGGCGGCCCAGCTTCGACGATCTCCGGGTCGTTACGGCGCTCGGGCAGTGCCTTGAGCATGTCGGCGACGTGAATCGCGTCGTGGCGTGTCCAGCCGAGCAGGAATTGGCCAAGCGGGAGATCTACTGCCCGTGACCACCCCAGAATGACGATGCGGAGGACATGACATGCGAGCCCTGGTCCTCGAAGAGTTCGGTGCCCCGTTCGTAGCCCGGGAGGTGCCTACTCCGGACATTGCCGCTCACGAAGCGCTCGTCCGAGTGCGCAACGTGGGGATCTGTGGCACCGACATCAAGATCCGGGCTAACAAGATGGGGCTGGGAGTGATCCCGCTCATCATGGGTCACGAGATCGCGGGCGAAGTGGTGGAGGTGGGGCGCCAAGTGCCCGGGTTCACCGTGGGCGACCGGGTCATCGTGAACTTCTACGTCACCTGCGGCCGCTGCCCGTACTGCCGGGCGGGGCGAGACACGCTCTGCACCACGGTACGCCAGCACGGCTTCAGCATGGATGGGGGCTTCGCCGAATATCTCAAGACACCCGGGGTGAACCTGTGCAAGGTGCCGGACCACGTTCCCCTGGAGCAGGCCTGCATCCTCGGAGACGCCGTGGCCACCTCCTATCACGCCATTACCAAGCGCGCCCGGGTCGGTCCGGGCACCACGCTGGCCCTGATCGGGGTGGGCGGCGTGGGGCTGCATGCTCTCCAGATGGCGCGGATGGCCGGAGGCTGGGTCATCGCGGTGGATGTCAACGAGGCACGGCTCGAGCTCGCCAAGTCCCTCGGCGCGGACGCCGTGATCGACGCTCGCCGCGGCCCCTTCCACGAGACGGTGCGGCAGCTGACGGATGGCCAGGGGGTCGATGTGGTGATGGAGTTCGTGGCCAACCAGCACACGTTGCCCTCCAGCTACCAGAGCGTGAAACGCGCGGGGCGGTTGGTCTTCGTGGGCTACACGCCCCAGCTTCCCCTGTCCGTGATGCCGCACGAGCTCGTGCGCAACGAGCTGGAGATCGTCGGCTCGCGCGCGAACACCAAGCTGGAGCTCCAGGAGACCATGGACCTGGTGGCCCGCGGCCGGATCACTCCCATTGTCGATCGGCTCTTCCCTCTCGCCGAGGTCGAGTCGGCCTTCGACGCTCTCAGAGAAGGCCGGTCTCTTGGTCGCAACGTCCTCGTGATCGACTGATCGTCCTGTAGAGGTGCAATGAGGTTATTCTTTGCTGGTCGTGTCCGAGTCCGGCAGAATAGGTCGCGGCAAAGAGCCCCGCGGGCGGGGTGATCGACTCCGGACGGGTGGAATCCGGCCTGCCCTCGAGCTGGTCGGCGTCGGCTAGAAGCCGAGATCCATGTCCTCCATCACGCGTTCGGCCGTCGAGGCGATGGACGCTCGCGATCCCCTCTCGAGCTGCCGCGCGCGGTTCGCCCTGCCGTCCAACGTGGTCTATCTCGACGGCAATTCTCTGGGCGCGCTGCCCGTCACCACGTCCGCGCGGTTGGGCCAGGTCGTCGAGGCGTGGGGACGGGACCTCATCCGCAGCTGGAACGGCCACGACTGGATCGGCTGGCCGAAGCGGGTGGGCGATCGCATCGCGCCGCTGATCGGCGCGCGGGCGGGCGAGGTGATCGTGGCCGATTCGACCTCGGTCAACGTCTTCAAGCTGCTGAGCGCGGCGCTCGACCTCCAACGCGGCCGCTCCGTGATCCTCTCCGAGACCGACAACTTTCCCACGGACCTGTACGTCGCGCAGGGACTCATAGACGCGCTCGACAAGCGCGTCGAGCTGCGCACGGTGGACGCTCCGGCCCTGTCCGGCGCGCTCGGTCGTGACGTCGCCGTCATGATGCTCACCCACGTGAACTACCGGACCGGCGCGATGCACGACATGGCGGCCCTCACCGCCGCTGCCCATGACGCCGGAGCCCTGGCTCTGTGGGATCTCTCGCACTCGGCCGGCGCCATGCCGCTGGCCTAGGACGAGGTAGGCGTCGATCTGGCCGTCGGCGGCGGCTACAAGTTCCTCAATGGCGGGCCGGGCGCGCCGGCCTATGTCTTCGTCGCCGAGCGCTGGCTCGAGCGCATCCGGCCCGCGCTGTCCGGCTGGATGGGCCACGCCCGCCCGTTCGACTTCGATACGACGTACGAGCCGGCCCCGGGCATCGAACGGCTCCTCGTCGGCACGCCGCCCGTGCTGTCGCTGGCCGCGCTCGACGCCGGTCTCGAGACATTCGAGGGGGTCGATCTCGAGCAGGTGCACGCCAAGTCCGTGGCGCTGGGGATGCTGTTCCGACGGCTGGTGGAGCAAGAGTGCGACGGGTTGGGACTTCAACTCGTCTCACCCCTCGATCCCGAGCGGTGCGGGAGCCAGGTCTGCTACGCGCATCCCGACGGCTACGCGATCATGCAGGGGCTGATCGCCAACGGCGTCATCGGTGACTTCCGGGCGCCGAACGTCCTGCGCTTCGGGTTCGCGCCGCTCTACGTGCGCTACGTCGACGTCTTCAACGCCGTCCTCGCGCTGCGGAGCGTGCTGAGTACGCGCGCGTGGGACGATCCGCGGTTCCGGACTCGCGGGCGGGTGACGTGAGCTCGGAAGCGGCGGCGACCGTGTGTCCCATCTGCGCCACCAGCTGCGACAGCTCCGGATGACCCCAGATCGACTCGACCGATTCGTAGCGGCCCACTTGCCAGCACGCGTCATCGATCATCCGGCCGCCCCACCCGTACTCGATCGCGAATTGCGAGGGGTTCGCCACGTAGAACGACACCATGTGATCGTTCATGTGCCGGCCGAGATCGATGACGATCGGCGTCCCCGCCTGCCGGGCGACGTCCCGGGCGGAACCCACGTCGTCGAGCGAGTTGCACTCGAGCATGAAGTGATTGATTCGCTTCGGGCCGTTGCCGCCGAACAGGGCGATCGAGTGGTGACGAGGGTTGCAATGCAGGAACACCGCCATGGGATGACCTAAGGGACCGGCGACGTCAGAGACGCGAAAGCCGAGCAGATCCATGTAGAACTTCGCGCTCGCGTCGAGGTCGGGTTGGTAGACGACGAGGTGCCCCAGGCCCATGGTGCCCGTTTTGAAACCGGTGATCGCCCGGGAAGGGTGAAACGGCCGCTGGTTGAGAGGCGGTCCGTAGTACACCTCGGTCCGGATACCGGCGGGATCATCGAACTGGATCAGGTCGACCACGCGGCGCTGATCCGCCTCGTCGCGCGTACCGCGCTTCACCCGCACGCCGGCGTCTTCCAGTCGCTGCGCGACCGCGTGCAGCGCGGCTGCGTCGGGCACCTCCCAGCCGATGACCTCGAGATCATCGGCCCCGTCGTTGCGGAGCTCGATGCGGTGGGAGTGCTCGTCCATCCGAAGGTACGTCGTGGAGTGGGTGTCGCCCGGCACGAGCTCCATGCCGAGCACGCTGGAGGCGAGCCCGCGCCAGGCCGCGAGGTCGCTGACCCCGAAAATGAGGTA
>Ga0126373_10002971_pt1 | contig 12563 bp, 7 predicted proteins | sample PanSoiMetPlot_11_FD_92545 | JGI IMG/M metagenome (GOLD analysis project Ga0126373, IMG submission 92545) | Tropical forest soil microbial communities from Panama - MetaG Plot_11 | ecosystem: Environmental > Terrestrial > Soil > Tropical forest > Bulk soil | place: Panama | collected 2016-02-17
CAATTCCCGAACCCAACTGGCTGCCATTGGAGGAAATCGACAGGGGTGCTGTATATGTCAGCCCAACAGGCGTTTGCACCTTGCTCTGAGAGAATGGAGTAGTCTGAAACTGGATGCCGTCGAAGTGGAAGGCTTTCAGGTTGTCACCACCGCCCCACAAATACATAGTGGGTCCGTTAACCGGGCTGTTCCAATAGATAGGCGAACCAAGGAAGGCATACGCGGTACCCGCGAATTCTTGAAGGTCTTGATCAGCACCCTGGTTGAACTTGCCCATGTTGGTTCCGTCGACGACCCGGAGGATGCCATCTTTGCCTGCGGCGGCCAGGGTATTGGTTCCCGGGATTAGGAGCGGGCCGCCAGAACCGACATCGAGGTCCTCGCCGTCGAGAAAGAGCCTGTTGTCGGGCGTAAACCAATCCAGAGGAGCCAGGCCAGAGCTCAGCTTGATGAAGCTCTCGCCAAGATTGCGGCCGCAGTTGTCGGCCGAATCGCAAGTTCCATTACCAGTGACGAGATAGATCGAGCCGTCGTCGGCACCCACGAGCCCCTGGCCCGACTGCCAGACAGAGCCTCTGCCGCCGTCCGGGGTCGTATTATAAACGGCGACCTGGGTGAGCGTGGTGGCATTGTATCCCATCACCCAACCGTGATAGGGATCGTTGTCTCCGTGCGATCCGAAGGCGATGTAGACGTTGCCGTCCTTTAGCAAGAGGGCGGGTCTGTTCAACTGCATCAACGGATTGAAATTAATCATGCCGCCGACGCTACCATCACCATTTCCCTGGACGCTGGCCGCTATCTCTACCGGGCTATCCGGGCGCTCGAATCCGGTGGATACATCGAGCGCGTGCAGCTTCTGGTGATATCCCTGGGAGTCTTTGCTCTTGGCGACGACATAGATTGTGCCGCGTTCCGGATCTATTACCGGGGTTGATGTAATTCCGATTTCGGGAGTCAGGTCAGTATAGTCCGGGGCTATATCGCCGCTGGGAACCGCGTCCCCCAGGCTGGACTGCCAGAGCGGGTTCTGCGCGCCGGGATCATCGGCATCGAACGCGTAAACGCTGTTGTGCTCGGTGGCCACATAGACGACATTGCGGACGCCTATCTGCGGAATCGCAACACCGGGCGCATAAAGCGGCTGAGCGTAGATATAGCCGTCCACGCTCCTCGAGAACAGCTTGCCGAAGGTCCCAGGGGCCACATTAGACGTGTTCAGCACCCTCTCGTTTTGATTGGCGCCGCTGCGGCCCGAATCATTGTGCTGAGTGAGCACGGCCGGGCCATCGGAGATCGACAGAGATTTATTCGCCCGCGCCTTCGCAGGGCTCGCATGGTCATTGCGCGCTAACACGCTCCAAAACGGAGAGAAGATCAGGAACGCAGAGGGCAGCGCCAGGGCACAACTCAAAACCTTCTTCATCAACAAACTTCCCAACTCCTAGATCAGGTCCACTGCTTAGATCGGGTCCGGGAGCGAGCATGGGGAGCGATGATATGACTTAGGGACATTGCCGAAAGTCGGGAAATCTCAATTCATACTCTCAGTCGAACGCCTTACCTTGACCATAGTTCCAAGAACAATCCTGTCATACTACGGCATCTCATACTCGGCATCACATACTACGGCATGGATGGTTTTGGAAATGGGATGGTTTCGGGAAAATGGCTGCGGAGAGCAGAATTCGTACCAATCCCTTAATTCCCTACCCCTATCGGTACCAGTTTCACCGTCTTCCAAATCTGTGACAAAGTGCGAGGACTCAGTCACAGCCCCTTCGGTACGAATCCACGTTTCAAGGCGGGAGCCAAGACAAGCGGTAAACTAGTGCAAACTGCGTGCCTGTAATAATCATTACCTTACAGCCAACTTGTCCGAACCGAATGTGCCACCATCTCATAGGATTATGACGCCTGAGCCGACCATTATCTCGAAGTAAGCAGCCCAAATTGATGGGGCGTCATTGTCACCGGAGGACACGCTTTGGGCTGTATCCTTGCCAGCGCCGGGTCCGGCCTATATGATCACAGGTCAAAGAAATCTTGAAGTTAAGATTAATCAAGCTGGGCAACGCGCGCTCTCTAGCAGGCTAAAGCGGGAAATCGATGAACCGGCCAAAGAACCTGGGATCGATTCGCGGAACGGAGTGGAACAACAATGAGCGACCAGAAATCCGGAGATCACAGTAACGACAACTTGATTGGTCAAAACAAAAGCGAGCTGTCAACGCCTTCGCTATGTCTTGACCTCAATATATTCGAGGCAAACCTTCAGAAGATGTCGGAGCACGTAAAGAGGTCGCGAATCGGGCTGAGGCCTCATGCCAAGTCGCATAAGTGCCCACAGATCGCGCTTCGCCAGGTCAACTCCGGTGCCCTTGGGGTTTGCGCCGCTACAATCGACGAAGCCGAAGCAATGTCGCGCGCGGGTGTCAATGGAATCTTGATTACGTCCGAGATGGTTGGCCGCCATAAGATCGATAGGCTGGTCGCGTTGACTTCTGCGGCTCCGGATACGATGTCAGTTGTCGATAGCCCGGTGCACGTGGATGAACTCGAACAGGCGGCCAGCGCTGCCGGGGTCCGGCCCGGTGTGCTGATCGACATGGACCTGGGGCTCAAGCGCACGGGTGTTGCGACCGTCGATGCGGGAGTGTCGCTCGCTGAAAAGATTTGCGCGACATCGACCCTTCAACTGCGCGGTGTAAGCGCCTACTCGAGTCTTTCGGCGCACGTAGCAGGCTTTGAAGAGCGCCGGGCGCATTCGTTGAAGGCTATGGAACCGGCGGTGGAATTGATGTCGCGACTGAGGCGCGCCGGAATGCCAGCGGAGATCCTTTCAGGGGGAAGCACCGGCACGTACAACATCGACCCTGAAATAGAAGGGATGACTGAATTGCAAGCCGGCTCGTACATCTTTATGGATGTCGATTACCACCTCATAGGCGGGAAGACTAGCGCGGCGTTCGATGATTTCGGCTTTTCGCTTACGGTGATTGCTACCGTAATCAGCAAGAGCCACGACGGGGTCGCAACGGTCGACGCGGGCTTCAAGGCATTGGCGACAGACCGCCCGTTTGGACCGGAACTAAAAGGAAGACCGGGTGTGAAATACCATTTTGGGGGCGACGAGCACGGGATACTCGAGATACGCGATGGGGAGGACAATTTGCGGGTAGGTGACCGCCTCGAGTTCTTTGTGCCTCACTGTGATCCGACCGTGAACCTCTACGACCGAATCCACTGTATCCGAAACGACCGGATCGAAGCAGTATGGGGTATCGCGCGAGGATACCAGAATGGTTGAAGAGTTGAAGGTTGGAGGTAGCAAGTTGCAGGTTGCAAGTTGCCGGTTGCAAGTTGCGAGTTGCCGGTTGGAGCTTGTAAGTTGCAGGTCTAAAGGAAAAAGTCTCGCCTGAATAAAGATCTTGCAACTCGGCGATGCAATCCATGCTTGTGCGTCCTCGAGAGAAACCCTTTTCTTATGAGCCTCACTAACTTCGAGGGTTGGTGTGTCCAAAACGCCACAGGGTCGGCACTTTGCGGGCAGGACTCAAAGAGCAACTGTATGCGGTCGCTCGCGCTTTTCACTGGCATGATGGGGGGCTAACTTCTTAGCACCGCGAGTGAGCATTGCTGCGCGGCGGCCTTCATTTGGATGGCAATGTAGGAGACCAATTATGGAAGGGCTATTTCATGACCTGCGCTACGGAATAAGGATGTTGAGGGGCAATGCCGGGTTTAGCGCGGTGGCGTTGATGACGCTGGCGCTCGGCATTGGCGCCAACAGCGCTGTATTCAGCGTCATCGACGGGATTTTGCTGCGGCCGCTCGGATACAAAGATCCATCCCGTCTTGTAGTACTCAATCACAACTATCCAAAGCTGGACTTGAAAGCCTCAGTGTCTGCAGTTGGGTTCAACTACTACCGCGAGAGAGCTGAATCGTTTGAAAACATGGCCGCGTTCCAGCCGTGGCCTGCAAACCTGACTGAAGCGGGAGAGCCTGAGCGCCTGCAAGGTCTAAGGGTCACGGCGGACTTCTTTCCCACACTTGGAATCGACATCGATAGAGGCCGCGGGATTCTCTCCGAGGAGAATCAACTAGGTCGGGATAAAGTTGTAGTGCTGGGCGACGGCCTTTGGCGGCGGAGGTTCGGGGCCGATACAAATATAATCGGCAAGACCCTGGCATTAAATGGCGAAGGATACGTGGTTGTAGGGATCGCGCCGCCCGGCTTTCAGTTTGGCCGCGAAATGGGCCAGCCAAGCGAGTTGTGGGCGCCAATCGCGTTTACGCCCAATCAATTGGACCCGAGAGCGTGGAGGAATGAGTCTCTTAGCGTAATAGCCCGATTGAAGCCGTCCGTAGGAATCGACCGGGCCCAGGCAGAGATGGATACGATCGCGGCAAGCGTCAGGCAGCAGTATTTCAAAGGAGGAGATGCAGAGGATGCCAGCTCGTGGAACCTGTTGCTCAGGTCAGTCAACGAAGTGGTTGTAGGCGATGTCAGGCCGGCCTTACTGGTCCTGCTGGGAGCAGTTTGTCTCGTTCTCTTAATCGCATGCGCGAACGTAGCGAATCTTCTGCTCGCGCGTGGCGCAGCTCGGCAAAAGGAGATCGCCATTCGAACAGCGCTGGGGGCGGGACGGTCGAGAGTAATCCGCCAACTGCTGAGCGAGGCGGCGGTGCTGGCATTGGTAGGCGGGTGCCTTGGGTTGTTGCTCGGGTATTGGGGGCTCAAGCTATTGCTATCGCTCAATCAGGGCAACATACCTCGAGTCGAAGAAATCACACTGGACTGGCGGGTGCTCGGTTTCACACTGCTGATCTCTCTTGTGACCGGCGTCCTGTTTGGACTGGCGCCGGCGCTTCAGTCGTCGAAAGGTCTCCACGAAACACTGAAGGAGGGTGGACGCAGCGGACGCGCCACCGGGCGCCGCGGCATTCGCAACGTGCTGGTTGCCGGTGAAGTGGCCCTCGCGCTGGTGCTGCTCATATTGGCCGGCCTGTTCATAAGAAGCTTTGCAAAACTGCAAGACGTCAATCCTGGCTTTCGGCCCGACGGTTTGTTAACGCTGCAGATTGCCCTGCCCCAGTACAAGTATCAAAAGCCGGAACAGATCGACGGCTTCTTCCAACAGGTCCTTGAGCGCACATCGGCGCTTTCCGGAGTAGAATCAGCGGGCGTTTGTTCCAGCCTTCCGATGAGCGGGGACCGCTCGAGCGCGAGCTTTGATATAGAGGGCCGCGTCACGGCGCCAGATGAGATGATGCCGTGGGGTAATATCTGGTACGCGGGGTCCTCATATTTCAAAACGATGGGCATTCCGTTGATGAGCGGCCGCTTCTTTGACGATCGTGACAACCGCGAGTCCCCGCCTGTGGCACTTATTGATGAGACCATGTCGCGGAAGTACTGGCCGGATCAGAATCCTATCGGCAAGCGGATCGACACCGGGGACCGCGACGAACAAAAACACACCTTGTGGCGCGAGGTTGTAGGAGTCGTCGGGCATGTTAAGCACAAAGGACTGGAGGGCGTGTCTCCGGTTCAGTATTACTTGCCGCACCGCCAGTTCCCCATTCGCCAAATGTTCCTGGTCGTTCGCACAACAGGCGACCCCGCCAGCCTGGGGAGTTCGGTGCGCGCCATCATACGCTCTGTTGACAATGCACTGCCCGTATTCAAGGTCACGACCATGGAGCGAATCGTCGCGGAGTCAGCAGCTCAGCGGCGCTTTTCCACTACCTTGCTGGCGGTCTTTGCGGCGGTCGCGATCAGCCTGGCGGCTGTCGGGCTTTATGGAGTAATGGCGTATTCGGTCGCTCAGCAGACTCACGATATCGGAGTCCGGATGGCCCTTGGTGCAAGTCGCCGAAAAGTACTTGGAACCGTCGTCGGCCAGGGGGTGCTGATCAGCATCGCAGGAGTTGCAGTCGGACTGGCCGGCGCCCTGGCTCTGTCTCACTTAATATCTGGCTTGCTCTTCGCTGTTGGCGCGACTGATCCACTCGTTTTCACGCTGACGCCATTGCTGCTCGGCGCTGAGGGGCTCGTGGCATGCCTTGTGCCGGCTCTAAGAGCTACAAGAGTCGACCCTCTGATCGCTCTTCGTTACGAATGACTGAGCGGACAGGTCCATTCATTGTTTCAGGGCGCAGTAGCCCCATATATGACTCCTCACATTGCGCGGTCTAGGACCTCAACTTCCGAGGTCCAGACTGCTTGTCTGCCCCACTTTGACTGTAGCGCTTACAGCAACGTATCATCTTTATCGGCCTTAACATCGATCGCGGCAACGGAACTTCGAGTGAGTAGTAACCAAGTTGGACGACGGTTTACTTAGTCAGCTTGAAACGGAGTAAGAATATGAACTTGGCCGGACGCAACAACAGGATAATGACATTCATGCTGATGCTCGCGGCGCTAGCAGCGGCTGGTGTAACGCCGGTGCGATCTCTCGCTCAAACCGCAGTGGCGCCGCAAGCAAAGATCAAGCTCGAACCATGTGATTCCTCTAAATCGGGCGAGGGCGCTCGATGCGGCAAGTACGAAGTCTATGAGGACCGGCAAGCCAGATCGGGGCGCAAGATTACACTCAACATACTCGTACTGCCAGCGCTTGGCGGATCGCCGAAGCCCGATGCCGTTTTCTATTTTGAAGGAGGCCCAGGCGGCTCGGCAGTCGCAGCTTCCAGAAGCTCCATATTTGCCGATTTGCTGAAGAGATGGCGTGCCGAGCGCGACGTTGTTTTTGTCGACCAGCGCGGCACCGGGGAATCAAATCCCCTCAGATGCGATCTCTCCGATCCCGAGGATATGACCGCTTATTTCTCTGGTGGAGACGACGTCAGGCGAATGGGCAAAGTTACGGAATGCCGCGACAAACTTTCAAAGATCGCCAACCTCGGGCTCTACACGACACCGGTCGCGATGGACGACCTGGACGAAGTCCGCCAGGCCCTGGGCTATGACAAGATCAACCTGTTCGGCGGATCATACGGGACTCGGGCGGCGCTGGTATACCTGCGCCAGCACGGTGAACACGTTCGTTCCGTGGCTCTTGATGGAGTGGCGCCGACCAATTTCAAGCTACCGCTATCGTTCTCAAAGGGAGTTCAGAATGCACTGGAGCGGTTGTTCGCGGATTGCGCTGCCGATCAGTCATGTCATAAAGCCTTTCCGGATGTGAAGAGCGACCTCGAAGCTGCTCTTGCTCGGTTTGACAAGGGCCCTGTACAAACCATGGCCTTCAATACAATCAAGAAGAAGCCCCAGCAAGTGACGATGACCAGGGGAGCCTTCATCGACCTTGTGCGGCTGATGCTATACGAACCCGGAACGATTAGCTTATTGCCACTGCTCCTTCATCAAAGCGCTCAGGGTGAGTTCGGTGGAATCGCTGCAATCGGGTTCATTGCCGAACATCAGCTTGCGGGGATGCTGGCCGGAGGAATGAGCCTGTCGGTCATATGCTCGGAGGATGCCCCATTCATCTCCGACTCCGATGTAAAGGAGGCCACACAGGGCACTTACTATGGCGATTATCGTGTCAAATCCACACTGACCTCCTGTAAGGAATGGCCGCGTGGCAGTGTGCCCGCAAACTATTCGGATCCAGTGAAATCGGACGTTCCTGTTTTGATGGTATCGGGCGACGTCGACCCTGTGACTCCGCCCTGGCTTGCTGCTGATGCCGCTCGTCACCTGTCGCACAGCCGCCAGATCGTCGGCAAAAACTGGAGCCACAGCTCGATGTCAGATTGCAGCAACCGTTTGTTGGCCGAGTTCATTTCCAGGGGCTCTGCCGAAGGACTGGACGCTTCGTGTCTCCAGAACGGCAAGCGATTGCCATTCAATACCGGAGAGGTCGCGCTCGCGCCGACCGAGCATCCTGCCGGCACCGTCAAGACCACTTATGAAGGCATGCTAGAAGTGGGCGCTCAGAAGTTGCGGTTAGTGCTGAATATGTTCAAAGAACCCGATGGCAAGCTGACCGCGAGCCTCGATAGCCCCGACCAGGGGGCTATGGGACTGGCTGTCGACGGTGTGTCATTGAAGGACGGCGTGCTGCACTTCGAGATGAAGCAGATAGGAGCCACTTACGAAGGACAGGTGAGCCAGGACGGTGCCGAGATATCGGGTGAGTTCAAGCAAGGGGCTCCAATGCACCTTGTATTGAAGAAGAAGGGCTAGCTAATCACTACGGTCTAGGTCTAACGACTTCACCAGGGCGCGTTAGCAGCGGTCGTTCCGAATCGGTTTCTTGCGCGAAACCAAGTGATCGTGACAGCGGACTGGCCTTTCGAATGTTGCCTGGAGTGGTTATCGCTGGTCACTACGCTTGAGCTAGCACAAAGACAAGTGGAAGACAATGCATGATCCGAAACCACATGGGTCTATTGATGGCGACCCTGTCCATATAGTGAGAAGAAGCTTGCGACTCGTCCTGGCGTTCGGGCTGTCATCGTCCGTGATATTGTGGTCGGGACCCGGCGAGCGACTGAGAGATATCAGCGGAGTGAACACCGTCGCCGGCGCAACCCGCCAGGCCGACCGCCAGCCTGCTATACCAGCCGCCGAGTTTGCCAGAATCATACAGGAGTTCTCGGAGGAAGGCGGATACTTCTGGTCGGAGAATCTGATTTCGAACGAAACATCCTATCTTCACATCGTTCCGAAGCTTCGTGAGCTTGGCGCGTCGGGCGGCGCGTACATCGGAGTCGGTCCGGAGCAAAACTTCACATATATCGCGAAGATAAAGCCGCAAATAGCGTTCATTGTCGACATCCGCCGGCAGGCGATCATTCAGCACCTGATGTTCAAGGCTTTGTTCCATCTTTCGACGGACCGGCGCCAGTTTCTATCGCGCCTGCTCTCCAAGCCTCTCGCGGGAAAGGATGCTCCCGGAGCGGATGCCACGCTGGAGCGACTGTTGGAGTACTTTGCCAGAACCCCTTCGGATCCGCGCTTCTTCGCCTCGAACCTCGCGGAGATAAATTCTACTATCACCCATGACTTCCTTGTGCCGCTGCAGGGCCGAGACCAGGAAGCGCTCGAACACGTCTACAAGAGCTTCCGCGATGAAGGCCTTGATATCTCGTTCCGGCTGGATAACGGCGGCCTCGGTCCCTGGTCGGGATACTTTCCAACTCTGAAGCAGTTGATGTCAGAGAAAGACCCGGCCGGGAGCCCGGGCAACTTCCTGGGGAATTCAAGTGACTATGACTTCGTTCGGGAGATGCACGAACGCAACCGAATAATTCCAATAGTCGGCGACTTCGGAGGCCCTAAGGCGCTGGTATCGATCGGAAACTACTTGCGCAAGAACGGCTACTCAGTGACGGCCTTCTATTGTTCAAACGTTGAGCAATACCTGTTCGAGAGCGCGTCGTTCACTGCGTTCGTCGAGAACGTGCGAAAGCTTCCGAGCAGTGACGGGAGCTTGCTTATCCGCACTGTATTTGACATCTACCGGCCTCATCCTCTTCAAAAGCCCGGCCATCATGTTACTACTCTGATTCAGCGCCTGCCGCAGTTCTTGAAAGATTATGACAAGGGGATCTTTCAAGACTACTGGAGCCTGGTCACAACGGATTACATTGGCAACTGAAAAGGGAACAGCCTGACGGCTGGACTCTGAACCGCGCGATGACGACTGGAGCCTCATCCTAGTTGTTTGCGGAATCTCCAGCTACTGATTGCAATGAGCAGTAGCGAAATCCCAAGCAAGGCAAGCAGATTAGGATATAAGACATCGATGCCGACGCCTTTCAGCATGACTCCGCGGGCAATGATCGAAAAATGCCGGACCGGGTTCAATAGAGTGACGGGGCGCAGCCACTCAGGCATTCCCTCAACCGGGTAAGTAGCCCCCGAGAGCATCGAGATCGGCGGGTTTATAAAGAATGCCATCAATTGCGCCTGCTGTTGGGACCGCGTGAAGGTAGCCAGCGTTATGCCGATGCCGATACCGGCCAGGACGCAGAGTGACCCGGAGAAGATAAGCAAGAACAAGCTGCCACGCACCGGTACTCCGAAAACGAGATAGCCCGTCAGGAGCACCAGGAGAATTTCGCACACAAGCAAGAAGAAAAGCGGGCCGATCTTTGCGATGGTGATCTCTGTCGCCGTCGCCGGGGTCATCAGCAACTGCTCGATAGTTCCGACCTCTTTTTCCTTGATCATCGTCGCCGCCGAGACGACCGAGCCGTTATTGACCAAAAGGATCCCCATGGTTCCAGTGACAATGAACCATGAATTGACGAGTCCGGGATTGAACAGGAGGGCGATGCGGGTGACTATGCTCCCATGGCCAACCTTCTGTTCGGTCATGTCTATAGCGACAGGAACACCGGTGTCTTGCGGTGACTGGCCGCTCGGGTTTGCGGAAATGGCGGGCAACGGCGTGAACTGGCCAGGCGATTGTCCCATCGGGAAGGGCGACGGGGCGAGCTGGTCAGGCGACCCTCCCATAGCCGAGGGCGATGGTGCGACCTGGGCTGGTGACCCTCCAATAGCGGAGGACGACGGGGCGACCGCAGGGTTGATTGCGACAGGCGCGGGAGAGGACGCGGCAATCCTCTCATTGAGTGATCGGATGATCAGGCCCGCATAACCACCAGCGATCTCGGCATTGTTTGTGTTGACCGCGTCCAACAATATCTGGACATCCGCCGTCTGACGACGCGCCCGCTTCCGAGCAAAGTCCCAGGGTATCACAAGACCAATGTCCAGTTTTCCCTTGCTCAGCTCCGCTCCGAGTCGCTCGGAAGACTCGTAGTAGCCCTTAACCTCGAATGCGCGAGACTCTCCGAACGCGGATATAAGCTCGCGGCTTTCAGCGGACCGGCTCATGTCCACAATTCCAAGGCGCAGTCCACTCACCTTGGGGTTCAACGCAAACCCAAAGATAACCATCATCAGGGTTGGCGGAATGACGAGAGAAATCACGAGCCGCCGGTTTCTACCGATCTGCAGCAGTTCCTTGACCATCAACGGCCACAAGCGCAACCCCGTGAACTGATCGAGCAAGCTTTTCATGCGTTCACTTGCATCCGGCGCATTGTGCGCCAGGCCATAATATAGAAAAACGAACCGAGCAGGGCGAGCATCACGGGGGCATACCAGACTGCAGGCCATCCGCCGCCGCGCACGAATGCGTCACGGCATAGTTCAATGTAGTACCTGGCCGGCACGAGCGCTGCTATCCATCGAAGCCAGGCCGGAATATTAGAAATCGGGAATATGAACCCTGAAAGCAGAAAGGACGCCAGGAAGCCGACGATCTGAGTAGCCTGAATGGCAGCCGCCTGATTCGGAATTCCCGCACCAATCATCACCCCGAAAGATACGGTCGTGAACAGATATATAGCTGTGCCGACAAGGAACGGCGTCGGATCGCCAACCAGGCGAATTCCGAACATCAGAAAGGCCGCTCCAACGGAAAGGACCCACTCGGCAGTGGCTACCGTAAAGTAGGCCAGTATCTTGCCGAACAAGTATTCGCGCGCCGAAATGCTGGAGACATACACCTGAAGAATCGTCTGCTGCTCGCCCTCGCGAGACATAGCCAGAGCACCAAGCAGCGATGGAAACAGCATCAGGCCGAGACCAATCACGGCCGGACCGGTGTACTTTGTGGAATCACGGCCCGGGTTATACCAAAGTCTGGTTTCAGCTCTGATGGGCGTCAGCGCAACGCCGGGCGATATACTGGCCATGAAACCGCCCGATATGGCGGACATGCTGCCCCGGAGCAGGTTGGCGGTATTGGCATCAGTTGCATCGATCAATGCCTGGACCTCGACCGCATCGCCGCGGAGCAAGTCCCGCTCAAAATTCTTCGGGATGACCAGCGCTCCGCGAGCAGTGCCGTCTTCGAGTGCCTTCCATGGCTGCTCGGTGATCGGCCAGGGATCAACCCGGAATGTGAGTGAAGAACGAAAGGCGTCAATATACCGTCGGGAAAGCGGAGTCTGGTCGAGATCCTGAACGACAATGGCTATGTCTTTTACAGTGAGTGATATCGAAATGCCCATCAGGTAGAGCAGTATGAGCGGCAATAGCAGCGCAAGGCTCAACGCCAGCCGGTCTCTCAGGATCTGAGTCAATTCTTTGCGGCATTGCGCAATTATTCGTCGCATCGTGCTGGCACCGTTAAATCAGTTCTCGATCCGTCTCTTCATCGAACTCTGAACTCTGAACTCTGAAACCGAAGCGGCAGCCTAAAGGCTGAACTCTGAACTCCTCTTCACTCTTCACTCTTCACTTCCTATCATCATTCCTTCTCTGCGAGCTTTCTCGACTACGCCGATGAAGACGTCCTCCAGCGAATAAGGCTCTTCGTCGGCTTGCGATACTGCAATTCCGGCGGCCTCGAGCCGCCGGGTCAAGCCATCGATCGCGGTTTGAGCGTCATCGTCGACAACCACATGCAGCCTGGACCCAAACAGCGATACTCGCCAGCGATCCATATCCCTCTTGAGCATGTCGGCCGCTTGTTGAGGTTTGTCTGTTACCAGCTCGATCAAGTGTCCATGCTGAGCGGTCTTTA
>Ga0126373_10002972_pt1 | contig 12561 bp, 16 predicted proteins | sample PanSoiMetPlot_11_FD_92545 | JGI IMG/M metagenome (GOLD analysis project Ga0126373, IMG submission 92545) | Tropical forest soil microbial communities from Panama - MetaG Plot_11 | ecosystem: Environmental > Terrestrial > Soil > Tropical forest > Bulk soil | place: Panama | collected 2016-02-17
CGTGAAGGAAAAGATCTCTGGTTTGAGGGTAGGGGTGTGCCTCGTGGGCCTCCAAGTCGTGCTCTTGACGGGATACCTCCCCGAATCCGTTACCGCAAAGAGGAGGAACGATGGTCGGAAGTGCTCTGCTTGTCACCATTGCGATTCTGCTTGGGTATTTGATTTGGCTCATGGGCGAGCTGAAGTTTATCGCCCCCTACAAGGCCGTTTTATTCCACGCCTACGGCAACATCGTTTTGGCCTGGCTTGGATTCTTGTTTCTGAATGTCTTTGCTGCGGTCTACCTCATCGGCCGCAAGTTCTTCCTCAAGGATGCCGGACGCAAACTTTGGCACGTAGACATCGAGGCAAATCGCGGCCTCCTTTATCTGCCTCGACCTGACCTAGACGAGGAGCCTTTCTGAAATGTCGCGCGATTTCAGCCCCGACTTAGAGACCCGGGAGAAGTCTCCGGAATCAAGTCAAACCGAGCGCGGTCGCGCCGCAAGGCGCAGAGATGAAGGCAGAACCTTGGTGCCAGAGGTGCGAGAGGTCCGGCCAAGAGAAGTTCCATCGAAAGAGGCTCGCACTGTTCTCTATGACCGTTATCGAGCCTACGACTTGCGGGAATCCGAAGCGCAAACGCTCAGTGATCTAGGCAAGTTCCGAGTAATTGCTGCCGACGATCTCGCCCACTTTGCCTATGTCCGTGATCGGGCGCGAATGGAGCAGGAAGCCACGAATCTCACGCGCCTGGGATTGGTACAGGAAAAGAGGGTGGAAACCTCGCTCAGCAGGACGACCCGAATGTACACGCTGACGAAGGCTGGCCGAAGGGCCCTAGCGACGTCGGAGCGCATGCCGAAAGGGCAGGAAATCTATGCGGGTTTCGTGAAACCGAAGGAGGCAAGGCACGACGCCGAACTCTATCGTGTTTATCACCAGGAAGCCTCCCGAATTGAAACGCGTGGCGGCAGGGTGGGCAGGGTGCTTCTCGATTACGAATTGAAGAAAAACGTGAACCGGGAACTCATGCGCTTGGGCCGCGAGAAAGACGACCTCGCAAAGAAACAAGAAGTGGCTGAGCGGTATGGACTGCGTGTCGTGGAGGGTCGTATTCCCGTGCCTGATATGCAGATCGAATACGAAATGCCGGAACAGGGTATGGCCCGCGTCAATCTGGAACTGACGACGGGAGATTACCGGCCGCGCCAGCTCGCCGAGAAAGCCCTAGCAGGTTTCACGATTTATAGCCACCGTGAGGACGGTGCGCGGGTGCGTCGAATTTTGAATGACCGAGAGTTGAGCGCGGAGATTCTTTCATTGTGACGATCCCCCAGGACAAGATCGAAGCCCTTAAGGCTTTCGGGTACACCGAGGCCGAGGCGCGGTTCCTCTATATCGTGGCGACACATTCGGGGTATTTCCTCCCGCGTCAGTTCCTCAACTTTGTTGGGGCTAAGCGTGGCTATCGCACCCACTCACTCGCCCAGAAGCTCATTACCCAGGGCCATGGCACGATGCGCGAGTACCTGCGCCATGGCTGCATCTACCATCTCTACTCCCGGAAGTTCTACGCAAAGATGGGCCACGAGAATCTCCGCAATCGCCGCAGGCATCGGCTGGAGGCCATCCGGACACGTCTTTTGGGCCTCGACTTCATCCTCGCGAACCAGGGGTATCAGTACCTCGAAACAGAAGGCGATAAAATCGCTTATTTCTGCGACGAATTGCACATCGAGAGGCAGCACCTTCCGGTGAAGGTTTACACAGGCCGACCTGAGAGCCAGCCCACGCTTCGATATTTCGTGGATCGATTCCCCATGTTTCTAGCTTGTACCTCCTCTTCTTCTGTCCCTGTGGTCACCTTGTCCTTCTTGGATCCCGGCCTTGAGAGTTTGGCCGCCTTCGCTACGCACTTGCGGCAATATCAACCACTATTCCGCGAACTATCCGCATTCCAGTTCTTCTACATTTCGAACTCTCCGGTGCATTTCCGCAAGGCCACGGAATTGTTCACTTTCTTGGTCGAGACACCCTTCGAATCGAACCTAGCAACCGACCTGGTCCGCTATTTCAAAACGCAGATGACTTGGGAGACATCCGAGTTCAGAACGCTCAGCAAGAACGACCTGCTGTTTCTGAATCAAGCGAAGCAGCGATTCAAGGGAGAGCGCTTTGAGATGCTGTTGAGGAATTGGAAGTTGGGCGAGCTCACCGAAGCTGAGATTCGGGCAGAATTTGCGCCTAGCAAAGTGACACGCAAGGTCGATTTCCAAACCTTCTTGGTACCCAAGCAACCTGATTTTCGAGCGAAAGACGACGAGCCTACCTGAACGCTACGGAGAGTTGCTGTTCAGGAGGCCGTTCTGTGTGCGCTTCGCTTTGAACATCGGTGAAGCCCAGAAGAACCAGGGAGATAGGGCAGCGAGGAGCAAGAAAGGCGACGGGGCAAAGACACGTGCTGGGGCGGGAGCGACCCGTTGGGTCGCTCCCGCCTGGCAACGCTGGTAACCGCGGTGCTGCCTTTGCCCCGTCGCCACAGGAAAAGGAAGAAAAGGAGGAGCAGGCGATGCCAATCGTCCCAAAAGAACCAACGATCGTGAAGCGGGAAATCTGTCTCGAACAACCCACCAGTGATCTGCTCGATGACTATGCCCGATTCATTGAGAGCCGGGCAGATCATGTTGTCAATTCCGTGCTGAAAAAGACGCTCGCGAAGGACCGTGACTACAAGCGCTGGAAGAGCCAGCAGGTTCAGCGTGAAACAGCATCGCCAGCCACCCGAAAGGCAGGTTCCTAATGCGGGGAATTCTCGACTATCGGCATTCCATTGCCGGCTTGCTTGCGCTGGGGACCGGGCTGACACTTTCCTATCTCTATCCGTTCCCGGAGTCGAACATCTTTCTGCGTGTGATTGCCATGCGTGCGCCGGAAGCGTATCTGAGCTTCAAATACCTCACCCTGGCGATGATGTATGCAACCCCTTGGCTCGCCTATTCCGTGGCTCTTTCTGGCTTCTATATCTTTACCCTGAAACTCCGGCGGCCCGACAAGCCTGGGCGCTTGCCGCGCTACCCCGAACCACACAAGCGCGAGCAGCTCTTCCTGGTTGTCGGAGAGGTCCACCACCCGCGTAAGCCAACACCCAGTAAGAACCCCAAGTGGCTAGTGATTCCCGAGAGGGGGCTCTATACCGGTATCGCCATCTTAGGCGCGGTTGGCAGTGGCAAGACCAGTTGCTGCATGTATCCCTTTGCAGAGCAGATCCTCGCCTATCAGGCGCACGACCGGGGCAAGCGAATTGGCGGACTGACACTAGAAGTGAAGGGCGACTTCTGCCACAAGGTCCGCGGAATCTTGAAGCGCCACGGAAGAGAAGAGGACTATATCGAAGTAGGCCTCGATTCCGGCTATTGCTACAACCCGTTGCACAATGATCTTGAAGCCTACGCGCTGGCCTACAGTATCGCCTCGCTCCTAAACAACTTGTTTGGCAAAAGCAAAGAACCCTTCTGGCAGCAAGCCTACACCAACCTGGTGAAGTTCATTATTCTGCTGCACAAAGTCGCTTTCGATTACGTGACGCTATTCGATGTCTATTGCTGTGCCATCTCGCCCGCGCTTCTGGAGCAGAGAATCCAGCAGGCCGAGAGGGTGCTTTTCGATCGGCATTTCGTTCTGATTCCCAAGACTGTCTATCAAGAGCACGTCGAGGCTCTTCTCGATTTCGAGTTCGAGGCCGAGGAAAGCGAGGGCCATCAGCTCTATCGCGCCGCAGCAACGCCAGAGATCGAGCGGCATCTCCGGAAGCATGCGATCTGTTACCAGAAAAAGACGGCTCCGGCCTCGGAGATGACCGACCTGGATAAGTGCGCCAAACTGGAAGCCGTGAAGCGCTGGTTCGAGGATGACTGGCAAAGGATCGAGCCCAAGCTGAGGACCTCGATTGTCGAGGGGATCTCGGTGTTCCTTTCGCTCTTCGACGACAACCCGAAAGTGAAGCGGCTCTTCTGTCCTCCGAAGGAGTGTTATGACGCCCAGGCCAACGCGGATTGGAAATATGGCAGGCCACTGCCTTCCTTCCCCTGGCTCATCGAGAATGGCAAGGTCTGCACCCTCAATTTTCCCATCAGCATGAATCCCGGCCTAGCCAAGGCCATCGGCGTGATGATGAAGTTGGACTTCGAACGGGCCGTTCTGAATCGCATCCCCCAACTGGAGGCCCATGCGGATCGCTATTTCCGACAAGTCTTTTTTCTGTGCGACGAGTACCAGCATTTCGCAACGGTGGGGGAAAACGAGCCCACCGGGGATGAAAAGTTCTTCAGCCTGTCGCGCCAGGGAAAATGCATTGCGATTGTCGCCACGCAGAGTATCAGTTCGCTCAAGTCCACTCTACCGGGCGAGACCTGGCGGGCGCTCTTGCAGACATTTCGCACCAAGATCTTCCTCGCGTTGTCAGACGATTTTTCGGCCAAGATCGCTAGCCAGCTTTGCGGGCGGGAAGACCAACTCAAAGTGGCCTACAACGTTGCGGAGACCGGGCACGATACTCGCGTGAGTTTCGTAACCGGGAGGGCTCACTCAAACCGCGCCAACATCACAACTTCCAAGAGCTACATCCAGCACAACGATTATCGCTTCGATATGAAAGCGTTCACGGAGCTGCGCAACGCGCAGTCCATCACCATTGCCTACGACGGCGTCAATCCCATGCCGCCGATGTTTTGCTACCTCAAGCCCTATTACAACGACCCGAACAGATCATATTTTGTACAGGTTGCACAGGGAGAACTGTAATACATCGATTCTGTCCAGACTGACGCACACGTGGGTACCAAATGATGAACCGCAATACCCCCATAGAAGTAGGAGAGGAGCTAGTTGACCTTCCCGATGACCGCCCACTCACGGTTCGAGAAGCAGCGCGCTATCTTGGCGTCAGCCCTCAAACTGTGTATCTTTGGGTCGAGCGAAGGCAGATTCCCCATCTCCGCGTGATGGGTCGCAACATCCGGTTTCTCAAGTCGGATCTCGAACCCTTCCGCGCGTCGTTCAAACAGGAGATGGAGAATGAGTAGACCCATTGAGCACGATGGTACCGTCTTTCGGCGAAATGGAACGAAGTTCTGGTGGATGCGTTACCGCGAACGTGACGGAACGCGGCGCAGAGAGTCCACTTTCACCGAAGACTGGCAGGAGGCCCAGAAGAAACTTCGAGAGCGACTTCAGGCCAGAGACGGGAATGTCCTGCAAATTATCAAACAAGGAGAGCACCTCCTGTTCGGAAAATGGACGGAATTTTTCATGGAGAACTATTCCAAGCCGCCTTTCCGAACCGTCAAAACCCACGTAGCCAATAACCGGGCAGTGAAGCACTTAAACAGAGCCTTCACTACGCAAACTCTGGCAAACCTAACCGCTGATGATATCGAAGCGTACCTCCGAGACCGGCTTCGTCAGCGTATTCGGATCAGCACCCGCTTCGGATATCGCGAAGGACAAAGAATGGTCAAGCCCACGACAGTGCATCAGGAGTTCCGAGTGCTCCGACGCATGCTGAATATCGCGGTTCGAAAGAAACTGATCCCCTCGAACCCGTGTTCAGGTGTCGAGTTCCCCGTCGCACTGAAGGGGCTTTTCCGGCCACACTATGTGTCTTGGTCCGAACAGCAGCGCATTGAAGCCCATGCGCCCGAATACCTGCGCAATATCATTCGGATCATTTCGGAAACGGGATTGCGCGTTTACAAGGAACTCCTTCCGATGAAGAAGGAGCAACTAGACTTCATCAACAAGACCGTTTGGATTCCCGACTCCAAAACGCCGAGCGGAGTTGCAGAACTACCTCTCACGGAAGTAGCGATCCAAGCGTTTCGCAGCCAGATGCGCCTTGCTGGACCGGGGGAACAGCTGTTTCCGAGCGACCTCAACCCTGCAGGACACCAACGATCCTTGAGAACGGTGTGGCGGCTCGCGCTCAAGCGAGCGGGAGTTTCCCACTTCCGCCTCTACGACCTCCGCTCGACCTATGCGACACGTCTGAGTGCAGGCGGTGTAGCCGACGAGTGGGTCACCCAACTGCTTCGTCAGGGCGATTCGCAAGTCTTCAAGAAGTATTCGAGGATGAAGCTGCAGATGCAACGAGAAGCCCTGGCAAAACTCAACCGACACGCAAACGAAATGCCAGAGGTACTGACACCGTCGGTCGCAGAACCGGGGAGGAGTTCTGGCACAGTTCTGGCACAGTAAGGGGGTCAAAACGTGCAAAATGGTGGTTTTGCGAGCCGCAAATCTTTTAGAATCAATTAGGCGCCCGTAGCTCAGTTGGATAGAGCGTCTGCCTTCTAAGCAGAGGGTCGGGAGTTCGAGTCTCCCCGGGCGCGCCACTTACTCCTTCTTTTTCCTTTACTTGCCGACGACTATTTCCTCCTCTCTCTCGGCCACCGACGGAGCGTCATAAAAACGTAATACTTTGCTCTCGCCGTAGACTCTTTCGTTCGCCTTTTCAAGGTTTTGTCGCAACTGCTCGACCATCCCCAGCTGATAGTGGCGCTTGGTTTCCGGGCTAGAATGACGCATTGCGCGCTGCACGACCGCATCCGGCGCAACCCAACTGAGCCGGGTGCAGAACACGTGCCTCAAATGGTAGATCGGAAAGTAGGCTACACCTGCCTTCCTTAGTGTGGTCTTCCAGGCGGTCTTAACCGAAGCGATCGGCTGGTCGGGTTTGACCGGGCTCGGAAAGAGAAACGGGCTCTGGTCTCTCTGCTCCTTCTTCCAGTGAAGAAGAACATCGTGCACAACCCCGGTCAGGGGAACGGGCTCGGATGAGCCTTCGGTTTTGGTCTTTCCGCCGAAGAAAATCACGTGGTGATCGAGGTCGACCTGCTCCCAACGGAGAGAGAGGCCCTCGGTGTAGGTGCGTCCGCCGGTCTGCGCCAGAAGCACGATCGCCACTCTCAGGTACGGCGGAGCGTTTCGAAGAATGCGTTGCTCTTCTTCCAAACTGAGCATTCGTTTCGCGGGGCGCTCCCGCCGCTCGTCGAACGCCTTCAGGCCACTGGCAGGGTTCTCCGAGAGATATTTTCGTTCGATGGCAAAATTAAGTAAACAGCGCAAGTAAGCCATTTCCCGATTGACCGTGGCACCCTTTACTTGGCTGCTCGGATCTTTCCGGGAAGGCTGCGCCTTGCGGTGATTCCGGTAGTCCGCGACCAACTTAGCGTCGATGTCTGCTAGCGAGCGGTCGCCGAAGAACTTCTTCATGCTCCCAAGGAACTTTCGTACGTTGCTTTGTGTGCTCGCAGCAAGAGTCGGTACGTGTGCACTTTCAAATTCCGCGCACAGTGCCGTGAAGGACATCCTTTCCCCTTGCCTGCCTAGTTTGAACAACTCCATGGCAATCTCTCCCTCACGACGGTCCAATATCTTTTTCGCAAGGGCCTTGCTGGTGGTCTTGGTCGACTCGAAATGCTGCTCGCCCTTCCAGGTGTAGCTCATCCACCAGAAGCGCGAGTCATCTCTCCAATACAGTCCCACGAACGCTCCTCTCACTTGCCGGAGTTGAGCGTCCGCAGGATTATATCGTGTGGGGCAAGTCCAAACCGAGCGGGACGTATTTGAGCTTGCTTAGCTTTGTCGAGCGACGATTCCCGATATTCGAGACGGCCAGCCATTTTTCGACACTCGATTCTTTGCTGGCTCACATACCGATAGAGGGTACTCTTTGAAATTCCGAGGTAGTCGGCAGCCACCGAATGCCTCACCCAGCGATCCGCTGCTCGGGAAGCCTCGCTGCTGGCTTCGAGGCTAAGGGCCTTGGCCTCAGGACAAGAGTCCGCAAGTCTCTTTAGTAAGGAAACGATTGGCTCGGCATCCCGGGGCAAAATCAAGATACAAGCAAGAAATGGAGAGTCCTCTGGCGCCGCTATAGGCGATGGTTTCAGAGTTTCATCGCGTCCACTTGCAGGAATTCGGCTCTCTCGAATGCGGCTCGCACTTTCCGCTCGGGGCGCGGGCCGAGCAGCGGTAGGCTCTGAGCTATCCGAACCAGTCGGTACATGCGGGTCCGAAGGCTGCGGCACGCGTTGGCTGCCTGCGCTCGTGAAATTTTCCTGCGTGCTACCGTCTAATCCCGGGCATGAGCCATGTCGTCGGTCAGACGCTGAGTTCTCACGCACCCCGAATTGGAGACTGTCATGCATGGATTTCTATTTCATTTCCAGTTGGAAGAAATCTCCTTTCGTGGTTGGTTCGGAACTTTTCGCGTGTTGGCCAGAGAGCCAAGACTGGAATTCCTTGTCTTTATTACAGACAAGTTTCAGAGCTTCGGTCACGACGTAGGAAGGCGAGCAATCAAGAAACTCAGCGTACTTTGTAAGCTTCATCCTTGCTTCATCATCGAGCCGTAGCTGGACAACTGTTGTTTTCTGTTGTTTCGGTGGTGCTTTTAAGACTGACATCGAAATGTCCTCCTCTCTGTATTCAGAATCCTTTCTTCTCCGCATTCAGGTTTGCTTGCTTCTCTTTTATGCACGCGGCCAGAACACCGGCATGCAGCGGTCCAACACGCCGGGAGTGACCCCACAGAGGTCCTGGGCGGCTGAAGGCCGTCCAGAGTGGGGTCGCTCCCGGCGTGAAGATGTTTCTGGCCGCGTGCGCTCTTGCTGTCCTCTTGGTCCTCATCTCTTTATTTCTCTTCCGCTTGCCGCGCCTTTTCTCCGAAAGCTGGTTTGAAAGCAGGACCGAAAGTCGGTTCCGAGCACCGGGTCACCTTCGTTTCCGCTTGGTAACGGCTCCTGCGCGGAAGATTCGGTTCGAAAAGCGCCGCTTGGCCATCCACTAGCTCGGTGCGGAACGACATTTCACGCTTCGGAGCGAGCTTGCGAAATTGGTCGCTGACCACGTTTGCAGGGATCTGGCCGCTCATGAATAGCTGGTAGAGAGCCTCGATTCGAGGGTCTCTGTATCGCGCCCTTGCTTCGTCCAGGAATTCGATCTGGTCGATGGTCAGCTCGCCGTAACGCTTGCGTTCCCAGAGGTAGCGGAAGTGGAAATACCGCAGGCCCTCGACGGCGGGATCGGGATTTGTGGCTGTTGGGGCCATCGCCGAGAACAGTTTGTGAGCCGCTTCGAAGTACGTCGGCCGCGTAGCGATATACACCAAATTCACCTTGGGAACCGCCGCAAAGAGAGAAAGATAGTGGAATAGGTGGCTGTCGAAAGTTGCAAGACTGAGGAGTCCCGGATCCACGAAACTGAAGGTGACCACAGTGGGATCAGGAGAATCGGGAGCAAAAAACATCGGGAATTTGTCGACAAAATACCGGTCGGTGGTGCTTTCGCGAATCGCTCCCGCGTACCGCTTCGACGGCAGAACTTCGCGCTTGAGACCCAGCTCTCTGCAGAAGTAATCGACTTTATCGACCTCAGTTTCGAGATAACGGTAATCGAGATGCGCGAGGACGAAATCCAGAATGGCCAGCTTGATGCGAATGTGCTCGACCGAATGCTCGCGCCGGTTGCGCAGGTTTTCGCGGGCCATGGCTCGATAGATGAGCCGGGAGTACAGGTGGTAGACACGCCCATTTCGTAGCAGCAACCGCGCACTCGCGTGCCCCTTCCCGAGAAGCTTTTGCGTGAAGGCCATGCTCTTTTCGCCGCTCTTGGCTCCCGTGAAGGTGAGGTACTGACGAGCGGAGAAATACCCGGAATGGGTGGCCACGATATACAGGAATTGGGACTCATCCTCGGTGTAGCCGAGGCCGCGGAGATTCTCGATGCTGGTTTCCGGATATTGCATGGTCAGAGGCTCAGGATGGAGGTCATGATCTCGCGGTCGTCTCGGACACGGCGGAGGCCGGACACATCCTCGGCGCGAGCGTAAATCTGAAATCCGGCGCGGGCCTTGCCTGCGAGATGCCCTGCATGGTAGTGGCCAGTGGCGAGTTCCAGGTCCACGCGAGCGATTTCCATCTCCTGGTTCGCATACTCGATGCGCAGATCGGGGAAGCGCACTTTCCCATTGACCACAGGGAGGTAGAGTTGCTGCGCGAAGCCGTTCTTGAGGTAGAATGCCTCATTTTTGTCCCGAAGCTTGGCGCGCCCCAACTTTCGATAGAGCTGCTCCTTGAGCTCGTAATCGAGCTGGACACGGAGCACCTTGCCACCCTGGCTTTCGATTTCAGCGGCGGCTTTTTGATAAAGCTTGAAGAGCGCCGAATCATGGTCTGCTTCCTTAGGTTTCACGAGGCCGGAATAAATAGACTGCTCCTCAGGCACAAAACCGTGGCGTCGGATAAGCCGCTCGCCTTGCCTCGTGAGGGCGAGGACTTGCCGTGATTCCTTCTTGAAAGCGCTGGTTCCACGCCCTTGGACAAGCCCTTGCTCAGTCAGGTTGCGAAGGTCGCTCCTGAGTCGTTCGCGGTCACCTGCATAGGCGAATCGGGCAAGGTCCTCAACACTTACGACACGAAATTTCCCGAGCTCAGTGAGTGTCTGAATCTCCGATGTTCGCAACGAATAGCTTCGGTCACGGACGGCGTACCTCGCGCGGCTTGTCTCGAGGAGACCGCCAACCTGGCGAGAATCTTGCGCCGCCCGAGCCCGATTTATGTCTTTGTGACGGTGTTCTGGACTCACAGCACGATCCGATGCGGACTCTGCATCTCGGAGCTTTTGCAGACGCAATCTCGCGCTGGGGTCTGACGAACTGCCACCTCTCCCACGTCGAATCTCTCGGGCAAAGCCAAACGATTCGAGCGTGTAGGACTCATTTTCAGAGCCCGATCCCCAATCGGAATCGCGAAAATCATCGAGATTGAATCCATCAACGCCGCGCGACATGAGATCACTCCCGTGAACTTAACTTGAAAAAACGGCCGACAGTTTCGGAATGAAAGACGCGCACTGAGGAGGCCAGAGCCACGTGCCGGATCGAAAGCTAGCGGCGTTCCGAAGCGATTTGGCCGTCTTCATACAGGAAAACCTCTTCGATGTTCTTTCCAAAAGTTCGAGCGATCTTAAAGGCCAAGTCGAGGCCCGGTTCGTACTTGCCTGTCTCAATCGCGTTGATGCACTGGCGGGTGACGCCTACGGCACTGGCCAGGTCAGCCTGCGACCATTCTTTCTCAGCTCTCAAAACACGAAGGCGCGTCTTCATTCTTGATACCGCCAAGAGAACAGGATTAGGCCAATGCTCCACAAGGCAATCATCAGCGCCGGGAGAAGCAGCGACGCGCCGAGCAGGAATCCCAATCGTTGTAGCAGGCCGAAGATCAGTGTGAGCGCCAAGGAGCCTGCGAACGCAAAACTCGTGGCGTCGTAGTTGATGAGTTTTTGGTGAGTATCTGCTGCTTGGAGGAATCGAAGGAAGCTCCAGATGCCAGCCGCGGCCAGGACGATGCCGGCGGCCATCAGTACGCGCTGTTGCGTGGCTGGGTGCGCGTCTGCAGCCAGGGTGAAAATGACTATTGCACCGACAACGAAAAGATAAAACAAACGCAACGTGTTTCTCCGTCGGATCTCGGGAGACGGAGGGTTGGATTGGGTGGTCATGTTGCTCCTTTCTGTTCAGACATGGTAATCTATTCAGGTCTATATGTCAACTATACAGTACTATATGACCTATTACGATGTCTGTCGAACCGTTCGGGTTGTGTTTGGGCCCCGGGTCAGGTCGACGCTTGTTGGCGAGCGTGTCCGCCGTTGGAAAGTCTACTGAGTACGTCGATCCAGCAACATAGGGTTCACCAGCGGCACCAGCTTGAGCCTCCCCGAATCCGCATTACGGAATATCTTGAAGTGTCCGCTGGGGACATGCTCAGTGCCGCCCGTGCTCAAGGCCTGGAGGGTGTTGTTGCCAAGAGGAAGGACAGCCGGTACGAGGTCGGAAAACGGAGTGGGGCATGGGCTAAGTACCGCTTGAACCGCGGGCAGGAACTGGTGGTCGGAGGGTACATTCCGGGCACATACGGAGTGGACGCCATCGTCGTTGGGTATTACCGGGGAGAAGATCTGATGTACGTCGCCCGAGTTCGGAACGGCTTTGTGCCAGCTTCGAGACGCCAGATATTCATCAGGCTCAAGCCGTTGGTCATCTCACAATGTCCGTTCGCCAATCTTCCCGAGACTTACAAAGGACGTTGGGGTGAAGGGTTAACCGCGGCCGATATGGAAAAATGCGTTTGGGTTAGGCCTGAGATTGTGGCGCGGATCGAATTCCTCGAATGGACCGCCTCGGATCACCTCAGGCACGCAAAATTTGCTGGGCTACGAGAGGACAAGGACGCACGCACGGTAATCAAGGAGCACGCCAGCGAAGGGTAATCACGCTCGCGATCCTGTCGCTGCCTACCATAGAAGTCAGTGACACTCTCGACCGGTGCGTCTTTCGGTAGCCCGGCGGCGGACGCTACGCGTGAGGCGAGTGGAGCAGTGTTGCTTGATCGTTGGGATAAGTTTTGGGTCACAAGGTGGTCCCTGTGACCCATTTGAGAGAAATGATGCTGGAGGACGCTCGGCTTATTGTCCGTTTTGTCCGTCCCCTATCGGCACTCCGGAGACCGTTCCCGTAAA
>Ga0126373_10002974_pt1 | contig 12551 bp, 11 predicted proteins | sample PanSoiMetPlot_11_FD_92545 | JGI IMG/M metagenome (GOLD analysis project Ga0126373, IMG submission 92545) | Tropical forest soil microbial communities from Panama - MetaG Plot_11 | ecosystem: Environmental > Terrestrial > Soil > Tropical forest > Bulk soil | place: Panama | collected 2016-02-17
TCCGAGATTGCGCGCCCCCCGCCGAACTCGACTCGCCCGTTCGAGAGCAAATCCAGGGTGGCGATGCGTTCGGCCACCTTCAGGGGATGATTGATGCGAAAGGGCAGTAACACGATCCCTTGTCCCAGGCGGATGTTTTTGGTCCTGGCGGCCAGATGCGCCAGGACGAGCTCCGGCGAGGAGCTGTAGGAAAATCCGGGCAGAAAGTGATGCTCGGTAAACCACACACAACGGTAGCCGAGCTGGTCGGCGAGCATCACCTGCTCGATGCATTGATCGAAGATGCGCTTCACACTGGCTTCGGATAGATCCGAAGTTTCGAGTTCGAAAAACAGACTCAGGTCCACAGGCAGCCCTCCCATCAGGCCATTTTCGCATCGAATGATGTTTTCATTTGATCGCCAGCGGCGCGACCGGTGAGCCTACAGCACCCGGAATCAACAGTGGCTGCGCGACCAACATGAATTCGTAGATTTTGTCCTGCGCACAGTCGGCCGCCAGCTCATCCAGCGCCCAGATTTCTCCCAGCATCAATCCCATCTCCCGTAAAGTCAGCATGTGCAGCAACAGCGGGGCGTCTTCGATCTCCGCGGGGCTGACCTCGACCGCAACGTTATCGACCGCCACCGCCGCTACTTTCTTGTCATGCAACCATTCGGCGCAGTGCCAGCTCAGTCCGGGGGATCCCGCCAGGAACGCGCCGCCGTCGCGGGTTTCGACGAAGCGTCCCCACCATCCGGTGCGCACCAACACCACGTCGCCTTGCTCCACCGTGATGTTCTGCGCCTTGGACGTCGCGTCGAGTTCCTGGGGGGTAACGATGGTGTTGGGAGCCAGATGCTTGAGCCCGTTCCTGTGCGCCACGTCGAGCAAAACACCGCGAGTCACTATCTGCCCGCGTTCAGCCACCTTCTCGATTCCGTTTTTGGTGGTGCCCAGGCCGGTGACTGCCGAAGCCGGATAGCCATTGTAGAGCTGGTGCTCGTACCAGACGTGAGAAAGTGCATCCCACTGAGTGCCGGACTGTAGATTCATCACGATTACGTCGTCGGCAAAGCGCATGGGTCCCTGGTACAGCGCCTTGAACGCCTGGCCTACGCTGCCCCCGAATCCTTCCAGATGATCTGCGATCTGCTCGTCGCCGCCATGCACAACCATCAGGCGAATCGGATTACGGCGAAAAAAGGAACTGCTCCAGGGTCCGTCAGCTTCGAAGGGTGCACAGAGCGGGAAGCTGCGTCCCCGCCTGACCAGGCGGCTGGCTGCAACGACCTTCTCGGGAGTGATGTAGTTGAGCGTTCCGATTTGGTCGGTATCGCCCCATTTTCCCCAGTTGCGCACGCGCTTCGCGACCTCACGCCAGTTCTCCGACATCTGAGATTCCTCTTTCGATGGCAACCCTCAATGCTGTGTGGCGCCGCCATCAATCGTATACGCTGCCCCGGTGATGTAGGCGGCCTCGTCCGAAACCAGGAAGGAGATCAGGCCTGCGACTTCCTCGGGACGCGCGATGCGCGGAACGACGCCCGGCCCCGAGGTCATCGTCTTCAGGCCCAACTTCTTCATAGAAGTCTGAAGCATTGGCGTGTCCACCGGGCCCGGGCAGATCGCATTGCAGCGGATGTTTTCGGCCGCGTTCTGGAAAGCGACCGCTCGGGTGATGGCCGCGACTCCTCCCTTGCTCGCCGTGTACGATGTTCCGCCACCCCCGCGTAGCGCAGCGGTGGAAGCCAAATTGACGATCGCTCCGCCACCGGCGCGCTTGAGGTGGGGAACACCGTACTTGCAGAGCAGGAAGATGCCGCGCAGGTTGACCGCGATGGTGCGGTCGAAAACCTCTTCCGGCACATCGACTATCTTGGTGTCCTCCATCAGCGAGATTCCGTGGCAATTCGCCATCGTAGTGAGCTTGCCAAACCGCGATACGGCCAGCTCGATTGCGCGCCTGACATCTTCGGTGCGTGAAACGTCGGCCGGAGCGACCAGGGCCTGATGCTCGCCGATGTTCTTCAAGGTTTCATTGAGACCGGTCTCGTTGACATCGAGCAATGCGACTTTGCATCCTTCGCGTGCAAATACCTGTGCAGTGCTCCTGCCGATGCCGGACGCGGCGCCAGTGACAATCGCGACCTTGTCTTTGAGTCTCACTCGCTGCCTCCTCCGGGGTTGAGGTTGACGACCGGTCGGTTCCGCACGAAATGCGGGATAACGTGCCTGCCAAACAGCTCAATCGATCTCATCACCTTCTCGTGGGGTATCGACCAGAACTGCTGCATGCCCATCAGATGGTCCAGTCCGGTAACTTTCTGGATGTGCTCGAGTTGCTTGATACAGGTGTCGGGACTGCCACAGATCACGGTGCAATTCCTGAGCAGATAGTCCATGTTGACCTGGTCCCGCGTCACTCCCTTGGGCAGGTTCGCACCGGCACGCTGCGGCACGTCGCGAGTCCCTTCCTTGACCGCGGCCTGAAGCTGCCCACCCACGGTGAATATAGTGTTGACGTAAGACATGAACGCGCGCTCAGCGTTCTCTCGCGCCTGCCGATCGGTCTCAGCACAATGCACCATATAGAAGACGGCAGCGCGATCATTGATCTCTGACCCCAGGGGCTGAGCTTCCTTAAGCGCATCGCGATAGAGCTGAATGCGGCGCGCGACCTCGTCGGGATCGAGCATCACCACCAGGGTCAGCAATCCGAGACCCATCTTTCCGCATAGCGTGTGGGTCTCTTCGTTGCTGCAAGCAAGCCAGAGGGGCGGGTGGGGCTTTTGTATCGGCATCGGCACTACCGTCCGCTCGGGTATGTCGAAGTAGTGTCCCTTCCAGGAAAAGGTCCCGTCGCGGCTGTTCCAGATGTTGAGCAGGATTCGGAGCCCCTCTTCCCATCGGGCGCGCGTTTCGGCTGGTGGGATGCTGAATCCGCCCAATTCCTGGATCGTGGCCGAGCGGCCGGTGCCAACCTCGACGCGACCCTTGCTTAGTATGTCGAGCGTAGCGATTCGTTCTGCAACGCGCACCGGATGGTTGTAGGGGAACGGCAGCAGCACGACCGCATGCCCGATACGGATCTTCGAGGTCCGCTGACTAAGCGCGCCATACAAGACCTCAGGCGCGGAACAGTGCGAGAAGCCGGGCTGAAAATGGTGCTCGACACTCCAGAAGTTGCTGAAACCAACCTCCTCCGCCAGAGCTACCTGTTCCAGCACCTGGTGAAAGACTTGCGCCTCGCGTTCCCGATGTTTCAGCGGGCTGTTTACCTGAATCTCATAAAAGATCCCGAAGTCCATGCCGCTCTCCCCCGGCGCAACGCGGGTCCGATCGCAGAATGCTGCCTGGTGTCACTGAGCCGTCAGCAACGCCAACGAGGTCGAAGAGCCTGATTGAGGAGGCTTGCCTACGAATGTTCTCCCCGTCAGGCCTGCGACCGCGGCGCGGGTGCCGGCTCCTCGACCGTGAAGCGCTCCTTGTTTTGTAAAGACCACCTGTCGCCCCTTCCTTTACTATCGAACTATGGCGTGTTTCTCGACAGTTCGCGTGCCCCCATCTGGCCGCACCCCGGGCGCGTACTTGACAGCCGCGCTCCCGTGAGTCGGTTCGCGACTGGGTAGAAGGCATCTTCGTGCGAAAATCGACCCCGTCACGCCGACGGACGACCTTTACGGGAACCCGCCGGTCGATCCGAAGGCGTCCGCAATTGGCGCGGTTTCATCGCGTCCGCTTCCCAGCATGGATTTTCACGCTCATTCCGATCGGTACCCTTGAAAGAAGCGTCTGAAGGCACCATTTCGGCTACTGCTGAGCCGGGACAATCATTCGCGAGGGCAGGTGATTTTCTTCTCCTAACCTCTTACCCTCGAGGCAGCGGAGCCAGGGTGAATCATCCAAATTCCCCGGAAAATTGGAGAGGGCCTTCTACGGTCCTGCCCTGGCGCGTGAAGGGGTCAGGGGGCCAGGTCGTTCGTTCTCCGAGTGTCGCGCGGCCGCACAAAACTCGCAAACTCAGGGTTGAGATGAGCAAGGGACGGTTGGAGGCATTCAGCGACGGCGTGATCGCCATCATCATCACGATCATGGTGTTGGAGATGAAGGTACCGCGTGGAGAAAACCTCGAAGCGCTGTCCCCCGTGTTGCCGGTGTTCCTGTGTTACGTATTGAGCTTCACCTATGTCGGCATCTATTGGAACAACCACCATCATATGCTGCATACGGTCACGACGGTCACGGGCGGGATGCTCTGGGCCAACCTCCACCTACTTTTCTGGCTGTCGTTGTTTCCGTTTGCCACCGGCTGGACGGGTGAGAATCATTTCACCGCGACGCCAACCGCGCTTTACGGCGTGGTGCTGCTGCTGGCCGCTGTCGCGTACTACCTGCTCCAGGAAGTAATCATTCGCGCGCAAGGGCCCAACTCGCTCCTGAAAAAAGCGGTCGGGCGCGACTGGAAGGGCAAATCGTCCCCGATACTCTATTTTCTATCGATCGTTGCCACCCTTTATTCACCTTGGATCTCTCAAACAATCTTCGTAGCCGTGGCGCTCGTCTGGCTGATCCCGGACCAACGTATCAAGAGGGTTCTGGCGCGAAGCGACGCTTAGTGTTTCGCCGGATACCGCGAAGCGGTTCACCCGCTAAGCACCCATCCGAGAACTAGTCGCTCCGAAATCTGCGCCGGGTTCGAGCCGGCCGATGTGAGCGAGTTCGCCGGTCCCGCCAGCTGGCAAGGCTGGTTGGCGCCCGCGGCCGTATTGGCGAGGTGAACAGCCCCTCACCCTTTTGAAGGCTGTGCTGAAGGCGCTCTCGGATTCGTAGCCGAGTGACAGGGCGATCTCTGAAATCGAATCGCGCGAATTTGTCAGCTTGTCCGCGGCCAGCAGCATTCGCCATCGTGTCAGGTATTCCATCGGCGATGTCCCGACCTTCTGTTTGAATTTCAGCGCGAAGATCGATCGCGACATGCCGGCGCGCTTCGCAAGTTCCTGGAGTGTCCAATGATGCGCGGGATTATCGTGAAACGCCGTAATCGCGGCGCTCATCTGTTTATCCGCCAGTGCGAAAAGCCACCCGACACCGCCCTTTAGTCCTTCTGCGAGATGGAGCCGCAAGGCCTGAATCAGCATCATATAAGCGACGTGTTCCGCGATGAGAGAGCCGCCCGGCTGCGGCTCCTCGATCTCCTGCATCATCCGCTCGATACACCATCGTAGAGCAGCTCGGTCGGATTCTTTCTGGATGTGCACGATAGGCGGCAGGACATCCAGCAGAATGCTGGCGTGACTACGAGTGAACGCGAAATGTCCGCCGGCAATAAAGCAGTCTTCGCTACCATCGCTCCCGGGCGTGTGCGTAAGCTTCGCAGTAGCCAAAAATTCCCTATAGTCGACCGGCGTCGCAGCCAGATCGGTTGCGAGGCGGAATGGCCGCCCACTGGGTAGTACAAAGCAATCCCCGGCCTTCAGTTGCACCGGGTCGGGAACGTCCTCCACCGACAACCAGCCTTGGCCGGAAATCACCGCGTAGCATTTGATGCCGTCATAATTTGGGAACTGGACCGACCATTTCCCGCTCACACCAAATCCACGCGACGCATAACTGCGGGGTTTTAGCAGGGCCAGCACATCTGAAAGGGGATCCATAAAACCTCTCGGACGATCGCGAAGATAATACGGACGCTACAGCATAGATCGTATCGGCTCAACTGCTTATGTTCTCTTCAGGTAGCTGAGGAGTGATGAGAGACACCCAAGCCTACGATGCTTTGGGAATCCTAAGTTCCCTCACTCTGCCTCTGCTCGCCACCTTCTTTCCTGCCGCCCGAATCGTCGGAGAGCGACGACCCGAGGTGAAAAGCCGCTAATTGGATGTGCTCACAATCAGAAACTCGCGGAGAATCAACCAAGGAGTAGGTCATCATGCGTGTGTTCCTAACAGGTGCCACTGGTTTCATCGGTACTGCTGTTATCCCCGAGCTGATCGACGCAGGGCATCAGGTGGTCGGTCTGGCTCGTTCGGAGGCAGCCGCCAAATCACTCGTTGCCTTGGGAGCCCGGGTCCATCGGGGTGATCTCGAAGATCTGGAAAGCCTGCGCAGCGGCGCGGCCGAGGCGGACGCCGTGATTCATTGCGCCTTCATCCATGACTTCGGCAAGTATCAGGAAAACTGCGAGATTGACCGGCGCGCCATCGAGGCGCTCGGTTCCGTGCTCCGGGGCTCTGACCGGCCATTGATCGTTACTTCGGGCACTGCGCTCGCTCCAGGCCGAGTGGCAACCGAAGAGGATGCGGCCCTTCCCAGCTCCGTGATGCCGCGCGGCGCGACGGAAGAGGCAGCGGATTCGGTTGCGGCGCGAGGCGTGCGGGTTTCGGTGGTTCGCCTTCCTCAGGTTCACGACCGAAACATGCAGGGTTTAGTCACCCTCACGATTGTTATCGCGCGCGAGAAGGGCGTCTCCGCGTACGTTGGCGACGGCGCGAACCGATGGCCCGCTTCACATCGGCTCGATACCGCCCGCCTCTACAAGCTGGTGCTGGAAAAAGGAGTACCGGGAGCCCGGTATCATGCCGTGGCCGAGGAGGGAGTGCGGGTTCGAGACATCGCAGAGGTGATCGGTCGACGGCTGAACATCCCGGTCGTCTCGAAGTCCCCCGAAGAGGCAGCCACGCATTTTGGCTGGCTCGGTGTTTTCGCGGGTCTCGATTGTCAGGCTTCAAGCGCACTAACGCAGGAGCGGCTGGGGTGGCGTCCGGTCGAGACGACGATGCTTGCTGATCTGGAGCGGGCGTCTAATTTGGAATCCTGAAGAGACGGCAATTTCGAAACTGAATTGGATTCCCGGGCCCTCCGTTCCTGGCCGTGGAACCTTTAGCGACCCTCGTTTTCTGGAGGTGTGCGCAGAGGATCGCACCGTGTGAATTTCTGTTGCCTCACGCTAGGCCGAGAGCAAGCACTCCGACAGGACCCGGCATATGTGAGTGCCTGGCACTTGGCTCTTACTTGAAGACCAGATGTCAGCTGGTCCAGCACTCCCCGGTGCGCGTGCCGTTTGATCGCCGAGCCGGACAGGGATCGCTTTTCGCGCTGTCTGCCGGAGGCTAAGATCGCCTCGGCAAGACGTCACCAGTCGCGAGGGAGAAGCTCTGATGGCCATATCGCTATATTCCGGGTTTGTGCCTGTGTGCCTCCAACTGCTCGGCGCCTGAAGACCGTGCTGCAGAAAGCCGAGGAACATGCCACGGCCCAGAAATGGGACGCCGCCACGGTACTCAATCTGCGGCTTTATCCCGACATGTTCACGCTGGAACGCCAGGTGCGTCAGGTCTGCAATCACGCCCTCGGGGCCGGCCGCGTCGCCGGGGTCGCCCTACCGAGCCTGCCGGAGCAGGACAGCAGCTGGTCCGAGATGCAATCCCGTATCGACAAAACGGTCGATTTCCTGAAGGGGCTGCGGCCCGACCAGCTCGACGGCAAAGACGATTCTGACGTCACAGTTCCGATCGGCGGGCAGCCCCGCACGATGAAGGCGCAGAGCTATCTCTACCACTTCGCAATGCTGCAAGTCGGCTTCCATACGACGACCGCGTACGACATCCTGCGCCAGGTCGGCGTAAAGATCGGCAAGCGCGACTATCTGGGCTCGATGCCGTCATAGTCGGCCGGATGCGGTCATAATTTCTTGATGTCGGTATTATTCGTGCGCTACCGAGTGGGTGGATAAGCAGGCGCAAACTCCGCGAAGATTAGTTGGAATGCCCGCGGGCAATGACAAGGCCGCAGACCTTACGGGCACTTTTCAGTTCGCAAATATTGCCGGTTAGTTCTCTGCGCCACCGAACTAAAATGACGTCAGACTGAAGAGGCGGCTGGCCCGCAACCCTTTCAGTTTCGACGCTTTGCCAGCTCGATTTTCAGGGTCGGCGTGAATCCGCATCATTTGTGCGAGCTTCGAAAAACAGTCTCCACAACTCCCCTTGTCCCATAGTTCATTGATTTCGGCAAAGACAAAGTAGAGAGCAAATACGATACTTATTCCGAGTGACCAGACCAGAATCGAGTGACTGAGCTGTTCGTACGCCTGCGGGAAGGCTGCTTCCCAATTGTGAAACTTATGCCGATCTTCCAGGACCCGTTCCGCGTATAGGAACAGCAGACATGTGATTCCATAGAAGAGCACTTTCGCCGCAATTTCGACGATTCTACGGTAACTCACAAGACTGCGTCCCAGCGGCGTCTCCTCAAGTACGAGCGCCGCCTTGGCGGCCAGCAGCGCCCCGATTACGGCATTCGAAATTACCCTTACCTCGATCGAGAACTCGGCCAGAGCCGCCTTTAAAAGTAAGATCAAGAGAAGGAACCCAACCAGAAAAAACACAAAGACCGGCCAAAGCGCGTTGAATTCCTTGCGCGCCCATCGGCCTACTGCAACGACTCCGTGCGACAACGAGGCGGCCATATCAACCGAGCTTAACTCCTCGCAGTCTTAAATCGAAGGCCGCCCGATCCGCCTTCTGTGATCTTTCCTGACATTGATCGAAGATTACTTGGGGCGGCGAGCGGCCTTTCGCGGAGAGACTTCATTGCCGCGCCATCAGGATGTGGATCAGTTGTTCCTGTGAGATAAGGTGGTCTACGCTTTCCTTGGGATCGGTTTCGATCACTACAACTCGCACGGTCCCAGTGAACGCGTTGTTCTCGGTCGGCATATCGGAGGTTATGGGTGAACCGCGCTTGATGCCAATATCAGATGTCTCATCAGCGGAGAAGATTATCGGCAATGTCCTTTCGATCCTGCCCGCACCCACGCTCTTGCCGTCAATGTAGAGGGTTACGGTTCCTCCCTTTGCGAGCCCCCCGCCTTCATATGCGAACTCCATTCGCACTTGATGTTCGCCGCTGGGAAGTGGTTGCGTTGACGTGATTACGTACTTCTCCAACCCCGCGAAGTTGTAACAATAGGTCAGGTATCCATCTTTAACATAGAGCATCCAGCCTGCCGCGAACCCGCCTTGCGAAATGATCACACCCTGGCAAGGTTTCCCCTCCGGGACAATTACTTGCGCGGTGACCGAGTGACTTTTGTTCTTGATGTTGATGAGCCCGTTTTCGTTCAATCCTCCCATGCCTCTGGCAAGTATCTGTGATGTGCCGCGAACCAGCACCGGACGCCCGGCCAGATCCGAGTTGAAGCGTTCCGCGCCGCGATCGTCCATGGGCAAAACGTTATTGCGGGTCGCCTCGATAATCCACAAACGTTGAAGTTCGTGAAGCTTTTCCGGCAGCTGCTTCGATAGGTCGTGGGCCTGGGTCCAATCTTTAGTTGTGTCGTATAATTCCCAAACGTCATCGTCGAATGGTGGCGTCTTACCGGTCAATATCCACGGCGTGCGATGACGGGTCACGGCCGTCCAACCCTTGTGGTAGATGCCGCGGTTGCCGAACATCTCGAAATACTGGGTCTCGCGTCGTTCCGCCGCTTTTGGGTCGTCGAAGCTGTAGAGCATGCTGACGCCTTGCATGGGAACCTGCCCGACGCCGTTGACCATGTAAGGTTCGGGGAGCTGAGCCAATTCAAGAATTGTGGGGGCTATATCGATGACATGATGAAACTGATGGCGGATCTCGCCCCTGGCCTTGATGCCCCTTGGCCAATGAATGATCGTACCATTGCGCGTTCCGCCCCAGTGCGAGGCGACCTGCTTGGTCCACTGGTACGGAGTATCCATCGCGTGCGCCCAACCCACCGCATAATGGTTGTATGCTTCGGGGCTACCAAACTTGTCGATGCGGGCGGCCAAGAATCCCGCTTTCAAAGGCGTTCAGCCCGTTGAACACAATCACTTCATTGAAGGTCCCCTGCAGAGTTCCTTCACCTGATGCCCCGTTGTCGCCAATAATGAAGAAAATCAGCGTATCGTCGAGCACTTGCAACTGCTGCAACGCGTCGATGAGCCGTCCGCAATGATAGTCGGTGAACTCGAAAAACCCCGCGTACACTTCCATTTGGCGAGCCAGGACCGGCTTCAGGTCCGACGGCTCCTCGTCCCATGCCGGTATCTCCGCGGGGCGCCGGGTGAGATCGCATTCCTGAGGAATCACTCCAAGAGTCTTCTGTCGTGCGAAGGTCTCCTCGCGAAGCTTGTCCCAACCGTGATCGAATTTTCCCCGATATTTGTCGGCCCACTCCTTGGGAACATGATGGGGCGCATGGGTTGCGCCGGGCGCGAAGTACATGAAAAAAGGCTTGGACGGTGCCAACAGGCGCTGCTGACGCACCCAGTCGATTGCGCGATCCGTCATGTCGGCCATGAAATGGTAGCCTTGTTCGGGCGTGGCCGGAGGATCGACTATCTTCGTGCCTTCGTGGATCGACGGATACCACTGGTTGGTCTCTCCGGCGACAAAGCCGTAAAAATATTCAAAACCCGAGCCCGTGGGCCAGCGATCAAATGGCCCCGCCGGGCTCGCTTCCCATACCGGCACTTCGTGGCATTTGCCAAACTGCGCGGTGGAGTAGCCGTTCAGCCGAAGAATCTCGGCGAGCGGCGCCATCGAGTTCGGCCGGCGAGAGCTGTAACCTGGCGCTGAAGTCGCAATCTCGGTGATTCCCCCCATTCCAACCATGTGATGGTTGCGCCCGGAGAGCAACGCCGCCCGGGTGGGTGAACACAGCGCCGTGGTGTGAAAACGCGTGTACCGCAACCCATTTCCCGCCAGCCGTTCAACGGTCGGCGACTGGCACGGCCCGCCAAAAGCCCTCGACGCGCCGAACCCGACGTCATCGAGGAGTACGATCAGGACGTTAGGCGCGCCTTGCGGCGGTCGCAACTCTTCGATCGGCGCAAACTTGGAGTCCGGGTCCTTCGCATCATAGGCCACAAACCCCGCGTATTGCTGGTCGGGAATGGGCAGGATTTCGCGCTGAACCCTTCTCGGTCCGTCTTTTAGATCGCTCACGATGCTTCTCCCTCTGGCCAGTTAAGAAACGTCACACATACGGTGTGGACGGCTGCTAGCGCCTTGTCATTTTCAGCAATATCGGACCTTGGTTGAGTCGGACCCCGCCCTTCCAGCGCTTTTGAGTGACTTCCTGAATTGCTTCACCAGATGCTGATGTTTCACGGTTTTCTGGCCAAAAGAAATTGAACCTTGGTGTAAGGGGCTGCGATGGGACATTGCCCCTTGGTGGCATCGCGGGATCGCTGCGCGTGCCGTATTCCCATGAAGGAATGCCGACTTTCAGTGGCACGGGAACTCCACTGCGTTGGCCGCCGGACGCAAAGCTACCGTGACCGTAGTGGGGGACGACTCGTCCGTCTGTCGCGCGCCGAGGATGCGCGCGCGCGGCACCTTCGATCATCGCGGAGCCCTGAAAATCCAGCCGGTCACGCTCCCATACATCACCCGATGCGCGAGAAAGCGAGAAGTGCTGGAAGCCGTCCAGCGATCGTTTGCGAAAGTGGCCTACAGGGCGACGGCCTTGTCTGGGGTGAACTTTACCGGCATGTGCTTGATGCCGGCGACTTGGATCGAGTTCAGGCGCTCGACTTCGCCCCTCAGCTTGATGTCGGGCATCCGTCGCGTGACCGCTTCCAGCATCAGCCGCAGCTCCAAACGAGCAAGATGCGATCCGATGCAGAAGTGCTCACCCTGTCCGAAGGCCAGATGGTAGTTGGGAGTGCGCGTGATATCGAAGCGGTAGGGATCAGGGAAAACCTCCTCGTCACGATTGGCGGACGGATTCCAGATCACGACGAAGTCGTCGTCATGGATCTGCCTGCCGCGCCATTGGAAATCGCGCGTCGCCGTGCGCATGATGTGGGTAATCGGGCTGGTCCAGCGCAGAATTTCCTCGATCGCAGTCGGCATCAGTGAAGGATTCTGCGCTACGCGCTTCCACTGCTCAGGATGGCCGATCAGCTCAAGTACTCCACCGGAAATCGCGTTGCGGGTGGTCTCCAATCCGCCCAAAATGAACATCACCGCGTTAGTACCGATCTCCATGTCGTTGAGCAGGATGCCGTCAAGTTTGGCGTTACCGATCACGCTCAGGAGATCGCGACCGGGATTGGCACGCCGCTGTTTGGCAAGATCAAGACAGTATGTGAACAGACGCATGCCGCCTTCTGTCGAGGTCTGCATCGCCGAGCCCCCCACCTGGTACTCCGGGTCCTCGCCCCCAATCACCATGTTGGCCCACTGAGAGATCGACTCCCACTCCGAGCGTGGAATCGCCATCATCTCGCAGATGATCGCCATCGGTAGCCGCGCTGCAACGTCCACCACGAAATCGCATTCTCCGCGGCCCGCCACCGCGTTCAGCACCTCGCCGACGATGCGGCGCCCGGAGGACTCCAACTGCGCTACCGCGCGGGGCAGAAACATTCCATTGAACTCCCGTCGCATCGAATTGTGCCGCGGCGGGTCGGTGCCGATCAGCATCTGGCCGCAGCCCCTCATCTCGGGGCTGAGCGTCGCCTCGGCTTCCGAATTGGAGGGCAACCCCACGGAATAACGCTGAGAGCTGAAAGTGACTGGATCGCGGTAGACGGCCAGA
>Ga0126373_10002975_pt1 | contig 12549 bp, 7 predicted proteins | sample PanSoiMetPlot_11_FD_92545 | JGI IMG/M metagenome (GOLD analysis project Ga0126373, IMG submission 92545) | Tropical forest soil microbial communities from Panama - MetaG Plot_11 | ecosystem: Environmental > Terrestrial > Soil > Tropical forest > Bulk soil | place: Panama | collected 2016-02-17
ATATCGTCGGAGCCGCCGCCGGTAGGCCCGGGGCCGAAGCCCTCGTCGTCGCCAGCATTCGCATTACTCGCTGCTCGCGCGCGCAACTCGGGGATCTTCGACGCCAGTCCACTCTCGCGAACTTTCAGCTCGTGCTGCAGCGCCTTCGCGAGCGCCTGATCGGCATCGGACCATTGCGGAAGACCGACTTTCTTGATGTTTTCATACATCGCTTCGGCGATCGGCTTGTTGAAATATCCGGTCCAGGCGCTGCCAAGCAGTCTTGATGTATAGGTCGTGTCAGTCATGAGGCTCGCGGCCTTCGCCATGTTGTCGCCGATCTTCCACAGATTCATGATGTGGTCGTAATCGGCTTCGCGGAAGTAATACCAAACCGTCGCATTGGGTGGGACGACGTTGGGCTGGTCGCCGCCGTTTGTGATGACGTAGTGAACGCGCGTGGCCAACCGCAGATGCTCGCGGCGGAAATTCCAGCCGACATCCATCAACTCGACAGCATCCAGCGCGCTGCGGCCGCGCCAGGGGGCACCGGCCGCGTGAGCGCTCTCGCCCTTGAACATGTACTCGACCGAGACCATGCCATTGCCCGACTCAGGTCCATAGGAAGTGCTCAGGTTGTTTCCGACGTGCGTGAACATCACGATATCGACGTTCTTGAACAACCCAGCGCGAACGTAGTAAGCCTTGGTGCCGAGCAATTCTTCAGCAACGCCGGGCCAGAGCTGGATGGTGCCTTTCAAGTGCTCGCGTTCCATCACCTTCTTCACCGCCAGCGTAGCCAGGATGTTCAGCGGCACGCCGGAATTGTGGCCTTCGCCGTGTCCGGGCGCGCCTTCGATGATCGGTTCATGCCAGGCGACGCCGGGCTTCTGCGAGGCCTGCGGAATGTCGTCGATGTCGGAGCCGAGCGAGATCACAGGCTTGCCTTCGCCCCATGTTGCAAGCCACGCCGTGGGTATGCCCGCGATGCCGCGCTCGATTTTGAAGCCTTCTTTTTCGAGGATGCCGGTGAGGTATTTCGACGTCTCGAACTCCTGGAAGCCGAGTTCGCCAAAGCTGAAGACACTGTCGACCATGACTTGAGCCTGTTTCTTCATGGCGTCAATCTGGCCAGCGACGTCAGCTTTGATCGAAGCTTCTTTTTCGGCGGTAACTTTATTCTGGGCGGCAACCGTCGCCGCAGTCAACGCTAAGATCAGAGAAAATTTATACATCGCACGCATCCTTCCATTAGGTACAGTCTACGCCACGCAAGAAGAACGCGGACGAAGCTAAAAACTGAAGTCCTGAATCAACGGGGGACGCTGGTCGAAATCGCTATAGCGAATCCAAATGGGACGCACGACGAAGTAGGTAATGCCCGGCCAACTGAGCCGGTCTGGTCCGTCAGGCCATTTCTTAAAATACACCGCCTGATAGCGCGCTAGCTCGTCGCCCGACGGCTCGATGGCGCGGCCCTCGTATTGTATCGTGACTTCACCCGCCCAGCCGATCGAGAATGAGCAAGCCGGATTCGCCGAGAGGTTCCGGTACTTGCGCGAGCTCTTGACGGTATCGAAGATGACTTCGAGTTGCGGCGTGACGGCGATGCCCACGAGCGACGATTGCGGCGCGCCTTCGGGCGAGATGGTGCCAAGGACGCCGAGTTTTTGGGCGTGGATGAAGTCGAAGAGTTCGGGTATGGTCATGGCATGGGCTATACTGTAGGCATTCTACCGACGGCAGGAGGCTCTCACCATGAAGTGCATGCTCGCGTTATCGCTTGGAGTGCTGGCGATGTCCGCCGGCGCGTTCGCGCAAACTGACCAGGAACTCATCGATCGCGCTCTGACCGCGGCGCCTCGCAACATGAAGGACAACGCGACTGTGGTCAAGTGGAAAGCCGATTTCACGTACGACACGATCAAGAAGGGCACGAACAAGCTGGTGTGCTACGACCGGTCGGGTGAGCCCGGCCGCCAGCCATTCGCAGTGCAGTGTACGAGCCTCGCGAATCTATCGCGCGTGGCGCAAAATCGGAAGTTCGAAGCGATGCAGGACAAGAACCAGCGGCAAGCCGCGATCGACAAGGCCGAGGCCGACGGCTCGCGCGTCAAGCCTGAGTTCGGTTCCGTGTTCATTTCCATGAACGGGCCGGATAAGGACCACGCTCGGACCCATACTACAGTCGCGGTACCTGGCGCGACGAAAGAAACGCTGGGCCTGCCGGACAATCCGGGCGCCGGCGGAGTCTGGATCATGAATCCAGGCACCAGCACGGCGCACCTGATGACACCGGGCAGCTAGGACTTGACTATTCGTTCGCTAACCACTGGAACCGGTGCACTGGCGGAGGCATCGGGGAATCCGCACCCTTCACGCTCTTCCAGATGATCTCGTTTAGCAGACCCGGCGGATTCTCGTCCACATCGTCCCAGTCCATCTTGGCCGACGTTTTCGCGCCGTAAGAATTCTTGGTGTTCTTCACGTTCAAGTCCACTTGCGGGGGGACCTTGTTGAACGGCGTAAGATCGGGCGTCATGCGGAACGAGGCGTACATAGGCGTGGCGGCGGCATCATACTGGCTCATCGGCGGAAGACCCAGGAGCAGTTCCATCGTCCGCAGCATCGAGCTCGTCGTGTAGAGCGTACTGTCCACTCGCTCGCGGCGGATGTAAGGGCTGATCACGAGGCCCGCCGTGCGGTGTGCGTCGACGTGATCGGGGCCATCCTGCGCGTCGTCTTCGATGATGAAGATCGCCGTCTCGGGCCAATATTTGCTGTGCGAGATACGCTCGATGATCATGCCCACCGCTTGATCGTTGCTTGCTACCATCGCTACCGGAGTGAAGCTACCCGGGCGAGTGCCGTTGGTGTGATTTTCCGACAGCGCCATCACCATGAAATTCGGCAGGCGCTTCTCGGGATCTTTACTGTCGTAATTCTTTTCGTATTGATCGAACTCGCGGATGAATTCGGCGGCGTTTTCAGTGTCGCGAACCATCATGCGCTTGAAATTCGGCGCTACGTGACCTGCGAGACTCTGCCAACTCGGTGACGCTTCAAAGGTTGTTCCGTCGCTTGCGCGTGCCGCGTACTCGCCGTAGCTGCGGTAGGTGAGGCCTTTGTGTCGCGCCGCGTCCCAGATATTACCTGCGCTGGGGATATAAGCGGCGTTGCGCTCCGACCTGCTGTGGCCACCGTAAGTGATCGGCCATTGCTTTTCGTTGGCGTCCGTAGCGTACGCGGCATTCGACCAGGAGTGGCCGTCTTCGCTGACCTCGCCGTCGCAGTAAAGGTTGTCGAGCAGGACGTATTGATCGGCCAGCGCGTGCTGGTTGGGCGTGACCTGGCGGCCAAAGATGGTCAGGCGCGAATCGCCGTTGCCCCGCTGCATGTCGCCGTACACCTGATCGTAGGTCCGATTTTCTTTGATGATGTACAGGACGTGCTTGATCGGCGACCCGGCGCCGACCGCGGACGGGACAATACTGGGCTCGCGCGGTTCTTTCGCCGCGACTAGCAAACTGTCGTTGTAAGGCGTGTTTTCGTAGACTTTTTTCGTGAGCTGCTTCAAATCGGCGCGCAGGTTCGCTACGCCCACGATCTCTACGCTGCCTTTTTGCTGTTGCTTGATGCTGCCTTTGCCCTCTTCGCCGGGAGGCAGGGGGCTCTCGGGACCGCGGATGTTGGAGTATGAGCCGCTGCCTTTGCTATTGCCGATGTAGAGTTTCTGCTGGCGCGGCAGCAGCGCGAGCGCTGAAGGATACCAGCCGCTCGGAATGAAGCCAAGCACTTCGCTCTTGTCGCGTTCGGCTACATGGAGGACAGCGATGTCGTTGTTGTCGGCATTGGCCACGTATAGCAGTCCATTCGCGCGATCGAGCGCAAGCGCGTTTGGTGTGGAGCCCTCAGGCGCGTGCGGGAAAAGCGTCGTGGAGATTTTCTCGAGTACGGCGCGCGTCTTGGTGTCGATCACAGTCACAGTGTTGTCGTTCGAGCAGGCGACAAAAAGGCGCCCGTCGGGAGATAGCACCATTTGATTCGGGTTGTCGCCGACGCCGATGGTCGCGATAACCTTCATCGCCGAAGTATCGATGACGCTCACCGATTTGCTCGCCAGATTGGAAACGTAAAGCAGCCTGCCGTCTTCGCTTGGAACGAGATCATACGGGATGAGGTCGACCGGGATTCGCCCGAGCAGTTTTCCGTTCGTTGTGTCGAAGGCAACGATGTTGCCGGTCCCGGAACCCGTGCCGCGATTGGCGGCGTACAGAATATTTTTCTTTGGATGATGCGCTATACCGGACCAGAAGAGCTCGGAAGTGTCGATGGTCTCTTCCAGGTTGCCCGAAGCGGCAGCCGACAGCCGGCCGTTGGCGTAGTCGAAAACGTAGATGGGCGCGCGCGTCGGGTTACGGACGTAGCCTTCCTTGTCGCCATTAGCATTGCCGCCTGAGACGTAGAGGCGTTTCCCGTCTGGACTCCAGGCCATGCCGAACCAAGCGGATTTCAGCGGAATACGCTGGACGGCCTCTTCGGTTTTGGTATCGATCACAACCAAGCCGTGCGGATTGTAGCCGGCCTGCATCGCGATCACCGCAGTGCCGTCAGGGGCAACCACCGCGTTGAGCACCATGTCTTCGGTGGGAATGGATTTTCCCACCGGAGTCAAGCGCCATCCGTTAGGCAGAGCGTATCCACCGGAGATCGCTTGCGGAATTTGGGCCGGCGCAAGCGCCAAGGCGCTTGAAAACAGGAACGCGATTCGCAAAGTGCGCATGGTTCTTCGAGAATAACCCGGACGAGTGGCGCGCGCGTCACGGGAGTATTTCAATTTCATGACACCAGTCCGCCACGCCTCAGAGAGGAGTAGAATTTCCGCATGACCAATCAAGCCGCGAATTCGGGCCTGACTTCAAGACGTGATTTTCTCGCACTTGCGGTAGCAGGAGCGAGCGTCATTCCGAGCAAAATGTCTGCAACCGAGACCGCGCTAAGACTCCAGGGCATCTTCCCCATCATGCAGACGCCATTCTTCGATTCGGGCGCGCTGGATTTGGCAACGCTCACCCACGAGGTTCACTTCCTGCAAAAGATCGGCGTGCAAGGCATGACATGGCCGCAAATGGCGAGCGAGTGGCCGCAATTGACATTCGACGAGCGGGTGGCTGGGGCGGGCATGATCGTGCAAGCGAACAAAACCGGACAAGCGGGAGCGCGGCCGGCTGTCGTCATAGGAGTGCAAGCTAATGATACGGAGACCGCCGTGAAGTACGCGCGGCACGCCGAAAAGATCGGCGCAGACGCGATCATAGCGATTCCGCTGAATCAGGGGAAGGATGAGTTGAAGCAGATGGAGTACTATTCGGCGATCGGCGAAGCTTGCAGCCGGCCGTTGATCATCCAGACCGTTGGCCAGATGAGTGTGGATCTGGTCTTGCGAATGGCGGAGAAGATTCCGACACTGCGATATGCCAAGGACGAGGCAGGCGCTACACTTCCGCGGTTGACCGATTATGAGAAGCGCGGGCAGATCCTGCGCGGTGTCTTCAGCGGGAAACACGGTCCCACGTTTCTCGACGAACTCGAGCGCGGCGCGGTCGGAAACATGCCGGCGGCGGGATTCGCCGACCTGTACGTCGCGGCGTGGAAGGACTGGAACGCCGGCAAGCACGATGAGGCGATGGATGTGTTCAGCAGGACCCTGCTACTCATCATGGAAGCGCAGGCCTACGGAGTGGCCGGACAAAAGTACATTCTTCAGTTGCGCGGCGTATTTCCGAATAGCAACTGCCGCCGCAAAGAGGCCACCGGCCAAGTGCTCGACGAGCAAGCCAAGGAATCGATCCGGCGCACCGTTGAATACACGAAGCGTTGGTTCAAAGCATGAGCGCTGCTGCCGCTCTCATCTTCTCGCGGATGTAGAAGGGAAGCGCGCGAGCGATCAACGCGCGCTTGAATTGCGGGTGTGACAGGGCGCCGGTGGCGTAGCGCGCGAGCGTTTCGGCTAGGGCAGGGTTGCGGGCAGCGGCACGGACGATGCGGTCGACGCGCGTCGCATCGGCCATAAGCAGGCGCTGAATCTTGACACTCTTCTGAAGCTCCAGGCCGATCTCGTGCTGCCAGCATTGTTCATATTGGCAGAGCTGCGACGCGTCGAAGCGGCCAGCGCGGACGGCATTCGCAGCGGCTCGTCCGGCATGTTCGCCGGTCACCATCGCGTAGTAGATTCCTTCGGCAGTAAATGCGTTGACGAAGCCGCCGGCGTCGCCCGCAAGTAAAACGCGATCGCAGTATGTGCGCGCGAGTGGCCCAGAGATCGGCAGAGGAAACGCGCGGAAGTTTTGTTCGTTCGAATCGCCATCGATGAGTTTTCGCGATTTCAACTCATTGACGAAGGTCGAGTGATAAGAATAGTGGCGGCCGCGCAGCGCGGACAGATAGTAGTCGAGCTTAAAACCGACGCCCAGATTAACGTGCTGCGACTTCGGGAACACATAGCCATAACCGTATTGGCCCTGAATCCGGTAGTAGACGTGCATCCTGTCGCGCTCCCGCGGGCTGAGCGAGTCGAAGGGCGTTTCCTCCATCATGTCGATCGCGAAGTCGCTTTGAGCGCGTCCCGCGCGAAGGCCAGCAGCACGGGCGATTACACTATTGGCGCCGTCGCAGCCGATAACGATGCGGCTGGAATAATCGCGTGGTTGACCGTCGACGTCGGCGGAAACGATGACGCGATCGGGTTCGATGGAGAGCTTGCGCACGAGTGCGTTCGCCTGGATATCGGCGCGCGCCAGCGACAGGAGCATGTGATCAAACTCGACGCGGCGGATCATCAGGTACAGCGGTTGGCCGGATTCGTAGTTGACCGCGGAACCATCGGGCGATTCGAAATAGACCTTCGAAACCCAGTGTGTCGCGATCGCCGGAAGCTTGCGCTCCACGTATGGGAAGCGCTGGACCACGCGTGCGCTGATACCACCGCCGCAGGGCTTTTCGCGAGGGAATGCGCTCTTATCAAGCACCAATGTGGAGACACCGGATTGGCCGAGAAACTTCGCGGCGGTTGCGCCGGCGGGCCCTCCACCTACAACGATGACTTCGTAATCCACTGTCTGGATTGTATCGGGCAGTGGTTAGTTTGGAAAGAGTCCGCGTAGTGTAGAAAAAGCAGTCTCGATGAACGCAATCCTGGACAGCGTTGCAATGTCTTCGTGATTATCGAGGATAGGAACTACGATCTAAAGCAGAACAGTATCGGTACGGTTGTAGCGCAGCGAGTCCCAGGCTGTAAACGCGGCAGCGCGATACTCACTCGCGACCACGCGATCGCGCGATTGATACCAATAGAGCACCGCGGCTTTGTCGTCGCCCCTCAAGACAATGTAGCGATTCCTTCGGCCAGTGCGGCCCGTCCTGGGATCGAAACGGCACGGTATCAGCGACACTCCAGATCCATCCCGAGCCGGGCAGGCAGTTCTTCGGTGAGTGGGGCGTCTGAGCGGCGCGCTGCGATTTGAAGAACGCGAGGAATAGACCGATCGTTCGGCCGCGCGAAGCCGAGTAGTCTCGCGCGAGGTAATCGTCGGCGCGGAGAGATTCCTTGACACCTTCGTCCATCGTATTGTCGCGCTGCATTTGGCATTCCCCAATTTGCGGAGGGAATTCGCTCAGCGGACGAACGGGTACAGCAAGTTCGCCGCGCGAGAGCCCGTAGAACAGCACTGCCTGCAGGATGAGCACCGCGGTCAGGATTTTGGAAGGCATCGGTGCAATAAAATTACGAGGCCGAGCGCGAGGGCGAACAGAACCCACCCCCTCGGCGATGTGCATGAACCCACGGGCAAGATCGACACGATATTCACCGATCAGTCCCATCTAACTCGCGCTGCGTTCGGGGCGATCGCGATGGGGATCGTGGCACCCAACAAAACCCCGCGCATCCAGACACGCCGATCGAAGAAGTACGCGTAAACCAATGCCAGAAACGCCAAGGAGAACAGTGATCGTATACCGCTACAAGCCTCGACGACCGAGAGCTTCTGGCTCGCCATTTCCAGGACATTGCCCTCGCGCAGGACTAGTACTCCGAGATTCAGAATGTTTCAGCAATGCTCGACTCGAACAACAGCAGCGGTAGCGTAACGCGTGCATAGACGATGGCGGGTATCGGAAACATGAACGTGGGCCGGAAAAGAGGAAAGGCCAGGATCTTGACGACGCGCGTTCCGCCGACGATGAGCAACGCACCGGTAAGAGAACCGAGAAATGCAGTCCGCGCGCCGAATAGCTGTGCCGCCGGAGTGCCAAGGACCATTTGCGCGGGCCCCACGCTGCCAATGCGGGCCCCCAGTAGTTCGGCGATGCGGGACTTGTCGCAATTTCCGCCCGGCAGCGCCAAGTAACAATACCGGCAGCCAGTGGCACGAAGAATCCGTGGCTCATGTCCTCAGCAGTGGCCCACTGACGCGCGAGGCCGCCAAGCAGCGGCGCGTAGCAGACCATCTGCAGTCCGGTAAACCGGCGATCTTCGGCCAAGACAGCGCAGCGGCTGCGCCGGGACGACTCTTCAGAAACGCCGGAGGAAATGGTCGCCATGAACTCCACCCGAACCGCGAAATTACGCCGGTCCGATGCGTGGGTTCGGTAACAAGCACCCGGGCAGACTAAAATAGACGTGTGGGCGTGTTGCGCTTTTTCGTCCTGCTTATTGTAGCATCGGAGCTGTTTTCTCAGACTGCCATTTTCCCGTTGCGCGACATCCGCGCCGGGCAGAAGGGCATTGGACGAACGGTATTCTCTGGCAATAAAATCGAGGAATTTCAGGTCGAGGTTCTCGGCGTATTGGAGAACATCGGGCCGAAACAGAACGTCATTCTGGCGCGCCTGTCGGGCGGGCCGCTCGAAAAAACCGGCGTGATGCAGGGGATGAGCGGCAGTCCGGTTTATATCGATGGCCGCCTGGTGGGCGCTGTGGCGTTGGCCTTCAATTTCGCCAAGGAGCCGATCGCCGGGATCCGGCCAATTGAAGAAATGCTCGCGGTGGCAGAGCCGTTGGGTACAGCCGGAGGTTCGCAGCGAGCGGCGGTGGTTCAGCACGAAATTCCCCTGGCGCCGGCAAAAACCGGAGTCGAAGCTGGAAGCCTGATCGAGATTGCGACGCCAGTTTCGTTCAGCGGATTCACAGCGGAAACGCTGGAACATTTCGCGCCGGACCTTAAGAAGCTGGGCTTGTCGCCGCGCCAGGGCGTCTCGAGCGGCGGTGCCCTTCCGAACAAGATGGGGAACCCGGCGCAACTTCGGCCTGGCGACATGATTTCAGTGAATCTGCTCTCAGGCGACTACGCCATCGGCGCAGAAGGTACGGTGACGCAGGTGGACGGCAAGCATGTATACGCATTCGGGCACCGGTTCATGTCCGCTGGCGAGACCGAACTGCCGTTCGCGCGTGCTGAAGTGCTGGCCCTCCTGCCGAACCTGGAAGCCTCCTTCAAGATCTCTTCGCCCCAGGAATGGATGGGGACCATCACGCAGGACCGCAGCACGAGCATCTACGGTGAACTAGGCCGTAAGGCGGACACGATACCTCTGGCTGTGTCGATGCGAGATGGTCACCGCCGGCCGCTGACGTATCACATGCAGTTGGTACAAGACCGCATCCTGTCGCCTTTCATTTTGCAGATGGCAGTGTATTCGATGATTGACGCCACAGAACGGACTCTGGGTTTGGGAAGCTACTCGATTCGCGGTGCGGTGGAGTTCGATCCCGGCTTGCAGCCGTTGAAACTGGACAATACTTATTCCGGCGACTTCAACGTACCCGCGCAGGCGTCGCTGGGCGTTGCTTCGCCGCTTTCAGCGGTCCTGACGGCGGGGTTCGATGCGTTGAAGATCAAAGGGATCAGCCTGGAGATCGAGGCGTCCGAACGAAAGCGCGCCCTGCAGATTGATCAGATTACCGCATCGCGCAAAGAAGCGCGTCCGGGCGAAACCATCGATCTGATGGTCACGCTGGCCGGCGAGAACGGCGTCGAAGAGCAGAGGACGGTTCACTATCGAGTACCGATAGGCGAACAGACCGGCGTGTTGAATTTCACCGCGGCGGACGGAAACTATTCCAATTTGCTCGACTACCAGCAACTGGCTGCCAATATTCCAAAATCGCCCACCCAGTTGGTAGGGTTTTTGAATAATCTGCGAACCAATAGTAACGCCTACGTTCGCGTTTGGCGAACCGATCCTGCGTTTCAAGTCCAGGGCAGCGACCTGCCGAATCCGCCCGCATCGATCGGTTTGATTCTGGCGCGGGCACAGGCGGCTCAAGGCCTATGGCTGCCGCGTGGATCGAAAGTGGATGAGTTGGAGATTCCTACCGGCGACGCCGTAGTGACGGGATCGAAGACGGTCCCAGTGGAAGTGAAGGAATGAAGCGAATCGCAAGACTCAGCGTGCTGGCATCGCTCTGGGGCGCGCTCGCTGCGCTTTCCGGAGCCACCACCACAAGCTGGGAGATGAACTCCTATCAGGATTTTTTGAAAGGACGGTTCTCCGGAACCGCGCTCGACCGCGATGGCAAGCTGCGGCTGGCGCCGAAAATCGATACGCTGTTTTCGTCCGGACAGTCCGCAATCTGGAGCGTAGTACGGGCGCAGGATGGCTCCTTCTACACGGGAACTGGGCATCGCGGGCGCGTGTATCACGTTACTGCGACGGGCGCAAACACGCTGGTTTGGACTTCGGATGAACCGGAAATTTTCGCGCTGGCACTAGATTCTGCCGGCGTTCTATACGCCGCAAGTTCGCCTGAAGGTAAGGTATACCGCTTCGAAAACGGAAAGCCCGTGGAATTCTTCGCGCCGAAGGCGAAGTACATCTGGGCGCTCACGTTCGCGCCCGACGGCAGCCTGTTCGTTGCCACGGGGGACCCGGGGAACATCTACCGCGTCGATAAGACCGGCAAACCGGAGCTGTATTACGAAACCGGGCAATCGCACGTCACGGCGCTCGCGTTCGATGCAAAAAACAATCTGCTCGCCGGCACAGAGCCCAACGGAATCCTCTATCGCGTCAGCGCCAAGGACAAGGCTTTCGTACTTTATAACGCCAGCCTGCCGGAGATTCGAACCATCGTGCCGCTCGCAGACGGAACCATATACGCGGCAGCGCTCGGCGGATCCGTCGCGAACCGTTCGGGTCCGTTGCTTCCTGGCGCCGTGTCGCCGGCGAGCGTCACCGTGACTACGACGGCTACATCCATTACTGTGTCCGATTCGGCCGATACCAAGGCTCAGGCGGGACCCGAAATCAAGCCGAAGCCGAGCGCCAGCGCGCCGATCGTCCAAGGAGCGCAGAATGCTGCGACGACAAGTCCGTTGGCAGAAATCCCGGGTGTCGACAAGTCAGCCATCTACAAAATCAACCGCGATGGCACGGTTGAGACGCTGTGGAGTTCGAAGGAGGAAAACATTTACAGCCTGGTGGCCGAAGCGACTGGATCCCTCGAGTTTGCGACCGATGCACAGGGCCGCATATATCGCCTGAGCCCGGATCGCAAGGTGACGTTGCTGGCCGAGACCAATGAGGGCGAGGCGACGCGGCTGCTGCGCGACTCCTCAGGGCTGCTCGCCGCGACTGGCGAAATGGGAAAACTTTTGCGGCTGGATGGATCGGCGAGTGCGTCTGGCACTTACGAGTCGCCGGTACACGATGCCGGAAGCGTTGCGCGTTGGGGACGCATCACGTGGCGCGGCGCGGGCGGCCAAATCCGGCTTGCCACACGATCGGGGAATTCCGCCCGGCCGGACAAGACATGGAGTGACTGGTCAGAGCCGTCGAGTGACCCGCACGATTCGATCATTCGCAGTCCAAACGCCCGATACATTCAATGGCGCGCCGAACTCGATGGCGGCAACGCGACGGCCGAGAACGTTCGCGTATTCTATCTGCCCCAGAATAATCCGCCTGTAGTGCGGAGCATTAACGTGACTACGCAGGCGCCAGCGGCCAAGGGTGCTGCTGGCACCAATTCCAGCAGCTCTGCTGCTTACAGCATCACGGTGACGGAATCGGGCGATACTTCGACGCCCGCGGGAACACCGACGCAGACCTTGTCGCGCGCGGCTGGATCGCAGATCCAGATTACGTGGCAGGCCGACGATCCCGATGGCGATCGTCTGATTTACTCGCTGTACTTCCGCGGCGAAGATGAGTCGGACTGGAAGCTGCTGCGTGCCAATATTTTCGAGAATTCGCTGCTGCTGGACGGCGATGTTTTGGCCGATGGGCGCTACTACTTCCGTGTCGTGGCGTCGGACAGGACGTCGAACGCTGCTGATTCCGCTCGCGAAGAGGAGCTGGTCAGCGCGCCTGTGCTGATCGACAACACCCCACCTACCGTTACCCTAAGTGCTCCGCGCCGCGCCGGCGAGCGCGCCGAGGTGGACGCCGATGTCGTGGATCAGACGTCGCCGTTGCGGCGTTGCGAGTATTCGCTCGATGCCGGTCCGTGGTTACCCGTGGAGGCGGCCGACGGGATCACGGACTCGCCGCGCGAACAATTTCACATTG
>Ga0126373_10002977_pt1 | contig 12548 bp, 11 predicted proteins | sample PanSoiMetPlot_11_FD_92545 | JGI IMG/M metagenome (GOLD analysis project Ga0126373, IMG submission 92545) | Tropical forest soil microbial communities from Panama - MetaG Plot_11 | ecosystem: Environmental > Terrestrial > Soil > Tropical forest > Bulk soil | place: Panama | collected 2016-02-17
CCCGGCAACTGGTGACGCAACGCTCCGTTTCAGTGCGTTGAGTGGCGTGTCGGCAATGATCGAGACAGTTCCTCTCGAACAGGCAGCTGAGGCTTACGCCCGCATGATGGAGGGCAAAGCACGATTCCGCATGGTGCTGGTTACGAAGGATGGAATCTCACGATAAACATCGGTCAGGTCCTGATAGGATTGAATCTCCTCGACATACCAAGGGTAACACCGATGTAGATTGCCGCTTCCGGGATTGGAAACCGCGTCGAGGCAGGTCCGTCAGGGGATGCTGGGAGGCGATGGTCTCCCTCCCAGGAAGGTGGAGGTATTGGACGCGACAAAATTGCGAACGCGAGGTGAGATGGAGGCTAATGAAGAAGCTTTACGGATTTGGTTGGGCGAGTTGGGCAATTCACGGCCGTTTCGAAAAGCTAACTGATTGTGGCGACACGTCTTAGCTTTAGTGATTCCTCGTTCGCAACGAGGAGGCCGGGGTTCGAACCCCCTCTCGTCCACCAGATTCTAAAAGACTTACACGGTATTGAAGAGCACGTGGATGCTCGTTTTTCCTTCTCGTGAGCGCAAGGGAAGATCAAGTGTCTGAAGCAGCGCACTTTAGTTTGAGAGCGCCTCGTTGGCGACGAGGAGCTCCCTAAGAATTGAGATCTACGATTTACTCGTACCGAAGTGCCACGATAGGGTCCACGCGCATTGCGCGTCTCGCCGGGATGCACGCCGCGATCAACGCGACAGCGATCAGCACGAACGCCGCTCCCCCGAGCAGCGCCAGATTCATAGTGACGATCCCGAAGATCAGGCTCGTCAGTGCGCGATTCACAGCAAACGCAATTGACATCCCAATCGCTAGCCCAATTCCCGTGAGCTTCAGAGCTTGCCCAAAAACCAGCCTCAGGATACTTTGCGGGTCGGCACCCAGCGCTAGGCGAACCCCGATCTCTGGTGTGCGTCGCCTCACGCTTTCCGATAGCATTCCGTAAACTCCCACAGACGAAAGCGCCAACGCCACAGCACCGAATAACGCCATCAGCACGCCCATAATGCGAATGATGGCGATCGAGTCGGTGATCTCTTTCTCCAGAGTCCCAATTCCGGTGAGCGCAATCTGGTCATCGATTCCGCGCACGACTTCACGCGCGCCGGACGCGTAAGTTGCGGGATCGCCCGCCACGCGCATCAGGAAAACCATGCCACGCTGCGGCGCTTGGTAGAACGGCTCATAAATCGTTGGACGTGCCGAGGGATTCCACCAATTCTGGCGAACATCTTCCACCACTCCCACGATGGTCATCCACGGTTGGGAGGAATTCGACGGGCCTAATTTGATTTGCTCCCCCAGAGCGTCGGCCTGCGGCCAGAACTGTCGTGCCATGCTTCGGCTTATCACCACCACGCGCGCACTACTGGCGTTGTCCCCGTTCGAGTACACTCGGCCCGTGACCAGCGGAATCCGCAGCGCACGGAAGTATTCCGAGCTGGATATTTGCACGTCAGCCGACGGCGTCTCACTGGCTTGCAGAGCGGGGCGTCCGTTGATCGTGAAGAAAGTAGTTTGATTATCCACATTGCTGGCCGGACTGTTCGTCACCACTGCCGCCGCATCCGCGCCGGGCAACGCTGCCGTTTCTGACAGCAGGCGCTCGCAAAAGCTCCTGATCTTCGCGTCGTCACCGTACGATCTTTCGGGCAGGCGAATCTCCATGCGCAGCACATTTGCCGCCTGAAAACCCTGATAGATATTGACAAGACGCCGGAACGCTTGCAATGCCAGGCCGGCGCAAACCAGGAGCACCAGCGCAAACGTCACCTGGGCCACGACCAGTGCCCCGCGAATGCGATTCTTACCGCCAAGCATCGGAGCGCGGCCCCCTTCGTTCAACGTGGCGTGAGGCTCGCTTTGTTTGCTGTGAAGAACCACGCCCAGCCCGGACAAAATTCCCACGAGCAAGGCCAAAACCACGTTGAACGCAAGCACCGTCTGGTCCACCCGGATGCCATCCCAACCCGGCACCCACATCGTCCAGCCCGGCGAAATGCTCGTGCGCAGTAGCTTCACGCCCCAGAAAGACGCGGCTATTGCAACCCCGGCTCCCACCAGCGAAAGCAAAACGGTTTCCGTGATCAACAGGCGTGCCAACCGCCAGCGGCCCGCGCCCAGCGCAGTCCGCACCGCAAATTCCTTCTGTCGCCCTAGGATCCGCGCGAATAGCAAGTTCGCTAGATTGGCGCACGCCAGAAGCAGCACCAATCCCGCGGCCGCCTGCAACAATCCAAACAACGGCAGGGTGTAGGCGTACAACTCCTTGCGAAGCTGCAGGAGTTCGGTTCGCCGGTTGCCATTCGTGGTTGGATACTGCTCTTGCAAGCGCAGTGACACGCCCTCGGCCGCGCTCCTCGCCTGTGCCAGGCTCACCCCCGCCTTGAGCCGCCCCAGCGCACTGAATGCGAGTTGCGACCGGTCTGCCCGCTCCTCGGGGGTCAGAGCCAACGGCGTCCATAGCTCCATCGGCACGGGATAATCAAACCCGCGCTGCATGATCCCCACGACGGTGTAGTTGCGCCCCTTAATTTGAATCGTTTTCCCTAGGAACGCCGGATCTGCCCCGAAGCGGCGCTGCCAAAATCCGTAACTCACCACCGCCACTTGATCTGCTCCGGGCCGTGCCTCATCGTGGGTGAAAGTCCTTCCAGATGCCGGCGTCGCGCCCAGCACATCGAAGAAATTCACCGAAACAGAACAGCCCAGGACCGACTGGACATCTCCACCACGACTCAAGTTGAGGTCTCCACAGCGAAACATCGTGAGTCCATCGAACACCTGGGTGTTCGCTTCCAGTTCCGCGGCGTCGGGCGCAGCGATGAAGCGGGCCTCCACACCTTCGTCGATCCCGCGGTTCTCCCATACCATCACTAGTCGATCCAGGTCAGGAAAATTGTAAGGATGGAGCAGTAGCGCATTCACCATGCTGAACATCGAGGTGTTTGCACCAATCCCCAGCGCCAGGGTAAGTACCGCGATGGTCGCGAATCCGGGGTTCTTGCGCAACGTACGCAGTGCGTAGCGGAAATCCTGGAGAATCGTTTCAAGCGACGGCAGGCTGCCCCGCTCGCGATAGAGTTCCTTCGTTTGCTCGACGCCGCCCAGCTTCATCAATGCATTGCGTCGCGCCTCTTCGAGGTTCATGCCAGCGCGCAGATTGTCTTCGATATGTATCCGGAGATGGCTCTCAATCTCCGCGGCAAATTCCTGCTCACCTCGCTGCCTGCGAAACACTCCAGCCAAACGAAGCAACGCCGCCCGCAGGGTTCTCATGACTGTTCCTCACCCGGAGCGAGGAACCGCATCGGGATCATAGTGCTCTGCCCCTTTTCGGCGCTCGCGCTTGAGCTGCTCAATGCCCGCGCGTGAGCTTACGGAACTTGGCTTCGCGGTTGATGTCGCTGTTGGTTTGCTCGAGCGTCGCCCGATCCCGTGACCTTGCCGAGGCTCCAGCATGTAAAGCATCTTCAGCACCATAATCTTCAGCACCATCAGCGCCAGGGTTCCGTGCCAAACGTGCGCGTTATCCCCAATCTCCGCTCCTAAGGCGCCCGTATGGGGTGCCCACATTTGTAGCAGACGTTCTATGGGAAAACAATAGGAGCGTGCAGCTCCGCGTCGGTCAGCTTGTATAGCCTCGAACGAGCGCCGTTCTCCTCGATGATTCAGCTTCACCTCGGGGAATCGGGCCGCGGCGAAGGGGTATCGAGGAGTCGCTGTTCGGGCACGAACAGGAACTCCGCCTCGGGGTCGATGAATCGTCGAATGAGCCAGGGGCAGGCCACCCGATCCACTTTGATGTTGCTGCTCGTTACCCACTTCATGTAACTCTCCGTTGCGTGACTGGCGGTCATGCCGACTTGCGGACACGGTCTACGTCATTTCGCCTCGTACACCTGGATTTCAGCCTCCGGTTCCCCTTGGTTCGGCGCAGCGGCGAAGAGTTTTCCCCATTCGGGCACGAACAAGCCTGTTTGCATGTGTGGTGGCGTCGGGATGCGTGCGACATGTTCATAGTGGTCGGGATCTCGCTGCTGGAAGGCGTCGAGGGCACTTTGACTGGTAAGCACGTAGATACGCGCTCTGGCCAGTCGGCTCAAACGGCGGAATCGTCATTCCCGATATGCCGACCGTGTCCAAATGAGCGCAAAAAACGACCGTGCGCTCTTCGCCGGTACCCACTTCGGCGACAACGTTGGGACGCCCGGGAGCAGCTTCCTCCAATCGGCTCCTCACGCCCTTTGTTTCCAGCCATTGTCGAGCGACCTTGGCAATCGCTTCTTCGCCGTGTCCCTCCATCCGGAGCGATGCTCGGATTTACAGACGGAGTCCGAATCAGTTCCTGGAGGATTTCCAAGACCTCCGATCGAGAGACGACATTTTTCGACATTACAAGAGCCCTCAGCTTTTTCCTTGCAGCGCTGCGATCAGCCGATCGATATCTGCCGTGGTCGTGTAAACGTAGCAAGAGGCACGTACTGCGGCAGTCGCGCCCATTCTCTTCAAAAGAGGAAGTGAAGCGAGGTCCCCGGCGCGAACGGCGATCCCCTTCGCATCGAGTGCCCTCGCGACATCGAGCGGCTCGCGATTCTCGATGACGAACGAGAATAGCGAGATTCGCTCATTCGGTTCTGTCGGACCAAGGATTCTCAATCCCCTCACCTTGTTTAAGCTCGACAAGGCGTAGCGCGTCAGATCTTGCTCTCCCACCCAGAGCGCCTTGCGACCCAACGAGACCAAGAAGTTGATCGCTGCTGCGAGGCCAACCGCACCGTGTACGTTCGGAGTGCCCGCTTCAAACTTCAACCCCCCATCCGCAAACTGCGCCGGCGAGGTATCGATCTCTAGGTCGTGCGCCATGTTGCTTCCCGACTGGTACGGTGGCATCGCGTCAAGCAATTCTCGGCGCGCCCATAAGACGCCGATTCCCATCGGGCCGCACATCTTGTGCCCGGAAAACGCCAGGAAATCACAGCCGAGTTCCTGCACATCCACCGGAAAATGAGGCACGGACTGCGCGGCGTCTACTAGTACGACGGCGGCGGCGCGATGCGCCCGCTCGCAGATTTCCTTTGCGGGATTGACTGCACCGAGGACATTCGAGACGTGAGGAAACACCACGATCTTGGTTCGCTTGGACAGCAGCGCGTCGAGTTGCTCGAGCCGCAGGTGCCCATCATCACGGACATCCAAGACCCGCACCGTCGCGTTCACGCGCCGCGCCGCCAACTGCCACGGAACAAGGTTCGAGTAGTGATCGGAAATCGTGATAAGAATTTCATCTCCGCTACTTAGGTTGGAGCTGCCCCACGACGAAGCGACCAGGTTGATCGCTTCCGTCGTTCCTCGCGTGAAGACGATCTCCTCAGGCCCGCGCGCATTTAGGAACCCTGCGACCGACGCTCTTGCCTCCTCGTAAAAACCCGCAGCGCGCCGAGCCAGCTGGTGTAGGGCTTTCGCAGGGTTGGCGTTGTCGTGTAGATAGAAATTTGTGAGAGCATCCAGAACGACTCTCGGACGCTGTGTCGTGGCGGCGCTGTCGAGATACGCCAAAGGCTGACCGTTCACGGATCCCCCGAGAAGTGGAAACTGCGCCCGGATATCCTGCGAGGCTCCGCTGCTCGTTTCCGCTGCCCTACTCTTACCCACTGGCTCCAGAATCTGAGCCAATGCCGGTAATGCTATGGCACTTGAGATCGTTCGAAGAAAATGTCGTCGTGGCTTTTCCATCTGCCCCACGCGTCAAGCGGATTGGGCTGAGCTCCGCCTTCAATTATTGAGTTACTTCGAAGACCTGGATCATCGCCGGCTTGGAACCTTGTCGTCTGGCTGCAACATAGAGGCGGCCCAAATCCGGCGAGAAAACGCTGGTGCGCGCGCCTTTTGCTGTTTGGACTCGAGCGACTTCCCTGTAGTGATCCGCGCCTTGTTGCTCAACAACGGAAATAGCGCCTTCTCCGCCCGTGGCGTAAATGCGTTTCCGCTCTTGATCGAAAAAAATGTCGTCGCAATCACCAACAGCAGAAAGTGTTTGCATGATCTTCCCGCTTCCTGTATCCACGACCAACAGTCGCGCCGGCAAGCGAGTCACTACGAACAGCCGGTGATCTGCCTCGTCCAGCGCCATTGCATAGTTGGCGAGTGACATTCCAGTGCTCCACGTTGTTGCGACCGAATGTGCCTCTCGGTCCACAACCGCGATTTTTCGTGATTTCGGCAAGTTCACGTAGATCCGAGGACTATTCTTTTCGAGCTGGAACGACTCTGGATGCGCACTCAGCTTAGTTTCTGTGACCTTTTGTCCTGCGGTGTCCAGTTCCGCCAAGGCGCCGTCCCCGTATCCGACATAAACCCGCTGACGAGAAGAGTCGTATCGCAGGTTATCGGCGTCATCTCCATACTCGATGGTTTTGAGAAGCTGGAATGAAGTTCCATCAAACATCTTCACCGTGCCGCCCTTGGAGCTTGCGATGTACAAGCGGTCAGTGGATGCAACATAGAGCGCGCCTTGCGGCTCTTTAAGTCCAGAAATTGTGTTGGTACGTTTGCCTGCCTTGAGATCGATAACCTCGACCGTGTTATTCCCGAGCGCACAAACAAACAGCCGCTCGCCCTTTACATCAAGCGACATGTGGTCGATGCGTCCCTGCACCTCCGGTAGCTCGATGGCCCTCTCCAATTTCAGAGGCTGAGTCGCTTGAGCCCGTGCCACTGACGCGGACAGGAACAGCAAACTTGCTAAGCACATCTTTTTCTTTATCCAGGCAGCTTGCACTACTCCTCCCAACTCTTTCACGTCCCGCGGTGAAGTACGATGCCAGCAAAGCCAGCCGCAAGGATGAGAATCGGTTCCGGAATTTTCTTGAGCCACAGCAGCGACGCGAGTGTGAGCAGAGCGATGAGCACGGTTGGCATATCCACGAGAGCGCGCCTGCTGAGGATGACCGCCGCACCAGCGATGGCGCCGACCGCCGCCGCCGTGACACCCTGAACGAAAGCCTTCACTTGCCGGTTTCGCGCGAACCGGCGGTAATACGGTGCGACGAAAATGACCAGCAAGTACGGCGGTAGGAATACCGCAAGCGCCGCCGCAAATGCGCCGAGGGGGCCGGCAACCAGATACCCGATGAAACCCGAAGTGATGACGATGGGGCCAGGTGTGATCATCGCTACAGCGACTGCGTCGAGGAACTGCCGCTCCGTCAGCCAGTGAAATTTGCCAACCACGCCTCCGTAGAGGAACGGCACAATCGCCAACCCGCTGCCGAAGACGAATGCACCTGCTTTGACAAAGAAGACAAACACTGACGCTACTGTTCCTGCCGATGCCGCTCCGAGCAAGCCTGTAACGAGACCAGGACCTATCACCGCCGCTTCAGCGGTGCTGGCCCCTAGCCTCGGAGGAGCCATCACGAAGAGTGAGACGAACCCGCACAGCACAAACAGCCAAACGATCTCGGATTGCGTCCAGACCGTCGTCACCGCCAAGACAATGAAGAGACCCCACCGAAGGAAATCGCTGCCCAGCGTTTTTTCAATCAGTTTCCACGCGCTCCGCACGATGATCGCGCTGACGGCTGCGCCTATCCCATAAAACATCCCTTGAATCCATCCAAGCCGGCCGAAACGCACATAAAGTGAAGCCAACCCGAGGACCATCAGAAACGACGGAAGGATGAAGGCCGCTCCAGTGAGCGTCGCGCCCAGAGTGCCGCCGTACAGCCAGCCGATGTATTTGGCAAGCTGCGCGGCGAGCGGTCCGGGGCAAAGTTGCGAAAAAGCCAGGCCCTCGAGGTAGTCTTCCTCGGAGACCCACTTCCTCTCTTCCACCAAGTCTTTTTGCATGTAGCCTACGAGCGCAATCGGTCCGCCGAATCCAAGTGTCCCCAGGCGCAAAAAATAGAGGAGCAAGGCACGCAACTTTGGTCGCGTTCCAATCATGACTCGTAACCCAGTGCTTCAGGAGACGAGCCGGTTTGTTCGCCCTCGTACCCTACGATCTTCGCTACCTTTGCTGAATCAATCGGCGTGCCGCCGCTGCTCGCAGGAGTCACGGCTTGCGGTTTTACGTGACCGATGAGGTCCAAGACGGGTTTGACGTGTTGCGTGCGGTCTGCCGCCTTTCCCATGCCATGCACGTGCATATGGTAGACGTGTGGTTCATCCCAGAAGAAGTGATTGTGAAGTGCGGTGACATCGATTCCGTTGTCCAGGAGCGCGGACATGACTGGGTTGATTTCTTCCTGAAGAAGAACGAGGTCGCCCATCATCACATCGGAACCGTCGCTCGCTTTTGTGAGGGCGATCCAGCCGCCGAAGCCGAACGGCGTCGGCGTAGAAAAGCCTTCTATTGTCATCTTCAAGTCGTTGCGGGGAACGTTCACTTTCAGAACCCCCGCCTTGAAGTCTTCCTTTCGGTCGAGGGTCTTCAGGACCTCCTGGTAGTCGCTCGGCACATCTTGTGCAGCTGCCCAGAGCGAAAAACCGCACAAACCAGCACCTAAGAAAACTATCTTGCGCGCGATCGAACGAATCATCTGAAGAACCTCCATAGATTTGGCGGACTGGGTGCCGACCTGGCACGACTGTCGAATGCTATGTGCTGGCGTACGTATTCCAACAGCGCGTCGTAGATCGGAAATTCGTGAGCGAGCCGCTCCTCGTCGCTGCCCGCACAAAGAGCAAATCCTTGCGCGATAGCCCGCAATCCCAGGCTCTCCGGGGAGGATTTTTCCTGCCCTTGGACGTCTGCGCCTCTCACGATGAGTCCTAGACGCTGCAGCGCCGGATCGGTCAAGTTGTAATCTTCAAGGATCGCCTCGAAGGTACAACGCTCGCCCCGATGGTTCAGCCTCACCCCGGGAAATCGCGTTGCGTCGAAAGGAATGGCACCTTCTTGGCGAGCTCTTTCGAGAAGCTCGTCTTCGGGCACAAAAAGAAATTCAGCTCGTGGGTCAATGAATCGCTTGATGAGCCAGGGGCAAGCCACTCGGTCCACTTTGACGTTCTGCCTTGTGATCCATCGCATGGCTTCACCTCTTTGACAACGATTGGTACAAGCCTTGTGCCAGCTGCATCCCGCGTTCGAGGAGTTCCGCATCACTCACGTCCTGTCGTGCCCACCCTTTCATCACCTCATCGATGCCGAAACCTTCTCTCCTTCCGAACTTCTCGTCGAACAAATCCGCGTCATGAACGATTTGACCCATGACTTGGACAATCTTGTCGCGGACGCGAAACGCCTTGATTAGCGTCTCGAATGTGCAATCGTCTCCTCGGTGCCCGAACCCACCTTCGTACATGTCGAAAGGGACAGCGTTTTTGGGTTTGTTCTTACCGACAGCGAATGCAAAGCGAGCACGCGGGTCGACGTACTTGCGGATCAGCCATGCGGACATTACGCGATCAACACCCGGACGCGGCCTCGTGATCCAAACCCGTCCGCGGTAATCACCAGGCAAAATCTTCATCGTGTCAGAATCTGGGTTACGAGGTGCACTGAGTGCCGCCAGAGAGCGCTCTACCTGATCGCGCATAGGACTGCCAAAAAAGTCGATGGCGGAGATTTCCTGAAACCGTAGCCGGAGCCGTGCGATCTCGGTTGGCGAGACCTTAGAAGACTGCGCCCCTGCGGCTTCGCTCAAGAGCTCCCGATAGGCCTCCGCTCTCGCTTCCGAGAATCGCTTCTTGAGCTGCGGTGTAGGGCAGTTGTCGATGGATTGCACCTCGACGACGGAAGCATCCCCGCGAGCGCTACGAATGGTGGTCGCGAGCCACTCAAACTTTTCACGGTTCGCGACATCGTTCGGCAGGAGATAGCCTGAGTTGCCGAGCGGCAGTGAGCCATATCGCTGTAGTTTCCGCCAGACCGATACGCGCAGGCTCGCTCCCTTCCTGGGCAGAGTGAAGACGAGCAAGAGCCACGGCGAGGAAAGGATGGTCGATTTCTGTGCTACAGACATTGCACTATATGTTATACCTCTTACACTTTTGAATGACAAGCCGTGGGGGGCTGGCTAGGCAGACGGCCGAGAGCTAACCTTGATTTTTGTTAAGGAAAGATTCAGTAAAGACCATCTTCCCGGTGGGTGTGCTGGTATCGACCTGTTCGGAGAGGGAGACGAACTGTACGCTAAGCGAGTTGAAGGTTTCGAGGGCAAAACAGAAGCGCCGGAGCCGGCTCGAGGACCTGAGTCCCTGTGATACCGAACCTTAGTTTAGAATTTTCCTCGTTCGCAACGAGGACGCTGGGGGTTCGAATCCCCCCTCGTCCAGCACATTCCAAAGGGCCTGCATGATCAATCGAAAGTCGTTTTGGCCATAAAACGAGCGTGTCGGCGAACCAAGTGATTGCGTCTGTGGACTTTACCTTAGGAGTGCCTCGTTGGCCACGAGGAGCTCTGCAACAAATTCAGTCTATGGTCGCGACATCTGCATTGCATTTACTTAGACGAGCAATTGCTTTTCAACACATATCAACGCGACAACGCTGGAAAGGGAACGTCCGCACTGAGGATGTGCTTGGCTCGAAGGTGTTGCCGTGAGATTCCCCGTCGACAAGGACCCGCATTCTAGACACCGACGCTTCTCTTGTCGTGTTGTAGCCTTGCAGCAAAAGCCTCGATCTGGTCAAGTAGCGCACGAGGCTGGTCGAGCGGTAAGAAGTGACCTCCGTTTTCAATGGCTGCAGTTGTTGCGGTTCGTAGAAGTCGCGAGTCATGCTCCCGCTCGCTTGGCAGAGCCCAATCCTTATCGCCCCAAACAAGGCAGACGGGTATGTTGATCTTCCCATATATCTTAGTGGCGGCTTCCCAGCTTGCGGAGTGGCGCAGGAGGCTGATGAACGCTCGATAGTGGCCCCGCCGATTGCCCACCTCATACATTTCCCTCAGCAGTTCCGGCGGAATGCTTTCTGCATTTGCCACTCCGCCCTGGAGAACAGCCTTCATAATGATGAAATTTCGCAGCCGCATGAGGGTTTCTCCGACGAAAGGGATGTCTGAAGTAGTTGTGACCATCCAGCCCAATAGCGAACTGCGCGCCATTCCCCGGCCCTTGGCGTAATCGTAAGGATTGATGGCCATGAGTTGAGTGACGCGCGGATTGCGGCGGCCGGCAATGATCAGACCGATGGCCCCGCCGATTGACACTCCGCAGAGCGTCACATCGCGAAGATCAAGGGCATCCAGGAATCCCTCGATGGAACGGACAAAAAAGTCTGTATCATATTGTGCCTTTGGAATGTCCGAAAAGCCGTGGCCTGGATAGTCGAGAGCGTGAACCGTGAACTGTTTCGCTAGCTCTGGGATTACCTTCTGGAATAGATCAAATTGCGTCCGTAATGTGTGCAGCAGGAGCAGGTTCGGGCCACGTCCTGCCTTGATGTAACGCAGCTTGCAGCCGCCAACCTCGACATACGCAACCGGAATGTCGGGAGCCCAGCTTAGTGCTTTGGGCGCCTTCGGAACGGGCCTCAGCGCTTCCACGACAAAAGAGAGGAGCCAAAGTCCCACACCCACAGCGACAAAAATGAGGATTATCTCCAGCGTGAAATTCACGAGTCCTCCTGTCATGCATCCACCTCGACATCGCCGCTAACCTTGGCCTGACAAGCCAGAATGCAGCCATCAACTTTATCCCGAGACGTGAGCGCGTCCTCCACGGCCATAGTCACCCTGCCCGAAAAGAGCCTGACTCGGCATGAGCCGCACGTCCCCGAACGACACGCATTGTCAATAAAAACTTCTGCGCCATCAGCAGCGTCGAGGATCGTCTCGTCAGCTCGCACGGCAGCGGTCGTTTGCGAGGTTCGAAAGACGACCTTCCCCACAATCTCGCTCGAGGCGCTGCCCTTCGCCGTGGGATTGCGCTTGACCGTGCCGAAAGCCTCAGTCTTTATTTTTACGCTGGGGACTCCAAGCTCGAGGAGTGCTGCTTTTGTAGCTTCCATCATCTCCGCGGGACCGCAGATGTGTACCCTGCGCTTCGCGATGTCCGATACCGCCGATGACAGCAGCGCAACGTCAATGCGACCCACTGGCCCCGACCACGATTCGGCGCCCGGTTTGCTCATGGTTACTGTCACGCTGAGATTAGGATTCTGGCTCTCCAGCTGGGTTATCTCGTGGCGAAAAATGAAGTCACGAGGCGTCCGAAAGCCGAGGATCAAGGAAATCTGGCCGCGCCAGGACTTCTCGGTGAGGTAGCGTACGACGCTCATCATCGGAGTGATGCCGACGCCACCACCGATCAGCGCCACACTTTCCGCCTCTTGTCCGGTGAAAACAAAAGTACCGTTAGGCGCCTCGAGACAGACTTCCTCCCCGACCTTAAGCTCGTCATGCAGCCAGTGCGAAACCAAGCCGTGATCCTCGCGCTTGACGGTGATCTCGATGCGGTCACGCCACGTCGGCGTTGATGCAATGGTGTAAGAGCGCTTTATCGGCATGCCGCCCGGCGCGATATGCAGCGTCAGGAACTGGCCCGGCAAATAATCGAA
>Ga0126373_10002978_pt1 | contig 12547 bp, 9 predicted proteins | sample PanSoiMetPlot_11_FD_92545 | JGI IMG/M metagenome (GOLD analysis project Ga0126373, IMG submission 92545) | Tropical forest soil microbial communities from Panama - MetaG Plot_11 | ecosystem: Environmental > Terrestrial > Soil > Tropical forest > Bulk soil | place: Panama | collected 2016-02-17
GGGCTGGAGAATTCGGCGCCGATAGCAGCGAACCGGGCGTACTTGCCGGTTTCAATCGCCATACCCGCTAGCGTCCCCCACAAAACTTATACAGAGCGGACCCGACTCCCGCCATCAGGAGTGCGATGCCGTCCTGAGCCCCTCGCGTACCGCAGCGATGGTGGCATCGAGATCGGCGTCACTGTGCGCCAGCGAGACGAACCAAGCCTCGAACTGTGAGGGCGGAATGTTCACCTTATCTTCAATGAGCGAATGGAAAAGCGCGGCAAACTTCGCCGTGTCCGAGCCACGCGCTTCATGGGCGTTGTACACCTGCGCAGGTCCAAGAAACATCGTTAGCAACGACCCCGCACGATTCACACATCCTGCCGCATCGCCGTCCGCAAGCGCCCCCACCAACCCGGCTTCCAATCTTGCGCCCGCGGCCTCAAGGCGCTCGTAAGTCCCCGGGCGTCCGAGAATTCTCAAGGTCTCCAGTCCGGCCCGCACGGAAAGCGGATTACCGGACAACGTCCCAGCCTGGTAGACGGATCCTTGCGGGGCCAGCAGATCGAGATACTTCGCCGGGCCGGCCACGGCGCCCACCGGCATACCCCCTCCGATGATCTTGCCGAGCATTATGAGATCGGGCTCCAGGCCCATCGACTCACTCACCGCACCAAAGCGCAAACGAAAGCCGGTGATAACTTCATCACAAATGATCAACGCTCCGTTTCGGCGTGCGATCTCGGCCAAACATTCGAGAAACCCTGGATCCGGCGCTACCACGCCCATATTCGCGGCGATCGGTTCGACCATCACAGCGGCGATGCGATCGCGATTATTTCTGAAGCAATCTTCGACGCTTTCCAGGTCGTTAAATGTCGCCACCATTGTGAGCGCGGCCAGTTCGGGTGGAACTCCCGCGCTGTCCGGAACCCCCAAGGTCAGACCGCCGGAGCCGGCGCGTACTAAAAGCGAATCGCTGTGTCCGTGATAGCATCCATCGAACTTTACAATCGTGGAGCGACCGGTCGCGGCGCGCGCAAGACGAACCGCGGTCATTCCGGCTTCCGTCCCCGAGTTCACCAGCCGCACCCTTTCGGCGCACCTTATGGCCGAGGAAATCAATTCGGCGAGTTCGACCTCAAGCTGGGTCGGCGCACCGTATCCGAACCCCGACCTCGCCTGCTCGGCGACCGACGCAACCACTTCGGGATGGGCGTGACCCAGGATTGCGGGGCCATAAGAGCCGACGTAGTCAATCAGACGATTGCCGTCAGCATCAAAAAGATACGCGCCGCGCGCACTCTCGATGAAGAGTGGCGCTCCGCCGACTCCTTTCCACGCGCGCACGGGGGAATTTACCGCACCCGGAATCTTTTTTTGTGCGCGTCCGAGCAGCACATCTGATTTACTTCTGATTGTCATGTGTGAGCTTCACTCGCTAACATTCCGCAGGGATTGGTTCAAACGCGCACCCGGTCCAGAAAAATACCGCCGCAGCCGCAAATCTGCATAGCTGCTGTTGGCTCCAGGAGCCTTTGTGGCGCACCCAGCTGAAATCGACCGGGCGCGTGTCGCTAATCTTTTCGCACCCGAGGGGTGCGTCGCACAGCGAATCATACTTGAGATTTCCTTTTCAATTCGCGCGCGTAGCAGTTTCGCCGCGTGTGGACTTGTCAGTATGCGTAAAAGAGTTTATCAACTTCCCTTGGCCGCAAAACTTCCGCACATTGCACGGGACGTTGATCGCGAGAAAATTCTCGTGCGGCCTTGATGTCATGGCCCGAAAAGCGCGTGCTGTTCGCCGTCGCTGTCTCAGAGAAAATAGGTCCGGAGGAATCGCATGGGGTCGGGATTGGTTGATAGTCCACGGCGCCGGCGCCGGCATTTGCTTAGGGGACCAAGGGAAAAGTTGCTTATCCACACCTGTGGACAAACTTGTGTGTAATTCGATCGATCGATCGTAACACGCTTTGCAGCCGGATCGTGGTGGGCGATCCGGTGTCGTCGGGAGGGCTCGTATGAACGGCTTGTGGCAAAGAGCCGCTGACCGTCTGCGTGATGAACTCGGCCAAGTCGGATTTGAAACCTGGATAGGACCGCTCAATTTCGTTGGAGTTCAGGGACGCACTGTCACGGTAGAAGCACCCAACCGATTCTTCCGCGATTGGGTTAACGAACGCTACCTAGGGCTACTGCGAAAGTCGCTGTCGGCCGAGGCGGGGGAAACCATCGACGTGAAGCTGACGCTGGGCGAGGCCGTCATCGCCGTTCAGCAGGTCCGTCCGGCCAATGGCCGAGCACCGGCACCGCCAACTCCGATCCAAACCCAGCCGACGCCAAACTCGCCACACATGGACCGACATCCGCAACTTAACTCGCGCTACACCTTCGCCGAGTTTGTGGTTGGGTCCGCCAATCAATTCGCTCATGCGGCAGCGCTGGCGGTCTCGAATCAGCCAGGTGAGAAATACAACCCGCTTTTTATTTATGGCGGAGTGGGGTTGGGCAAGACCCATCTGGTCAACGCGATCGGGCATCACATCTACGGCTCCGGCGATCGCCCGCGCAAGGTCTTGTTCATGCCGGCCGAGATCTTCATGAACGAGCTCATCAGCTCCTTGCGCCGCGACAAGATGAATGAGTTCCGCGACAAATTCCGGCGCGTCGATGCACTGATACTCGACGACGTGCAGTTTCTGGCCGGCCGCGAACGTACCCAGGAAGAGTTTTTCCATACTTTCAACTCACTGCACGGCGACCGCCATCAGATTGTGATCACCTCGGACAAGGTGCCACGCGAAATTCCGGAGCTCGAAGAGCGGCTCCGCAATCGATTCGAGTCCGGATTGATCGCCGACATCGCGCCACCCGACCTCGAGACTCGGGTCGCCATCGTGCAGAAAAAGGCGGTCTTGGAAAACCTGCGACTGGCCCCCGATGTGTCGCTCTATATCGCGCAAAGCGTGCAGTCCAACGTGCGCGAACTGGAGGGATGCCTGACCCGGCTGGCTGCTCTCGCATCGCTGAACAAGTCAGCGATTACGGTTGAGTTCGCCCGCCAGGCGCTTCACGATTTGATCAGAAACCATGACGCGAAGCCGGACGTGGAAATGATCCAAAAGACGGTTTCGGATTTCTTCCACATCCGGCTGGCCGACTTGAAATCCAAGAAGCGCACCCAACACATCGCGTTTTGCCGGCAGGTCGCCATGTACTTGTGTCGCAAACTTACTTCGAGCTCCTTCCCGGTTATCGGCGAGGCGTTCGGACGCGACCATTCGACGGTTATCCACGCCTTCAATCTTATCCAGCGACGGGTAACCAACGATTCCGCTTTTAGGCTTTCGATTGAGAAAATCGAGCGGGAACTGAAATCACTTCGGGCCAACGCGGCCTGAGATGTGGAGAAAGCTGTTGAGAGCTTGGGCACAACAGGTCTGGTATAGGTGGGGTGAGGGAGCAGGCTGGAAAGTTGGGATTGTCAGGCCGGTTGGTCAACAACTTGTACCACACCAAAACAGCTTGAAAATCGGCCAGATAGCGCAACCATCAACAAATCGACAGGCGTTACTAGTACTACGGTTTTTCTAATATAGATCTAAGATCCCTTAGGAATAGTCGCGGCGAAATAATTCATGGGACTCATCATCGAGCGCGCGTCATTGCTGAATGCCCTTAGCCTGGTTCAGGGAATCGTCGAACGGCGAACCACCGTACCGATCCTCGGACACGTTCTGATCGAGCCGGATGGCGGCGGACTAAAGCTGAGTGCAACCGACCTCGAGGTAGGAATACGTACCCAGGTCCCCTGTAAGTCCGGAAAAGACAAAAACCTTACCCTCAACGCGCGCAAGCTCTTCGAAATTGTTCGCGAGGCCGAGGGTGACGAGGTAAAACTCGAGTCGCTCGATGGAGACTGGGTGGAGCTTAGGTGCGGGCGCGCGAAGTTCAAGATGATGGGGCTTGATCCACGCAGTTTTCCCGCCATGCCGAGCCAAAATGCGGGTAAAGCCGAGGGACCCGTTGCCAGGAAAACCGCCCGGGCGGATTTGAGCCTCCCTGCTTCGGTGCTGGCGGCGATGATCGACAAAACCATCTTCGCGGTCAGTCCCGACGAAGCCCGCTACAATCTCAGTGGAGTGCTGGTGGAATCGGGGGGGCCGAACAAGGTGCGAATGGTTGCCACCGATTCGCATCGCCTGGCTCTGGTCGAGCGCGATGCAGATGGGTTCAAGATAGAACACGGGGTTATTGTTCCGCGCAAAGGATTGCAGGAACTGCGTAAGTTGCTGGAGCAGTCCGGGGAAGACGACACCAAGCTTGGCATCGACGGACAGCTCGCCTACCTGAAACGGGGCGCGACCGAAGTGTCCATGCGACTGGTCGAGGGGGAATTCCCCGACTATCGTGGAGTTCTTCCAAAAAGTTCGCGCCACCAGATCGCGATTGGTCGCGATGACCTGTTAAACGCCATCAAGCGGGTCTCGATTCTTTCGCACGAGCGCTACCACGGAATAAAGTTTTCCCTCTCCGCAGGAACCCTGACCGTATCATCCACCAATGCGGAGATGGGCGAGGCAATGGAATCCATCGAGGTCGATTTCAAGGGCGAAGAGTTCGCGATTGGATTCAATGGTAACTATCTGCGCGACGCGTTGGGGGTAATTCCCGCCGACAGCGAAGTCGAGTTGGGCTTGAGTGACGACGCCAGTCCCGGGGTGGTCAAGACGCCCGCCGACTCGGCCTTTACCTACGTGGTAATGCCGATGCGGCTCTAAAACGATAAATTCACCGCCGTCAGCAACCGCCGGCAGTAATCTCCTTGTACGACTCGCCCGCAAAACTAACCCCAAACTCCGCGAGTGGCGCGGGCGTGTGCTCTTGAAATCTCAGGCCAGGCAACTCGCAGGCCGAGAACTCAGGCAGTCATTCGCTTCCAGAACCCCTGGGACGGTATACGGAACGCCCGGTTGAAGCGCGAGGACGCGTTCTCCCAGGCGATAATCATCGTCAGCTCCGCGATGGTGTCGTCGTCGTAGTGTTGTTGCAGGCGCGCGAACAGGTCGTCGTCGACGTCGTAGGGCGTGCCCGTGATCGCGTCGGCGTATTTGAGGGCCACCTTCTCCGCCTCGCTAAAGAGCGGGCTCTTCGCGTAGTCGTTGAGCGCGTCGATTTTTTCGCCCGAGGTGCCCAGCCTGCTGCTCACGGCAGCATTGGCGTCCTGTCAAAACTCGCACCTGTTCCATGAGGCGACGCGACGGTTGAGCAAGGTCCGCAGCGTACCGGGCACGCGCGTGGTCTCTTTTTGGAGGGCGTTCCACATCGCATGCGCCGCGCGGAAGTACGCCGGGTTACGCGCGTAGAACAGGTACGGAAAAAGCGGAGCGCCATGGAGCTTGCGTTGTTGCTCGAGCACTTCGCGTAGGTCGTCGGGTAACGAGTCAATGTCGACAGGCTGGATGCGCGTTTTGTCCAGCATGGCCAGTTCCTCGAAGTCGGGCTGTTGCATTGGTTTCTGGGGATCCCAAGTCTCTTCCCTGCGCCCATCATGAGAAGCGAAACCGTTGATGACAAACGAGAAATGGTGAGCTATCTGTGAGTATCTCTCACAGATAGATGGCGACCCCATCATGCCACGCCGACTCCCGCCCCTAAATGCGCTGCCGAGCTTTGAAGCAGCGGCCCGTCATCTGAACTTTTCCAAAGCGGCTGACGAGTTACACGTAACCCACGGGGCCGTGAGCCGTGCCGTCCGCAACCTCGAGGAACATCTTGGCTTGCCACTGATGATTCGGGCGAGCCGCTCGGTGCGGCTGACACCGGTGGGCGCCTCGTTTGCCGCCGAAATTCGCGACGTCCTCGACCGCCTCGCGGCGGCAACGTCGGCAGCTACCGGACAAACTTCGCGGATAGTCAATGTCAGCACAATCGACTCGTTCGCCGCCAGGTGGCTCATGCCCAGGTTATTTCGGTTCCGGCGTGCTCACGGGGATATCGACGTCCGGGTGGCCACTTCGGAGCGGCTGGCCGATTTCGTCAGTGACGGGATTGACGTCGCGATTCGGTGTGGTGGTGGTCAATATCGCGGTCTGTCGGCGGAATTGCTGATGAAAGAAGATCATTTTCCGGTCTGCAGCCCGAAACTGCTCAAGGGTCGCTATCCGTTGCGCACACCCGCCGACCTCGCTCACCACACTCTGCTGCATGACGTTTTCACGGTCGATTGGGACATATGGTTGCGCAACGCCGGGATCGATAATGTTGACCCGCATCGTGGTCCGACTTTTCTATCGTCCGATCACGCAATTCAAGCTGCCCTCCGGGGAGAAGGCGTCGTGCTCGGCCGTAGCGCCTTGGTTGCCGACGACCTGGCCGCAGGGCGTCTGGTGCGGCCGTTCGAACTCCGCCTCCCGGCTGGCTTCGCCTACTACGTGGTCTACCCGCCGCGTGCCCTGCAGCGCCCCAGCGTCAAGTCGTTTCGCGATTGGCTGATAGCCGAAGCAAGATAGCGCAAAGGGCATGGGCATTTTGCTGATGACTGCAGGCCGCTGACCTAGCGACCGAAGCGCGGCCGCTTGAGACCGGACGCTCTGGTCGCCACGACCTGATTCGCTTCAGACCGCCTGAAATTGAGTCTAGCCGTTCCTCATAAAGATCACGCTGTGGGGTCTGTCACTTTGACCAGCACAACTTTGTCTTTTTTCTGGTCTTCGTCTTCCCAGGGGAATGAAGGCTCACTGAGTACAACCTCGTTTGGAATGTCGATGGAGGGCAGATCCTTGCGCCGGAGGAGAACCCACTCGACATGGTGTTCGTGAATCGCGCCGATCAAATCGGCCGTGTGTTCGTATTCGGGCAACGGAGCGCGGGGATTCAGATAGAAGAGCCCTTCTTGCGTCCGGAAGTACGCGAGGTGGCTCAGGTCGCCATTGAGGGTTTTGGCCACTTCCAAGGCGAGCGGCTTTTCGCCGCGATAGACGTCCGCTGCCGGCATCGCGAACAGGAAAATGTAAGCCATCGAAGTGTAGGCAATTATCGCCATGGATACGCCGACCCGAATCGGCGTGAAGCTCCTGAGCGCAAAAACTATTCCGAGCACGCTCAACGCCCACGCAAGCCCGAAGACGACTGGATCGGGGATCGGCGGCAGCGCTGCCAGCCGCCGCGGCAGTAACCCGGCGGGCAGCAACAGCGCAACAATTGCGCCCGCCGTCGCCAGCGCGACGATGCCGAAGCCGAACCCCGACAGGCGACGTGCCCAGCGCGAGCGAAATTCCTGAACCATCAGCAACCGTGCAACGAGCAGGGCAACCGCGGGCAGAATAGGCAGGAGGTAGTAGCTCCGCCGGGAACCGGAAATCGTGAAGAATGCAAAAGTCGCCCAGAAATAGACCAGCGCGAAGCGATCGCCGCGTGCAGGCTCGTCGCCAACCATGCGGCGCTTGTGGACCTCGGTAAGCGCCGCCGGCAGCAGTGCGGACCACGGAGCCGCCAGGGCGAAAATTACGTAAAGATAGAGGTAGACCGGTCCCCGATGGTCGAACGGGTGGAAAAATCGCACCACGTTCTCGCGCCACACCATGTGCAGACCCTTGGCCGAACTTTCGGGACGCGAAACCGAGAATGGTGCGTAGTAGATAGCTGCTCCCAGTGCAATCGCGATGACCGACTTCCAGTTGAACAGCCATCGATTGCGATCGACGATCCAGCGGATACGCGCACTCATCGGCCCGGTCAGCAAATAGCCGAGGAGATCGGTCCACCCGGTCTCCAACAGGCAGTACACGCCGATCGTCATAATCGGCAGCACGAATCCAAGCAGTCCCTTGGTGAGCGACGTGATTGCCATTACTACCCAAAGCGCAATCACCCACCATCCGTCCTGGTGATGCTCGTGGTGCAGAAACAGCAGCAATGCCGCCAGCTCGCCGGCCAGGGTTTCGACATCCGCCGACGCATGGCGCGAAAAGAAAACGAAGCTGAAACTGGTGGCCAGCACTATGCCTGCAAGCAGGGCTGTGCGCCGATCGTAAAGGCGCGTCGCCAGCAGCATCATCAAAACCACCCCCAGCAGACCCGCGACCGCACAGGGCAACCGCGCCGCCGCCTCATTCATCGCGCCGGTCAGCCAGGTCGACCACAAAATCAGCCAGTAAGATCCGAGGGGCTTGTCGTAGTAAACCTGCCCGTCGATGGTCGGCCAGAAATAGTTGCGGGTGGTGATCATCTCCCGCACAATTTCGGCCCATCGAAATTCCGATGACCACAGCGCGCGGCTTCCCAATCGGGCAAAGAACAGGACCGCGGTGAGCACGACGACGGCGCTGAAACAGATGCGCCAGCGCGAGTGTGGCAGGTCTGCGCTGTGCTCCAGGTCGTGGGTCACGTAGGTGAACGGATCCGAACTCATCGTGTCGAAATTCTAGCCGCCTCGATTGCGTCGGTGCCAACCGGTGAGCAAGGCGTGCGTAGTATGCGCCTGGGCCTCGTGCTAGCGTCGAAGAGAGCAAATTCTCGCCTTCATCAACCGCCCCGCTGCGCTAACTTGAGACTTCGAGAGCCGATGAGCGAACCGCAAGATCAGCTTCATCCCCGCAAGCCGAACCGCCTGCTAAACGAGCAGAGTCCTTACCTGCGCCAGCACGCCTACAACCCGGTCGACTGGTACCCGTGGGGCGAGGAGGCACTCCGGCGCGCCAGGGAGGAGAACAAGCCCATCCTGCTGTCGATCGGGTACTCGGCCTGCCACTGGTGCCATGTGATGGAGCGGGAGTCGTTTGAAAACGAAGCGATCGCCCGGCTGATGAACAACAATTTCGTTTCGATAAAAGTCGACCGCGAGGAACGCCCGGACCTCGACCAGATTTACATGGACGCGGTCCAGATCATCACCGGACGCGGTGGCTGGCCGCTGACCATGTTCCTGACGCCGGACGCGAAGCCGTTCTTCGGCGGGACCTACTGGCCCCCCGAAGACCGGCAGGGCATGCCGGGCTTTGCGCGGGTTCTGGCCGGGGTCGCGAATGCGTACCAGAGCGGCGCGCACGAGGTTAAGCACAACGTCGAAAAGCTGACCGAGGCGCTGGGCGCACTTACCAAGTACCAACCACCCCCCGGCGATTTGCGCCCGGACCTGGCGGTCGTGGCCGCGCGCGCACTGGCCGGCGCCTATGACAGCATCAACGGAGGCATCGGGGGCGCGCCGAAATTTCCCAACACCTTCGTATTCTCACTCTTCCTGCGCACCTTCGCGGCCGAGGACGACGAATCGATGGCCGAGATGGTAAGCCACACCCTCAAGAAGATGGCCCGCGGTGGCATCTACGATCAGGTCGGGGGCGGTTTTCATCGTTACAGCGTCGACGAGCGCTGGCTGATTCCGCACTTCGAAAAGATGCTCTACGACAACGCGCTGCTCGCGCGAATCTATGCCGATGCAGGGCGCGCGCTCAACGAGCCCGAGTTCCTGCAGACCTCGCGCGAGATCCTGGACTACGTGCTGCGCGAGATGACGAGTCCCGAGGGTGGCTTTTACTCCAGCCAGGATGCCGACAGCGAAGGGGTCGAGGGCAAGTTCTTCGTGTGGACACCCGCGGAAGTGGAACGAATTCTCGGCCCGGAACTGTCACCCATCGCCGAGCGGTATTTCGACATCAGTGCCGAAGGCAATTTCGAAGGCGAAAATGTACTGCATCGCACCATCGAGCCGGGCGACGCGGCGCGCATGTTCGGGAAGAGCGAAGACCAGATCCAGTCGGCAATCGCGACGATTCGCGCCAGGCTGCTCGCGGAACGCGCCAAGCGCGTTCACCCCGGGCGCGACGAAAAGATCCTGACGGCCTGGAACGCGATGATGATTGGCGCGTTCGCGGACGGCTTCCGGGCCCATCAGGAAGATCGCTATCTCGAGGCAGGCCGGCGCGCGTGCGAGTTTATTCTAAGCAAGATGTGGGACGGTCGGACGCTCCTGCGCTCGTGCAAGGACGGGGTGGCCCGGTTCAACGCTTACCTCGAGGATTACGCGCTTCTCTCCGGAGCGCTGGTCGATATGTACGAGGCGTCGCTGGAACCCGGTTACCTGTCGTCCGCGCGGATGCTGGCCGACATTGTCGTGGAGCGCTTTCTCGACCACGAAAAGGGTGGGTTCTTTTTCACCTCAGAAGATCACGAGGCACTGATCACCCGCAGCAAGGCGGCCTTCGACGGCTCGACGCCCTCGGGCAACAGCGCGGCGACCATGGCGTTGCTGCGGCTGGCCGAATACACCGGCGAAGACCGCTACCGGATTGAAGCGGAACGCGCGCTGCGACTGTTCCGCGAATTCATCGAAAAGCAGCCGTTTGGATTTTCGCACATGCTCGAGACGATTGATCTGTTTCAGCGCGGCTCGACTGAGGTGGTGCTGGTGGGAGATTCCACGACGGCGGAGTTTCGTTCCTGGGTCGAGCGCCTGGGACTGCTTTATGTCCCGAACCTGAGCATTTTTATCGCCGATCCGAGCGGGGCTGCCGCCAATGGAACCCTGCCCGAACCTGTGCGCGGCAAGCGGGCGCTTAACGGGCGCGTGACCGCTTACGTATGCCGCCAGCACACCTGCACTGCGCCAGTCACTGAATTCAGGGAACTGGCGAAAGAACTCGGCGCCTGAGTCGTTACATCAAGATGGCAGGTGGAGCGACTCAACGCGGTAAGCCGGAACTGTCCGCGCTGGAACCGCCGTTTGCCCCGATCATTGTCAATCGTCCCGCCCGACCCGTTCCCGGACCGCTTCGAATAACGCTCTTCAATGCGCGCGGAGGCATCTATCTGGAAGGGATCGGCGATTGTTTCTCGCGCCCTCCACTTAGCCAGAGCTCGCTCGTGCTGCTTTGCGAATCGGACTGGGGGACCAAACGATCGGGGGAACGAGAAGTCGCGGCCGAACTGGCCAGGCGGCTCAACATGAGTTTCGCATACGTGCCCGAATTCGGGATTCCGCAGGCGGACGGGACCCACAAGTCCTTTCTCGGCAATGCCATTCTTTCCGCCGTTCCCTTAACTGAGGTGCGGGCCGTGGCTCTGCCGCGCCCGCTCCCGGAACGGAGGAACCCCTTGATGCGCTACCGTGTGGGTCTCAACACCGGACTCATCACCAGTGCGCGGTTCCGCCACCAGGATATCACGGTGGGGGTCCTCCACCTGGCCAGTCATTGCGATCCCCAGGCGCGTGACCAGCAAATGGCCACTTACCTGGCACCTTTTCCGCAGGCAGGACCGGCCATCATTGGCGGCGACCTGAATACCACCACGACCGTGTTGCAAAGCCGACGCGACATTCTTCGCACCTTTGCGCAGGTATTCCTGCGGCCCTCGAGATTTCACAGGCCGCAGCCCTATGAACCGCTATTCAGACGGCTGAGCGCGGCCGGTCTGAGGGTTGACGATGTGAACGTTGTGGGCAAGCCGACCTTCACATTCACCCGGGTGATTCCCCCTCGCTATCGCCCCAAGCTCGATTGGTTTGCCGTGCGGGGACTCAAGGCGGTTCCCGGCTCGGCCGCGGTCCTCCCCGCGCGCCGGTCGCTGTTCTCCTCGCGCCTCTCGGACCACGATTTCGTCACCGTCGAACTGGATATCTAGAGCGCGGCTATCTGCGATTCTTTTCTTCCGCTCGGTGGCGCGGTTTGCGTACAATCTCGCGCGCTCGGAGGTCGTCGCCATGGCATCTTTCAACGGCTTAGGACTTCATCTCGGCAATCTGTCGCGTCTTTCCGACGCGGAATCGCGCTCCATCAGCGCGGAAAATACGAGCGGTGAGAAGGGGAAAGGCGCAATGGCAGTGCCGGACCCTGCGGCCAGTCCTGCCCGCAATCTGGGTCGGGGCTGGAAGGTCTCGCCGTATATCACCATCGACGGGGGCGCGACTGCGGTGCTCGCGGATATCGCGGGGCAGGGAGCCATCCAGCAGATCTGGATGACGCCGACCGGGCTGTGGCGAAATTCGATCCTGCGCATTTACTGGGACGGCCAGGCGGCTCCTGCGGTCGAATGCCCGATCGGAGATTTCTTCGCCTGCGGCTGGAACCGTTATTCGCAGGTCTCCTCGCTGGCGGTGTGCGTGAATCCCGGCAGCGCGTTCAATTGCTACTGGGAGATGCCGTTTCGTGAGCGCGCGCGGATAACGCTGACCAATACCGCGGAGCACGCGATGATTCTTTACTACCAGATCAGCTATACGCTTACGGAAGTGCCCGAAGACGCGGCCTATTTTCACGCCCAGTTCCGCCGCGTGAACCCATTGCCGTACAAGCAGGAGTACACGATTCTGGATGGTGTACGGGGCAGGGGACAGTATGTGGGCACCTACCTGGCGTGGAGCGTCAAGAGCAACGGCTGGTGGGGTGAGGGTGAAATCAAATTCTACCTCGATGGGGACGGAGAATTCCCGACCATCTGTGGAACCGGCACCGAGGACTACTTCTGCGGTTCGTACAACTTTGACGTCGGAAAGGAGAACGGCGGCTATCGGGAATTCACGACCCCGTACGCGGGGCTTGCGCAGGTGATTCGGCCCGACGGA
>Ga0126373_10002979_pt1 | contig 12545 bp, 10 predicted proteins | sample PanSoiMetPlot_11_FD_92545 | JGI IMG/M metagenome (GOLD analysis project Ga0126373, IMG submission 92545) | Tropical forest soil microbial communities from Panama - MetaG Plot_11 | ecosystem: Environmental > Terrestrial > Soil > Tropical forest > Bulk soil | place: Panama | collected 2016-02-17
GAAGCTGCGACCGGTCATCGCCGTGAAGATCGACAATATCGTGTTCGCGCGTCCGCAGACCGGCCTCAACAAGGCCGACATGGTCTACGTTCTGCCGGTCGAGGGTGGCCTTACCAGGTTCATGGCGATCTTCTCCTCGCACATCCCGCCGGTGATTGGCCCCGTGCGCAGCGCCCGCGAGGACGACCTTAAATTGCTGCGGCAGTTCGGCACGCCCGGCTTCGCTTTCTCCGGTGCCTCGCCGCAACTGCTGCCCTGGATCGAGGGCTCCCGGACCGTAGATCTGTACGCCAACCGCGTCGCCGGCTATTACCGTGGATCCGGCCGCATCGCGCCGTACAACCTGTACGTGCACGGCGCCGCACTCCAGAGAGAAGCCAGGAACGCGACCAAAGCGCGGAACATCGGCTTCCGGTTTGGGCCTGCGCCCGCTGGTGGCATCAAGGTCAGCTCCTTCAGCATGACCTATCCCGCCACGAGGTATCGGTTCGTCTGGTCGGCCAAGCAGGACCGCTGGCTCATCTGGATCGACGGCAGGCCCGAGATGACAACCGACGGCGGCCAGGCGTCAGCGGCGACGATTGTGATTCAGCACACGCTGGTGCGCAAGTCGCGCTTCATCGAGTGGGGCGCTTTGCCGCCGTATGCAGCCAGCACTGGCAAAGGCACGGCGGTGGTCCTTCGCGATGGGAAGCTGTACCACGCCAACTGGTCCCGAACCAACCCCGATCGCGGGACAACCTTCACTACCAGGTCTGGCAAGCGGATGACGTTCCCAGTCGGCCGCGTCTGGATTCTGCTAACCGGCAACCGCGCCAACGAAGCTGGCTAGCGTCTGAGCGCTGGCCGGCATGTGAGCCCAACCGAACAGCCCTGAGCTCGTCATATAGGACGAGGCCGTTAGACCCTGGCGCCACGCTGGCCACAGCGGTCACGCTGAGTGAGTACGGTGAAGACAGCTCGAGGTAAGGATGGCGATCGGCATGGCGCGGGCAAGCGAGCCCCGAGGGCAAAAGGGGCAGAAGGCACGGCGGGCCCGAAGGGCAGCGCTGGCTCTGGGCGGTGCCATGACCGTAGCCGCCGCGCCAGTTGTGTGGTTTGCCGCGGCTAGCCCATCGGACGCAAGCTCGGCCGCGACAACCTCGACCACGTCAACCACCTCGACCGCCACCGCCAGTCACGCCGCGGCTACGGCCGTATCTGGCGACTCACCAGCGGGATTCTGGTACGGAACCGATAGCAGCTACATGCCGATCCCTGGCCCCGCACCGTACAAAGAGCCGGTGATCGGCGGCAATTACGGCGGCTACGTCGGCATGATCGGGAACTGGGCCGGATGGAAGCACTGCGGCGGCAAGGTCGTCTGGTCAAAGACCGACAGCCACGATGCCCATGTCAACTTCGCCAGGCATTCGAGCGGCATCGGCGTTGCTGGCTACTGGTTCATGGGTGGGCCGGGGGTTGACCCGAACTACACCGGCACGACTCGAGAGGCGAAGGCCTGGGGTGCAGCGCAGGCGGCGCGGGTCTTGCAGGACCTTCCCACCCTGAGCACCAAACTGGACTACCCAGTGATCTTCATGGACGTCGAGATCCCGGGGAACGCGCCTACCTACACTCCAGCGCCCGACAACGGCTGGAACACCGTCTACACCTCGGCTTGCAGCGGCAGGGTGCAGAGCCGTCACATCCCGGCGCAGGTTGACCGGGCCGACTTCAACGGCTTCGCCAACTACCTGACAAGCCACTCCGCGTACAAGGCGGGGGTCTACTCGGCACCGGGGATCTGGAGGTCCATCTTCGGTACTGGCAGTGCCGCGTCCATTCCAAACACCTACGAGTGGACCTACACGGCCAACTCCAGAAGCCTCAGCCATCACCCATCCGGCTGGTGCTTGTCTGGGACCACTACATGCGCGCACTTCTTCGGAGGCCAGACCAGCCGCAGCAAGTACGCGCTGATGTGGCAATGGTCTGGAGGCGGCGGCTCCTACAACGGCCACGGAGACTTCGACCAGATAGACACCAACCGGACTCCGTGATCACTGCCCGGAACTGCTATCCAAACCGCCCGAGTCCATCCAGCGTGTCCCACACCTGGGTCATGATCCGCTCGATTAGCTCAGCGCAGGATGGGATGTCGTCGATCACGCCGACCACTTGTCCTGCGGCCATGACGCCAAGGTCGGGCCGGCCATCGACCATCGCCGCCTTGAGCAGCATTGGCGTATTGGCCGCCATGAGCACCTGACTCCAGGAAATACCCCCGCCACGGCGCATCGCTGCACCTTCGCGCAGCATCTGCCGCCAGGTCAGGCCCGACAAGCTACGAAACGCGGCCGCATTACGCACTGCTTTACCCAGTCCTGTCAGCCGCCCAGATCGCTCAAGGCCTTCGACTAGCGGCGAGCGCAAGACCCGATGCGGCACTCCGTCCACGCGGGTTGTGACGATGGTGTCGGTCAGGGTCTTGCCGAGGTAGACCTGCTTGACCGCGTCAGCCACCGGGCTGTCACTGGTCAGCAGAAATCGGGTGCCCATCGCGATGCCTTCCGCGCCGTAGGCGAGCGCGGCAACAAGACCGCGTCCGTCGAAGAAGCCGCCAGCTGCCACAACGGGGATATCGACCGCTGATACGACTTGCGGTATCAGCAGGCTGGTCGGGATGGGACCGGTGTGACCGCCGCCCTCGCCGCCCTGGACGATGACGGCGTCAGCACCCCACTGGGCAACCTTCTCCGCGTGCCGGCGCGCACCCACGGACGGGATCACGACGACCCCGGCGTCCTTGAGCCGCTTGATCATCTCCTGCTTCGGCGCGAGAGCGAAGGAGGCGACTCGGACCCCCGCTGCGATCATCACCTCGACTCGCTCCGCCGCGTCCGGCGCATCGGCTCGCAGGTTCACCCCAAACGGTGCGTCAGTCCTCCGCTGGACCTCGGCGATCGCCGACTTGAGCGCGTCTAGCGTCATGGTCGCCGAACCGAGGATGCCAAGACCGCCCGCCGTGGATGTAGCAGCCGTCAGGCCCGCATCTGACACGTAGCCCATTCCGGTCTGCACGATCGGAAAGCGGATGCCGGTCAGCTCGGTTAGCCGGGTCCGCATCGGCCGAGCACCGTTGGCGTGCGTCACGCCAACTCCTGATCACGCAGCGACTTGGGATCGAGTTGCTCACGAATAAGCTTCAGCTCTGCAGCGGTCGGCAGCCGCGTTTGCGGGACTTCGAACGGCGCGGCCAACAGGAAGCCTGTCGCATCTGCCACGTCGGAAACGTTTACGCCTGGATGCACCGAGCGCAATCGCATGGCATTATCTGGGCCGGCGAAGTCGAGCACAGCCAGGTTGGTCACGATCCGCCGTATCTCGTGAAACCTGGCTCCCCATCCGCCCAGGCTCATGGCCCGGTCGTAGCCCACCCCGCTCACCATGTCGACCTGCTCGACAAATACCCGCCGTGAGTGCCGCGGCACCCAGTAACTGACCGGATGATTCACCGTGTTGCCCGGTGCACCGCGGACGCCAAGCAACTGTGCTCGTGGCCGGGACCAGTCACCGATGCAGGAAATGTTCTGGTTGCCGAACCGGTCTATCTGGGCCGCGCCCATCATCACGTGCCGCCGGCCCGCTGCGAGCATTGTGAACACCTGGCGGAACGGCACCCAGCCCTCGGTCACGCGATCGCCGTCATCCGCCGGGATCAGCAGTGTTGCCTCGCCATCTGTCAGCAGCAGATCAGGCGCGAAAGTCAGCTGTGCCAATCGTGCGCCGAGCGTAGGTACCAAACCCATCGGGCTGGCCAGCAGCGCGCCATCACCGCGCCAGACATCGGCGCACGCAACGATGCAGATCTCCGCTAGCGTCGGGCCGCTAGTCACTGCTCGCCCTTGGACAGCTTCGACGTGAACCTCGCGACAGCAGCCTGGTACTCATCCTCGCCACCAGAGAGGTACTCGGCCCGGAACTCCTCCCATGCCTGGTGGCTCGCGGCCGCGGCAGCGTAACTCACCTGGAAGTCCTCATCCCGGCCGTAATCAGGAACGCAGCTCGTGAAGTGAGCCCCGTTCGGCGTGTGCACGACACCGGTAACCATCGCCCGGTTGATGAGCAAACTCTGCACTGGGCCGCCAGACAGCAGCTCCACGGTCGGCACGATCTGCTCGCACGACATATAGGCCTGCTCGGCCGCCATGCAGAACAGATCGTCAAAGTATGGGTCAGGACCGAGGAACTGGCCGTTACCGCGCGCATCGGCCCGGTTCATGTGCACGAGGGCTACGTCCAGCGCGAGCGCGGGCACAGCGACGAATTCCTCGGCATCGACATACGGTGATCGCACGGTTCGCAGGCCAGGATTCACGCGCATCACGTCCGAGCCAAGCCCCGCACGCATCGGCAGGAACGGCAGCCGGTGTGCCGCCGCCAGCAGTCCCCAGTGCAGCATCCCCTCGTCCAGCTCGGTGAGCTCAATCTCGGCGCGTTGCCGAGCAAGCCGGAAATGCGGCTCAAGCGGGATCGAGTCGAGGGATACGAACCCAGTTACCAGCTTGCGCACCTTGCCCGCAGCGATGAGCAGCCCAACATCGGGTCCGCCGTAGCTGACGACTGTCAGGTCGGTCAGGTCAGATGCCGCGATGGCACGCACCAGCGCCATCGGCTTTCGCCGCGAGCCCCACCCGCCGATTCCGATAGTCATGCCAGAGCGCAGCCGCCCGACAAGCTCGCTGGAAGTCATGATTCGCTGGCCAGGTGTATAACCGGCCGCTGCGCTCTCAGCGCTTGTCACTACTCGGCCTGTCAACGAACTCCTGCCGTGCCCGATCTGAGATCCCGGTGAGGTTGAGCTCGAACGTGAAGCCCTGCTCGAACCGGTACGACCTCCTCATGTCCACTGGCTCGATGCCGTTCAAGGACTGCTTAGCCAGCCTGATGATCTCGCGATCCTTAGCGGCGATCTTGACGGCGAGTTCCCTTGCCCTGTCCCGCAACTGCTGCGCGGGCACGACGTCAAGCACGGTCCCAAACCTTTTCAATTCCTGAGAGGTAACGGGGTCGCACGTGTACACCATCGCCCGCATCCACTGCTGCGGCACGAGTCTCGCCAAATGCGTCGCCGCTCCCAGCGCGCCTCGATCAACCTCCGGCAGCCCAAACGTCGCGTCGTCGGCGGCAATCACGATGTCCGCACTGCCTGCGAGGCCGACGCCGCCGCCCAAGCAGAATCCGTGCACGGCCGCGATCACCGGGACCGCGCACTCATAAACCGCAGAGAATGCAGCAAAGCAACCTCGGTTGGCCGCGACGAGTGCGTCGTGTCCCTCGGTGCGCTGCATTTCCTTGATGTCGACGCCCGCGCAAAAGCCGCGGCCCTCGGCGGCCAGAATGACTGCCCGCACATCGCTATCCGCGCCAGCCTGAGTCAGGGCGTCTGCCAGCGCGAACCATCCGCGAGCAGGTACTGCGTTCACAGGCGGGAAGTTGATGACAACCTCGGCCACGCCGTCGCTGGTGTGCAGTTCGATGGCCAACGCCAGACCTCGCTCGCGATTAACTCTGCTGAGCCCGACTCAGCGAGTACAGATCTTCCGCTGTAAACCTAGCGTTTGCTTGGTGAGCGTAACACGCAGCTCAGCTCGCGCCCGATGGTTCGAGCTAGCCGCGAGAGCATCGGATTCGGCGAGATGCACAGCCAGGAATTAGCGCCTTGCGTCGTTGCGAAAAGAGCCACGGGTTTAATTTCAAAATCGGCCCGTGACTACGTTGCGTATTCGCCTTTACTGTAGCATGACCTATGTATTACCTACACTTTAGTCGACCTTATTCCTCATTTCCTATAGCCCGGAAATGCTGTTTAATATGCCGCTATGGGTGGGGAGGAAGGCTTGGCTGAGCTGTGTGTCAAGGTTCTTGGCCCGGTAGGACTTGGGGTCGCGGGAGGCGCGCTGACCGAAATCGCGCGGCCGCAATTGCGCATTTTGTTGGCAATACTTTCGGTGTCTTCTAATCGGACTGTCGCCGACAGCACTCTGGTCGATGCGCTGTGGTCTGAAGACTTGTCGCGCGAACGCGAGCGCAATCTGCATGCGGGCGTCTACCAGCTCAGACGCAGGTTGGCTCAAGCCGTTCCTGATGCAGGTGAGCGGCTCACCCGAACGGCCGGCGGGTACAGGCTCGACTTGCGGTCAGGCGAGCTCGATGCCGAGGTTTTCAGTTCGCTAGCTGCCGAGGGCAGGAACCATGCGTCCACGGGCAATTTCGCGGCCGCCTCTGAGCTTTTCGGCAAAGCCCTTCAACTGTGGCGTGGTCGAGCGCTCGCAGATGCCGCACCATTGTGTGCACGGCTTATTGGCGACGCGGAACGGCTCGAGGAGCAGCGGCTCTCTGCAACCGAGGACAAGCTCGATTGCGACCTCGCGCTCGGGCGCCATTCGGAGCTGACGGCCGAGATCTATCAACTGGTCGCTGAGTACCCGTTGCGGGAGCGGCTCATCAGACAGCTCATGTTGGCCTTGTATCGATCCGGCCGCAGGAGCGACGCGCTTGCGGCTTTCGACGCTGCCCGGCAACACCTCGCTCGTGAAGTTGGCCTCGACCCAAGTCCCCTCCTGCGCGAACTCCAGAACCAGATGCTGCGCGATGATCCGGCGCTGGCTCTTCGCACTGAGTCTTCGCTGAACACACCGGGCCATGGCAGCGATGACAACTCGCTGGCAGACCTTAGTGACAGTCAGTCAGATGAGCTCGCCGACGGCGCGCCGCGCCTGTGGCAGCCACCGGCGGTCCCGCGCCAGCTGCCGGCCGCGCTCGCGTCATTCTCCGGGCGCCAGGCGGAGCTGAAAGAGCTCGCCGAACTGCCGGCGCCCGAGACCGACGCAGTCCCGATCGCAGCTTTGACCGGCATGGGCGGCATAGGCAAGACGGCTCTCGCCGTCCAATGGGCGCATCGGATCGCCGAGCGGTTCCCAGACGGGCAGCTGTGGGTCAACCTGCACGGTTACGACCCCTCCGGCCAGCCCGTAAGGCCAGACGAAGCAACGGGCTGGTTCTTGAGCGCGCTTGGAATCGCGCCGCAGACCATTCCGGAAGGCGCCGAGGAGCGCGCCGGATTGTTCCGCAGCGTCCTCGCCGACAAGCGCGTCCTGATCCTGCTCGACAACGCCAGTGACGCCGCTCAGGTAAGGCCACTGCTTCCAGGCAACTCCGGCTGCATGGTGATCGTTACCAGCAGGTCATCACTGGCCGGCCTGGCCGCGAGTGACGGCGCTCGTATCTTGCGGCTTGGACCGATGACCGAAGACGAATCGACGGCACTGCTCGAGGCAAAGCTTGGCCCGGAGCGACTGGCCGCCGAGCCGGACGCGGTTATAGACCTGGTCACGAGCTGTGGTCGCCTTCCGCTGGCACTCACGGTCGCGGCCGCACGCGCCGCCGAGCAGCCCGGTCATCCTTTGTCGGTCCTGGCCAGCCAGCTGACCGACCTCAAGGACCGGCTCGATCTGCTCGACACCGGCGACGAGGCCACCAGCGTCCGCGCCGTCTTGTCACTGTCATTGCCGCAGCTCACTACTCCGGCCAGCCGGATGCTCGCGTTGCTTGCGGTCCACGCTGGACCTGGCATCACCATTCCGGCGGCCGCAAGCCTGGCAGCCATCACGGTGAGCCAAGCTCGCCAGTGCATCTTCGAGCTGCTTAATGCCAGCCTGATCAACGAGCACATGCCGGGTCGCTATCAACTGCACGACCTGATACACGCGTATGCGGCCGAGCACGCTGAAGAGACATTTGCTCCCGGTGAGACGCGCGAAGCGATCCACCGCGGGATCTCCCACTACCTGCAGACCGCGGCCGCCGGCGTTGCCAAGCTCAGCGCGGAGATCGCCCTTCCGGGCATCCCGGTAGAACCGCCTGCCGCGGGCACGACAGCTGAACAGCTCACTAGCGCGCCGCAGCTGATGGCATGGTTGCGAGCCGAGCACCAGTCGATTCTGGCCGCGTGCGCGCAGGCTATTGAGTTCGGCTTTTATGCCGAAGCCTGGCAGCTGAGCTACCACCTATCGATCCACTTGGATTACAACGGCCACTGGGCAGACTGGAGCCGCTCTGCGCATCTGGCTCTCGATGCGGCCGAGAAGCTGGCAGATCCGAAAGCCCGCGCCTGGACGCTCGTGCGACTTGGCAGACGCAGCACCAAACTCGAGGTCTTTGACCGGGCGGCCGCGCAGCTGACTGAGGCGCACCAGCTGTTCAATCAGAGCGATGACAAGTACGGCCAGTCATACGCGCTGTTCTACCTGGCGAGTTCGAACACACTGGACAGCGCCATCAGGGAACGCGAGCAACGGCTAGGCAGCTTGGCGGACGCCAAGCAGGCGGTGCTCCTGTTCCGGGAAACGGGCAACACGCCCTGGCTTGGGTTCGGCCTCACTGTGGCCGCATTGTTCCATGCCCGTCTCGGCCAGTATGAACACGCACGAGAGTGCATGAGTGAGTCGCTGAGACTCCATAACGCGACCGGCTGCTTGCTAGGGCTATGCGACGCTCAGCACATCATCGGGATCATCAATGCTATGGAGCACAGGTACGTCGAAGCGATCGGGGCATACGAGCAGGCGCTCAGCTACGCGAGAGTCGGAGACCTCAGCAAATGGAAGGTCGCGATGATCCTCGGCGCGTATGGCGACGCGCTGCTCGAAGCCAACGACATGCCCTCAGCGAGGAACGCCTGGCAGGAGCGGCTCGATCTATGCGAGAGCCTCGGCATGACGACGATCGCAGACCAGATACGGGCGAAGATCCAGGCCGCGACCTGAGCACGCGATTCAGCGACTGCCCCGGTCACCTAGCATGAGCGCCATGCAGCCTGAGGAATGGGCAGCCGCTGGGCCAGCCCAGGACAGCCGCGACCTGCCGGACCAGCAAGAATCGGACCACCGCAGGCTCGCGGTCGTCATCACCGGCGGGACCCGCGGGATCGGGGCCGGCATCGCGACCGCCTTCTTGCGGGCCGGGCATGACGTTATGATCTGCAGCCGGACCGCACCCTCAGATCAAGCCGACACAACTGGACCTGGCGAGGGGCCTGTGCTGCCAAGGACCGCGGACCGGACTGCCACTTTCTGTCAGGCCGACGTCCGAGATCCGGAACAGGCCAGCCGACTGATCCGCGCGGCTGCAGACGAGTTCGGCCGGGTGGACGTCGTTATCAGCAATGCAGGCGGGTCTCCAGAAGCTGCCGCGGCCTCGGTATCACCACGTTTCCATCAAAAGATCATTGAACTTAATCTCGTTGCCCCACTGCATGTAGCACAGAGCGCGAACGCGGTGATGCAAGACCAGGACACCGGCGGATCGATCATCATGATCGGCAGCGTGAGCGGCATGCGGCCATCGCCTGGCACCGCAGCGTACGGTGCGGCCAAAGCCGGCCTGCATCATCTGGTGACGAGCCTGGCAATCGAGTGGGCGCCGAAGGTACGGATGAACTGCGTCGCGCCCGGCCTCGTCGAGACGGAAGCTGCCGCGGCACATTACGGCGGGCCGTCCGGGATTGAGGTGGTCCGGCAGACAGTTCCGCTGCAGCGGATGGGGACGCCCGACGATGTCGCGGCTGCCTGCCTCTTCCTCGCGTCGTCGCAGGCTGCCTATATCAGCGGCGCGACCTTGGTCTTGCACGGAGGTGGCGAGTCGCCGGCATTCTTGGAAGCTGCGCGCGGACAGTCGTAACCAAGCCCGTCGGTTCAGTGCACCGGCTGGTTAACCTCCTGCACCATGAAGCCATTGCCATCCGGGTCGGTGAATGACAAGAACGAGTTGTAGTTGGCACGTTGCGGGTCCGGCCCGTCGGTCTGGCCGTCCGGGCCGAAGTGGAACGGTCCGGTCACATCGGTTCCCCGGCCAGCAAGGTCGGCGCGCGCCTCCTCGATGTCGGTCACGATCAGATGCACGCCCTGGAGCGAGCCTGCCGCCTCCGGGTTGCGCATCAACGTGATCGAGCAGGCCGATCCAGGCGGAGTCAGCTGAATAATGCGGAAGTCCTCACCCGCGCGGTGATCCACATCCAGCCGGAAGCCGGCCTGCAGCATATAGAAATCCTTCGCCCGGTCCATGTCGCTGACCGGCACGATGATCAGTTCCAGCTTGTAGTCCATAGCAAGCCTTCCACCGCTGAACCCGTAGGGTGCCTAGCAGATTCGGACAGCCTAATTCGCGATGCGGGCCCGGGCAGGACCCGGATGACTCGCCTAGCTGGTGCCGAGCAGCTTTGTGTGATCCCAGGAGGCGATCCGGCGCGGTTCGACGAGGTAGGCGTATCGCTTGCGGGCGGCGTTGGCTACGTACTCGTTGATCGAGCTACCGAGTTCGCCCGAAGCTGGGTCCTCCGCGGCTGGCCTATCGGAGCTATCAGCAGCCTGGACCGAAGCTGTCGCCCCGGCCACGACCTCGCCGATGCGCAGCCCGAGCTTATAGACCTCGCCGGGATCGGTGATCGTTTCTGCGACGCCCTGAATCTGGACGCCGCGCAGGTCGAAGTACGCCTCCCCGGTTTCGACCAGGCAGGTAATCCGCGGGTCCCGGGCGAGATTGAGCGCCTTCTGCGAGGTCCGGTACGTCCAGAACGCGATCTTGCCGTCCACCATCGCGTAATACATCGTCACCAAATGCGGCGCGCCGTCGGGGTTGATCGTCGCCAACTGCACCTTGCGGCAGCCACCCAGCATCTCGGCAACCTCGTCCGCGGTCATCTTGACGCGGTCGCGTTGCTTGGCCACTACTGCCCTCCGCCGAATCCGAACGTCTCACTGGCGAGCGCCAGGGTGTCCTCGCATGCGAAGCCCGCGTCCGCTGGACCAGTGTGAAATCCTGCGAAGGCGCTGGCTACGGCGTCGAGCGTCCACATCCCGTCTGCCGACCCGTGCTCTTTTGCATGGAACGTGGTCCGTACTCGTGGCGGTTCCATCACAGCTGCGACGCCACCATGCACGACAAAGACCTCGCCGTTTATGTGCTCGGCGGCCGGACTAGACAGGAAAGTCACCAGCGGGGCGACGTACTCCGGTGCCAGCGGATCTGGTCCGGCATCTGGCGCTGCACCCATCAGATCGACTGTCATAGCGGTTCGCGCACGGGGGCAGATGGCGTTCGAACGTATGCCGTAACGGCCGCAGGCCCTGGCGGTGTTCACGGTAAGCGCTGCAATCCCGGCCTTGGCTGCGGCGTAGTTTGGTTGGCCGGTCGAACCGAGCAGAAAGGCCTCCGACGATGTGTTCACCACCCGGCCGTAGACCGGGCCGCCAGCCTGCTTGCTCTGCTCGCGCCAGTACGCGGTAGCCGCGCGGCTGGCAAGGAAGTGACCACGCAAGTGCGTCCGCAGCACCAGGTCCCACTCATCCGCGGACATCGAGAAGATCATCCGGTCCCTCAGGACACCGGCGTTGTTGATCAGAATGTCGAGCCGGCCGAATTCGCTCAGTGCGCTGCCGACGAGCGCGGCCGCGGTCGTCTCCTCGCCGATGTCACCTGCACTGACGACAGCGTTGCCACCGTTGGCGGTGATTTCGGCTGCGACGGTGTTCACCGCGTCGCCTGGCAGATCGTTGAGCACGACGCTGGCTCCGGCTTGCGCGAGTGCCAGCGCTTCGGCCCGGCCAAGGCCCTGTCCCGCGCCGGTTACGATCGCTGCCCGACCATCCAGCCGCGTTTCGGTTGTCATCCGCGCTCACTCCTTGTCAGTAACCAGGTCCGGACAACATGCCGCCGTCAACCACAAACTCGCTGCCTGTGCAGTAGGACGACTCGTCGGAGGCCAGGAACACCACGAGCGGCGAGACCTCAGCGGACTTCGCGAACCGCGGAATCGGCAGCGAGCGCATGAACCCTTCGCCGTCGCTGATGTCGGTGAACGACTCGAACGCTGTCGCGGTCATCGTGGTAATGATGCCGCCAGGGTGGACCGAATTCACCCGGATCCCGACCTTGCCAAGTTCCTGAGCTGCCGACCTCGTGATGCCGCGCACGCCGAACTTGCTCGCGCTGTATGCGGACATCCCCGCCGCTCCGGTGAACCCCTCGACCGAGGAGATGTTGATAATCGAGCCGCCGCCGGCATCGGTCATCGGCGCTATCACGCTCTTAATGCCGAGCCACTCGCCGATCAGGTTCACGTCGATGACCTGGCGGAAGTCGGCCAGAGACATGTCGGCGATCCGAGAGTTCTTCAGGATGCCCGCGTTGTTCACCAGCACATTGAGCGCGCCGAAGGCGTCTGCGGCCGCGCCGACGGCTGCGGCCCAGTCGGCCTCGCTGGTCACGTCGTGATGAATGTAGCGGCAGTTCGCTGCGCCGAGCTCGGCCGCCAGTGCCTTGCCTTTGTCGTCAAGCAGATCGCCGATCACAACCTTGGCCCCCTCGGCGACGAAGTGCCGGGCGTGCGACTTGCCCATCCCCCGCGCGCCGCCGCTAATCAGCGCGATCTTCCCGTCGAGACGGCCCATCGTCACCCTCTTCGCCGAATCTGCGCCAGCCGACCACACACCGCACAGCCACGC